>ENA-OWZU01000133-OWZU01000133.1-human-gut-metagenome-genome-assembly--contig:-NODE-133-length-28793-cov-19.380437_pt1 | contig 28793 bp, 26 predicted proteins | sample MGYA00249263_ERZ652121 | MGnify/ENA primary metagenome ERZ652121 (study PRJEB26925, sample SAMN05827113) | human gut metagenome | biome: ENVO:2100002; feature: ENVO:00000062; material: ENVO:00002003... | reverse complement strand
TACTTTGCATCCAGTTTTGAGTGAAGAATCACTCAACCAAATAGTGTGGTGGCGATAGCAAGAAGGACACACCTGTTCCCATGCCGAACACAGAAGTTAAGCTTCTTAGCGCCGATTGTAGTGAAGGGTTGCCCTTTGTGAGAGTAGGACGTCGCCATGCAAATGATAAAGTGAGAATGAGTTAGCTTGTTCTTGCTTTTTTTATGCATAGAAAACAAGGGATGAAAGGAAAAAGTCGATGTCGAAATTACTAACGAATACAATTAAAATTATTATTGGATCTTTTATTTTTGCGATTTCAGTGAATTATTTTGCTATTAGCAATGATTTAGGTGAGGGTGGTGTCACCGGGATTACGATGATTCTTTATTATTTATACGCGTGGTCACCAGCCCTAACGAATCTTATTTTAAATGGTATTTTATTAATTATTGGATGGCGCTTTTTAGATAAAGCCACTGTTTTATATACAATTTTAGCTATGTTATGTATGTCTTTGTTTTTAAATATCACGCACGAATGGCATTTTGTGACGAATCAACGGATAGTCGCTGCCCTAGGTGCGGGAGTATTAATGGGCGCCGGGATGGGCTTAATTATGCTAGGAAATGGGACCACGGCAGGTAGCGCAATCATCGCAAAGTTATTAAATAAATTTTTGGGTTGGAATGTTAGTTATGCGTTATTGTTTTGCGATATTTTCGTAGTTGCCTTTTCAGTAGCGGTAATTGGTATCGAGAGTCTGATATTAACAGTCGTTTCTTTGTATGTTTCAACAAAGGTACTTGATTATTTGTTGGAAGGATTCAATCCGAAAAAAGCGGTGACGATTATTTCAAAACACCACGAGGAATTAGCAGCTGCGATAGATCAAGAGATTGAACGGGGGATAACCGTATTTGATGCTCAGGGCTACTACTCAAAAGCAGAAAAGCCTGTATTGTATATCGTTATTAGTCGGCAACAATTACTTCCGGTGACAAAAATTATTAATCGAATTGACCCAGAAGCCTTTGTCATTGTGAATGAAGTGCAAAGTGTAATTGGTGAAGGATTTACCCGCCAGATCATGTCTGAATAAGATAATTTCACAAAAAAGCATCTATCATAGTGTGATAGGTGCTTTTTTATTAGCAATATGATATAGACCAATTTATAAAAATAGTGATAAAAAACGTAAAAAACATTGAAATTACAGATTATTGTGATATAAATATAGAGTATACCAATATTTTAATTCGAAAGAGGGATTTTTATCTATGTGTGGAATAGTTGGCGTAATTGGAAATAGTCGTGCAAAAGATATTTTATTAAATGGCTTAGATAAATTAGAATACCGCGGTTATGATTCAGCAGGTATTTTTTTAGAAAACGGACAAGAAACATTTTTGGTAAAATCACAAGGAAGAATTCAACAATTAAAAGATAAATTATCAGATGATGTAAAAGGCTCAATCGGGATTGGGCATACACGTTGGGCGACGCATGGTGTCCCTAGTGAAGCAAATGCGCATCCGCATACGTCTCAGTCTGGACGTTTTGTACTAGTGCATAATGGTGTGATTGAAAACTTTGATGAACTAAAACATACCTATGTACAAGCAGATCAATTTAAAGGTGAAACAGATACTGAAATCGTTGTGCATTTAGTCGAACACTTTGCGCAAACTGAAAATCTATCTGCTTTGGAAGCCTTTAAAAAGACTCTTTCTGTAGTAAAAGGCTCTTATGCTTTTGGATTGATCGATACGGAAAATCCAGATGCTATTTATGTTGCTAAAAATAAGAGCCCGCTTTTAATTGGCTTGGGTGATGGCTTTAATGTGATTTGTAGCGATGCTATGGCGATGCTAAAAGAAACCAATCGTTTTGTGGAAATCAATGATGGCGAAATTGTTGTCGTACATGCGGATGGTATTTCAATCGAAGACAAAGCTGGTAATGCTGTGGAGCGTCAACCATTTGTTACAGAATTAGATGCATCTGATGCGGAAAAGGGTGCGTATCCTTTTTACATGATGAAAGAAATTGATGAACAGCCTGCTGTGCTACGTCGTCTGACACAAGAGTATGCGAATCTGGACGGATCATTTTCGTTTGATGCAGAGTTGTTAGCTGAATTACAAGCGAGTGATCGCATTTATATTGTGGCATGTGGAACGAGTTACAATGCTGGGTGGGCGAGCAAAAATGCACTTGAAGCAATGATGAACATTCCAGTCGAAGTTCATTTGTCTAGTGAATTAGGCTATCATATGCCATTATTATCAAGCAAACCATTCTTTATTTTCTTAACTCAAAGTGGTGAAACGGCTGATAGCCGCCAAGTATTAGTCAAAGTAAATGAATTAGGCTACCCATCACTTACGATTACCAATGTGGCAGGCTCTACGCTTTCTCGTGAAGCGAAATATACAGTCTTGCTTCATGCTGGACCAGAAATTGCCGTTGCTTCGACCAAAGCTTATACAGCACAAATCACTGTCTTAAATCTACTGGCCAAAGCGTATGGCGACCAAAACGGTGTCAAAGCAGCCAAAGAATTTGATGTGGCGCATGAATTAGGCCTGACTGCTACTGCGATGGAAGCTGTCATCACAGAAAAAGAAACCATCGAATCATCAGTGAAATCTATCTTGGCATCAACTAGAAATGCTTTTTATATTGGTAGAGGAGAAGACTACTATGTTGCAATGGAAGCAGCTTTAAAGTTAAAAGAAATTTCTTATATTCAAGCTGAAGGCTTTGCGGCAGGAGAACTAAAACATGGGACAATCGCTCTGATTGAAAAAGGTACACCAGTCTTTGGTTTAATCAACGATGAAGTGACTGGACCGCATACGCGAGGAAACTTAAAAGAAGTTGAAAGTCGTGGTGCTGAGACGTTTGTGATTAGTAGTGAATCACTAGCTAAAGTGGGTGATCAATTAATCTTAGCAGATGTTCATCCTTATTGCAGAGCACTATTAGCCGTGGTACCGACGCAATTGATTGCGTACTATGCTTCCTTACATCGTGGCTATGACGTTGATAAACCACGGAACCTAGCCAAAGCTGTTACAGTAGAATAAGTAGTAAAATTTGACCGACACTAGTCGTAAATGATTGCGTTCATTTACGATTAGTGTTTTTTTGTTTAAACTGCCATCCTAATAGTTTTGTCACAAAAAAGCGTGCCAAAGTTAGACTGCTATTTCATTGAAAGCCTTTTCCTTCGATTGTATGATAGAAGTGTAAAGAAGGTATAGGATTGAAATAAGGAGGGAATAGACATGGCGAACAGCGCACAAGTCGAAAAGAAAAAAGGAGTTAAGGCCGGTGCTCAGAAGTTAGGTAGCTATCTTAGTAGCATGGTCATGCCGAATATCGGCGCGTTTATTGCTTGGGGGGTTATGACAGCACTCTTTATCGGCGATGGATGGTTGCCAAATGAACGCCTAGCGACAATGGTTACACCAACGTTGACGTATCTTTTGCCATTATTAATTGCTTACACAGGTGGACAAATGGTGTATGGCCAACGTGGGGCAGTAGTTGGTGCTATCTCAGCGATGGGTGTCATTATGGGGACTGATATTCCGATGTTTATCGGTGCGATGATCATGGGCCCATTAGGTGGTTGGTGTATCAAAAAATTCGATGATGTTTTCAAGGAAAAAGTTCGTGCCGGTTTTGAAATGTTAGTTAACAACTTTTCAGCAGGTCTCATTGGTTTTGGTTTAGCCATTTTAGCGTTTTATGGAATTGGACCCGTTGTTGAAATGATTTCGCATTTGTTATCAAAAGGAGTAGAAGTGATTGTTGGTGCGAATCTTTTGCCACTAGCGAATGTCTTCATTGAACCTGGGAAAGTACTATTTTTAAATAATGCAATTAACCATGGTATTTTAACTCCACTAGGTACTGAACAAGCTGCAACTAGTGGTAAGTCGATTTTATTCTTACTTGAAGCAAACCCTGGTCCTGGTCTTGGTATTTTGTTAGCTTTCACATTCTTTGGTAAAGGGTCAGCAAAATCATCTGCACCAGGCGCAATCATCATCCAGTTTTTAGGTGGGATTCATGAAATTTACTTCCCATACATTATGATGAAACCAGCATTGTTCTTAGCAGCTATCTGTGGTGGGGTTTCAGGTACATTTATGTTCCAATTATTAGGTGCTGGACTAAAAGCAGCCTCTTCACCTGGTTCAATTTTTGCCATCTTGTTAATGACACCAAAAGGATTATCTAATTATGTGGCTGTCTTATCAGGGGTCATCGTAGGTGCAGTTGTTTCATTCATCGTAGCTTCTATTATCTTACGTATGGACAAATCCCAAGATGATACGTTTGATCAATCAAAAGAAATGGTGCAACAACAAAAAGCAGAAAGCAAAGGTCAAGTTACTACAACACCGACTACAAGCTTCAATGATATTGACAAAATTATCTTCGCATGTGATGCAGGAATGGGATCGTCTGCGATGGGTGCAAGTATTTTACGAGACAAAGTGAAAAAAGCGGGAATTGATTTACCTGTAAGCAATTCGGCTATTAACAATTTGCAAAACGATCCGAAAGCATTGGTCGTAACCCAAGAAGAATTACAAGAACGCGCCAAACGGAAATCACCAAGTTCTGAATTTGTTGCCGTAGAAAACTTCATGAATAGTCCAAGATATGATGAAATCGTCCAACGTTTATTAGCAGAGGATGTAGAACCAGCACCAGTCGCTATTCCAGCTACTTCTGTTACGCCACAAGCGACCGTTGTTACTGACGACTATAGTAAAGTAACGCATATCATCTTCGCATGTGATGCAGGAATGGGATCGTCTGCGATGGGTGCAAGTATTTTAAGAAAATTAGTTAAAAACAATGGTTTGACGATTCCGGTGACGAATTCTGCTATTGGTAATTTACAAGATGAAGCGGATGCGTTGATTGTCAGCCAAAAAGAATTAACGACACGCGCGACGCAAAAAACGCCAAGTGCTATCCATGTATCGGTGGATAATTTCTTAACAGCCCCAGAATATGATAAAGTAGTAGCAACATTAAAAGAAGCAAAAAAGGTTTAACCTGAGTATAACTTGATTGGGAAGCAGGGGGAAACCGCTGCTTTCTAATCATGTAGTAAAAGGGGGTTTCCCATGTATTTCTCAGCAAGAGAGAAAAAAATTCTTGAATTGTTACTTGAATACCACCAAGGCATTACCCAAGAGGAGTTAGAGGCGCTACTAAAAGTAAGTCGGCGCACGGTCTATAGGGAAATATCTAGCTTAGAAAAAACGTTGCATCCTTTAGATATTCAACTAGTAAAAGAGCGGGGCAAAGGCTATCTTTTATTAGGAGACGAGCAATCATTGGTTCGCTTGAGAACGGAATTATCTAATGAAAAAACCGATGACTTTGGTTCTACTCTTGAGCGACAACGCGCCATTACTGCAAAATTATTAGTAGAAGCCGAGCGAGAGACAATTCAGTCATTGGCATTTGAGTTTCGTGTCAGTCCGGCTACGATGATGACTGATCTAAAAAATGTCGAGCAAAGCTTAAATAACTATCGATTGATGTTAGATCGTGTGCAAGGCGATGGGTTAGCGATTGTCGGTGATGAGAGCGAACGAAGAAATCTGTTGCGTAGCTTAATTTATAGTGGGGTCAATGAATATGATTTCTTCCATCACTTGCGGCGGTTAGAAGAGACCAATTTGCACCACAAATCCAGCAACTATTTTTTAAAGTTAGTGAGTAATGAGGCGCTCTATGTGGCGAATCAAGGAATCTCCGAAAGTCAACTGTTCCAAGATGTGACGGACAACCAATTGGTGCAAATTTTACTGATTTTAGCAATTTCGATTGATCGGATGAACTTGCATCATCCTATTGAAGAAGAATTTTCGATTGAGGATGAAGAGTTTTATCAGCATGCGCAAAAAATATTACAAGTTGTAGGAAAGATGATTGGTCAGTCGGTTGCGACGTTTGAAGTGAGCTTTCTTGCACGTCAATTGAGCGGCGTAAATTACAAGATTCCGCAAAATATATTCTTGGAAAGCTATGACGTGACGCTGTCGTATCAAGTCAGAGAATTGATTGCGGCAGTTAGTCAGCAATCGACAAATGATTTTCGTAAAGATGATACGTTGTTTTATGACTTATCCGCGCATATGTCCGCGGCGTTGAAGCGCAACTATGCAAGCTTTGATAAAGAGGCAAATCCCCTATTAAAAAAAGTGATTGAAAAATATCCGGCTTTATATCAGACCATCACCAAGCAATTGCGGGTGTATTTTCCTCAGGCGCAGTTCAATGAGGAAGAATTAGGGTATATTTTGATTCATTTTGCTAGTTCATTGGAGCGTAGTCCACAGCAACGGGGAGCGAATGTCTTGGTATTGTGCTCTAGTGGGATTGGGACGTCGAAAATCCTTGAGAGTCGGTTAACGAAGTATGTCCCAGAAATTGAAACCACGCAAGTCGCCCGTATTTCGCAGATGGATTACATTAACTTTGCGCAGTATGATTTGATTCTTTCGACCATTTTTTTACCGGGATTTGAATTTCCGTACAAAATGATATCACCGTTATTATTAGAAGATGAATTGGCAGAAATTCGCTTGGTCTTGATGAAACAGTCGCATCGCTTACCTGAAGAACAGGTGAAGTCCGTGCCAGTCGAAAATTCCGTCCTCACGTTTGAACGCATTTACGAGCGAATGCGAGTGGCAAATAATTTATTGAAGCAATTTGATATGTATGCTCTAACAACTGAACCAGATTTGTTTGGGACGATTCAAAAAATGATGGGTCGCTTGCAAGGGGTGATTGTCCAAGATGCAATGGAAGTAGCAAAAAAGGTCTATCGTCGCTATCAAATTGCACCAATCGGCATACCGAATACCAATTTTGCTTTGTTCCATTGTTCTTCTGAAAAGGTGAATTTGCCCTATTTTGGGATATTTGAATTATCTGATTCAGTACCGATTGCTGCGATGGATGGTAGTACGATTCAGTTGTCGAGAATCTTGTTACTATTAGCTCCGGAGCCGTTGAATCATGAATTGGAGCTTTTGTTAGGAAAAATTAGTAGTTCGGTTATTGATAGTGATTTAAACATTGAAATTTATAAAAAAGGGGACAAAGACTTAATTTATCATCTGTTAAGTTCGTTGTTCGTTGACGAAATTCGAGAAGTGAATTAGGAGGAAAGAGCATGAATGTCAATCCAGAATTAATATTAGTCAATCAACAATATGCTACAAAAGAAGAAGCCATTCGCGCGAGTGGTGAATTACTGGTCAAAGCAGGATGCGTCGAGCATGATTATGTGGAGGCGATGATTGAGCGCAACAAGCTAGTTTCGGTGTATATGGGGAATTTTATCGCGATTCCGCATGGGACCGATGAGGCCAAAAAATATGTCAAAAAATCAGGGATTTCGATTATTCAAGTGCCTGCTGGTGTCAACTTCGGGACCGAGGACGATGAACAGTTAGCGATGATTTTGTTTGGTATTGCCGGCAAAGATGGTGAACACTTAGATTTGTTACAAAAGATTGCAATCTTTTGCTCAGATATTGAAAATGTCGTGAAATTAGCTGATGCACAATCAGCAGAAGAAATTGTAAGTTATCTTGAGGAGGTAGAGTAAGATGCAAGCAACACACTTTGGAGCAGGAAATATTGGTAGAGGATTTATTGGTGAAATTTTAGCAGCGAATGGATTTGCAATTCATTTTGTCGATATTAATGAAACAATTATCGATGCTTTAGATGAACGCAAAGGCTATACGATTGAGCTAGCGGAAGAAGCACATCGGACTATTGAAGTGAAAAACGTCGATGGTATAAATAACAAAAATCAACCCGAAGCCGTCGTGGATGCTGTGTTTGAATCAGATATCGTAACGACAGCGATTGGTCCTAATATCTTGCCGTTTATCGCGGAACTGATTGCGAAAGGGATCCAAAAACGCCGTGCTGCCAATGTGGAAAAACCACTTGATGTGATTGCCTGTGAAAATATGATCGGCGGCTCTGCCTTTTTACAAAAAGAAGTCGCAAAGTATTTAGCTGATGAAGATCAACCATACGTGACAGAGTGGATCGGATTTCCAAATGCTGCTGTCGATCGCATCGTTCCTTTGCAACATCATGAAGATCCATTATTTGTCAGTGTGGAACCATTTTGTGAATGGGTCATTGATGAATCACAAATGAAAGCCAAAGCGATTCACTTGCAAGGGGTAGAATATGTTCCTGATCTAGAACCATATATTGAACGAAAATTATTCTCTGTAAATACTGGTCATGCGACTGTCGCCTACACAGGTGCCTACTATGGTTATAAGACCATTGATGAAGCAATCCAAGATGAACGGGTTTTAAATCAACTCAAAGCCGTTTTGGGTGAAACAGGGGATTTATTGATTCATAAATGGTCATTTGATCCAGAAGTTCACGCAGCCTACCAACACAAAATTGAAGGCCGTTTTGAAAATCCATATATTTCTGATGACATCACGCGAGTAGCACGGACACCAATTCGTAAATTAGGCTATGACGAACGATTCATTCGCCCCATCCGAGAATTAAAAGAACGTGGATTGAGGTACCAACATTTACTAGAAGTGGTGGGCATGATTTTCCATTATGCTGATGACAATGATCAACAAAGTGTCCAACTAGCAGAAAAATTAGCTGCCAATTCACTAACAGAAGTCATTAAAGAAGTCACTGGCTTAAACGATGATGCCCTAGTCGCAGAAATCGAAGAACAAGTCAAAGCAAAATAAAAAAGGCTGCCACAGAATGAGCGCAAGGAAAAGACGGGACTGTGACATAAGTCATCATCCAACAAGTTAAACCGAATAATATACAATTGCTAGGATGGATTCTTCGGACTTTTGCGACGAGGATTCACTGTACCGCAGGAGCAATACTATATACTGTTCGGATATTGTTACTTGTAGGAGACTTATGGCACAGCCCAGTCTTTTTGTCTTAAGAACAAAGTCTGTTTCGCCGTGATGGAGTAGCGCTAGGTCTCACGTCTTTCACTACGGCTTAGTAGCGTAATTTTTTTTGACGCTTGCGTACCTTTTTGGTCCAAAAACCACCGGAGATGAATTTGGGTTCATAGGTAATAATAAAGGCGCGCTCTTCGACTTCTTTAATGAGCTGATACAATTCACGTTCGTGCTTACGAGGAGAGAGAATCTCAAGAATCATCCGCTCACCAGATAATCCTTCACCGTAGCTTTGGGTAACCCCATAGCCTTTGTCTCTAAGGATGGTTGGTAAATTCTTATCGTTATCAGAATTACTCGGGAGAATGGCTGTTGTCATAATGTAACCTAGTGCTAAGCGATCTTCAATGAAAATACCAACACTGATCCCCACAGCATACCCTAAAGCATACACAAAGAGATTGATTGGATTATCCAAGCGGTTTAAGACTAACGAAAGCCCCAAGATATAAATCGTAATTTCAATCATACTTAAAATAGGTGCCAACAGACGATAGCCTTTCATCGTCAGCATAAAGCGGATGGTGCTAATTGTCACGTATGCGAAGTTGATAAAAAAAGTCATTGCTAAAATGGAAAGTGACATACACGTCGCTCCTTTCTTTCCCTAGGGTAACAGAAAATAAATAGATGGGAAAGAGTTAGCGTGTCAGTGGACAAAAACGACGCATGGTCTTTGATAGCTGCTCGGATATCATCGTCGGTAAGACGACATAGTGCTTGTTAGCTAATTCATCGGCAATCAGGCTATGAATCGTGACTGCTGCACCTATCGCCGACTCGGCCAGTTGATCAGTCTTGCCAAATTGGCCTAAAAAGCCACCGATGATACCGGCCAATGTATCACCCATCCCACCCGTTGCCATTGCAGGATTGCCGTATGTGTTTTGATAGATTGCTTTATGGGTATAAATATGGGTTTGTTCACTTTTTAAAACGAGTGTGCAGCCGAGTCTTTGTTGGGCCTGTTGATTTGCGTCAATGGTCTGTGCAGCGATAGGAAGCCCACTGAATCGCTCCCACTCCTTTTGGTGGGGCGTCAAGACGATGTGCTCGGGAAATAAAAAATCAAGAGGATGTTGTGCCAATAACGTAATTGCCGAACCATCGATCACAAGCCATTGCGTAGCAGTTTGATGGGATAAAACAAACGCCAGACACTCTTTGGCAATCGTATCCGTCCCTAATCCAGGGCCAATCACGATGACATCGGCAGGCGCTACTAGTTCGGCTATTGGATCATGAAACGTGAGGGCCATTGCTTCTGGCAAGCGACTTTGTAGGGCTGGAATGGTGCTCGCATCGGTCATGACAGTGACCAATCCAGCACCACTATTCACGCAAGCCTGCGCACACATCAAAATTGCACCACCATATTGTTTTCTGCCCCCGATGCAGACGACCCGTCCGTAAGATCCTTTATGGGACTGGACCGCTCGCTTGACGATGACTTGGTTGAGACATTCTTTTGTTAAAGGAATCATTGAACTCGCTCCTTTGCTTTTTCTTCTATTTTAGGTGATAGTTGAAAGAAAGGGAAAGAAAAATAGCGCGTGATGAAAAATGTCATGCTTTTAGTGAAAACTAATGATTATCATTCTCAATTAGCTATGATATACTGAGAATTCAAGGAGGTATGTGTATGCAAAAATTGTTAGCAATTAATAAAATGACCGTGCTTTTTTCTTCCGAATGGACAGAAAAAACACCTTATCCATACGGCGAGGGGCTCTATGCATCAATCCATACGCTACCTGACCAGCTGATTGGGAAAAAAACGATGACCTTTGCGATGTATTATGCATCAGAAGGAGTGGAAAATCTGGCGTTAACAGTTGCTTCACGTTTTGTAGAAGCAGTCAAACGCTTTCCAGCGACCAATGAGCGAGTGGTATTGCAAACAGATGGCACATATCAGCTAAAACATGTACCGGTATCGATAGCATTAGAGACACTTGTACAGTCGCTTTTTTCAGCAGATGCAAGTGATTTGGTACAAGAAGTCGCTTCTTGGGTGGATCAAGAATGGCTACCGACTGATGCAGTGTTGGCCTATCGTGGTGAGGCGACCAAGCCGCTATTAGCCAATGGCACATATGGCAAGCGTAGCTACTTCACAGCCCAACAAGCTGACCTACCTTCACTAAAGGACCAATTGGTATTGACGAGTGAGTTGTATCAATTTGCTCCCTATGTCTACGCAGGGACGATTGGCTTTCTACCTGAATTAGATCGTGATAGCTATCAAGTCTTTCATGAATGCTTCGGCAAATTTGTCTATAGCGTGACGTTGCAAAAAGATGGGGGGACGATTCCATTGCTTTGGCCAGATTATCTGTATCATAAACCAGAAGGACACTTGGAGTTTGGTGTTCTTGCTGAGGATGAAGCCGAGCGCTTTGCCCCATTTGCTGAGTGGTTTGCGGGTGAAGAAGTGACGATTGAGATTCGGGCAGAAGGCTTTCAAGACATTGTCTTAAAAACAAAGCTAAAACAACCACTCAAAGGGAGCAATCAATTGCAAAAGAATACTCTTTTGCTTGGAGAAGACCTTTGTTACCAAATTACAGATGACGAGCTGTGGAGTGAGATTGAGCAGCAGCGTGCACAAGTCGCACTCGTCACTCCTAAAAGAGAAAAGGTAACAGTCGATGCAAGCAATACGACTGTGGCCAATCGACAAGTAATCGTTTCAGGAGTCACGGATTATCCTGGACGGTATCAATTCAGCGTAACGAGTCCGCGTTTTGGGACTTTGTTGCAAGTATTTCGCGTGGTAAGGGAGAAATAAAATGAAAAAATTAAAAGTACAAGATTTGATTTCAGTAGGTGTGTATACCGCAATTTATTTTTTGACGATTAGCATTTGTTTATTGGTACTAAAATTTACGATACCCGGTTTTCATAATTTATTTATCCCAGCAGTGAGTGCAATGTTTTCGGGCGTGATTTATCTATTGGTCTTACAGCGCATTCCGCGTATAGGAGCCATTACGATTATGGGGAGTGTGGTCGCACTATTTTTCCTAATGACGGGTCATTTTCCATTAGCGATTGTTCCAGGGGTTCTTTGTTCCTTATTGGCAGATGTGATTCAATATAAGACCAATCTATCAGTCAAAGTGCGCACACTAGCTAGTTATATTGTTTTTAGCTATGGCTTGATGGGTCCGTTATTGCCACTTTGGTTTATGAAAAATGCCTATGTCGCATCGTTAAAAGCACGTGGCAAAGGGCAAGCGTATATTCAAGCAGTATTTGAACATGTCTCCACATCCGTCTTTATTGCTAGCCTGATTACGATTTTCTTTGGTGCGATTTTTGGGTTTTATTTAGGGAGCTACCTGTACAATAAGCATTTCCAACGAACTAGCAGGTAAACGATATGAAAATGTATCCAGTCCATTTTGATCCTAGAAGCAAACTTTGTGTCATTGTCATCGCAAGTGTCGCGCTCATGGTGGAATTGTCATTACCGTTCGAGGTGGCTTTGATTGGGTTGTTTGCGTTTTTTTTGATCGTTAGCGGCTATATGAAAAAGGCAGTGGTCTTTCTTGGTGTCTTTCTTGGCTTACTATGGGCCAATCAATTAGTCTTGGCTGCTCCAGGACATCCAATTGCTGTGCTCATTGATTTTTTAATGGTGGGAAATCGGCGGCTGTTGCCAACGATTATGGCAGCGAGCTTTACTTTGTCAGGGACAAAAGTCAGTGAATGGTTGGCGGCGTTACAAAAGCTACATCTACCTATGCAGCTTATCGTACCGCTAGCCGTTTTGTTTCGTTTTTTTCCAATGGCCATCCAAGAAATCAGCCACATCCGCCAAGCAATGAAATTTAGAGGGATTGCAACGACACCGTGGCAATTGCTTCGCCATCCGCTACAGTCGATGGAATATGTCATCATCCCGTTGTTATTATCAGCGGAAGAGACATCATTGAATTTATCCGCAACGGCCTTGGTGCGCGGCTTAGCCAATCCTAAGAAGCATACAAGCGTACATGAGCTACAATTAAAAGGACCAGATTACGCACTGATGGGTAGTCTACTTGGCTGTTTGGTCGTAAGGATGTGGATAGGATGACGATCATTTCATTAAAAAAAGTTGGCTATCAAACACCGGCTGGAAACGTGCTGCTGCATGATATTGATTTAAAAATTGCAAAAGGTGAGCTGGTAGTCCTTAGTGGTCCGAGTGGCAGTGGCAAATCGACGCTACTAAATGTACTAAATGGCTTGCACCCTGAGCTTTATGAAGGACAAGTCACAGGCACTGGGTCAATTGGGATTTCTTCGTTTCCAATTCAAGACTTTACAGAGCATGTCGCGACACTCGGGATGGTTTTTCAAAATCCTAAGACGCATTTTTTTACCACCGATGTCGCATCGGAGCTGGCCTTTGTGATGGAAAACTATGGCTACGACCCCGCCCGTATTCGCCGCCAAGTCGCCCAGCAACTAACCACCTATCAGCTGACTGCCTTAGAAGACGCGAGTATGTTTCATTTGTCGGGAGGGCAACGGCAATTAGTATCGATAGCCGCAGCGAATATGTTGCCACATGACTTGCTCTTATTAGATGAACCATCAAGCAATCTAGATCATCAAGCCATTCAGCAGCTAAAGCGCACGCTTATTCAGCTCAAGCAACAAGGGAAGACGATAATGGTTGCTGAGCATCGTCTGAGTTATTTAATGGATTGTGCTGACCGGTTGCTAGTCCTAAATCAAGGGACGATCATTGAAGATGATTCAACAGACCAAATTCGTGAAATAACTGAGCAAAGACGCAAGCAACTCGGCCTTCGCTCATTTACTCCGATTGCCATCCAGCTTTCGACCAGTGGCATAAAGCGCGAGCCGACCATTACCATGACTATCGATCATTTGCGCTACCGCTATCGCAAGCAATCCACATTGGCACTTGAAATTTCACAAATGAAAGTAGATAATGCTAACATCAACGGCTTAATTGGAGACAATGGCGCAGGAAAGTCCACGCTCTTTCAGCTTATATCCGGATTAAAAAAAGCCAAACAAGGCGCAATCGCAATTAATGGGCGCAAGTATAAGCCCAAGCAACTATTAGCCAAGACATTTTTCGTCATGCAAGATGTGAATTTACAATTGTTTTTTGAAACGGTCGAAAAAGAACTCTTGGAAAAAGCGCAAAAACCTGAGCGCTTCGAAGAAATCTGCGATAAGTTTCAGCTAACACCTCTGTTGCAGCGCCATCCACATTCACTATCAGGTGGCGAAAAGCAACGGGTGGCGATTGCAAGTGCACTCCTGTCAGGAAAAGAAATCTTGTTGTTTGATGAGCCGACGAGTGGGTTAGATTATCGCCACATGCAAGAAGTAAGTGGCTTGTTTAAAACACTCTTAGCTGAACCGGTCTTAGTCTTAGTTATTAGCCACGATGAAGAATTTTTACAAGCAACTTGCCAAACCATTTTTTCATTAGCGGATGGGAAGTTGCAAGAAATAGACCAATTGGAGGAATGAGTGATGTATATTGTTACGAATACGATCAAAGTGAAAACACCTTTTTTGGAAAGAATGACCCAACAATTTTTGTCTTCACATACACAATCCAAAATGACAGATGTACCAGGCTTTTTAGGATTTGAAGTTTTTTATCGCGATGTACCAGACGAAGCAGACGTCAGTGAAGTCGTAGCATTGAGTCGTTGGGAAAGCGAAAGTGATCAGCTAGCATGGACGCAAAGTGACTCATTCCAATCCTTACATCAACACCGCAAACAAGCTCATGAAGGGAAACCAAAAGAAAGTCCAGTCCTAGGAAATACGGTCAGTCGTTACTACTCTGCTGAATAAGTCGTACCAATCTTTTTGCTTTTTGGAGAAAAAAGTAAAAAAGATTGGTTTTTTTTTGGTTTTTTTTTATAATAGAGTAGTTTGAGAAGATAGGTATGGAGGATTTTGTGTGTTTGAATTAATTATGAAAGTTTTATCGATTGTCTTGCTGGATTTAATCTTGAGTGGAGACAATGCAGTCGTCATTGCACTTGCCACTCGGAAATTGGAACAAAAACAACGAGAAAAAGCAATTTTAATCGGAACGGCTGGAGCAATTTTATTGCGCGTCGCATTGATGCTAGTTGCGATTCAGTTATTGGCCGTGCCATTTGTCAAAATTGTCGGCAGTTTATTATTGTTGTACATTGCCTATGACTTACTAGCAGAAAGTGGAGATGAGACGCAAGACATTACCGCAGGCGCGTCATTAGCTGCTGCTATACGCACGATTATTTTAGCTGATCTAGTCATGAGTTTAGATAATGTATTGGCAATCGCCGGTGTTTCGGAAGATAGCAAATTACTCGCAGTTTTTGGGCTAGCGATTAGTATTCCGCTAATTATTTTTGGTAGTCAATTTATTTTAAAAATTATGGATCGTTTTCCACTGGTTGTCTGGATTGGTGGTCTTTTGATTGCTTACACATCTGGTAAGATGTTCGTCGAAGATCAATATATCGAGACGTTAGTCAATGGCTGGATTCCTAATTTGAGTCATACTGTCTTGATGCCAGTAGTTTTTTGCTTAGTATTATTACTATTTGTTTTTACCATTGGCAAAAAAGAAATGCGTCCAGTCAACGAATGGTTTTCACGTTAATGGGATTTAGTATTTTTTTCATAGCTTTGACGAAAAAAATTCACATTTATGACGTATGATTCAGTCATACCAATAAACAACCCAAATCTTTTTCATTTTATCCCCTAACCACTCATTGCCCCCAACAATGAGTGGTCTTTTGTATTTGCTCAAGCGAATAGAATCGCTTATACTTCAGATGAATCACTGAAAGGTGGGAGCGGGTTGAAGAGTAAGAAAGAGCAAGTCTACGATATGTTAAAAGAGCAGCAAAAAAAGCTCACGGCTTCAGAGTTGGCGGCGATTGCAGCGATGGATCGTACCAATGCGAGTCGCTATTTAAATGAATTGGTGAAAGATCAGTTAGTGGCCAAAGATGAGAGTCGTCTGGTCACAAGATCCAGCTAGCAACATGGATGTCTATCAAACGATTACCTACAAGCTAGACTCGCTAGAAAAAAACAATATGCCAACTATTGACTTAGAAGCACTCATTGCCAATGATGTTGATAAATACTTTGATAATTATTATGATAAAGTGTAAGGACAAAACGATAAAGGAGCGAAAAAATATGAAACGAATTATGTTAGTATGCTCAGCTGGTATGAGCACAAGTTTATTGGTTCAAAAAATGGAAAAAGCAGCTCAAACTGATGGAGTCGAAGCAGATATTTTTGCCGTATCTGCATCAGAAGCAGATGCAAAATTATCAGATGCTGATAAACCAGTCGACGTTTTAATGCTTGGACCACAAGTCCGTTTTATGAAAGCTCAATTTGAAGGAAAAGTCGCAGGAAAAAATATTCCCGTAACAGTTATTGACATGAAAGATTATGGCATGATGAACGGTGAAAATGTCTTACAAACAGCCATTCAATTAATCGAAGCGAAGTAGAAGGTGAAATCAATGGGAGAAATGAGTCAAGAGCAACTAGAAGCAATCATGGGATTAATTGTGAACGCAGGCAATGCGAAGAGCGATGCCATGGAGGCAATCCAAGCAGCAAAAAACGGTGAATTCGAGGAAGCAGATGAAAAATTAAAAGCAGCAGAGGCAGCGTTACTTGAAGCTCATCATGCCCAAACCAAGTTGCTTACTGCCGAAGCAAACGGTGAAGCGCTTCCGATTACGCTGTTAACCATTCATAGTCAAGATCATTTGATGACCAGCATTACGTTTAATGATTTAGCAAAAGAAGTGATCGATGTCTATCGTCGTTTAGGCTAAAATGACCAGAAACAAATTTTTGCCAAAAAAGTCTGTTAGAAAAATACCTCGAAAATGTAGGAGGTACTTTTCAACAGACTCTTTTTTATTTTTCTAGATTATAACTATATATTGCTAAAATAATATTTTTACGTGTCGCTAACCGCAAGCGTAACCGCAAGCTCGTTTGATTATGAAGAATATTTTGCCAACGTTTATTTGGAACAAACTGAGGAATTAGAACAGTTGTTGTGTAGTTTTGCTGGCTTGCACGGTTACTAACGCGTTCAACATAACGGACAATCGGTGTCTCGATGGAGCGGTATGAAGAGTGAACGACCGAGAAGCGCACATCAGGAAAGTGTTGCTTGAATTCCCGTTCGATTTCTTGCTCTTTTTTCAAGTCTTCATCTAAAGATACATGCATCGCCACGACATAATCACCAATCGAACGAGCATAGTTTAAGGCACCGATATTTACTTGCGTGACATTTCCGACCAAAACAATGACAGTATTTCCAGCGTAATCGTGTAATTCTACTTCAGGAGCCAAACGTAACTGCTCAGCTACATTTTTATAGTGGTCATTTATCTTATAGAAAATAAAAAGCAAAATCGGCATAATGATAAAATAAGGCCAAATATCAGCTAAACGATATACAAAGAGAATTGCAATAATGGCATAAGAAATGAACGCACCGCTAATATTTGCGATAGACTTACGGAACCATTTTTCTCCTTCGCGTTTCCATTTAATGACCATTCCCGTTTGCGATAAGGCAAAAGGCGTAAACACGCCAATGGAATAAAGTGGAATCAAGCGTTCAGTTGATCCTTGGAAAATAAAGAGCAATACGATTGAGCCTAAAGCAAGGGTAATAATCCCATTAGAATACCCTAAGCGATCCCCGCGATCTTGATACATATGGGGCATAAATTTATCTTTTGATAGATTGTAGGCCAAGACCGGAAAAGCAGAAAATCCGGTATTCGCAGCGACAGCTAAAATGAGGGCAGTTGAAAATTGCAACAAATAAAACATAAAACCAGAACCAAATACGGCTTTTCCAATTTGTGATAGGACGGTGACTTCGGCTTCAGGTACGATACCATACCAGTAGTTAATAAAGGTAATACCTACGAAGAAGAATCCTAGAATCGTAGCCATCATTGCTAAGGTACTAGACGCATTTTTTGCCCGTGGGCGTTTGAAAAATGGTACGGCATTACTGATGGCCTCTACCCCAGTCAGAGAAGATGAACCAGAAGAGAAAGCCCGTAAGATTAAAGCCACGGTCACTCCAGGAACAGCTGTACCAATCGCCGCTGTAGCATGGAAAGGCGCATGACCAGTCAAAATTTGAAATAGTCCATAAATAATTAACAATGTAATAACTGAGATAAACGTATAGACTGGAACCATCAAAAAACTAGCAGACTCTCGTAAACCACGTAAATTCATCATCATAATAAGTAACACGATAAAGACCGAGATTGCTACTTGGTGAGCAGACAAAGCGGGTATAGCAGAAATAATGGCTTCTGCCCCTGCCGATACGGACACGGCTACTGTCAGCATATAGTCGACAAGTAAAGACCCCCCAGCAATTAGCCCAGCGTTTTTTCCCAAGTTTTCACTACTAACGACATACGCGCCTCCGCCATGAGGATACGCATGGATAATTTGGCGATAGGACAACGTCAAAGAGACGAGCAAAATAATCACAAAAGCCGCAATCGGTAACGAGTACCAGATCGCTGCAGAAGACAATGCGACTAAAACCACGACAATCTGTTCTGTCCCATAAGCAATCGAAGACAAGGCATCAGAAGACAACAGGGCCAAGGCAGCGAAACGATTAAGCTTTTGACCATCGTTTTCTGCGGATTTTAGCGGTTTCCCCACCAATAACCTTTTCAACATATTCACAAAAACATTCCTCCCAAATGAAAGAAAAACCTTTCAAAATCGATTGCAAAAAAGACCAATCAGAATTGTATATTAGTGCTCAAAGATAAAAAAGTCAACTAAATTCAGCCGTTTTCTTTTGATGGTTAGACAATTTCGTTCTTTTACATAAAATCCTTTTATTTGAAGGCCAACTTGAGAAGAATAAAAGCAAGCAATTGATTGAAAAGCTGATTAAATCACAATTAAAATGAAGCGTTTTATTGGTTTTTCTTTTCATTTTCCTATCATAATGCTAGAAAATTGATTGAAATTTCACAATCTCTTTGATGCAGTAGAAGTGGGAAAATTATAGGGAAGGGAAGGGTAGAGATAAATGAAAAAGAAAAAAATTTTAAGTTTGGTAACATTGGCGTTATTAGGCCTAGGTGTTTCTGGTTGTGCAGTTTTTAAAGCCGATGCACCAAGAGGAGAGCAACAAAAAACAGAGGAAACCAAAAAAGGCGAAGAAGACGTTACTTCGAGCGCGTCCAAAAAAGAATCAGGGGAATCAGCGGGCGCATCAGAAGAAAGTACCCCTTACACGGATCCTAGCAAATTAAAAAGCTCTTATGATGTTGTTATCATTGGCGCAGGCGGCGCAGGAATGACAGCGGCGATTGAGGCAAAAGATGCTGGTTTAAATCCAGTTATTCTAGAAAAAATGCCCATTGCAGGGGGAAATACTTCAAAATCATCAAGTGGAATGAATGCTTCCAATACAAAATTCCAAAAAGAACAAGGAATTACTGATAGTAATGATGCCTTTTATGAAGAAACGCTAAAAGGGGGTCATGGAACAAACGATAAAGAAATGCTACGTTATTTTGTTGACCATTCAGCGGATGCGATTGATTGGTTAGATGGGATTGGCATTAAATTAGACAACTTAACAATCACGGGTGGGATGAGTGTCAAACGTACGCATCGTCCTTCAGATGGTTCCGCAATTGGGGGCTATTTAGTCAAAGGATTGATGGAAAACGTTGCGAAACGTGACATTCCTATTTTCGTAAACACCGATGTGACAAAAATTCACGAAAAAGATGGTGTGGTTAATGGAGTGACTGCACAGGTTCAAGGTAAAAAAGCACGCACCATTAAAGGCAAAGCTGTCGTGGTTACAACAGGTGGGTTTGGAGCAAGCAAAGAATTAATTGAAAAATATCGACCAGACCTAAAAAATTATGTGACAACGAATCAAGTTGGTAGCACTGGCGATGGTATCAAGATGATTGAAAAGCTTGGAGGCCAAACGGTGGATATGGATCAAATCCAAATTCATCCAACCGTACAACAAGATAAAGGTATTTTGATTGGTGAAGCAGTCCGAGGAGAAGGAGCAATTCTTGTGAATGGCGAAGGCAACCGCTTTGTCAATGAATTGGATACCCGTGACAAGGTTTCAAATGCCATCAATGAACAATCAGGCAAATATGCGTACCTTATTTTTGATCAAGGTGTTCGATCACGTGCAACAGCTATTGAGTTTTATGCGAAACAAGGCTATGTAACTGAAGGGGCAACGATTAGAGAGCTAGCTGACAAAATAAACGTTCCTGCTAGTAATTTAGAAAATGCTGTAACCTCTTGGAATCAAGCAGTTGCAACCAAACAAGATACAGCTTTCCAACGGACAACAGGAATGGACCATCCATTGGACCAAGCCAACTATTATGCGATTAAGATTGCACCAGGAATCCACTATACAATGGGTGGTGTGAAGATTAATACGAAGACTCAAGTCATAAATAAGGAAAACAAACCAATTACAGGTCTCTATGCTGCTGGAGAAGTGACAGGCGGATTACATGGACAAAATCGAATCGGCGGGAATTCAGTAGCTGAAATCGTCATTTTCGGTCGTCAAGCAGGACAACAAGCCGCAGCATACGCAAAAGAACAAAAATAAGCAAGGCTTCCTATATATCAAGCCCCCACTTTACATGTTTGTAGAGTGGGGGCTTTTGATTGGCAACAATTCATTTTTACTGGATTTTTTGGTAGTAAACCACTAAGAACTGGTATAATAAATAGATAGAAGGAACGTAACTAGGTTTGAGGCGTCACTCAGTTTCAAAAAGAATTTGGGGGGAAAGGGATGAACCGAAAGGAATTTACACAACGGCAACAAAAGAAAAAAAGACAGAAAATGCTTCTTATTATTCTCACAGGAGGGGTAGTTGCCAGTGTTTTTGGTAGCTATTTGTTGGTGACCAATCAACCAACGAAGAAAACAAACCAGTCACAAGCGACGGCGACAACGAAGCGTACGCCTACAACCAAAAAAACAACAGGCAAAGACAATCAGAGCGAGCAAACTCAGTCAATCACCATCATGGCAAGTGGGGATATGTTGTATCATGATGGGGTGTATGGTAGTGCGTTTGATGGTGAGAAGTATGATTTTTCAAATGATTATGAGCAAATTACGCCCTTAGTCTCATCAGCTGACTTGGCTCTGGGAGATTTTGAAGGCACAATCAATCCCAATCGTGAACTAGCAGGATATCCTATCTTTAATGCACCAGAAGAAGTAGTTGAAAGCATTAAAAATGCGGGATATGATGCCATTGATTTAGCCCATAATCATATTTTAGATACAGGAATTGAAGGATTAGTTTACACATACGATGCCTTTAAAAAGGCTGGTATGGACCCATTTGGTGTGAAGACGACAGATAAAGATGAAATCTTAGTAAAAAACGTCAACGGCATTAAAGTGGCCATTTTAGGCTATAGCTATGGTTTTAACGGCATTGAAGCGACGCTAAGTAAAGAAGACTATGACTATTACTTAAAGGATTTAACGATGGAAAAAGTTGAAGCAGAGATTAAGCAAGCGGAAAAAATCGCTGATCTGACTGTTGTTATGCCGCAATCAGGGGTGGAATACAATCTAGAGCCGACAGAGGAGCAACAAACGACGTATCGTCAAATGGTCGACTGGGGTGCTGATATTGTTTTTGGCGGTCATCCGCACGTTGTTGAACCAACAGAAACCATCACGAAAGATGGAGAAAAGAAGTTCATTATTTATTCCATGGGTAATTTACTCTCCAATCAAAGATATGAAACACTCGAAAACTATTGGACTGAACGAGGCGTGATTATGGCCGTCGATGTGCAAAAAACTGGCGACAAAACTGTTTTAACGAAAGTCGAGGCGCATCCAACATGGGTTTCACGTGAACCGATTAATCGTACGTTTTCAGGTTATCAAGCATATGATTACCAAGTATTTTTAGCAGAAGATTATCTGACTGGTGGCAAGTATGCCGATCAAGTGTCTACAGAAAAGCAACAACGTATTGAGCAAGGGTACCATGAAGTAATGGATTTACTGAATATCCAATTTTAAAAAAGGAGTGTGACAAAAAACTGTCACACTCCTTTTCATATTGGTAGACGGTATTCCAAACGCAGCTCTCTAGACAATAAGTCAAAATTCTCAAAAATTTGAGAAACAATTTTCTGAATTTCTGCACTTATTGCTAAGAGCTAAACGCGTTTGTCATAACCTTTTTAGACGGTATTCCAAACGTAGCTCTCTAGATAATAAGTCAAAAATTCTCAAAAATTTGAGCAACAATTTTCGGAATTTCTGTACGTATTGCTAAGAGCTAAACGCATTTGTCATAACCTTTTTACCACAATGTATATTTTTCACGTTTGTTCATATAATCGTCATCTAATAGTTTTTGGGTATTGTGTAATTGTGAATAGCCAGCGAGTCCACGTTTGAATAGTATTTGCATTGATAAGCGTAAAAGAGCCAGTAAAGCGATAATTAACACAACTAAGATGAGTAAGGATTGATTATAAAGTTCATTACCTAAACCAGTCGAAATGGATTGTCGTAAACCATAAATCGAATAAGTCATTGGAATATATGGATGAACGATATTGTAGAAGCGACTTGTAATCTCCATTGGGAAGACACCACCCGCTGATCCTAATTGAACAACTAGTAATAAGACAGCGATGAAGCGACCTGGGTTATCAAAGCTCATGGCTAAGAACATAATCAAGAACATATTGACCCAAGCTGTTGCAAGTAAAATCCCATAGAATTGCCATTGGTTAGATACAGTCAAGCCAATCATTTGCATAACTGTTCCAATCACAAGTGCCATTGTTGTAGCGACTAAACCACCAATTGTTACTTTACTACGGAACCATTGAGCAGCGGAGGCACCTTTTCGATTGGCAATTTTGCGGATTGGATAGACGAAGTTAAAGACTAGTGATCCGACGAACAGTGAAACACTCATAAAGTATGGTGCTAAGGCATGACCATAGTTTGGCACGCTACTATATTTTGTTTGTGTTTCTTTAGCTGGATTTGCAATCATTTCTGCATTTTTGTCGCCAAGTGAAAGATCATTGATTTTCGCTGAACCATCTTTTAATTTGGTTGCTAATTCATTGGTACCATCTGCTAATTGACCCGTACCATCTTTTAGTTTTAATACGCCAGAAGAAAGCGATGGAATTTTACCATTCAATGTATCTAAACCATCGGCAAGTTTAGCAGTACCATCATTTAATTCGCCTGATTTACTGTTTAACGTGTTTGCACCATTCGCCAAGGTTGAGACACCGTTCGCCAATTGGTTTACACCTGAAGCTAGTGCAGGCGTCTTTTCATTAACTGTGTTTAACCCATTAGCTAATTGATTGGCCCCACTTGTTAATTGACTAGAGTTATCATTCAACGTATTGGCACCATTAGCTAAAGAGGAAATACTATCAGCTAATTGAGAAACGCCGCTCGTCAAAGTAGGTGTTTTGTCGTTGACAGTTTGAAGGCCAATCGCAAGTTGGCTCGCCCCACTTGTTAATTGTGAGCTATTGGATACTAATTGTTTCCCACCGGCTGCTAATTCATTGACTGCTTTAGTCAAACTAGCTGTTTTTCCATTTAGTTGGGTTAAACCAGTCGAAAGTTGATTGACAGCAGGTACGCCATCAGTTGCAACTGAGTAAAGTCCGTTAATGACTTGTGTTAAACCAGCAGTAGCACTATCTGTACCAGCTGCTAATTGACTTGTACTAGCTTTTAGGGTACTTAATTGATTCAATGAAGAGGTATCAATGCTACCAAATGAAGATTGAATGGCTGTTAATGTTTGTTTGACACTAGTTAGATTTTTACTAGCTGCTGTCAATTGTTCTTTCACAAGTGCGAGCACTTGGCTATTGACTGCATTTGAAGCTAAAGAATTAGCTACAGCCGCTTGTTGGTCATCTGTTAATGTAACCCCACTTTGTGTAAGGGCAGTAACAACGGCTGTCGTATTAGATTTCACATCCACAGTTGTTGCTACTTCAAGACCGTTTTGAATAGCAGCTAAGTTCGTGCCAACATTTGTTAAATTGGTTGCGACACCTTCAAAAGAAGACTCTAGCTGACTAATATTTGATAGTTGAGATAGGTCGGCATTAGCAAGTGCACCATTGACTGTGTTAAGATACGTTTGGACACCAGTAACATAAGTTAGAAGATTGTTTTTATCTGTTTCTGACAAACTGACTATACTAAGACTTTTTGCTAGTTTATTCGCACCGTCAGTTAGTTGTGAAATGCCATCAACTAATGCTGGTACTTGTTCAGCTAGTTGTTCATTGCCACTAGCAACTTGAGCCACACCATTTGTATAAGTCGTTAATCCAGAAGAAAGACTATTCGCACCAGTACCTAATGCACCTAAGCCATTTGTCAATGTTGGCAGTTGGCTAGCTAATTGTCCCACACCATTGTTTAATTGGGTACTACCATTCGCAACCTGGGCAACGCCACCGGTATATTGGGTTAAACCAGCTGACAAGCTATTTGCACCAGTACCTAATGCACTCAAGCCATTTGTTAAAGTTGGTAGTTGGCTAGTTAGTTGACCAACACCGTTATTCAATTGATTGCTACCATCTGCAACTTGGGCTACACCAGCTGTGTATTGACTAACACCGGATTTTAACGAGCCGGCGCCGTTATCGAGTTGGCTGACACCATCTGCCAAGGTTGGTACACTCTCAGCTAATGTACCAACACCAGTATTCACCTGATTGGCACCATCATTTAATTTTTCTGAGCCTTTAGCTGCTGTATTCATTCCTTTTCCTAATTCATTAATAGTAGAAATTATAGCCATAGCATAAGACTTGGTTACTTTTTCACTAACTTGTGCTTTGAGTTGTTTCATTGCATTGTCACTAACTACTTCACCAAGATAGTTGACACCAGCGTTTGTTTCATATTTTAAATTCATTTTTTCCGGATCGCTATCTAAAACGGTGGAAGCATTTTTAGAGAAATCCTTTGGTATTGTGACAACCATATAATATTTACGGTCTTTTAACCCTTGTTTTGCAGCATCCTTCGAAACAAAATGCCATCCCAAATCATCATTTTTCTTCAAGTTGTCGACTAGTTCACTACCGACACTTAACGTCTTCCCTTGAAAATCAACGGACTGGTCCAAGTTGACGACAGCAACAGGAAGTTCACTCATGTTGCCATAGGGATCCCAAATCGACTTTAAAAAGACACTCGCATAGAGAATTGGAATCAACGAGACCACAATTACTGTTACAAATAAAAGTTTGTTTTGCCAAATTTTCTTAAATTCTTTCTTTATCAAAAACATGCGCCCCCTAAAATTCTTATAAATCATTCCAATTTACAAAGGTTAATTTTTCCCCATGTAAGGAATCGTGGATAATATCGGCAATCGATACATTCGCTAAAGCATTGCGCCATTGATCATCAGCTTTTGCAAATGCTTGGTAAACAACGGAATTTGCCGTAGCTAGATTCACCAAGCGACTGGAGTTTGCAAAGGTATGATGGAGCAATTGTGAATCAGGAAAGGTAACGACTTTTCCCTCAATGGCTTCCACAACATCTAGACAAGAGATATCTTTTGACGCTCTTGCCAAGCAAAAACCACCGCCTTGGCCAGATACAGAGGTAGCTAAACCAGAAACTACCAATTTACGAACGATTTTTTGCGTATAGGTTGGTGAAGTACCTAATCGTTGGTGAATCGTTGCTGACGCTACCGGAATACTTGGCATCTGAGTTGTTAACATGGCCATTACACAAACCCCTTGTTCAAATGCTTTTGTTAGTTGCATTCAATCACCTCCCACTATATAATGGATGTACAATATCTTTTATAGACTTTTTATATCCACAATGCATAGTATACCATTTTCAGAAAAAGAGCAACAAAAAAGTGTAAATTTCTAAGGAAGTGTTGAAATGAAAAGTTATGTGGAAAGGGATCGTTGGGAGCAGCAAAAGATTGAGAAAATTTCGCATGAATCAAGAGGGATAAAATTGTGCTATTTTTTAGGGGATTTGGTGCTATTTCTGTTGGCGATGTATTTGTTAATTGGTAGTCTCGTTAAGTTTGAACATCCATATCTACGATGGTTGTTAGCGATTGTCGGTTGTATCGGGGCCTTTCGCTTTGGCAATCGACTGAGAATTCGTTTGTATATCTATCTTCAATAAATAGAGGTAGTGACAAGAGCGAATAGCTCCGAGCAATAAGAGCAGAAATTACGAAAATTGATTTTCAAATTTCCGGTAATTTATGAGTTATTGTCGAGAGAGCTGCTATTGAACACCGTTTAAAGAGGTAGTGACAAGAGCGAATAGCTCCTACGACGACAAGACCAGAAAATCCAAAAGTTTTTTTAATACTTTTGGATTTTCTGGTCTTTTTGCTCGTAGATGAATAATTCTATCTCCGCCTCTTTTTAACGATATACTAAAACAGAAATTGTCGCATTTTTCGCCATGTAACTAGCCTGTGTGCCTAGGTATTTCCGGATAGGGTTACGTGATTTTGAACCAATGATTAATAAATCAGCCTTTGAAATTGGAATAAATTCTTTGACAATGACTTCACCCGGGTTTCCTTGACCAATGAGAACTTCCACATCTGTTAGTCCTTGCTCTTTTGCATAAGAGCGGTAAGTTTCACCTTGGCGAATTAATTTTTCTCGAGCGTTCTTTAAAAAGGTCTTATCCAGAATTTCATACGTATTAATGTCTTCGTTTTCTAAAACGAGTGCGATGATAAGCGAAGAGTCTTCTAGTTTCGCGCGATGGACAGCATAATTGAAGGCTTTTAACGCATCTTCTGACTCTTCCACACCAACTAAAATTCGTTTGAACGCATACATATTGCTCCTCCTACTCCGTTTCACGCATATTATTTAATTGAATGCGCGCATTTAATTTTTTGTTTCCCTTATATAGGTCATAAACTGTCCATGCCAACAAAAGAAGCACAATAGCTATCGTAAAGTAGGCAATGCTATCTGCAATGACAAGATCTGTTTTACTTGCGTTGTCACCAAAGAATCCTTCAATTTGTCCGGGCAATCCGATTAGATTTAAATATGTTAATCCGATGACTGAAATCCAACCTAATAAGCGAATGATCCATGAGTTTTTGAAACGATCACCCATTTCAAGACTACTATCCGTCATCATGAGCAGTGGGACCATTGAGAATGGTAAGGCAAAAGCTAGAAAGACTTGAGAATTATTCATTAACGTATTTAACGCAGTATGTTCTTCAATAGCCGATTTACCACTGGTTAACGCCACACAGACTAAGACCGGAATCACCGAGATTAAACGAGTAACAAGGCGCCGTAACCAAATCGGCATTTTCATATGAATGAAACCTTCCATGATTACTTGTCCTGTCAAGGTACCAGTAATCGTAGAATTTTGACCAGATGCAAGTAGCGCAACTGCAAAGAGAGTAGACAATAAACCAGATTTCGCTACCTGAACTAGGATACCATTACTTAAAGTTGAAGGATCAGATAAGGCTTCATACAATCCAAAGAAGGATGGATCTTGGACAGCGCCAGTTTTAAATACTGCAACACCCATAATAAGAAGTAACGAGTTAACAAAGAAAGCCATTGTTAATTGAATATTAGAGTCCCATGTGGTAAAGCGAACTGCTTCGGCAACAACATCTTCGTCGCTATGATCAATAGCACGTGTTTGAGAAACAGCCGAATGTAAATACAAATTATGAGGCATCACAGTCGCTCCAATAATTCCTAAGGCCCCTGTTAGAGGAGTTTGACCGCCGATACTTTTTGATGAAGAGAACGTTTCACTTGTTGGAATAAAGCCTTTCATCACCGCAGCCCAATCTGGATTTGATAGAGCAACTTGATAGACAAAGACAAAAAGAATGACAAAAATCAAACAAACTACGATTGCTTCGATCTTACGAAATCCGACTTTTGTCAACAATAAAAGCAACAAGACATCAAAGACAGTAATAAAAACAGCATACAATAAGGGAATATCAAATAGTAGGTATAAGGCAATAGCTGCCCCGATAACCTCGGCAATATCTGTGGCCATAATCGCTAATTCAGTTAAAATCCACAAAATAATACCTAATGATTTGCTCGTACGCGCTCGAATCGCTTGCGCTAAGTCCATCTGAGTGACGATTCCTAATTTAGCTGCCATATATTGTAACAGCATAGCAATCAAGCTAGACATTAAGATCACCGACATTAATAGGTATTGAAAATTTTGACCGCCAGTAATAGAAGTGGACCAGTTTCCCGGATCCATGTAGCCGACTGCCACAAGTGCACCCGGCCCCGAGTATGCGAACAATGTTTTCCAAAATCCCATACCTTTAGGAACAACGACTGTCCCATTTATTTCCTCAAGTGATGGACCATTGGCGTGTTCCATCAACTTGTGCTTATGAGCATGATTTTCATTTTTACTCAAGAAGATAACCACCTTTCATTTCTTTTCAACGCTAGTTTACACCTCAAATGAAAAAAAGAAAAGGATTTTTTTCGGAATGCCTAAAAAAAATGATAGGCGAATCGATATTTAACTCTAATTACTTAGTGGATTAACGTATTAAATTGAAATAAATATAATATAAAATAGAATTATGATAGTTGCTGTCTCTTATACACATCTGACGCTG
>ENA-OWZU01000127-OWZU01000127.1-human-gut-metagenome-genome-assembly--contig:-NODE-127-length-30436-cov-22.808795_pt1 | contig 30436 bp, 30 predicted proteins | sample MGYA00249263_ERZ652121 | MGnify/ENA primary metagenome ERZ652121 (study PRJEB26925, sample SAMN05827113) | human gut metagenome | biome: ENVO:2100002; feature: ENVO:00000062; material: ENVO:00002003... | reverse complement strand
GATGACGTCGAGTCTCGTGGGCTCGGAGATGTGTATAAGAGACAGATCATAGATAATGTTTTTTCTCCAATCAACTCCATTAATAATGTTAATACAAAGCTAGTAATAAAGATGAATACATAAATCTTTAAAGATCGTAATAGAGCACTGATCCATAATGGATATTCAGGATAGCAACATGGACAGCTTGATCCTGAACTTTCTTCTTCCTCGTATTCTTCATCGTCATAATCCTCTTCTTCCATATCTTCGAAGCGGAGGATTTTTTGATTGCGAAATAGTACATGATCAGTAAATAATCCAACAACGATTGCGATAACTAATTTTAATCCTAAAATACCAAGTAAAGATGAATACATCTTAGGATTACTAATAAGGATTGGAATGGCTTCATCACTTGTCGCAATCATAACACTGACAAGTGTTCCTAATGTAATGTTATTTTGGACAAACAACATAGCGGCTAGAATACTAAATCCACATTGGGGAATCAATCCTACTAATGCGCCTAAAATAGGTCCAAGTCTTTGTAGTCCAAAGAAGAGTTTATCGTCTTGCGTATTCTTTCTTTCGAAAACTTCTAATATACAATAAGTAATATACAATAAGGGGAGCATAGCCCATGTATCGTGTATTGTATCTAAAATAATGTCTATAAAATTCAAAGGTAGTTCCTCCTAACTTACATAAGTATACACATTTTTTCAAAAATTGCACGTAAAAAGCAGGAAACTAATCAATAGTTCCTGCTCTATCGTTGATTGTGATTTTTTTATTTCTTAATCGAACTTGAATATAATCATGTACACCTGCATAGATGAGCGCAAAGATTGGAACACCTAAAAACATACCAACAACGCCAAATAATGCACCACCAATAGTAACTGAGAATAAAATCCAGAAGCCTGACATTCCTAGTTTATCTCCAAGAACAATTGGTTTAATAATGTTTCCATCGCATTGTTGAAGGATGAAGATAAAGATTGCAAAAATCAAGGCTGAGAATGGGTCAATCAAACATAAGATAATGATGACGGGAATAGCGCCTAAGAATGGTCCAAAGACGGGAATGATGTTTGTGACACCGATAATTAGGGCAATCATACTTGTGTAGGGTAGTTTTAATACTAAGGCACCAAAGTAACAGATAACACCGACAATAAATGAGTCAATGATATTTCCTACGATATATTGTTCAAATACAGTTTTCGCGTCATTTGTCCAAAGAGTTAAGTAGTTCGCAAAGTTTTTATCAAATAATGAGTAATTTAACTTTTTTATGCCCTTAACAAGTTTTTCACGGTCCAATAAGATATAGAATGCGGAAACGAAAGCTAAAATCAAGTTAACAAATCCTTTCACAAAGCCATAAGAGTAAGAAGCGATTTTAGGAATCGATTCAGTGACTACACTTGTGATTTTCTTTGTGACGTCAAAATTGATCAACATTTGTTCAACTTGTTTTTCTGAAATGTTTAATTTATACGCAAAATCTTTTGTGTATCCAATTAAAGTATCGGAATAAACCGCAATGTTTTTAGAAAATTGTCGCACAGAATCAATCGTATTCGGAATTATAATGGAGAAAAATAAGATCAAGAATCCAATGGTCAATATAAACACAAGAGCAGTTGATAGTATTCTTTTGTGGTTTTTATGCATTGGAATATTCAGTAGTAACTTATCTTCAACCCATTTTTGCGGATTGTTTAATATAAACGCCAATCCAATTCCTAGAAGGAAAGGAAATAGTATCGTTATTATAAACTGAATGGCTCGTTTAATGTCTTTAAACTTATTCAATATTGTAAAAAATAAGATTGCGATAATGAAAGACGTAGAATAAACGATGATTCGCTGCTTCATTTCTTGGGTTAATTTAAAATGCATTTAAGTAAGACTCCTTCCATACCATATATAATAGCATCTAGAAAAAAATTATAAAAGCCATTATAATAGTCGTATGGAAAAAATATTTGAAGGGGCCATTTCCTGCAAAGCCCTATTAGAAGCAGGGTCTCGAGATTGTAAAAAACTATATATTGATAAGAGAAAAAATACAAAAGATACAAGATATTTGTCTAAAATTGCCAAAAGTTGCGGTTGTGAAGTCGTTTTTTGTTCGCGTGATGAAATCAATGAACTCGCAACAGGTAAAACACATGGTGGTATTTTACTTTTAGCTGAAGAAAAACAAATTCCTCAACTTATTGAAACACATGTCCATGGTTTTCTTTGTTACATCGACGGCGTAGAAGATCCATATAATTTAGGAAGTATTTCAAGAACTCTCTATGCATCTGGATGTGATGCGATGATTCTTCCAAAACGAGACTGGAGCTTTGCCGAACAAACCATTTTAAAGGCCAGTGCCGGGGCCTATGAAAAACTACCAATCTACTTTGTAGATTCAGATGAAGAATTAGTAGACTATTGTAAAAAGAATAATCTTCCAATTCTTTGTGCCCACAGAAAAGATGCCGTAGGACTCTATGACTATACGTTTGAATCGGATTTTTGTTTGTGTCTAGGAGGAGCTTTAAGAGGCCTTAGCTCAACTATTACGGCAGCATCCAAACAAAATATTGTCGTAGAATATGGTAGAGATTTTAGAAATGCCTTAGATTCAGCTAGTGCTGCTGCTGTATTTAGTTTTGAGATATTAAGACAAAAGAAAGTCAAAGCGAATTAAAATGCTTTGACTCTTTTAATTTGTAGAATAAATTTTGTGCGCTAATTCTTGATCTGCAAAATCAACAATGAGGATTCCATAATTCTTTTTCAGCCAATCATATTCTATTAAATGATTGTTGATCTTTTTTGCGTATTTCTTTGGAAAACCAATCTTACCCTTACCACTAGTAGAAGTGAAGTTTAAATATAAGGTAGAATCATCTGCTTTTGTGTTTTCTAAACTATATTCAATCGCATCTATTTTATCTTCTACACCATAATTAAAACAATCCTGCACAAATAAAGATTCGGATACATTAATATCTTCTTTCTTATGAGGAACATCAAGAATGGTACGATCACCTTGTTCTTCCCAGTTTAAATATAAGCCATATTCATTCTTGAAGCGTGTTGCCAAAATGATTTTTCCACGAACTTCATCGAGTATTGGAATTCTATTTTCTATATACCAAGAATCGGTATTGATTTTAGAGTTTAATATGGACTTCACCTTGGTTAAATCATCTTTACTATTTTCTTTCTTTACGCAAAATATGACGATTTCGGATGGATGTTTGTCTAGAAAAGTATAAATATCCTCTAATACATCATTTAAAGTGAGTGGTGTAGAAAATATAGATCTATCTTTTCTGCACTTGGCAAAGTTGTGTTTTAAAATAAGTTGATCCTGATCTAAAACGAATCGCATATCTAAATAGCGATAGCTATTTTCTAATTGTGTTTGGATGTCTGTATCTTGACATTGAAAGATTGGACTCAAACTAATAGATTGTGTGGCTGAATCATGTGTACCTGGAATCGACATTGCACTTAGCTTTGTTTCATCACTGATCTTTTCCATCCAGTTTGATGATGTGTTTTCCTTTGCCTGAACGGGTGAAATAAGCATAAAGAGGATTATAAAAATCCCGAGTGTTCTTTGAATTGTTTTCATTGTATCATCTTCCTTTATGTATACTGTTAAGAATAGTATATAATAATTCATATAAAGAAGGGATGGTTTTGTGTATGAGTATTACCGTAAATATTTACTATAAAGGCGAAAATGGTTCTGCCAGAGCCTTTGTTCAAGAGATGATTTCAAGCGGTACTGTAGAAGCGATTCGTCAAGAGAAAGGAAATCTTCGATATGAATATTTTTGTCCAGTTGACGATGAAGAAACAATCTTGTTGATTGATAGTTGGCAAAGTCAAGAAAGTATTGATGTCCACCACCAATCACCGATGATGGATACAATCATTCAATTGCGAGAAAAGTATAATCTTCATATGGTAGTGGAAAGATATGTGTCGGATGATTCCCAGCCAGAAAGGGATGAACATTATATTCGAAAATAGTATTCTTACATTTCATAAACGAATGATATCTAAAAATACTTGACTGTAAGTTTGAAAGTGGATGTAGTTAAGTATTTTGGAATTTAATAAAAATAACAATTATGGTATAATAAAGCCACAATAAGGAGACAAAATCATGCCACAGATAATACCAATTAAAGAATTAAAAAATACTTCTGAAATATCAGATTTATGCCACAAAACAAATGAACCTATTTATGTAACGAAAAATGGATATGGGGATATGGTGATTATGAGTATTGAAAAGTATGAATCAACTTTGAAAAAACTTGAAATGTACCAAGATATTGCGATTTCTGAATACCAAATTGATATTGGAGAGACGAAAGATGCAAAACTAGCCGTTCAAGAAATGAGAAAGAAGTATGGCCTATAATTTGATTATTACGAAACGGGCAGAGGAATTATTGGATGATCTTATTTATCAATTAATGAATAAATATAAGTGTGAAGATACTGCTAAACGATTATTGAATTACATAGGGTGTATTAATGATCGTTTAATTGACAATCCATACCAGTTTCCTTTGATAAGAGATAGATATCTTTCTATGAAAGGGTATCGTATTGCGATAATTCCAAAGACGAAATATATTTTAGTATTTGATATAAGAGAAGATACTGTTTTTGTGTTAGGAATATTTCATCAATTAGAAAATTATTGGATAAAAGTATAAAAGCACCGTTTTGGTGCTTTTACTATTTTTTGATGGCCTTTCGAATGTCTAAGATTCCATTCACAAAGAATAATAAGGATATACAAATATTCAATACTTTGTTGTCGAAGGGTCCTGTGACAAAATAAATGAGAATGCCCGCAATAATGTTTAATAATCCTTTAATAATATACATAATGAATTCCTTAAATATAAATATCCTAAAATAAATATCAATGTCAAATCCAGAATGATGTTATAATAGATGCATGCTGATTAATGTATATGTAGAATACAATCGCCTACGCAACACCTTTACATATTCTTGTGATTGTCATGTTGAAGTGGGGTGTCGAGTCCGTGTTGAATTCAACAATCGAACAATTGTAGGATTTGTTGAAGAAATTGATGTAGAAAGCGATTTTAAAAATATTAAACCTGTCATTGAAGTCATAGATGAAAAGCCATTATTAAATAACGAATTAAAGGTATTGGCAAATTATATGGCTGATTTTTATGCGAGTTCGAAAGTGACTTGTTATAAAACAATGCTGCCACCAGCATTGCGTCCCTCTAGCAAGCATTCAAAAATTATCTATGAAGATTATGCGATATTGAATGATTCGGATTTACCTTTAACTTCAAGACAAAAAGAAGTGCTTGATATGTTTAATTATCCATGTAAGATGAGTGAACTTAGAAAAGTAAGTCCATCCATCACAAAGGTATTATTGGATAAAGGTTATATTACTCTTGAAAAAAGAATCAAGGATTCCAATACTTGTGTCAGTGAAATTGCGGATGTTACACATTCTTTAACTTCTGAGCAAGTGTCTGCGATTGAAACCATTCAAAATACCAATAAAACGGTCTCTTTACTTCATGGCGTGACTGGTTCTGGTAAAACCGAAGTCTTTTTGCGATTGGCAGAAGATGTATTGTCGACTGGAAAACAAGTTCTATTTCTTGTTCCTGAAATAGGTTTAACACCGATGATGATACAAAGAGTGCAGGCGCGCTTTAAACAAAAGATTGCGATTTATCATTCAGGATTGAATGCGCAAGAAAAGCTAGAACAATATAATTTAGTAAAAGATCATAAAGTCGATATCGTTGTAGGTACGCGGAGTGCTTGTTTTATGCCGTTTTCTTCTTTAGGCTTGATTTTAATGGATGAAGAACACGATTCTAGCTACAAACAAGATAATACACCACGCTATCATACGCGCGATATCGTCTTATTTCGTGCAGCCTATCATAAGTGTAAAGTCGTATTGGCAAGTGCGACGCCTTCTTTAGAATCTTACGCAAGAGCTTATAAGAACGTCTATGAATTGATTGAACTTAAAAATCGCATTCATGAAATGCCGGAAATTTGTTTGGTGGATATGAAAAAGGAAAGAGTCACAAATGGCCTATCTGAAACATTGCTTCAAGCTATTTATGAGCGTCTTTCTAAAAATGAACAAGTGATCTTGCTTTTAAATCGAAGAGGCTATTTACCCGTTGTTCGCTGTAGTGATTGTGGCCACGTACGCATATGTCCAGATTGCGGTGTGGCTTTAACCTACCACAAAAGTCAAAATGCCTTGGTATGTCATTGTTGTGGAAGACAATTTCCATTTATGGAAGAATGTCCAAGCTGTCATTCTAAAAATTATTTTAAGGCCGGTATGGGAACAGAGCGTTTGGAAGAACAGATTCTAGAAATCTTTAAGGATCATCATGTCGTTCGTATGGATGCAGATAGTACACGAAGAAAGAATGCGCATGAAAAGTTGTTAAGAGAATTTGAAGAGTCTGGAGATCTATTAATCGGTACGCAAATGGTGGCTAAAGGCTTGGATTTTGAAAGAGTGACTTTAGTTGGAATTTTAAATGCGGATGCCACGCTTTGTCGAAATGACTATAGGGCAAGCGAGACGGCATATGAAATGTTAGAACAGGCGAGTGGAAGAAGTGGTCGTGGAAAGCTAAAAGGACAGGTTATGATTCAAACATTTGATCCGGATCATTTTGTGATGCGATGTGTTCAAATGCATGATTATAAGATGTTCTTCAATCAAGAAATGCGCTATCGCCATTTAGGGATGTATCCACCCTATGTGTATTTATGTACCTTAATATTTACACATTTTGATTTGCAGGTAGCTTATAAACAGGCAAGTCATGCGAAAGAATATTTTTCTTCAGTTCGCGTATTAGGGCCGATTGAAATTCGTATGCAACAAAAGAAGCATCGCGTGCGCTTGATTCTAAAGTCAAAGGATGATCAATTATTACACAAAGTTGTGCGAAACTATTTGGATGAAACAAAACAGGTTGTGGATGTGAATATGCATCCAATTATGATGGAGGAATAGAATGAGAAAATGGATATGGAAAGCCTTAGATGAAGTTGTGAATAAAAAAGTCTATTCCAATTTATATTTAAGAAATCATTTACAGGAAGTGGACGAAAAAGATCGTGCTTTGGCTACACGCATTTTTTATGGAACCATTCAGAATTATCGTTATTGTAAAGAATGCTGGTCAAAGTATGTGAAGAATAAATTAAACCCTAAAATGGATGTATTATTGACCATGAGTACATACCAGTTGTTGTTTTTGGATAAAGTCCCAAGCTATGCGATTGTCAATGATGCAGTCAATATTGCCAAAAAGATCAATGTGAAATATGCGGGTTTGACAAATGCTGTATTGCATAAGGTCAAAGCGATTGAAACAGATAATGTAGCCTTAAAGTATTCATTGCCCGATTGGCTATATAAGATGTGGATTTCTCAATATGGACAAGAAAAAGCTTTGGTGATGGCCAGTGCAAGTGTAAATATATTACCCATGTATGTTCGACGAAACGCATTAAGGACTCGTGAAGCTGATTTTGATTTGGAACCGTTTGTTTGTGTTCAAGATCCATTATATATTTATACAGGGAATGATTATTTTCATCATGACTACTACCAAAAAGGTTATATGAGTGCTCAAGATGAGGGGAGTTTTGCGATCGCGAAATTTGTGGATCCGCAAGAAAATGAAAGGATTCTAGACTGTTGTGCAGCTCCAGGAACAAAGACTATGGCCATGGCCGAAAGAATGCATAACAAAGGTCATATTGATTCGTATGATTTACATGCACATCGTAAAGAATTGATTAAAAGTGATGCCAAACGTTTAGGCATTGATATTGTACATGCAGGTGTACAAGATGCGACAACATTTAAAAGTTCTGTGTTATATGATCGTATCTTATGTGATGTTCCTTGTTCTGGCTATGGCGTATTATCCAGAAAGCCCGATATTAAATTACGCATGGCCCCTGAAGATATGGATACATTGATTCCGTTGCAGTATTCTATTCTGAATAATGTATGTCAATATGTAAAGGTGGGAGGAGTCTTAGTCTATTCCACTTGTACGATGAATAAAAAAGAGAATGAAAAACAAATTGAGAAATTTTTAAAGACGCACGAAGAGTTTAGTCTTGTGGATGAAAAAACCATTTTTAGTGATACAAGACAAGATGGCTTCTATATGGCAAAACTAGTGCGTAAATGATATAATGAACGGTAGAAATTGAGGTGCTATTTTGGAAAGTTTATACAATTTAAATTATGATCAAATGTGCGAATATGCCCTAGATCACGGATGGAAATCGTATCGTGGACATCAGATCTTTCAATGGTTGTATCGCAATCGTGTATTTGACATTGATGAAATGAGCAATGTATCAAAGGAAACAAGAGAAATCTTAAAGAAAGATTTTATTGTGAATCCTTTAGAGTTAATAAAAAAACAAGTTTCACATGATGGAACAACAAAATTCTTATTTAAAACAAGTGATGGTGCACTACTTGAAAGTGTTATGATGGTCTTTGACTATGGTCGTAGTGTTTGTGTTTCCAGTCAGGTTGGCTGCAACATGGGCTGTGCATTTTGTGCAAGTGGTTTGACAAAGAAAAAAAGAGATCTAACAAGTGGTGAAATGGTTGCCCAGGTTATGTATGTTCAAAAAGAATTGGATAAAGATAACTTGCGCCTTTCACATATTGTTGTCATGGGTACAGGAGAGCCTTTTGATAACTATGATAATGTCATGAATTTTTTGGCAACAGTAAACCATGATCGTGGTTTAGGTATTGGTTCTAGACATATTACAATTTCAACTTGTGGTATTGTTCCAAGAATCTATGATTTTGCCAATGAACATACACAATACAATTTAGCCATTAGTTTACATGCGCCAAATGATGAATTGCGTAATAAATTAATGCCCGTCAACCATGCATATCCATTAAAAGAGTTGATGGAAGCTGTTAAGTATTATGGTCAGGAAAACAATCGTCGTTTGACTTTTGAATATATTTTATTAAATGGCGTTAATGATCGTCCTGAACATGCCAAACAATTGTCAAAGCTTCTTCATGGAATGAATGCATATGTCAACTTAATTCCATACAATGCGGTAGATGAAAAGGGCTTTAAATCGGTAAGCCACGACGAAGCTATGGTTTTTTATGATTTGTTGATGAAGAATCATGTTCGTTGCACGATTCGAAAAGAACATGGTAACGATATCGATGCGGCATGTGGACAATTAAGAATCAAAGAAATTAAAAAGGAAGGAATTTAGGCGGATGAAAGTTTTTGCGAATACAGATATAGGTCTTGTAAGACAATTAAATGAAGATGATTATTGCATCGCTCATAATGCCAATGATGAATGGATGGCCATTGTCTGCGATGGTATTGGTGGTGCAAAAGCAGGAGAAGTGGCGAGTCATACGGCGGTAATGACGATGTATGAAGCCTTTATGAAGTCTCCTGTATTTAAAAAAGATCGTCAAGTCGACAACTGGATTCGTGAAAATTTAAATCAGGCGAATGATTTCATTTATTCAAAAAGCTTAAAGAATCCCAATGAAAGAGGTATGGGGACTACGGCAGTGGGTGTCATCAAAGCTCATATTGGGACGTTTATTTTTAATGTGGGAGACTCAAGAATCTATGCGGATTATAATAATGAACTGATTCAAATGAGTGAAGATCATAGTGTCATTGCCCAATTATTAAAAGAGGGTAAGATCTCTTTAGATGAGGCAAAGTCTCATCCACAAAAAAATACATTAACAAATGCCTTAGGCGTATGGCATGTTTTCCGTATTGACATCAATAAGATTGAAAATACATATAAATATTTGTTGGTTTCAAGTGATGGATTACATGGATATGTTGAAAAGAAAGTGATTTCGGATATTGTACATGATTCGAGTCTTTCTTTGCAGGAAAAAACAGAAACACTGATTGCCAGAGCCAATCAATCAGGTGGTTATGATAACTGTACAGTTATCTTAATGGAGAATGATGGAGAATAATAACTATGATGATGGAACAAATAGCGAACCGCTATGAGATCTTGTCTTTGATTGGTCAGGGTGGAATGGCGGATGTCTATAAGGCAAAGGATACGATATTAAATCGTATTGTGGCAATCAAAGTTCTGCGTGATAAATTAAGTGGGGATGCGATGGCCTTAGTGCGCTTTCAGCGTGAGGCAAGTGCAGCGAGTCGTTTATCACATCCAAATGTTGTAGATATATATGATGTTGGTGAATATGAAGGTATGCACTATATTGTCATGGAATATATTCGTGGTCGAACTTTAAAAGATTTGATTGCACAGCGCGGAGCTTTAGATGTGGATGAAGCCATTGGCATTATGAAACAATTGATCAGTGCAATTGATCATGCGCACGATCATAATATTATTCATCGTGATATCAAACCGCAAAATGTGTTGGTAAAAGACGATGGAACGATTAAAATTACAGATTTTGGGATTGCGGTAGCCCATGGCTCTGTACAGCTAACGTTTAATAATACGGTTATGGGTTCAGCCCATTATTTAGCGCCAGAAACAACACAGGGTAAAGAGCCAAATGCACAAGTGGATATCTATTCATTGGGTATTGTATTCTATGAACTATTAACAGGGCACGTTCCTTTTACAGGAAAGACACCGACAGAGATTGCGATCAAGCATTTGCGTAAGCCAATGCCTTATGTGCGTGATTTCAATCCGGATATTCCGCAGTCTGTTGAAAATATTATTTTAAAGGCGACCGCAAAAAATTTAGATGACCGTTATGTATCTTGTAAAGAAATGCTTTATGATTTAATGCATTGCATGGATATAGAATATCGTGATATGAAGCGTATCAAGGTGGATGCAAGTTCGAATCAAGAATTGATGAAATATGATAATGGGCATATTGATTTTGAAGATGAAGAGTCTGAAAAAGAAGAGAGGAAAAAACGAAATTGGATTCCAGCCGTCATGATTAGTGCTGCTGTTGTGATTTCCATTGTTGTACTTGTACTCATTGCCAGCATTACAGGCATAATTAAGATTAGTGGCTTTCTAGGCTATCAAACAATGCCGAATGTAGTGGATTTGACACCGGATGAGGCCATTGATGTGTTGCAGGATGCGCATTTTAATACTTCAAGAGTAACGTATGTTTATAAGGCGAATGATAAGTATGAAAAGGGAAAAGTCATTAAAGCTTCTTATAAAGAGGGTGAAGTGATTTTAAATGATGCGAAAATTGTTTTAACCGTTTCTAAAGGATCTACCTATTTAGTGCCAGACTTTACAGATGGCTCGTATTCAGAGGCTGCTTATGAATTAGGAAAAAATTGTCCAAATGTGCAGATTGAAGTGGAATATGAAGGCTCAAAAGATATGGATCCAGGTATCGTTTTACAACAAAAGGGTTTAACGCCAGGAAAACGTATTGATCCAGACAGTAAGGAAACCATTACTTTTGTGGTAAGTACCTATCCTTCGATTGTGATTCCTTCGGACTTGATTGGTCAAGACGTATTGGATGCCAAAGATGAATTGAATGATTTAGGAATTGCGGTTGTCTTAAGTCATATTGAAAATGGACAGGGCAGCAATAAGGTCATAAGTGTATCGCCAGATGTTGGAACTGAATATGTACAGGAAGGAACAAACAGTGTTGTAACACTGTATTATGATTAATATGCAGCAAGGAAGAATTATAAAAATTATTTCGAATCAATATACGATTCAAAATGAAAAGGAAGAAATCATTGCCAAACCAAGAGGTAAGATGCGCCAGCATGAAGCGCCAGTCGTCGGGGATTTTGTCGAATACGAAAAGATTGAGGATTCATATCGTATTCATAAAGTTCTTCCACGAACAAATCGTCTTTTAAGACCGGCCATAGCCAATGTAGATCAGGCTTTGATTGTTACGAGTTTAAAAGATCCGGACTATTCTTGTCACTTATTAAATCGTTTGATCTTCTTAGTAGGCTTAGCGGGTGTCAAACCGGTGATTTGTGTGACCAAACTTGATTTATTGGATCAACCCGAAGAAATTTTGGCGGATCTTGAAAAATATAAAAAGGCGGGATATGATGTAGTTTTCTCCAATCCTGGTAGTGATGATAAAGAATTACAGGAAATCTTAAATGGAAAAGTGTCTGTTTTATGTGGTCAGTCGGGTGCGGGAAAAAGTTCTTTATTGAATCGTCTAAATCCTGATTTTGAATTACAGACACAAGCCATTTCTAAAGCTTTAGGTCGTGGTAAACACACGACACGCTATTGCCAGTTACACCATGTGTGTGATGGCTTAGTGGCGGATACGCCTGGATTTTCAAGCTTAGATTTTACAAGATTAGATACTTCGCATTTAGATGCGTGTATTCTTGATTTTAAACCATACATTCATACTTGTCGTTTTAAAGACTGCAGGCACTTGAATGAGCCGGATTGTAAGATCAAAGAGGCTGTTGAAAATGGAGAAATCAATCCATCCGTTTATGAGGATTATAAAAATATTATGGAAGAAAGAGGTAAAAAACTATGAATTCAATTGTGATTGCACCTTCAATTTTATCTTTGGATTATGCCAATGTGAGTGCACAATTAAAAATTTTAAAAGAATCTAAAGCAGAGTGGTTACACTTTGATGTGATGGACGGTCATTTCGTACCGAATTTAACGTTTGGACCTGATATTTTAAGAGGTTTTAAAAAGGCTTGTCCATTATTTATGGATGTGCATTTAATGGTGGAAGACCCAGAAACATATGCACCTATCTTTATTAAAAATGGAGCGGATCTAGTAACCTTCCATACAGAAGCTTTGAATAATGATTTGACGCGTATTCAGAAGTTATTGGATGAAATTCATGGTTTGGGTGCGAAAGGTGGTATTGTCGTAAAACCAAATACGGCCATTGAACCTTTTGAAAGTGTACTTAAATCTTGTGATCTTGTTTTAATTATGAGTGTTGAGCCTGGTTTTGGTGGCCAGAAATTTATGGCCGACATGCTTAAAAAAGTAGAGTGGTTAAAAGAAAAGCGTGAAGCATTGAACCTTTCATATCGTATTGAAATTGATGGTGGTATCAACCAGGATACGTTTAGATTGGCATTAAATGCAGGTTGTGACACATTGGTTGCGGGAAGCTACGTATTTAAAAATGATATCGCAAAGACAATTGAAGGTATGCTTGAATAAATGACTTGTGCGGTTTTAATTACACCACTCGTTGATGTTGTGCCAAAAATTGAAAATTGTGATTATATCGGTGTTGATGCTGGTGCATTAAAAATTATAGATCAGGGTTTTCCAATTAAAATGGCTGTGGGAGACTTTGATTCTTTAAGTGAAGAGGATTTTAAACGAATCACGTGTCCAATTGAAAGACATCCCATTATGAAGGATGAAACGGATTCAGAGCTTGCGATTCGCTTATGTAAAGATTATGATACGATCTATTTATATGGGGCCATGCAAGGAAGAATCGATCATACGATTGCGAATATTCGCTTGGCGATGTATCGTTTTAAAAATGTAGTGTTGATTGATGAACACCAAAAAATATCCGTTATGAATGTGGGCGTTCATGAAATTGATGATTCGTATCATCATATTTCGTTTTATCCGATTCAAGAGGGTGTGCTTTCTTTATCGGGATTTTTATATCCATTAGATAAAAGACGGATTCATATCGAAGAAATATATACGACAAGTAATTCTTTAACAGAAAAAAAGGGAATCGTTCGTGTGGATGAAGGCAGCTTTTTATGTGTACAATCCAACTGGAGGTAGTCTATGTTCTATAATGTAGCTATGAACTTTGTGATTGGAACCATATTAATGGTTGCGGGAGCCATCATGATATGGATTCCCAATCGTATTTTTACAGGGATCTTAATCGCATCTATTGTATTTTTATGTGTCAATGGCGTAGTTTTATTTATTCGTTTTGTGAAGAATAAAATGAATAAAGATTTTTTCTTTTCCATATTATCCTTTGCGTTTATGTTTTTCTTAATGAACTTTCGGTATCTTCCACAATGGATCTTGCGAGTAAACTTTGGTGGATATTGTATTCTTTGTGGTTTTGCCTGTTTTGTTCAGCTTGTGATTAATCAAATCAATCATATTAAAGGAAACTTCTTTAACTTTGTGTTTAGCTTTATTTATATTTTCTTTGGCTTCTATTTATTATTGAATCCAGACTTTCATACAGATCTATTAATGCGTGCTTTTGGCATTTACTTTATGATCTTAGGTACGCGTTATTTAGGGGATGGATATGAAGGAATCAATCCTTTAACGAAATATAAATGGAAACGAAAAGTAAGAATCACACTTCCGGCTTTTCTTTGTGCTTTAGTTCCAGATGCGGCTTTGACAAGTATCAACCGGTATTTAGAGGATGGTAAGCCTGAAGATTTAAATACGTATAAGAAGGATGAGGTTGTTCGCTTAAAGGTGATTGTCCATGTAGGGCCCAAGGGCTTTCAAAAGGTAGGGCACATCTGTTTTGCGTATGATGATATTGTCTATAGTTATGGAAATTATGATAGTGATTCCTTTCATTTAAATCAAACGATTGGGGATGGCATTTTCTTTACGGTGCCACTCGAAAAATACATTCCGAATATGATTTCGGCAGAGAATAATTCCATTTTTGAATATGGTATTTATACAACGTCTAAACAGAATGCATTGATTGAAAAAGAAATTGAAAAGATTCGTCAAAATGGCTATCGTTGGTATACAAAGATTGAAAAAGAAGATGGGTATGATCGTTTTAGTGAATATGAAATGGATTATCCAAGTCGTCTGCATTATCGTACGGGAGCAAAGTTATATAAGGTCAAGAGTGGTAAATTCCATATTTACTGGGCGTTGGGTGATAATTGTGCTTCTTTTACCGATTTGGTTTTGGGAACGTTAGGTGCGGATGTATTGAGCATACGCGGTATTATTAGTCCAGGAACGTATTTGGATTGGCTTCAAAAAGAGTATTTGAAAAAGAACAGTCCAATTGTATTTAGACGTATATATAAGGAATGGGATAACGAATGATGAATGGATATTTTTATGTATTAACGACAATTGATGTTTTCGTTCTTTGTTTCATGTGCGTTTTGACGCGATTGAGTGAATCGTTAAATAAAAAACAAAAGCGTGGATTTTTATTTGCGTTTGGATTGATTGCACTGATTTCATTATTAGAAGTCGTTACATTAAAAGTGGATGGTTTACCAAAGAAATTTCGTTGGTTAAATATAGTATCGAACTATCTAGGCTTTGGACTTACACCATCGGTTTGTATATGTTTGGTGTATGTATTGGATAAAAAGACAAAACTTAGGTGGGAATTCAAATTGGCGATTTTATGTGAAATCGTATATCTTTTGATTCTGGCCCTATCGATTCCGTCTGGACTTGTATTTTCAGTAAGTAAAGAAAATATATATTCGCGAGGACCCTATTTCATTATTTATATCTTTGCGTATTTTGTATCGATATTATATTTATCTTTTTCTACGATTTTTGTTTCGAAACAGTTTCAAAATCGCAGTAAAGCATTGATTTATCCATTAATGATCTTCTTGGTTGCAGAAACGATCATACAAATCTTAGTTCCAGATCTTCATGTGAGTTGGCTTTGTGTCACCTTACTTTCGGTCTTATATTTTATATATTGTAACGAAATGTGGAATCAGTTAGATGGTTTGACTGGATTACTAAACCAGAATAGTTTTTTGAATCGATCTGAAGAAATGAATTATACAAATGGTATGTTGATCGTGTTTGATGTGGATGATTTTAAACATGTCAATGATGTGTTTGGTCATGTCAAAGGGGATTTGTGTTTGAGTATCGTTTCGGATTGTATTAAGAAGGCATATGCCAAATATGGCTATTGTTACAGGGTTGGTGGCGATGAATTCTGTGTCTTATTAAAAAACAGTCGGAATGAAGAGGCGTGTTCTGCACAGTTTGAAAGTTTCATAGAAAAAAAGCGTAAAAAATATAATTATTTGCCTTCTGTATCTTATGGTTCGGCCATGTTGCTGACGGGGGATATTGTGAGTGTTAAAGATTTGGCAGATCAAAATATGTATTTAAATAAGAAGAAAAATAAAAAGCAGCAGTGATTGAGTAATCACTGCTGTTTTAAGGTAAAAACCAAGTGATGATATCTACAAGCCATAAAATGAAATTCGATCCTTTTTTGATTTCTTTATCGTATTCTTTAGCTTGTATCATTTCTTCTTTGGTGAAGCCTTTTTGCGTAAGGGAATCTATTTCTTTTTGAGTTAAACCTTTGTTTAGTAGTTCGTCATGGTCTTGTTTGTTCATCTGTGTATCCTCAAATTCATTGTAACATAAAGAAAAAAAGAAGAGTATTCTCTTCTTTTTTATCTTATGCATAATTTTTTTTAAGGATCCTAATTATCTAAAATTAAATAGCGTTTTGTTTCTTCAAAGTTTTTAATGTTCTAGCTGAAACACGGATAGTTTGTGGCTTTCCATCAACTACAACACGAACTTTTTGAAGATTCACGTTCCATTTACGGCGAGAAGCACGCATTGAGTGAGAACGTTTATTTCCAGATAAAGGACCTTTTCCAGATACTGCACATACTCTTGACATCTTAATGTCCTCCTTTTTCTTTCATTTACGCAATCGCTTAACTATAATACCATTAACAAGCCCTTATTTCAACCCCTGAATTAAAATTTGTTCAAGACTCAAGAGAATGTTATAATGATAATGTTTTAAAAAAAGAGGAGACGATGGAATGTTGAATTCGAATTACTTAATAATCTTGGGCATGTGTTTAGTTACGCTTGTGATTATGTTGCTGATTATGCCTGGATTGATTGATTATTTACATAAAATTAAGTTTGGACAAACAGAAAGAGAAGAGGGGTTGGCAAGCCATAAAAAGAAGAATGGTACGCCTACGATGGGTGGCTTAGCCTTCATTATTGTACCGACACTTGTCTATATTATAGGTTCTTTCTTTACTCCATTCAAACTGGATATGAATACAATGATTATTCTACTTGCCTTTGTAGGGTATGGTGTTGTTGGATTTATTGATGATTATATTATTGTTGTACAAAAGAATAATGAGGGGTTAAAACCGGCTCATAAGTTTTTACTTCAGTCTATTTTAGCGGTTGTGTTTTTCTTCTTATATCGTACAAGTTCAACTACAGATATTTGGATTCCTATTTTTAATGTGACAATCGATTTATCATGGTTCTACTTTATTTTAGTATTCTTTATGTTTACAGCTGAAACGAATGCGGTGAACTTAACGGATGGTTTAGATGGATTGTGTGCAGGCCAGATGGTAATTGCGCTTGTTCCATTTGTGGTATTCGCATGGATGCAAGGATTATATAATGTGGCATGTTTGATTTGTCTCGTGATCTTTGCGTTACTTGGATATTTGAAGTTTAATAAGCATCCAGCTCAAATCTTTATGGGCGATACGGGATCATTGGCTTTGGGTGGCTTGATTGCTGCTGTCGCAATGGTTTTAAAACAAGAAATTTTATTGATTATTATTGGTTTTGTTTTTGTTGCAGAAGTTTGCAGCGTTATTATACAGGTTACGTATTATAAAAAAACACATAAGAGAATTTTCAAGATGGCGCCTTTGCACCACCACTTTGAAATGTGTGGATGGTCTGAAGAAAAGGTTGTTACACGTTTTAGACTTGTTGGTGTTATCTTAGCGGTTCTTGGACTTGTTTTGGGGGTAATGTAGATGGAAACTGTATTAGTCATTGGGGCTGCCCGTAGTGGGATTGCCGTTAGTAAGCTTTTATTAAAGAATGGGTATCATGTTGTTTTAACGGATTCGAATGAAGTTAAAGAAAAGACAGAATTAGAATCAATGGGTATCGAAGTGTTTGATGGAGGACATCCAGATTCATTAAAAGAAAAGAAGTATGCGTTTATTGTGAAGAATCCTGGTATTCCTTATCGTGTTCCTTTCGTACATTATTTTGTGGAACAAAACGCAAAAATCTATACAGAAATTGAAGTGGCGTATCGGTATGCCAAGAACTTTAATTATGCAGCCGTAACAGGTACAGATGGTAAGACAACCGTAACGACGTTATTATATGAGATGTTGAATCGACAAAAGAAGAGTTTGGTTGCCGGAAACATTGGTACGCCTTTATGCGAATTGGCTTTAGAATATACGGATGAAGACTATAATGTAGCTCTTGAATTAAGTAATTTCCAATTGTTGGGAATTGAAACATTTAGACCTCATGTATCAACCGTGACAAATTTGGCACCGGATCATTTAGATTATATGGATAGTCTAGAAGCATATTATGAAAGTAAGATGCGTATTTATGAGAACACAAATGCAGATGATTACTTTATTCGTAATGTGGATGATGAAAATGTTGTGAAGTATGCTCAAAACATTCCTTGTCATGTGATTGATTTTTCTTTGAAAAGAAAAGATGTCGATTTATATAAAGATGATAAGTATGCTTATTATAAAGATACGCAGTTGTTTACTTTATCGGATTTAAAAATTGTTGGTGAATTCAATTGTGGGAATGCGATGATGGCAAGTTGTATGGCCTATTTGATGGGTGTTTCTTTATTTAATATTCAGGAAGTGATTCGTGAATTTAGTGGGGTAGAACATCGTATTGAATATGTAGATACAATTGATAATGTTCGTTTCTACAATGATTCTAAGGCTACAAATACGCATGCGGCTTGTGCAGGTTTATCTGCATTTGAGAAGAATGTAATTCTACTTTGTGGTGGCAAAGATAAACATATTTCTTTTGATGATTTGAAACAATATGATGGTGTAGTGAAGAAATGTATTTCTTTTGGTCAGACAAAAGATAAGTTTAAAGATATCTTTACAAGTCAAATGAGTGTTGAAACAATGAAGGATGCGTTTGAAAAGGCTGTGTTACTGGCAAAACCTGGTGATATTGTTTTATTGTGTCCTGCATGTTCTAGTTTTGACCAGTTTAAAAATTATGAGATTAGGGGCGAAATTTTTAAACAGATGGTTCATGAGTATGCAGCTAAAAGGAATGAAGAATGACATTTCTAAGCAGTATTGTTAAGACAATCTTATTAGGAATCATACAGGGGATAACGGAATGGCTGCCGATTTCTTCGACAGGACATTTAATTTTATTTGCGAGCATTTGGCCGCTTGAACCGGCTACCTTCTTTGAAGTATTCAAGGTGGTTATTCAGTTTGGAAGTATTTTAGCGGTTTTAGTGTTGTACTATCAGAAATTGAATCCTTTTGATAAGCGTAAATCGCCTAAAAAGAGAAAACAGACTTTACAACTTTGGTCTAAGGTGATTGTAGGTGTTATTCCAGCTGCCATTATTGGCTTATTGTTGGATGACATTATTGAGGGATATTTATCGGCAAACTTTGTGATTGCGGTGGCACTGATTGCGTATGGGATTATTTTTATCTTGGTTGAGAAGAATCCTAGACAAGAAAAGATTGAAACGATTGAACAAGTTGATTATGTATCGGCTTTAAAGATTGGCTGCTTTCAATGTCTAGCCTTGATTCCAGGAACTTCAAGAAGTGGAGCTACAATTTTGGGTGGCTTATATTGTGGTTGTTCTAGAACGGTCGCAAGTGAATTTTCGTTTTTCTTGGCAATCCCTGTCATGTTTGGCGCGAGTCTTTTAAAGGTCATTAAATATTTTATAAAGGTAGTTTTATTTAGTTTTGGACAATTGTTCTTATTACTACTAGGAACGTTTGTGGCTTTTGTGGTGAGTTTATTTGCGATAAAAGCTTTATTAAACTATGTGAAGAGCCATGATTTTACAATTTTTGGGTGGTACCGTATTATTTTAGGTATCTTTGTGATTATATTTTTCTATGTGATTTAAAGAGGGTTATAGTAATGAATGAATTTGATTTGCATATGCATTCCTGTTATTCGGGCGATGGACAGTTTACGCCTGAAGAATTGATTGGAATCGCAAAAGAAAGAGGATTAAAAACAATTGCGTTAAGTGATCATGATTGTATCAGTGGTGTTAAGGAAATGATCAAACTTGGTAAAGAAGCGGATATTGAAGTGATTCCTGCCATTGAGTGTTCAACAAGTATTGGTTATACAGATGTACATTTACTTGGATATGGTATCGATTTAGAGGATACCTATTTTCAAAATTTATTGGAAAGAACGCAAGTGAAGTCTAGAAATGCTTTTTCAACTCGTTGCGATAAATTAAGAGCGAAGTATGGTGTTGAAATTGATGAAGAAGCAATTTTGAAAGAGGCGAATGGCAAAAATCCTTGGTTTGTGATGTGTACGCATATGTTCAATGATCCTCGTTATCGAGATATTCCCGATTTTAAGGATTATATTCCAGGCGGTAAAAGAAGTGATCCGGCACCCGTTAATTTCTTTTGGGATAAATGTCAATATGGTTCGGATTTATTTGTATATGTACCAATGCCTGATTTTGTCGAATCGGTTCAAAAGATTCATGAGGCTGGTGGACTTGCGATTGTAGCGCATCCTTTTAATACATTTTATAAAAATGATGAGATGTTGAAGGTGTTATTGGATGCTGGAGTGGATGGTATTGAAGCTTATAGTAATTATCATACGCCTGAACAAAATGTATATTATGAAAAACTAGCGAAAAAACATCATTTATTGATTACTTGTGGAAGTGATTTCCATGGGGAGAAAAAGCCAAGTATTCAAATGGGTGAGTATGGATTGGATAAAGACGGTTCTTTATGGCTAGAACAATTTAAGGAAAAACTAAAGGCAGCTAGAGAATACTAGCTGCCTACATTGTTAATAGGAATGTAAATAGAGTACAATAGCTTAATAGATTGTTAGAGCGACTTACTCGAAATAGAGATTGATGTCCCATTTCTGTGATGGCACAGAATTTATCTACAGCTTGAATGATCCATCCAACACTTGTACTTGGGTGGCTTGTTTTTAATGGCCACATGTGATGTAGAATGGCATCGTCAATGGTTGGATTTGTTGATGTGATGTTTTTAGCGTTCTTAAGGGCAATGATTGGGTGAATCATCGCATGATTTCCTTCAAGAGGACGATCCTCATCTGTTTTCCAATCATAGTAATATAGATCATGCAATAGACCGGCACGTGCTGCACTATAGGCATCAAGACCGAATTTTCTGCAAATTAAAAAGGAGTAGTAAGAAACGTTTAAAGAATGTTGAAAGCGAGATGTAGCCATGTGTTGGCTGCATTTTTTTAGGGCTTGTACTTCTTGCGTATCAATTAAGTCTGATATTGTATCAAAATATTCTTGTGCAATATGAGTATCTTGTAGTTGTAAATTGATTCTTGATAAAATAGCTTTTTCCATTTCTCGACCTCACTAGGGAAGAATATAGCATATTTAAAAATAAGATACAACTATTTATTTTAAACCTAGTATTATGATATAATTAGTTGAAGGAGGCTATTATTATGGTAATTTTATATACTTCTCCAGGTTGTGCGAGTTGTCGTAAGGCAAAACAGTGGTTAAAAGACAACCAAATTGAATTTGTTGAAAAGAATATATTTACTTCATTATTGAAGGAAAGTGAAATTAAATATTTATTGTCGCGATGTGAAAATGGAACAGAAGATATCATTTCTGTTCGTTCGAAGGCATTCCAGGCACTTCAAAAAGATATCGATGATTATTCGATGAAGGAATTGGTTACTTTGATTCAGGAAAATCCATCGATTCTAAAAAGACCGATTCTTTTATCAGAAAAGAGTCTTGTGGTTGGATATGATGATGACGAGATCACAACAATGATGCCAGCACAGTTAAGGACAGTCGTAGACAATGCATGTACAGATGCTTGTCCAAACTATTCTGTTTGTGGTAAGTGTAGAGAGCGTGCAAGTATGAACTAGAGTATTCTAGTTCTTTTTTTTCGCTTATAAACGAAACACAAACGAAATGTAGTTGATGCATTTCGTTTAAACGGATATACTTAGAGTAGAAGTATGTTTAGGAGGAGTTATATGAACTATATATCTTGCGAATCTGCTGCTAAAAAGATAGGGGTATCGACTCGTAGAATTCAACAGATGTGTAAACAAAAAGAAATAGTTGGAGCAATAAAGGATGGGCGCAATTGGCTGATTCCTGATAATGCGATTTTAAGTCCGAAAAAGCCTTTACCAATAGGTGTTTCTGATTTTAAGTCGGCAACAACGAATTATTACTATGTAGATAAGACTTTATTGATTCGTGATTTTTTGAATGCGATACCGATGGTGTCTCTTTTCACGCGTCCTAGGCGTTTTGGGAAAACATTAAATATGGATATGTTGCGTGTGTTTTTTGAAAAAACACCGGAAGATACATCTATTTATTTTAAGGATAAGTATATATGGCAGTGTGGGGATTACTATACAAAACATCAAGGTCAATATCCTGTGATATTCTTGTCTTTTAAAGATGTTAAATGTTCGAGTTGGCAAGAGACTTTTCAAAAAATTAGTAAATTGATTTCTCTAGAGTTTATGCGTCATAATGAATTGGAGAGTAGTTCTGTACTAAGCTCATACGAAAAAGAGCAGTATCATCGTTTTGCGAGTGAAAATATAAATGAGGTTGATTGTCAAATGGGGCTTCAACTTTTATCTTTATTACTTCACAAACATTATGATAAAGAGTGTGTCATTATTATTGATGAATATGATACGCCTATTCAACAAGGTCATCTTTGTGATTTTTATAATGAAATTGTTGATTTTATGCGCAATTTTTTTTCGGGTGGTCTAAAAGACAATCCACATTTGGCTTTTGGATTTTTAACAGGTATTCTAAGAGTCGCAAAAGAAAGTATTTTTAGTGGAATGAACAATTTAAAAACGAACTCCATATTAGATAATAATTATAGTTCTTATTTTGGTTTCACAAATGAAGAAGTCAGAGACATGCTTGCATATTATGATTATGAAGATAAATATCAAGAAATTTGCGAATGGTATGATGGATATCGTTTTGGAAATTCGGAAATATTTAATCCTTGGTCTGTAATCAATTATATTTCGGATCAATGTTTTCCAAAAGCTTTTTGGCAATCAACAGGTAGTAATGATATTATTGGTGAAATCATTGGAACTGCAACACCTGAAATTAATGAAAATTTGTATAAATTGTTTTGTGGAAATACAGTCACAACGTATGTAGATACAAGTGTAATATATCCTGAGGTTCAAAATAATCCTAATAGTATATATAGTTTCTTGTTGGTAGCGGGGTATCTAAAGGTGACCGAAATATATCCGCAAAATGATGGAAATTATATGTGCGATGTGGCTATTCCTAATAAAGAAATTTTATATGTATATGAAAAAGAAGTGTTGAATCGTACAAACCAAAATAATGTTTCAATTTCAATTCATCAGGCTATCTTTTCTAAAGATACTAGTAAACTGCAGTCTTTGTTGGAGGATTTTATGTTAAAAAGTATATCAACGATGGATGGGGCTAGTGAAGCATTCTATCATGGAATGATGCTTGGGTTATGTGCTGTACTAGGAAGTCAATTTAAGGTAAGATCAAATAGAGAATCGGGACTAGGTCGGTTTGACATTGAATTATTGCTGATGGTGAAGGGAATACCTGGATTTATCTTTGAGTTTAAACATACGAAAGATATAAATGTTGATTTAGATTCACTGGCTAATAGTGCACTTAAACAGATTGAAGATATGAAATATGATACAGAATTAAACGATTTTGGTGTTGAAGATATTGTAAAAATTGGTATAGCATTTAGACAAAAAAGTGCGGTTGTTAAGCGTGGATAAACCTATTGGTGAAAACTGATAGGTTTTTGTTTGTGAAATTTTAAAAAAAACTATCACTATGTAAATTTGTATGCTATAATTATTTACACATGTAAACGGTTACAAATAGGAGGTAAAATATTATGGATAAAAAATATGTCTATGAATTTAATGAAGGCGATGAAACGATGCGTGAATTGTTAGGTGGAAAGGGTGCCAACTTAGCTGGAATGTCTAAACTTGGAATGCCTGTGCCTTATGGATTCACAATCACTACAGAAGCTTGTAACCAATATTATGAAGATAATGAAACAATTAATGATGGTATTAAAGCTCAAATCATGGAATATCTAGATTTATTGGAAAAGAAGTCTGGAAAGAAATTAGGGGATGAAGCCAATCCTTTATTAGTATCTGTTCGTTCAGGGGCACGTGCAAGTATGCCTGGTATGATGGATACTATTTTAAATTTAGGTATGAATAAAACAGTTGCAGAAACAGTCGCAAACTTAACAAATAATGAGCGTTTCGCATATGATTCATATCGTCGTTTTATTCAAATGTATTCAGACGTTGTTATGGGGTTGAGTAAAAAGCGTTTTGAAGAGATCATCGATGAAGTAAAGGCTGAAAGAGGCATTAGTGATGACTTAGATTTAAATGCTGAAGATATGAAGAAATTAGTAGAATTATTTAAAGCGTTCTACAAAAATGAATTAAAATCTGAATTCCCTGAAGATCCAAAAGAACAATTGATGGGAGCTATTGAAGCTGTATTCCGTTCTTGGAACAACCCTCGTGCTATCTACTATCGCAAGATGAATGATATCCCTTCAAGTTGGGGAACTGCCGTTAACGTACAGATGATGGTATTTGGTAATATGGGTAATGATTGTGGTACAGGTGTTGCCTTTACGCGTAATCCAAGTACGGGTGAGAATAAATTGTATGGTGAATTCTTAATGAATGCCCAAGGTGAAGATGTTGTTGCGGGTATTCGTACACCTCAAAAGATTGATCAATTAAAAGAAGTAGCTCCTGGAGCATATGATGATTTTGTTGCGATTACTAAAAAATTGGAAACTCACTATCGTAATATGCAGGACATGGAATTCACAATTGAAAAAGGTAAATTATTCATGTTGCAGACACGTAATGGTAAACGTACGGCTCAGGCTGCATTAAAGATTGCGTGCGACATGGTGGATGAAGGCATGATTACTATTGATGAAGCTTTAATGATGGTTGAACCTAAACAATTAGATTCATTACTTCACCCAATGTTTGATGCGGATGAATTAAAGAAAGCTGAACCAATTGCTTCAGCACTTCCAGCAAGTCCAGGTGCTGCTTGTGGTCAAATCGTATTTAGTGCAGAAGAAGCGATTCAAGAGGCAAGTCGTAACCACAAAGTCATCTTAGTTCGTTTAGAAACAAGTCCAGAAGATATTGAAGGTATGCACGTATCTCAAGGTATCTTAACGGTACGTGGAGGTATGACAAGTCATGCTGCTGTTGTTGCTCGTGGTATGGGTGCATGCTGCGTAAGTGGTTGTGGCGATATCAAGATGCATGATGATGAAGGATATTTTGAAATTGATGGTGTGAAATATCACCGTGGAGATTGGATTAGTTTAGATGGTTCTACAGGAAATATCTATGGTAGTGCTATTAAAACCGTTCCTGCAAGTATTTCAGGTGATTTTGAACGTTTCATGAATTGGGCAGATGAAAGACGCACATTAAAAGTTCGTACAAATGCGGATACACCACATGATGCAAAACAAGCACATGAATTTGGTGCACAAGGTATTGGTTTAGTTCGTACGGAACACATGTTCTTTGAAGGGGATCGTATTAAAGCGGTTCGTGAAATGATTGTTTCTAAAACAGCAGCTCAAAGACGTGTCGCATTAGAAAAAATCTTGCCTATGCAAAGAAGTGACTTTGAAGGAATCTATGAAGCTATGGAAGGTCTACCAGTGACAATTCGTTATTTGGATCCACCTTTACATGAATTCTTACCTACAAACTCTTATGATATTACACAATTAGCTAAGGATATGCACATTGGATTGGATGAATTGAAATCTGTCATTTCTAGCTTACATGAATTCAATCCTATGATGGGTCATCGTGGATGTCGTTTGGCTATTTCGTATCCAGAAATTGCTGAAATGCAGACAACTGCAGTGATTCAGGCTGCATTAGCTGTCAATGAAAGACACCCAGACTGGAAGATTGAACCTGAAATCATGATTCCATTGGTTGGTGATGTTGCAGAACTTCGCTATGTTAAAAAGGTTGTATGTGAGGTAGCTGACAAATTGATTCAAGAATCCGAATTCGATATGAAATATCATGTTGGTACAATGATTGAAATTCCTCGTGCTGCATTATTAGCGGATGAAATCGCAAAAGAAGCTGAATTCTTCTCATTTGGTACAAATGACTTAACACAGATGACATTTGGATTCTCAAGAGATGATGCAGGAGGATTCTTACAAGATTACTATGATAAAAAAATCTTTGAATCCGATCCATTTGCACACTTAGATCAAAGAGGTGTTGGAAAACTAGTTAAGATGGCTACAGAACTTGGAAGAAGTACTCGTCCAAATATTAAATTAGGAATTTGTGGAGAACATGGTGGGGATCCAGCAAGTATTGAATTCTGTCATAGAGTTGGATTGAACTATGTATCTTGTTCACCATATCGTGTACCAATCGCTAGACTTGCTGCGGCACAGGCTGCTATTAAATTCGATAAATAAAACACGTAGGAGTTGATTGATTTCAACTCCTTTTTCTTAGTACGTGTCATTTAGTGTGATTATTTACAAAATATTCGTGTAATTTTCGGTGTATTTTTAACGTTTTTTTACACTAAACTACAGGAATATCTAGTAATGATATAATCTCAACTTATTATAAAAAAATGAAACTGGTTAAATATTAACAAAGAGTTGATGGATTTCAACTCCTTTTAGTATACTGATTTTGAGGTGTTTAAAATGGATTATGTATATGTCACAAAAGAAAATATAGAACAAGAACACATTTGTTGTGCAATTAGTAGTAATTCAGATGTACAAGTAAGATCAAAGAAGGATTGGTTGACAGATCGTTTTGAGGATGGTCTTGTCTTTATTAAATCGAGTGTAAGAGGGAAATGTTTTATTGAATATATTCCGGCAAAGAATGCGTGGATTCCACTCGATGCCAAGAATTTTATGTATATTGATTGTCTATGGATTTCTGGATCATTAAAGGGTCATGGCTATTCGAGTGAATTATTGAATATGTGTATTGAGGATAGTAAGAAGAAGGGTATGGATGGAATTTGTATTCTATCTACCAAAAAGAAAACATCGTATCTTGCCGATCCTAAATTTCTTGCGTATAAAGGTTTTAAAGTGTGTGATGAAGCGAATAATGGTATTCAATTATGGTATTTAAGTTTTAAGGATTCGGTTTCACCTAAATTTAAATCTTGTGCGAAAGATTGTCATATAGACGAACTAGGTTTTGTCTTATATTATACAAATCAGTGTCCTTTTAATGCGAAATATGTTCCAGTGATTGAGAATGTTTCAAAAGATTTAAATATCGCATTTAAAGCGATTCATTTAGATACAAAAGAAAAGGCGCAAAATGCGCCAACACCCATTACTACCTATGCCTTATTTTATAATGGTGAGTATGTGACAAATGATGTGATGAATGAGAAGAAATTTATAAAGCTTTTATCAAATTTGGGGTTGTAACATTACAACCCTTTATCATTTGACATTATGGTTTTGAATAATAGATAAAAAAATTCATTTTGTATGTTTTTATGAATGAATTACTCCTTGCACTTTAGTGTGTTTTGTACTAGAATTCTAGATGTAGTAAATAAATCTGGGGAGCTATTGCTGAGAGGAAGTACGACTTCGACCCATTAAACCTGACGGATAATGCCGGCGTAGGAAGTATAGATGTTTTTTTGACCTGTCTTTTTACGTTGCAGGTCTTTTTATTGCCTTACTGTAGGGGAGCGCCTAGAGTATAGAAAACAAGCGAGGGAGCCTGAATTGACAGGATGAGAGAGGACTGTTTGTCTAATACCGAAACCACAGATGGTTTTTTGCGTGTTTTCTAGGCCATCTGTATCTGTAGGAGGTAGTATTATGAATAAACACAATTACTTATTAAGCTTAGTCTTTTTTTCAATGATGGTAGCTGTTGGAGTAGTCATTTCTCCAATCTTACGTGTAGAAGGAATGTGTCCTATGGCACACTTGATTAATATCACTATGGCTGTATTTATGGGGCCTTGGTATTCATTTCTTTGTGCTTTAGCTATTGGTTTAATTCGTATGACAGTTATGGGAATTCCACCATTGGCTTTAACGGGTGCTATTTTTGGAGCTACGTTATCAGGCATCTTATATCGTGTAAGTAAAGGAAAAATCTGGGCTGCCGTACTAGGTGAAGTCATTGGTACAGGTTTAATTGGTTCTGTTCTTTCATATCCAGTGATGACATATTTATGGGGAAGAACTGGACTTACATGGATGTTCTATGTACCTAGCTTTTTAATGGGTACAATCATCGGTGGAAGTATTGCGTATGTTTTATTGAAGTCGATGTCACGTAGTGGAATCCTAGAAAATATTCAAAGAAAGTTAGGAGTGCAAAAATTTGTTGAAACAAACGAATAATTTGATTCACTGTATCACAAATCCGATTTCAATCAATGATTGTGCAAATCTTATATTAGCTTTGGGTGCGAAGCCGATTATGGCTTGTCATCCGGATGAAGTTGATGATATCACTTGCCATTCTGCGGCTTTGGCATTAAATTTAGGTAACTTTGATGATGTAAGAGCTAAGTCTATGATGATTAGTGCTCAATGTGCCAAAGAAAATAAAATTCCATTCATTTTAGATTTGGTTGGAGTGGCTTGTTCAACATTAAGATTGAATTATGCCAAAGAACTTGTTTCTTTATATTGTCCAAACGTCATTAAAGGGAACATCAGTGAATGTAAAGCTTTTTATGGAATGACAAGTCATGCGCATGGCGTAGATGCGGATGTTCTTGATGAAGAGAATATCTATGAAAGTGCGAAATGGCTAAAGGACATGGCTTTACATCTTGGTTGTGTAGTTGTTTGTAGCGGCAAGGTGGATGTCATTACAGATGGTAAAGAAGTGAATTTAATATCAAATGGTTGTGATATGCTTTCAAGAATTACGGGTACTGGATGTATGTTAAATGTGGCCATCGCTACATTTTTAGCTAGTTATTCTCCATTATTGGCTTGTATTAAGGCAACTTGTTATTATGAAGTAGCTGCAGAAAAGACAAAATGTTCTGGTCCAGGAACTTTCCATATGCATTTTATGGATGAAATCTATAAGCTTACCAGTTTTGATGAATCTTTGTTTAAAATAGAGGTGTTAGAATGAAAACAGTAGATTATACATTATATTTTATTACCAATTCAGATGGGTATGATGAAGAAACATTCTTAAATAAAGTAAAAGGGGCATGTCTTGGTGGAGCAACCATTGTCCAGCTTCGTGAAAAGAATAAATCCACATTGGAATATTATGAATTGGCGGTTAAAGTCAAAAATATAACGGATGCCTATAACATCCCATTAATTATTGATGATCGAATGGATATCGCAATGGCTGTAGGATGTGGTGTTCATTTAGGAAATGAAGATATGCCAATTTCTGTAGCTCGTAAAATCATGGGAAAAGATTGTATTATTGGGGCTACCGCAAAAACAGTAGAAGTTGCAAAAAAAGCAGAAGCAGATGGTGCTGACTATTTGGGTTGTGGTGCCATTTATCCGACAAAGACGCATGTGAAGACGAAGATTACAAGTGTGGAAACACTGAATGATATTTGTTCGGCTGTCAAGATTCCGGTTTGTGCGATTGGAGGATTAAATAAAGACAATCTTTCTGTTTTAGAAAAGAGTCCTATTCAAGGTGTTTGTGTTGTATCGGCTATTATGGATCAAGAGGATACAAAAAAAGCAGCTGAAGAATTGAAAGAATCGATTCAAAAAATCGTGGCATAAAAAATGCCACTTTTATTTTTGAAAAATATAACCTAAAATAGTAATTATGAGAAAAAGAAAAATATTAGTGCTTTCAATCACCATTGTTGCCATCGCTCTGATTCTTGAAACATGTATATTAAGATATGTAAATGAAAAGAATGCGCAAACCACATCCAATGTATTATTAGATCGTGTGATTGCGGTTCTTGATAAAAATGAGTCGAGTGAAGAGCGGTTTGTGAAATCATTAAAAGATGATTATATAGTTCGTGCTAAGGCCATATCTTATATTGTGGATGCCAAGCCGGAAGTAGAATATGATATTGATGAACTTCAAAAAATCGCATCTTTAATGTCCGTGGATGAAATTCATTTAATTGATGAAACAGGAATGATATATTCGGGTTCAATACCTAAATATTGATGCTAGTATATTTATAGGACAGGTAAAACATCTCGAATTTGATTTGATAAGG
>ENA-OWZU01000121-OWZU01000121.1-human-gut-metagenome-genome-assembly--contig:-NODE-121-length-31022-cov-7.901637_pt1 | contig 31022 bp, 22 predicted proteins | sample MGYA00249263_ERZ652121 | MGnify/ENA primary metagenome ERZ652121 (study PRJEB26925, sample SAMN05827113) | human gut metagenome | biome: ENVO:2100002; feature: ENVO:00000062; material: ENVO:00002003... | reverse complement strand
AGATGACGTCGAGTCTCGTGGGCTCGGAGATGTGTATAAGAGACAGATTCATAATTGGTTTTTTTAAAGCAAAAGATAATCTATATCATGATGAACAAACAGAGTTTTTTCCTCCAATTGATGGCTTTCCTGATCTTTCCTATTTTGAATAAAGTGTTTCTGTATAATTTTTTTATTTTATAAGTAAGGTAAATAATGAAAGAATAGAGATACTGATTGGTAGCTAAAGATTTTTGAGCGAGAACATTTCGTTTTTTCAAAAGGACTGTTAGAATAAGCAAGAACAAGGGGGAAGACGTATGATAATCAGTGAATTTGACCGTAATAATCCAGTATTGAAAGATCAGCTTTCTGATTTACTGAGACTGACTTGGCCGGAAGAATATGGAGACAGCTCGGCAGAAGAAGTAGAAGAAATGATGAATCCAGAACGGATCGCGGTAGCAGCGGTTGACCAAGATGAGTTAGTAGGATTTATTGGTGCAATCCCTCAATACGGTATCACAGGTTGGGAATTGCATCCATTAGTTGTAGAAAGCTCCCGACGAAAGAACCAAATAGGTACTCGATTAGTCAATTACTTAGAAAAAGAAGTAGCTTCCAGAGGAGGAATCACGATTTATTTAGGTACGGATGATTTAGACCATGGAACAACGTTAAGTCAAACGGACCTGTATGAGCATACGTTTGATAAAGTGGCCTCCATCCAGAACCTTCGTGAACATCCCTATGAGTTCTATGAAAAATTAGGTTATAAAATCGTAGGTGTCTTACCAAATGCAAGTGGTTGGGACAAACCGGATATTTGGATGGCAAAAACGATTATTCCTCGACCAGATTCTCAATAATAAAAAGAGGTGGTGAAATCAGCGTCCTGACCTGAGTATTAGAGAAACAAACGGAAAAATAGTTCTTCATATTTTGCCGTTTTTTGAGCTAATACCGAGGGTCAGCTGATTGAACACCGTTTAAGGAAGAGGTTGTGAAAAAGCTGTCCTGCATCAAGTAATAAGAACAGCCAAACAAAAGCAGTTTCTCATGTTTTTCGTTTGGCTGGACTTATTACCGTAGATGCAAGTTTTTGAACACCATTTACTCAAAAAAGGTTGTGACAACATTCTTGTCACAACCTCTTTTTATACCCGTTCAATCAAATTGATCCAGCTTCCAATATTCGATCAGATTATTCAATTTTTGACCGTAATCAGGATCTGTCGCGTATGTTCCTGTTAATGCACGGGTAGCATCTCTATAAGAACGTGCATTGACTTTCCATGTCCCCGCATATCGGTTTGGGTCCCAAGAAACACCATATTTTAATTTTAAGGCGTTATCTAAGAAGGATTGGTCAGTGGACTGATAGACCCGAAATTTTGAATTGACAGGGACAACGACACCATTAATCACTTCGTTAGATATATGCCAGATATAGCCATACTTTCCTTCATCTTCGCCGTCTTTGAATTTCATCCCAAAGAAGTTATTCGCGTGCTGAGCTAGATAGCTTGTGCCATATCCTGTTTCTAGGATCGCTTGAGCCAACATGACAGAAGTATACAAGCCATGAGCAGGCGCGATACGATTCGCACTTTGGCTGACAGAATTGATGAATCTTCCCTGAGGTGTCTGATCATTCACTTGTCCTAGAATCGTCAGTTGGTTTGGCTGATAGCCGCTTGGCCGCCGGTCGTTTTCAACAATGGTTAGCTGGATACCTTCAACAGGCAAATTCATTCTGACAGAGCCTGCTTTTTGTCCATTTGATGCCCAGCCTAACCAGCCTCTGGAACGAACAAAGGCACGATAATAAATATCATAGTTTTCAGCAAGTTCTCCTGTTAACTGAAAGGAAAAGGCTTGAAGAGAGCGATTTTGTCCAGTCGTTCCTGAGATCGCTCCATTGGATACAGTTCTGGTCCAACCGCTGTCAGCTATGTGTGAATCATATTGGATACCGCCAGTATACCTTGATGTTCTTAAATTTGCGCGAATCGCTTCAAATTGTCTTCCTTGATTTGCGTAGCTGATCGAGTTGTTCAGGCTCGTTTGGCTTACCCAGCCAATATTCGATACATGTCCTTGCAACGTGATTCTAGGTGGAGCTATACGAAAGGCGCGAGTAGTTGCACCAGGTGCGGCTCCTCCTTTCCTTACTAATACAATTTGAATCGCTTCTGCACGGTAAGCATAGCCTTGTGTACCAGCTGATTCACCGTTCTTTGCCCAGTTCATCCAGCCGAATTCTTGTGCATGTACACGATAATAAACGTCATATCGGGTGCTGATTGTGCCAGTCAGATTGATGCGGATCGCCTCAATAGGCAGATTTTGTCCAGTCGTACCAGAAATCGTGCCATTTTGTGCCCAGTTGGTTTCCCAACCTTTGTTAGCGATATGGGATTGATAAGTGATACCGCCACCAATTGTATTTTCAGATAAACGCAGTTGCATTGCTTGAAGACTTAACCGTTGGCCAGTCGTACCAGCTTGAGTAGCAGCATCTGTCTGGCCTAACCATCCTCTGTTAGTTACGTGAGTATTCGCCAATACGGATGGTTCCTTTTCGATATAAGAAATACCGTTAGTAGCAGGGCCGGAACTGTTTTTGTCCAATAATTGGATTTCAATTGCTTCGATTTGATGACCGTACCCAAGTGTTCCGGAAGGATTTCCGTTCATTGTCCAAGGAAGCCAGCCAAAATTTCGTACATGGACTCTATAATAAACATTGTAAGTTGCTGCTAATTGTCCAGTTAATCGAATATTGATTCCTTCAATCTGTTTGACTTGTCCAGTCGTTCCAGAAATAGCGCCATTAGCTACCCAATTTTGCCATCCTGAACCTTGGACATAAGAGGTGTATTCAATAGCACCAGAGAGGGAGGATGAAAGATGGATACGAAAAGCTTCTACTTGTAAAGATTGACCTGTTGTTCCTGAAAGTTGACCGCTAGAAACATTTGGCAGCCAACCACGATTTTTGACATGTGTACTATAAGTAATAGATGGATGTGCAGTACGCAAGGTAGATTCATCTGTCTGTGGCACTTTGTTTTGCGGCTGGAAAGAAGAATCAGTTGTTTCTTTTGAATCAGATGCTGTACTTTCAGCTGTTACTATCTGTTCATTTGAGAAATCAGTCTCTGCTGATACTGGATCCTCTGGTTGGAATTCTTTCTGTGAGACAAAAACGATTGAAGAATCCTTTGCTGTCAGCGCATAAAACACTTGATCGCTGATTTGGACTGCTCTTTGTACGTGATAACTTTCTGAATGTGAAATGGTTTCCTCTGATTGTTCTAACCAAGCTTGATCAAGTGACAGAGAGGCAACGGCTGATTCAGAAAGCTGACCTTGTGATGCTTCAACTGGAACTGTTTTTGGCTCATGAGCAGTTACAGAGTTTGCTGCTACCCATCCTTCATAGTTTGCTGTTTGGATATGTACCCAAGTTGTTTGATCCGATAACGCTACTTTATCCGTGATGAGGGCTGGTCCAGATATTTTTTGATGTTCTTCTTGGCGATAGAAGGTAGGATAAATATCTGTTTCATTCAGAGTCGTATAGGTTTCTGTCATACTTATATGTGTTTGAATGATAGGACCAGCTGCAACTTCTGAGTAATACGCACGTACGGAAGAAAGAAAATGCTCCTTGTCTAGAGTGATCGAATCGTCAAACATCAAGAAATCTGCTGATTTTTCCAAGGGTAAAGAATAGGTTTTGATTTTTTTTGCTACATAATAGGCCAGATAATTGGTGACTTGTTCTGTTGGCTCTGTTGGTATGACTAGTTGGATCGTTCCTTTATCCACCCATTGTCCATCGGATAGCTGGACATCAGTAGAGACAATCTCATACACACCTTGCGTATCAATGTAGCTATGAGCAGATTGCTGCTGAATGAACGATTCCTTTGTTTGTTTTGAAGCTGAAAGGTGGATTTTATCAGGTTTCATTTGTTCAAATCTACCATTGCTCCTTGCAAAGAGGGATTTCCAGAGATTTTTGGCGGTGTAAAATTTTATACTGCAGAAGAGCTGTCTTCTAGATTTTGATAGGAATTCTCTCCAGATAGGCTTGATTGGGATGGTGCGCTTTCATCTTCTGATAGGGTAGATGTTTCTGTTGTTTGAACATTTGCCAAAGCGGTATCAGCAAATACGAGACTATTAGGTAACAACGTCGCATTCACTAAGAGAAATACTGCGGCTACTATTCTTTTTCTCACATCATTATCCTCTCTTTCTTTTTTATTGTTCCTTCTTTTCATTCTACAAGAGATTTCTTTTATTTACACTCATTTCTATTGAAAGCCTTTGTTTTTTAATTTCACAGCTGATTCTTTGACTTTTTTCTTTTTTTATTCTATTATTGACAAGTCAATCGTTGACTAGTCAATTATTAGAGAGGAGGAAATTATGTCTTTAGAAGAGATTAGCCACCTTTTATATCAAATCAAATTAGCCGATCAAAAAATCGTCCAGATCTTTGAGGAAAATATCGGTATAAGTCTTACTAGATATGAGATCATGATGAGACTGAAAGAAGAAAATCCATTGCTGCAAAGCAGTTTGCAAGAAAAGTTGCAGATTGATCAAGGAGCAGTTACACGTCATCTGAAGGTTTTAGAAGCAAACGGCTATGTTTCGCGTCAGAGAAATCCTCAGAACAACCGGGAAGTGTACGTAGCACTGACAGAAAAAGCCCAGCAGAAAATCGAGCATTGTGAAATGGACCATAAAGATACAGGTTCCGTGCTGTCCCCAGCTTTCAGCGATGCAGAAATGAAACAATTCCTAACACTTTTAGATAAATTGAATACCCAACTTTGCAATATAACAACAGAAACGAAAGAGGTTAATAATAATGGAACAAAAAAATGATTTTTCAACAATTATGACTGGTAGAAGATCCGTTCGCGTATATGATGAAACATACAAAATCCCACACGAAGAAATGCTGGAAATGATCAAAGAAGCGACGACTGCTCCTTCTTCTGTCAACATGCAACCATGGCGCTTTGTGGTCGCTGAAAGCGAGGAAGCAAAAGAAATCTTGCGTCCTTTGATCCGTTTCAATACGAGACAAAATGATACTTCTTCTGCAATGGTCATGATTTTTGGCGATATGCAATGTTACGAATATGGCGAAGAAATCTATAACCAAGCTTACGAATCAGGGAAGATGCCAAAAGAAGTCAGAGATCAACAATTAGCTGCGATCATTCCTTATTACAAGAGCTTTTCAAGAGAAGAAATGAACGATGTAGTCAAAGTCGATTCTAGCTTAGCGGCTATGCAATTCATGTTAGTTGCACGTGATCATGGCTATGAAACAAATCCAATTGGTGGATTCGAAGCAGATCAGTTGGCAGAGGCATTTGGTTTGGATAAAGACCGCTATGTTCCAGTTATTATTTTATCAATAGGAAAAGCGGTAGAAGAAGGTTATGAGTCTGTTCGTTTAGCACCAGAAAAGATCACTACGTTCAAATAAAAGGTTTTCAGTTACTATTCAGTAGCTATTGCTTTTTTTGAATCGTGTGTGGTAACCTAATAAAAAAGGAGGTCGGAAAAATGACTGCATCGATGAAATTACGTTTTGAACTTTTGAATAACAACTAAATAAATTCAAAAGACATGTATAAACAACAATTTCATGGGTGGAGTATGTCCATTTTTTCGAACGACAGTAGAATAGGTGAAAGCTATGACAGATTTGATGATTTAGTCATAGTTATTTCGTTCAGAGTAGGAAAAGATGTTATGCAGTTTTTTTGCAAACAGATTTTTCTGCTCTTTTTTAGTATCGATAATTGTTGTTTTACATGAAATAGGAGTGTAAAACATATGGAAAATTTAGCAATAAATATAACAAACCTGCAAGTTCGTTTTGGTAACCAGTTAGAATTATCTATTGATTCTCTTCGTGTCTATCAGCAAGATCGGATAGGAATCATAGGAGAAAATGGAGTCGGTAAATCAACGTTGCTGAAACTGATAGCCGGAGAACTTATCCCCAATCAAGGGAAAATCCAAACAGAGATCACTTTCAACTATCTGCCTCAATTAACCTATCTTGCTGAAACAAAGGATCTGAATTTGGAATTAGCCAGTCATTTCCAGTTAAAACTGGAAGAAACTTCGGAACGGAAATGGAGTGGAGGGGAAGAACGAAAGATCGAGTTGATACGTCTTCTTTCTTCTTATGAACAAGGGATGCTTCTAGACGAGCCGACGACCCATCTAGATAGAAAAAGTGTGGATCGACTGATTGAAGAGCTTCGTTATTATTATGGCACGCTGATTTTTGTTAGTCATGACCGCTATTTTCTAGATGAGCTGGCAACGAAAATCTGGGAAGTAAAAGACGGAGAAATCCGAGAGTTTTCGGGGAATTATAGGGCCTATCTCACTCAAAAGGAATTGGAGAAAAAGACTCAGCTACGAGAAGCAGAGTCGATCATGAAAGAGAAAAAACGATTGGAAAAATCGATCCAAGAAAAGAAAAAACAAGCGGAAAAGTTGGAAAAAGTGTCTAGTAAAAAGAAAAAGCAACAAATCAGACCGGATCGGTTGTCTTCCTCTAAACAAAAAGACAGTGTACAAAAAGCCATCCAAAAGAATGCGAAAACATTAGAGAGAAGACTCCAAAAAATAGGAGAAACAACTAAGCCGCAACAGATGAAACAAATCCGTTTTCCAGTACCAAAATCTCTTGCACTCCACAATCGTTATCCAATCATGGGACAAAATATCCAATTGGAAAGAAACGGGAGAATATTACTGATAAATAGCGATTTTCAATTTTCTTTAGGTAAAAAAATCGCGATTGTCGGCGAAAATGGTTCAGGTAAGACAACCTTATTGGAACATATCCGCAAACAAGGAGAAGGAATCCTCCTTTCGCCGAAAGTAAGCTTTCAAGTCTATCAGCAAAAGGATTATCAAATGACATCTGAAGAATCCGTCATTCGTTTTGTCATGAGACAAACAGAGTTTTCGGAATCGCTTGTCCGTAGTTTGCTGAATCACTTAGGGTTTGCTCAGGAAACTCTGACGAAACCGTTGTGTACGTTAAGTGGGGGAGAAGCGACCCGTTTGACGATTGCTTTGCTTTTTACTAAGCCAAGTAATGTGTTGCTGTTAGATGAACCGACTAATTTCATTGATATGGCAACGATCGAAGCTTTAGAGCAGCTGATGCAAGTATATCCGGGAACGATTTTGTTTACTTCTCATGATTCCTACTTTGTCGAACGTACGGCTGATGAAGTTTATGAAATAAAAGGGCAGAAAATAAAAAAAGTACTTACGAGAAATTTTTAAATGTGCTACGATGATTTTCGTGACAAATTTAAAGGAGTGGTACAGATTGCCTACAAATAAAAAAGAAGGAATAATTTTTACAACAATGATGTGTTTTTTGATGGTCTTGGGGATGAGCGCGTATAATTTATGGCTGCATCAAGATCTTCATTTATCAAGTTTGTTGATTGGTCTAGTGCCTGGATTCGTGGTGGCTTTCATTTTGGATGTCTTCATCATCGGTGTGCTGGCGAAAAAAATTGCCTTTAAACTACCAGTAAATCCAGAAAGCAAGATCCAAATGATCTTAACTATTTCCTGCTTGATGGTTTTAGGAATGGTCACATGTATGTCTTTGTTTGGTGTGATCATGGAACAAGGAATACCTGATCAATTATTCTCTGCTTATATGAATGCTTGGAAAATGAATGTGATTGCCGCTTTACCGTTGCAGTTGATCATCGTTGGCCCACTTTCAAGAAGTGTGTTGAAAGCCATTCAAAGCAATGAATGATGGAATACTGTTTATTTGAAAAAAAGGTTGTGACTTGCTTTTTGTCACAGTCCCTTCAATGCAGTTCTAGAAAGAAAAATGATCCGAACGATAGGTTTTTGCCTGTCTTTCGGATCGTTTTTCTTTTTCAGCTGTATCGTTCTTTTAGTGAAGAGGATTCGTTGCTTAATAGATAAATCTAGAAAGGTTCTGTTTATCCATTACTCAAAAAACGGCTGCATTTGTTCTCTTACTTGCTGACACCATTGGAGTTCCTGCTGACAAAGCATGATTCGGCGCTGGATCACAACATAACGCCCAAATTCTTGTCTCTTGTCTAGCGAGAGGTCATTCAATTTTTTTTGATTTTTTTGCATGATTTTGTTCAGCTGTTGTTCTCTAGTGAATAGCAGTCCAGTAGCTGTTGTTTTGTCGAGTGTTGAAAAAGCATAGATTTTTGCTAAAAATTCATCTTTTTGTGTAGGAGCTGGGGTCTCCTCTTTGATCCATTCCTCCACAAGGGCACGTCCTTCATCAGTCAAGTGGTAGATCTTTTTTTGAGAGTGCTCGTCTTTGTCCAAAACGGTCACATAACCCTGCTGGTCTAACTTGGCAAGCGTCGTATAAATCTGACTGTGATGAGCTTCCCAAAAAATCGTGATCAGCTGCTTCAATTCATACCCAGAACGCGGTTTGGATAAAAGCACGCATAATAATATATAGGCTAAAGTATTCATAAAAATCCTACCTCTCGTCTTATTTTCTTTATTATATCACAGTAAAATATCCATGTTTTACATGTGCATATTTACATGTAAAATAAATCATGTATGATGCTAATAGAGAGAAAGGGATGGATATATTGGAGAATCAAATAGATATACAAGAACAAACAAATGAAGAAACAAAGGGGAAAAGTTCGGCGCTAGTTGTAGCAGCTACCTGTATGATCGCTTTTATGGGAGTGGGCCTAGTAGACCCGATCTTAAAAACGATTGCTGCACAGTTAAACGCTACGCCAGCTGAAACGACCCTGTTATTTACTAGTTACATGCTAGTCACTGGTGTGGTGATGCTATTTACAGGTTTCCTATCTAGTCGGATTGGCTTGAAAAAAACATTGATGACCGGATTGTTTATCATCGTTGTATTCGCTGGTCTTGGTGGATTATCTGGCAATATCGGTATGTTGATTGGGTTACGTGCTGGCTGGGGAGTCGGGAATGCTTTATTTGTCTCTACTGCTTTAGCAACGATCGTCAGTATTTTAGTCGGTAACACAGAAAAAGCAATCATGATGTATGAAGCAGCTCTTGGCTGCGGAATGGCTATTGGCCCGCTAGTCGGTGGGGTCTTGGGCAGCGGTTCATGGCGTTATCCATTTTTTGGGGTAGCATTTTTGATGTTTTGCGGTTTTATAGCCCTAGCGGTACTTTTACCTGAAACTGAGAAATCAAAGAGAAAAGTAGGCCTTTGGGAAGGTGTCAAAGCGTTAAGCAATCATAAACTTCGTTCAGTTGGACTGATCGCATTGTTATATAATTTCGGATTCTTTACTTTACTTGCGTATGCGCCATTTTTATTGATTGGCTATTCTGAATTAGAAGTCGGTTTTGTATTTTTTGGCTGGGGTGTGCTTCTGGCTATTGCTTCGATTTTCGTTGCACCAGCTCTTGAGCGGAAGTTTACGACTTATCGGACGATTTTAGCTGCATTTGTCTTATTCATTATTTGTTTGCTGTTATTAGGAGCTGGAACTTCTATGCCAGTCCTTGTACCGATCAGTATTGTGTTAGCAGGATTTTTCCAAGGAATCATCAATACACTGTTGACGACGATTGCTATGGAAATACCCGGTCTGCAACGAAACGTTGCTTCTTCCAGCTATAGTTTTGTCCGCTTTTTCGGTGGAGCTTTAGCACCATTTATTGCAGGTGTGATCGGCGAACATATTGGTGAAAGCTATGCGTTTTATTTTGCAGGGGCCATTGTTCTTATCAGTGTATGTTGTATCATTTATCACCGTAATTATTTTGCTACAAATGAAGAAGAATAAGAAATCAGAGGTTGTGAAAAAGCTGTCCTGCATCAAGTAATAAGAACAGCCAAACAAAAATAGCTCCTCCTATTTTTCGTTTGGTTGGGCTTATTACCGCAGATGCAAGCTTTTGAACACCGTATATCAGAGGTTGTGAAAAAGCTGTCCTACTTCAAGAAATAAGAACAGCCAAACAAACACAGCAAGTGGGATCTCATCTATAAAAATGATAGAAGGAAGCGGGACGAATTGACGTCTCACTTCCTTCTTTTTTTACTTTCCTCAACTAATTGTTCTACCTTATCAAAAGGATACCGTGCGTTTATTTTTTTCGCTGTTTCATGACATAAGCAGCTACACCGATCAACAAAATTCCTCCAGCTACTGCTAACAACGGGCTATTAGACTCTCCTGTTTGTGGAAGTCCTTGAGCGCCATCTTTTTCCCTTTCTTTTGCTGTCCCATCTGGATCAGAAGGTTTTTCATTTGGCGATCCATTCCCTGGATTTTCCCCTTCTGGTTCATCAGTTCCCGGCGGCACACTGACAGCTTCTCGCACTGTGATCGCTTTTTGCTGGGTAACAGGTTCTGTATGAGCAACCCATTTTTCACCATCAAATGTTTCCGAACGATAAGTGACTTCTAGCGTATATTCTCCTTTTGAGGGTGCTGAAAAAATAGCGGTATGATTAGAAAATTGAGCACTTGACTGTGTTTCAACGATTTGGATCTTTTCTGGGAAATAACGCATATCTTCAAAGACAGGCGTTCCTTGATTTGGTGTGAATGCTGACACAGATACTGTAAAAGGCTTCAGTTCGATGATATTTCCTTCTGCATTCTCCGTCACACCATTTGCCTCTTGGATAATGATTGGATTATTTTGTTCGTTTGGTTTTGTCTGATTTGGTTCTTGTACGATTGCATATTCTGGATACTCCGAAGACGGTGAGGTTTCTCCGTCAAAAGTAGCACCTACAGATAGTGAAAGACCATCTACTCTTCCCTTTTTTGTTTGACGATTCTCCGGTTTGATTTGCATCAATCCATGGACATGGATGCTTCCATTCGCATAGCGCGTAACAGGCTGCTGCCCTTCTTGCGAATGTGTATTTAGAGATTCGATCCAATCTTTTGATACGGTATGTCCAAGAGTATTTTCTGATTGTTTCTCTCGTTCATTCCAATAGTAGTTCAACGAGTGATAGATTTGATCTTCGTTTTGATTCAATGGGCGGATCTGCTCTCTCATCTCAAGATTTTCTGTTCGGAAAGATAAGATACCAGAAGCATGGAAGTCTGTGTTTCCTGCCGAAGAGGTATAAAGAGCCACATTATAGGAACCATTGTTGAAGCTTGTACTGCTATTGACGATAATATCTGTTCCGCTATTGGAATCGATTCCTTTCGCAAGATTTTCGAAAGACAAACTATTGATCAATTCATGAGGGCCCGATAAAGAGGAACCACCCATTTTGAATCCATTACCGTTCCCTTCTCCTTCAACTCCCGGTACCCAACCGTTTCGATAAGCAACTGAGTTTTTGATGACTACTTTCCCGATCGAACCTGTTTCATTTTTAGCAAAAAGATCCCAACCATCATCTGCATTATGATAAGCGATACAACCGTCAAATACATTCCCTTCTCCTATTGTCAGTTTGGCCGCAAATCCATCGGCATCTTCAAATCCCGGGTCGGCATTTTCAAAAGATGTACAGTTCTTGACTAAGTTATGCGCTGGCCATGCTTCGAAAGGATCATTTGAGCTACCACTGATTTGGATTCCTGTATTTCCATTCCGATAAGCATGGATCTCTTCAATCAAATTATGGTTTCCAGAAATCTGCAATCCTTTTTGCATAGCAGCACTATTTGTAACGTCAAACCCACGTAAAACCCAGTAGTGACTAAACAGTGTCATCCCATTTCCAGTTCCTTTAAAATCAAGTACAGGTCGCTTGTTTTCTGGATTTTTCTCTGCAATCAATTGAATCGGGTTTTCTCTTGTCCCGTTAACTCCTTTTGGAATCGTCAATCCTCTTTCAAAGGAATAAGTTCCAGGAGCCAGGACGATTGTCTGCCCAGCATATGCGTATCTCAATGCTTGCGTCAGAGATAACGGATTTTGTCTGCTTCCGTTTCCTGTATCTGACCCTTCCGGTGTTACATAAACTGTCGAGTATTTAGGTTTACGGTAATCAACTGTATGCAGGATCTCTTTTGTTTCATAACTAGCCATCTCTACGTATTCTTCTGGCGGATAGTTTTTATCTGGTGTAAAACTGAAAGTAAATTCGTTCGTTCCTTCCATCAATTTTGTCTGATAATCAAATTCCCGATTTGCAGTGATTGCCAAGTCTTTCGCATTCTCAAGTACCTCTCCTGTTGCTTGATTTTTGATTGTTAATAATCCGTCAGCATTTGCTCTAAAGGACATAGTATGGTCTTGGTTTCCTGAATGATTACTAGAGGTCACAGTGTAAATCGGATCAATCAAGCGAATGGGCCTTTCTTGTCCAGGAGGATCTGTCGCAGGATCTGAGTAAGCCACTTCGATTCCTTCTACCTTGATCGTCATATTCCTTGCTGCAGCAAATCCTGCATAGATAACCGATTCATCGGAAGCATATAGCTTTTCCCAGTCATACATGATGTCAGAAGCTAGCTCTTCCCCTGTTTCAGGATCGTAATAATATGCCTCTAAACCAGTGTTTGTTTTTTTCATCTCTACATCTAGTTTAGTAATCGAATCCGTAGCCGGAAACAGATTCCCATGACCGTTTCCGAATATATTATAAGAACCTGCTTCTTTTTCTAAGAGCCCTGCTGAAGTCTCTAAAGGCGTTGTTTCCACTGAGACACTCCCAGGAGCAGGCGCGGCTTGAGGATCTTCAGATGATATTCCTGTGATTGCCCGTGTCCCCAATCCAAGTCGCATCGTATATTTGCTGCCGTTCGTGCTGACCACTTCTTGTCTATCCGAGTCCCAGACATATTCGATCCGACTGCCCAGTATGGCAAATGAATTCGAATAAAATGCTTGCCCAAACAAATGATCTTTTGGTACTGTGTCTCTCACCATCAATGCAAATCCTTCTTGAGCATTCGTATAGGTCCAAGATTCTATTTCAATCGTCGCCCGCATCCTAAAATTGGTATCTTTCGGAATGGCTTGATAATAATAGGTCATTCCATCTGATCCGCTTGACTGGAATTTCCCGCCGTTATTCGTGGAAGAGATCCGCACGCCGTCTTCTAATGGTTCAATCGCATATCTGCTGGCACTTGTGCTTTCTCCGAAAACTACCCCTTTCCACTCTTCAGGAACTTCATCAGATTGCTTTTCTGTCTTTTCATTTTCTGATTCTTTTATCATAGGATCATTTCCTTCTTCCACATCCTTCTCTTCACTAGCCGTTGATTCTTCCTCCAATATTGACGTTTCTTCGCTGTTCACGTGTGCATTTTCTTCGTTCACAGTCTGTTCGTTAGCAGCAACTTCAACGACAGAAGTCAAAATCGGAGTACTGAGCATGAGGAGATTCATCATTAGTGCACTGTATTTTATTCGTTTTTTTATCAAGTCCATCCCTCCTGAAACAAATTAGAAAGCGTTTACTTAAAGTATTACCTAATTTATTTTTGCTGTCAATAAAAAACAAAATTATAACAAGTGATATTTTATAAAAAGAAAAATATAACTTTAGTTGTTAATAATAAAGGGATTTATTAGAGTGTAAATGATATGTTTGATAAAAAATAACAAATAAAAGAAGAGCACAAAACAATGTGATTCGTTTTACGCTCTTCTTTTATTATTTTTTGATTTTTATTTTAAAAAAGTTTTGTTTTTTTATAGAATCTCTGCACCTAACGTGGATTTAAAATGTCTCAATGCCCATTCGTGTCCGACAGGATCAAAACTTGCCACGGCATCTTTGAAAATATGGAGTTTGTATCCTAGATTATACGCATCGACTGCTGTATGCAACACACAAATATCTGTACACACGCCGGTCAAATAAACATCTGTAATCTGACGTTCTCGCAAACGAATGTCTAGATCTGTTCCACTAAAAGCGGAATAATGCCGTTTGTCTATCCAATAAACATTTTCCTGCTGCTCATGCTCTTGGTACAAATTTTTTAAAGAGCCGTACAATTCCCGTCCACTTGTTCCTATCACATTATGCGGAGGAAATAAGCGGTTCTCTGGATGGAAAGAATCTTTTGGATCATGTGCATCAATGGCAAAAACGACAAAATCCTTTTGCTCCATAAACTTTTTTGTGTGGGCAGTCAGCTTTTTTTCAATTGCTTGTCCTGCTGCACCAGTCGTCAGCTTTCCATCCTCTGCAACAAAATCATAGGTATAGTCAATCGAAATCAATGCGTTCATCTTAGTCCTCCTTATACGAGATGTTTGACAAATTCGATCACCATTTCTGCTGATCGCTTGCCTGCGTCTTCGATAAATTCGTCAAAGCTTTGTGTCGCCGAGTGATCCGCTGTGTCACTCATTGCACGTACGATCAAAAATGGGATATTGAACTGACGGGCCGTTTGTCCAACAGCGGCTCCTTCCATTTCACAAGCTAAAGCTTCAGGGAAATTCGTTAAGATTTCTTTGATTTTATCTGGAGAATCGACAAATGTATCGCCTGTAACGATCAATCCTTCTTTTGCATTCAAATCCGTTGCTTTTGCTGCTTTAGCCATTTCACTGCGCAAATATGTGCTTGCTTCATAATATAGAGGCATACCTGGTAATTGACCTGGTTTGTAGCCAAATCCTGTTGCATCTGCATCAAAGTAAGCTACTTTATCTGATATAACAATGTCGCCTACTTGTAAGCCTTCACCGATCCCGCCAGCTGAACCTGTATTGATCACCATGTTCACGCCGTATTGTTGGATCAACAGACTTGTGGTAATAGATGCTAAGACTTTTCCTATACCGGAACGTACGACAATCACTTCGTGGTTACCTAATGAACCTGAAATAAATAAAGCGCCTGCGCGTTCCCATGATAATGGTTCGCTTAGGTTCTCTCTCAAAATTTTTACTTCTTCTTCCATTGCGCCGATAATACCGATTTTCATCTTTTTAATTCCTTCTTTCTATATAAATGCGATTGCTAAAAAAACCACACATAACATTAGGATAACAATAATAAGAGATTTCATCAAAAAAGAGTTCCATTTGGTCGTCTTTTCTCGTTCACTGATCCTTGTTTTCGTGATTGGTTTATTCTTTTTGCTTTCTTTACGATAAAAGCTGGCAATCTTTTTTTCTTCTTGCCGATAAGCTGTTTCTGCTTTTCGCTGTTTTTTTAATGACTCGCTTGCTTGTGCTTGTTGTCGCTTGCGAAGTTCGCTTCGCGTAATAAGCGGTCCTTTGGCCATAAGCCGATCCCTCTACTTTCCTTTGGTCAATAATTCCCAGTATTGAATCGCATAAATCGTCTTTGCATCACAAATCAACTGATCTTTCATCGCTTGTTGTGCCTCTTCAAGAGTTAGATGATACAGCTCCAGTACTTCGTCTTCATCTTGAGCTAAAGGATTCTCGTCCTTCTCTACTCCTTGTGCATGATAAATATGAAGGACTTCATTTGCAAAACCTGGTGAAAGATACATCGAAGTAAGATGGCTCAGCGACTTCGCACGATAGCCGGTTTCTTCTTCTAATTCTCTGGCTGCAGTCATTTCAGGATTTTTTCCTTCTCCTGGATCGATTTTTCCAGCTGGAATCTCCAAGATCACTTTTTCTAAAGGCTTTCGAAACTGTTTGACAAGGAGCAGGCGGTCATGTTCATCAAAAGCAATGATCCCAACACCGCCAGGATGAAATACCAGTTCCCTCTTCGAAGTTCCTCCGTCTGGTAAACGAACTTCATCTACAGCAACATCGATAATTTTCCCGCTATAGATTTCTTTGCGACTGATTGTTTTTTCTTCAAATTGCTCATTGTTCAGCATATCTTCTCCTGCTTTCTTTGTAATCATAACTGCTTTTTTTTCATTTTTCAATTTTTCTCGAAAATTCCCTATTAGTTTACCATAGATAAACCTTAGATTTTCTCTAAATATAGAAAATCCTTCTTTAGTCCGATACTCTTTCTAGTAGTCAGTATGCTAAAATAAGAATGTAATCGAATAACGGAAAGAATTCAATACTCAACGATAAATGACTTGGAGGGCTTATTATGATAAAACGAAATTGGCCGTGGCTTCTAGCACTGGTCTTGCTGTTTCTCTTTGTCCGAAACAATGGTTTTTCTTTTGTTCTAGGACTTTTATTGATAGGCGTGGTTTTAGTTTTGTGGGGGCTCTTCGGTTCGCGCAGGAAAAAAGGCAAACAAGAAGAAATCCCTGCACTGACTGACGAACTTGAGACTCACTATGAAAAAAGCGGTATGACAGCGAATGAAATCTCATTTTTCCGACAAACGATGAATCAAACAAAAAATGAGATCAATCAGTTGCAAGTGAACATGCAGCAGACAGCCAAACTTAAAGCAATCGATCTCCGTCATGACCCAGTCAAAGCGGCAAAAGCTTTATTCAAAGAATTAGTGAAGGAACCAAATCGACTGCATGAAGCAAGTCAATTTCTTTATACGCATCTGCCGAATCTAGTTGATTTGACAAATAAGTATAATGAGATCAATGACCATGAGATCAAAAACAAGCAAACCTATGAAAAACTAGAAGAAAGCGCGCAAATCATCGATCAGCTATCCGCTTTGATCGCACAAGATTATCAAAAATTCGTCGCTGATGACCTAGACGACATCGACGTAGAGATATCTGTTGCGAAACAAAGCTTAAAGCGTGATAATAAACATGAACCAGAACAAAAAGAGTAACTCTTTTGTTCATAAAAAAGACTCGGAACATTCAGATGATGTCTGGTTGTTTCGAGTACTTTTTCTAAAGTAGAGACATTCATGTAAGAATCGAGAACAGATACGACAAGGAGGAATTTTTTATGGATCATAAACCGACTGAAACAAAAGATATCACACCAGTTAACGATACACTTGAAGACTTATTGAACAACCCGTTTTCAACCCCAACAGACACGCTGACCACTTCACAACAAGCGGAGATTGATCAGCTCCAAGAGCAACAGACAGCTGCTCGCTTAATTGACAAACTACCGGCGGAACGCCAAGAACAAGCAAAACAGCTGGCAGCAAAAATCGATGCCAATGATGCACAGTCTGTCATCAGCTATGGCTCAGCTGCTCAAGCGAAATTAAGTGAGTTCTCACAATCAATGTTGAATCACGTACAAGCTCAAGATATTGGCCCAGTCGGAGATTCGTTGACTGAACTGATGTACCGTCTCCAAGAAGCCAACCCTGATGAACTGCGTGCCGGAGAAGGAAATATCTTCCAACGTGTCTTCGGTAAGGTCAAACAATCGATTTATGAAGTGACAGCAAAATATCAAAAAATTGGTGCACAAATCGACAAGATCTCAGTGAAATTAGATAAAGAAAAAGACGGACTATTAAAAGATAATCTGATGTTAGAACAGCTTTACCAAAAAAACAAAGACTACTTTGATGCATTGAATATTTATATTGCTGCTGGAGAATTGAAAATGGAAGAACTTCAAACAACGATCATTCCAGAAGCAATGAAAAAAGCAGAAGAAACTGGTGATCAGATGGATGTCCAAATCGCCAACGATTATACACAATTCCTAGATCGTCTGGATAAACGTACACATGACCTTCGCTTAGCTAGACAGATCACGATTCAGCAAGCCCCACAAATCCGCTTGATTCAAAATACAAATCAGGCCTTAGCTGAAAAGATCCAAGCATCTATCGCTACAGCCATTCCGCTGTGGAAAAACCAAGTCGTGATCGCATTGACCTTGCTTCGTCAAAAAGATGCAGTGACCGCTCAACGCCAAGTCTCTGAAACAACAAACGACTTATTGAAGAAAAATTCAGAAATGCTGAAAATCTCAGCCATCGAAACAGCGAAAGAAAACGAACGCGGAATCGTGGATATTGAGACCCTGCAAACTACACAAAACGATTTGATCGAAACGATCCAAGAAACTTTGCGTATCCAAAAAGAAGGAAAAGAAAAACGTCGTCATGCAGAAGTAGAACTTGGACACATGGAAGAAGATCTGAAACAAAAACTTTTGGATTTAACCCAATAGACCATTTTTTGCTTGTTACTAAAACAAACGCCCATCAACAGTTCAATAAACTGTTGACGGGCGTTTTTCTTATCTTTCTTCTAACTTCTCCATTGGAATCTATTTCTCGTTCATCTTGCTGTGTCCATAACCATAGCCAAAATAAATAATCAGTCCAATAACCATTACGATACCGAACACGATCCAAGTCACCGTCTGCAGACGAAGCATCAAGACGATACAAGTCAAGATCGAGACGATTGGCAAGATCGGAACGAATGGCACTTTGAATTCTCCTGCTTTTGGTTTGCCAAACATTTTTCTTAACTTCAGTAAGCCTAGACTAACTAGCATCAAATAGGCAAGCGCCATGATATTCGTTAGTTCCGCTAATACATTCAATGGGAAAAATCCGGCAAAGAATATGGCTGCCACACCAGCGGCATAAGTCGCTTTTTTCGGTGTACGATGCTTTTGATCGATTTCTGTCATAAATTTAGGCAGCAAACCATCCTTGCTGACAGCAAACAACAAACGAGCGAGTGAATACATCATCGAGATCGTCACCGTCAGCAACGTCAAGATTGCCCCTACAGCGATCACTGCACCAACTGTCCCATGTCCTACATACCTCATGGCAAAGGCCACTGGATCATTAACGCCTAGTTCAGTATAAGGAACGATTCCTGTCAAGATCAACGTCACGATGATATAAAGGACCGTAGCGATTAGTATCGAACCAATGATCCCTCTTGGTACATCTTTTTGTGGGTTTTTGACTTCCTCAGCTGCCATTGCAACAGCATCAAATCCCAAGAAAGCAAAAAAAACAAGAGCTGCACCATCTAGCACACCGGAAAAACCCAAAGGCATGAATGGCTGCCAATTATCAGGCTTAACGAAAAATATCCCTACAATAATAAACAACGCGATGATACCAAATTTGACATATACCATGACATTATTCAAACGTAATGCTTTCTTGGCTTCAAGCGACACGATGTAAGTGACGAATATCACTACGAGCACCGCAATCAAGTCAATGTATGTACCATTTTCCGGATTGTACCCGCCAGTTAATGCTTGTGGAAGTTCGGCCCCTAAGCTTTTCAAGAAACCTTGCATATAGCCAGACCAGCCGGAAGCCACAGAGGAAACTGCTAGCAAAAATTCCCCGATCAACAACCACCCTGTCAACCAGGCAGCAAATTCACCAAAGACAACATACAGATAGGCATATGGCCCACCGATCACTGGCACTCGCGAAGCAAACTCTGCGAAACTCAGTCCAGACAAAATGACAACGATTGCAGCTAAAACAAATGAAAGTGACAGTGCTGGACCAGCATTTTGATTGGCCGCAACCCCTGTCACCACAAATATTCCCGTACCGATGATCGCGCCAATTCCAAGCATGATCAAATCAGACGTTTTTAGTTCTTTTTTCATCTCACTCGTATGATTGAGATTGATCTCTTTCTTACGAAACAAATCCATTGAAGTTCCTCCCCATTTTAGGTTGGAAAACAGTGATTAAACTGTTTTCATGTACCCTAAAAGGATACCACCTAAAATGACTAAAAGGCAACCAACAATAACATAAATGAGCTCTTTTTTCGTTTTTCTTTCGCCAAGGATGAAAATCCCGCCTAAAGTAGAGATAATGATCCCCATTTGTGAAAGTGAGAATCCAACCGCTAAACCAAGGGATTTGACTGTAAGAAGCATACAGATATTACCTAAGCCCCATAATAATCCACAGATCATGTTTTTCCATACAAATTGATCTACTTTAACTTTACGGAAAGCAAAGAAGCTTGCACCTAAGATCATTCCGATACTTTGAGGTAAGATAATTGACATCGCATCCAAATTCGCCCAGTTGACAATGATCGTATATACGCCGTAACCAATCGTAGAGAAGATCAATGCTCTAAAACCCTTACCAAAATCAAGCATTTTATTATCTGTATCTATTTTTCCTTCGTCATCTTGTCGTGCCGTCAAATACGCACCGCTTACAAGAAGAGCTAAAGCAATAATACCGTATACATAATCTTTCGTTTGTGTCCATTCTTGGAAGAAAACGGCTCCCGCAATCGTATTCAAAATTAATTGAAAACCAGTAGACAATGGTAACCCTACAGAAACACCCATGTACTTCATTCCATGGAATTGTCCATTTTGTCCAACACTCCAAGCTAAGCCAGATAAAAATCCGATCAAGAAAATCCAAGGGGTGATTACAGGACTAACAACGAAAAAGACAACTAAAGAAAACAGAAATGCACCAATCGTCATTCCTAGTGTTTGTTGATTGGCATCGCCACCAATTTTACCACTTACTAAACCAATACTACCCCATGCCAACATAGGGACTAATGCTATTAAAATTTCCATAACCAATCTCCTTTTATTTCACATGATAAGAAACTTATCAGCGAAAACGTTAACAACACAAGCGTTTTTTTTCGTTTCTAACGATTTTCTAACGTTTTTCATTATAAAAATTTAAGATTGGGAAAAATAAAGTCATTGTCGTCCCTTTTCCTTCAGTTGATTCAGCCGTCAATTGGATACCTAATTTTTCTGCCAGATTTTTTGCCAAATACAGGCCTAATCCTGTTGAATGCGTTTTGCTAAGTCGTCCATTTCTTCCAGTAAATCCCTTATCAAAGATTCGTTTCAAATCTTCCTCCGGAATACCGATTCCTGAATCTTTAACAGAAAGACTGACTCCTTGCGCTTCCTTTTTTATGCTCACCATGATATTTCCGTGGTCCGGCGTATATTTGATGGCATTGCTAAGCAGTTGGTTGAAGATAAAAGCGACCCATTTAGCATCAGTCAAAACAGTATGATCCTCACCAATGATTTCGTAGCGAAGATTTTTTTGGATAAAATAATTGGCCTGACTGCGTATCACAGGCTGGATGATTCCTTTCAATCCATACTCTTGGATGAGATAGTCCCGCGAGAAACTGTCGAGTCTTGCATAATACAAGACTTGCTCTACGTATTCGTCGATTTTTGATAATTCATTTTCGAGTAAGGTATACTTTTGATCGTCAATATCGAACTCGATCGAACGAACCAGTAACTTGGAAGCGGAAAGTGGTACTTTGATCTCATGGACCCATGAGTCAATATAATCTTTTTGGTCTTGTTGATTGCTGATTGCTGATTGCATCACTTCTTGATGTTCGCGGATCAGCTGATTGATATATTCTTCTACCAGTTTTTCTTCTTCTGTCCGCCCGCCACTCAAATAATTTTGCAAAGGAGATGTTTTTTGTATGTCAGCTAACTTCCCCCACCATCTTCTTTTGCTCAAGTAGCCGCCTAGCAGATAAAAAATCAGAAAGATGCCCTCGATCAAAGCTAAATAAGCAATCGTGCTCAAATCCACTTTGATATTTGGGGCTAGCCACATCACAAAGATCGTTAAGGCAATAAAAAACAGCCATCCCAAGATCAATGTCCACTGATCTTTCAAATATTTAAAGAAATTCATCTTAACCGCTCATCCTTTCAGGGAACGATATATCCCTGTCCTACTTTTGTTTCGATATATCCTTGGATACCTGCCTGTTCGATTTTTCGGCGTAACCGATTGATATTCACTGTCAATGTATTGTCATCTACAAACCGCTCGTCATCCCAAAGTGCTCGCAGCAATTTTTCACGGCTTAAGATCTTTCCGTTGTGTTTCATCAAAATAAATAGCAGGCGGTATTCATTTTTGCTCAAATCAATGATCTCTCCATTGATCTCCATACTTCCGTTGTCGACATTCAACGTAATACCATTATGGCTCATCATCTCACTGGATAATTCTGTGTAATTATAAGAACGGCGAAGCAACGCATTGATTTTGGCAATCAGTACATCGATTTGGAAAGGCTTTGTCACAAAATCATCTGCTCCCATGTTCATGGCCATGATCATATCCATATTCGTATTCCTGCTGGAGATAAAAATAATTGGTACTTTCGATACTTCACGTATTTTTTGACACCAATAATACCCATCCAAAACAGGAAGATTGATGTCTAGCAATACAAGCTGTGGTTCTTCTCTTTCAAAGTCTGAAAATACTTGGTTGAAATCGGTCGTTCCAAAGGTTTCGAATTGCCATTTCTCAAGTTCTTCCATAATCAATTGTCGAATGATTTCTTCATCCTCGACTACCATGATTTTTGCCATAAAAAATCCCTCCATCTTTCTTCTTGCTTCTACAATATCAAAGAAGCCTTTGTGAAACAAGTTGGCTTACCTGTAAAATGTCATTTTAGAAAACGTTCAAAAAAACTGGAAATAGGCGATTTAATCGCTTTTGTCTCTTCCAAGCAGCTTAAATTTATTATGTTATTCTTAATAATTGGTCTATCATCTGTTATTTTTCTTTGGTTGTTTTTGTCTTTTAAATTTTCGATAACCCCAATAACCGAAAAGAGTAAGTATTAGCAATACACCTAATAAGAGCGCAAGTAATCGATAAAGATGGTATCTTTTTGTCTTTTCCATCTTCGAAGAGGCTTCTTCTGTAAAGGGGACTCGCTTTCCTGTCACTAGTAACCTGTGGGTGTTCACAGTATAAGGTGTGCAAGTAATAAGTGTGACCAGATCCTGTTTTTCTCTGATTGCTAATGTATCTGTTTTTGTTGGAAGGACAACGATTTTCTCAACGACTTCATAAGCGAGCATCTGACCATATACTTCAAGATAGAAACGGTCATTTTTCTCCATTTTTTCAAGATCTGTAAACAATTTTTTCTCAGCAACACCGCTATGGGCGGTAATGACGGAATATGTATTTTCTCCTCCAATTGGAAAAGAGGTACCTTGTAGAACTGTCGCTCCTCTATCTAATAAAAGATCATTTGTTTCATCGAATAAAGGCAAGCTAACATTGATTTTCGGAATATAGATTGCTCCGATCATATGTTGTTCGTAGTATTCTTTTCCTGGATTTCGGACATCTCTAACCGCTTGTTCAAAAGGATCTTTGACTTGACCCATTCCTGGGATGGCTGCCGTACGAGCAAGCGCCTGATTTTTCTTTTCTTGTACTGCTAATCGTTGCTCATGTTTTTCTTCTTTCTCTCGTGCAAGCTGTTTTTGATAATTCTCGATCCTTCTTTGGTCCAAATAATTGCTGAGAGCATCAGCTAAAAATGGATATGTAAAAACTGCAGCTCCTGTAAGAAACATCACTGCCATGAATAATTGTAATAACATACTGATTTTTGTTTGAGGTCTTTTCTCTGTTTTCTTTTTCATTTTCTTCACCTTCTTATTTAAAAAAACTGCAGCAACCTTTATAAAAACCGATTGCTGCAGCTTATTTTTGTTGCTTATACTTCAGACTTCATTTTAGATTTACGGTACCAGCTGTAAGCCCCAATCATCAAACTTAGACCGATCAGCAAGAATGCTAAGATCCCGTTTCCTCCAGTAGAAGGAAGAAATCCTTGTCTTACGTTTGGTACGCGTGCTGCTCCTGGATACTCATAGTCCACAATCACAAGTTCATCATCATAGCTACCATATTCTACATTGAACTCTGTGAAAGCTGCTTCACCTGTTGGTAAAACATATCCTTCTGGTGCTACTGTTTCTTTCATGAAGTATGTTCCGTAATCTAATCCAACAACTTCGAAGTATCCTTGGTCATTTGAGACAAATTCTGTTGCCTCTACACTATTATCACTTACCCAATCGATTGTGATTTCTTCTGCATCAGCACCTGACTCATAAACAGATAGACGTACGCCATCTTTATAGAAAACAGCATAAGCAGTTTTCTCTTCGTTCCACAATTCAAATCTTGCACCGTCTAGTAAAGCATTGCTTGAAGCATCAAACTTTTCAAATCTTCTCCCGCCAGTCGTTACTTCTTCTGGTGGCACGCGACGTTCGTTGTAGTCATACTCGTCACCTCTACCGATTTCGATCAATGCTGTATTGTTATGGAATTCATCTGCATTGATGATTGCGTTGACTTGCAAGTCATAGGTAACAGTTAATTCCCCGCCACGATGATTCCCTAATTTTTCAAGCGTTGCTGTGTTCGGTATACCTCCTGTTTCAAGAATGATCTCCACGGCAAAACCGTTACCCGCTTTTGTTACTGTATAATCAGTATCTTTTATCAGTGTTGTATCTCCTGCTTGTACAAGGAGTTCCTGATCAAAATAACTCAAACCTTCTGTTGGCGTATCTGTGATCGCGAAATGCGTGATGACTGTTGTATTGTCCTCATTGATTTCATCAATAAAGTAAGGAATCGGTGCAGTTATTGTATAAGAAACTGTTTTTCCTTTTTCCAAGTCAACATATCGGATCGTTTCTTCTTCACCATTTTCATTGCGAATCGTCACAGTTCTAACGTCTGCTTCATCTACATTCATTTCTTTGGAAGAATCTTGGATTTCATTTTTAGGATATAAGTGTACATCGGTGTTGTACGTATCTTTCCAAGAGGTTCCATCCCATACACCGCCAATAATATCTGGCATCATAACTGGCATCATGACAACCATTGGAGACGCGATTCTTGAAATATGAGCTGGTGAATATGTTTCTAAGAAGAGATAGACTTTATCTCTCGAAGAAGGTGCCTCTTCCGTCACTTGGACATTTTTGAAAACAGATTCACCATTTTCGCCAGTCGTCTGCTTATCTATACTTTCGATACCATAAGATACAAACCATGCTGCTGTGTGATCTGATTGGATCAAAGCAATCGCAGCGGCAGGTTCTAACCCATCATCATCTATGTCAGTTGTTCTAGGGTCATCTTTCAGCAAATTATAATAGACATCTGTAACATCAAACATTTCAAAATCGACGCCTGGAAGATTCTCATTACCAAAATCATCTGATATCAACCCGCTATTCGGTCGTTCTTCAGGCACAGTCGTGAATGCTTTTTTGTGTAATGTGATCGTCACTTCACTTGGTTTTTCCGTGACTTCTTCAGCGTGAACTAATTTTCCATTTCCAAAACTTCCTAATCCTACAGCTGCGAGCAACAGTGCACTCATCCCCATGGTCATCATTTTTTTATTCATTTTTTTCTCCCCGTTCTTTTTTTATTAATAAAACAGCACCTAACAACAAAAGGATTCCTAACAAAGAAATCAATGTTCTTGCTTCATTGGTTTGTGGAAATACGGACCCTTTCACAGGTTGATTTGGATTGCTTGGTCCACTTGGTTCTTTCGGTTTGTCCGTTGTTTCTTTTATGGTCTCGTTATACACGCGTGGTGTTGCTGATTCATAGGCAGAGGCTGGAACTTTTCCGGATTCCAATTCAGCCATCTTCTGCCCATTGACCATTACATATTGCGGCTGTCCTTCTGCATCCACCCAAGATTCAGGGACAATGACCTCGATTTGCTTACTTGCTTCGTCCATTTCGTACCCTTCTACACTTTTCAATTCCTCAAAATAATAGGTACCAGAGGGCAAAAATCGTTGACCTGTCGTGACTAGACCGTCTTTATCTGAAATGAATTTGCTTACATTTTTATCATTCAAAGGATCGTTGTTTGCTGGTTTGATCCATTGATTTTTCAAGTCATTCGCAGGAGCCATGTCTAAATAATATTTTTCTCCTTCTATCATCTGATACAGAGCAAAAACAGCACCTTCTAATGGGCGTCCTTTTTCGGTTGTTCCTCTTTGTCGTCCATACTTGAAAAAGTATGGATCTCTTAAATAACCGACATTTTTAGGATAGATATGGATCTCTTGCAGTTCCTCGGTTGGTTCTGTTGGATGATAGATTGGCAAAACAGCAGCAATCGGGATTGCTGTTTGATCAATATCCACATTCAACCCGATTTCCGGATCAATTGATTCTTCAAAAATCAAATAAACTGCATCTCGATCTTGGTTTTTCTTAGGTACTTGGATGCGTGCAATCCCATCTCCTAATCCACCAACCGTATCTTTTCCAGTCGTTACCGACTCCCCAACCTGGGCAAGTCTTTCTTCTGTGATCAACTGACGGATATTGTTTCTGCTCGTTTCAGCGATTTGCTGGACGAATTCTCTAGAGGTCATGTTCTCAGCAGCTTTTTTGTCATGATAATAATCGGTCATATCGTAAACGGCGAATGTCGCTCCATTTAGCGGGACCGTCTGCGAAATGATATCTGCTGTTTTTCCCGCTTCCTCAGAGATAGCCAGACCGTCATTTTCATGGAATTCAAATTGGTCGTTATAATCGATATCTCGAATCATCCGTTTATGCAATACAAATTCCACAACGTCTTCCCCTAATTCTTCTGCCGACATCGTTTGAGGAAGAAGGACTGCTACAAATGGCAGTAAAACAAGTAATTGAAGCATCAAACACAACAGCTTTTTCATTACCTTGCCCCCTCCTTTTTAGATTGTCTGACATGCAAACCATAGGCTGCACCGGCAAGTGCCACGAAGAATGCAGCAAGCAGGATATAGAACAATCGTCCGGATCCCCCTGTAGCAGGCAATGGATTTTCAGAATCGTTCCCGACACTAAGCCGTAGCCTGATTCGGTTCGTATCCAAAAGTTCATACTCTAATTCTTGCTGCAGATCAGGAGTCTCTGCTTCTTCGTTTGGATAATAAGAAACCTCAACTTTTAGTGTCCCGGCTTCTTTTCCTGGAACGACCCGATCATTTTCCACTTCTGGTTCTTCACGATAACTAATTTCTAAAATAAAGTAGCCTGGAAGTTTCCTGTAGCCGTCCGGCGACTTCACTTCCTTGATCCGATAGAATCCTTCCGTCAAATCCAAAGCATTGAATAGGGAAGAATCGTTTGGATCTGGTGCCAAGCCTCCGACGATGAGTTCATAGTCTCCTGCACTATTTTGTTTCTCAATTGAAAATTCTGCGCCTTCAAGACGTCGACTACTTATACTGTCAACTTTCAAAAGTTCCAGATCGATTGGTGCTAGTTCATCTTCTAAGGTTACTTGTAATACACCATCGATGATGTCATAACCCTCCGGTAACGGATCAGTTTCGTCTTCAATGACTGTCTCTCCAATGACAAATTTCCCTTCTTCATTCAGTGCAAACTGGAATACTTGATCAGACAATTGATACCCGTTTGGTGCAACAGATTCTGAGACCTCATATTCGCCGATAGATAAACGCAGCGGCTGGCTGTATTCTAAATCGACATATTTCTCTACACCGACTGTATAAAGATAGAAGTAACCGATTTCAGACAAACGTTTCGATTCTTCGGGTTCTAACGGGTTGCCTGTGTATGCTCGATACAGCGGGAAGGAAGAATCCCCTATTTTCCTGATATCAAAACCTGCACCATCTAAAGGATTGCCTTCATGATCTAATTTTCTAACTCGGATCTCCCGATAATCAAACGTATTGTAAGCAGTAAATTCTACCCATAATCGGCCCTCTTCGTCTGTTGAATGGGTGAGATATTGCCAATTTGCTTCACCTGTTTGTCTAAGCTGGATGGTACCTGCCTCATTATCGTACAGTCGCAAGATCCATGTGTCGTTTTCGTCAGGTTCTTTGAAACCTTCTGGGCTTTGACTTTCAACGATTTTGTATTCTGCATAGTTGGCATTTTCTTCATTGTCTATATGAATAAATGAATCTGGTTCTCCAATAGGATGAATGACTTTCTCACCCTCCACGAGCAAATATTCTCCATTTTCATTTACTGAATAGAATGTGAGCATTCCTTTCTCTTCGTCTGCTTCATTCGCACCAGAGATTCCTTTAGCTACCGGCGTTCCAATTTCAAGTCCGCTTCCATCGGTTTGATAAAGTTCAAACTCTGCCCCATTGATTGGCGTAGTGCTTCCTTCAATTAATTTATTGATGTTCATGTGGACTGGCTTGAATTCATTCCGCATTTCCAATTTGACATACAAGTCTTCATAATCCGTTTCGTCCTCATTGACATTTTGAACAATTGAAAGTTTGTGGTATTCGCCTTCATAATAAGAATCAGGATCGCTACCTTCTTCTCCACCAACTCTTACTCCTGAAGTATTTGCTGCTACCAACTCATAGTGACCAAGCGCTGTATCTCCGCTGGAACTATATTTTTTGATTTGGAATTGATACGTCTCATCCACTAACTGATAACGTGGCGGTCCAGCGATCTCTCTGATCCAGAAAATATCACTGACAGCACCTGTTTCATCCCCCAGCACAGGGATCTTCGTTTCGAAGATTGCCATTCCATCCGCTGTAGTTCTACTTGTTTCGATTGGTTCGACCTCTCCAGCATCCGGATTTTGATCGTATAATGCAAATTCGATTCCTGCTAAAGGTTCCCCATCTTGCCCCGTCTTGCTTATTTGGAAATTCCGGTCCTTATGCTCATAACGTATAGATGACGTTGGAAAATACATTCGCCCGTTCATAACATCTTTTTCATAATCCTCCAAGTTTTGGATATAGGCCATATTGTTCACTGCATAGAAGTTCCCGTCTTGAGCTCCTGCATCCAATTTTACTTGATACTTGATTCTGACCATTTCTCCTTCACCTAACGAGATTGGAGAAAATTTATAGGCTTGGTTTTCTCGCCCAACATACGTTGTTGGTGTCGCTACTACTTCTGGTGGCGCTTGTCCATGACGCGCTTCATCCCATATTTCTGGCTCTTGGTACTTCATGCCGTTTTCTCCTGGATCTAGATGGTAAAACTGAATATCCGCCGATCTGCCAGCTCCAAACGGTGAAACATTAAATCCAGTTTCATCATAAAGTGTGGCTTGCTGGATCGTTTTATTGAAGGTAGAGGAGATATCCTCCAAGGCTGTAATGATGTCATTCTTGTTATTCGCATCGTAATAACGCGGTGTTGTGCCATCATCGTTTAAATCAGCAATGTTTTTTAATACATTTCGTCCGATTGCATCGAGCCGCTGTCTACCGGCAATACTTCCGTCAATTCCTAACCCAATGGAGAAAATACTTGGCGGGTTCTCTTAGTACTTGTTTTTCAGCCAATGATGATATGCAACAGTATTGATGGCTGACGACTTTTCTTGTGAAGTTGGACTACCGTTAGTATCATTGCTTGCGCTTCCTGTACCAACCCAGTGAGTTGCTTTATCATCACCTTCTTTTACTTCTCCGTAACGATATTGCACATTTGTTCCATTAACAGGACGGTCAAAGTCAGATGCATAGGTAACTGGATAAGTAAATCCTGCATTAGAAGTATTCCCAGAAAAGGTTTCAAAGTTTTTGAACAAATCACCACGATCTATGGCAATCTTATCCCCCATGACACTCCAACTGCTCCAAGCTCCCCAAATACTTGTGCGAGATCTTGTTTGGATCGGTGCATAACTGAAGGTGGGCGTTCCGTCTCCTACGACGATCAGGATCTTTTCTGGATTTCTATTTTCTCCGCCGTTATCCGCATACAATGTTTCATAACCATTTTTAAGTCCTAGTGTAAGCGGCGTTCCTCCGATGGGTGTACGATTCAGTGCTGTATTCTCACTACCTGTTAGACGATTGATGTCATTTGTCAACGGAAAGATGTCCGAACTGATTTGTTCCTGGTTATTGATGACTGTACTATTATGATAAAAATTCACCATACCGATCCGAATATCCATATTTGGGTCGGATAGCAGATTTTCACTAATTTCATTTACCGCTTCTATCAGTGCCGCATTTTTACTTTGTCCTCCGCCTTCCAGTGTCCCTTCATTCATACTGGCTGATTTATCTAGAACAAAAACGATATCGATTGGACTGATTTCTTGTTTCTCACTTCCGATCACATCTAGATAAACGTTATAAAGTGTCGTTGCATCTTCAGGATGTAAGTCAGCCGTTGGATTGTTAGAGGGAACTGGTTCTACCCATTTTTTGATATATGCCCCGTTATAATCCAAGTAACTGTTTTCAAAATTCCGTTCATCTCCCCAAAGCTGAACAGTTTGCGCTGGCACATTTACATCTTCTTCGCTTGCAGCTGATCCATTATCAGCCGCATAGTCGTAATTTCGCCAGTTCGCTCCCCCGATTGTGTAATCACTATCATCGATTAAGTTCTCTCCATCATATGGTGAGCCTTTTTCTCCCTGATAGTGTTCATTGCTTTGTGACCAATTTCCTAATACTTTCGTATAGTCATTCGTTGTAAATCGTGGATAGCGGTGCTGATCGTTTTCAGCTATTCCGCTAGGATAGATATATTCATATGGATCTTGCGTAGCTGTTGGTCCAAGACGCTCTAAAATACCGTTGAATAACCGGCGTTGAATGCGTTGGAGTGCTTGACCTCTGGGCACGATTGGTGCGTCCAGCTCTTCCGTTTCATTTTCTTCGCTACGTTGATTTTCAGCGGAATCCTCTGTATCTGTTTCATTTTCTTGTAATTCTTGACTAGCTATTCTTTCATCGACCACCACTTGAAGAGGTAGTTCCCCTTCATTCACATCTGGAATCTTTTCTGTTTCAAAAACCAATGTGCCGGTCTCAGCTTCTTTCGAATAAAATTTTCCGACATACCATTCTTGACCATCGATTGTCTCGACTTTTAAGTCTTCTCCATCTTCATCGTAAGAGGAGAGACCTGTTCCCCGAACGTTTTTTACAGTACCAATGCCGGCAGCAGCTGTATCGATTGCTAAACGTATCCTACCTTCGTTCGCACTCTCTTTCTTTTCAAAAGCCAGATGCCATTCAAACGTTTCTTCTTTTTCGATATACCTCCCTTCGATTTTTGCATAATCCTCATCTAGAAATACCTCATCCTCCTTCACTTCTGTTGACTCAGCAGCTACATCCAATGCTGTCATATGATAGACAGACTGGAAATACGGTCCAAATAGCAGACTGACAGCTGCTAACTGCAAAAGCTTCAATTTTACCCCTTTCACATTCTTATACTCCTTTCTAAAACATGTGTCTTCTTTCACAACAAACACCAAAAACAACATCTATCTAATTATAATCTGTCTCTTATACACATCTGACGCTGCCGACGACTTAATAGG
>ENA-OWZU01000119-OWZU01000119.1-human-gut-metagenome-genome-assembly--contig:-NODE-119-length-31433-cov-14.905698_pt1 | contig 31433 bp, 34 predicted proteins | sample MGYA00249263_ERZ652121 | MGnify/ENA primary metagenome ERZ652121 (study PRJEB26925, sample SAMN05827113) | human gut metagenome | biome: ENVO:2100002; feature: ENVO:00000062; material: ENVO:00002003... | reverse complement strand
TGAGTGTAGCACAAATGACTTTTTTATTTGTCTAGCTTAATTTTACAATCGGCGTTTAGATAAAAATAAAAATTAACTATTAGAGATAACATTAAGAGACTTATCATTATTTTAAAATTAATACCGTGAGATAAAAATTCACTTCCTATACCATATACAAACCAAAAAATAGAAAATAGTGCAGAAAAAAGAAAGGGTGCAGAGTTTATTTTTAATCCTGTAACTATTAAAAATAAACTTGTACAAAAAATAAAAATATATGCAGCTATAAATAAAGGGACTGCTATATATCCTAATATCCCATTATTGAAAACTAGTAGTAAATAAATTATTAAGGAAAAGAAATTTGCTAGTAAACTTTTAGAAAGTCCTAAGTTACTTGAAAAAAGTTTATTCATTTTTAATCCTCCTCATGTACTATTCAATATAGCATACTATATTAAATATACAGTATATAAGTGAGAACATATCATAATATATTCTCATACTTAAATTTATTTTAAAAAAATAAAATTCACGTAAGCAAGAAATAAGTCCTCGCACCGACATCTATCCTTAACTTGATTGTGTTGTAAAGTTTGAAAAATAAAAAGAACCCTTTAATTTTGAGTAAATTTCGCTTATGCTGCCTTAAATAGATTTTCAATTTCTTCGCATGGGGAAATTTACCTTTCATCTGTCGGTGATCCTGTTCCAGGATATCATTGAGATACTTGGACTTCCAATGGTTCACTTTTTTATTTGTCTAGCTTAATTTTACAATCGGCGCTAGCAAATTCAGTCTTATTTTTGTCGATTAAACCTCACGGAAGTTTTGGTTTAGCTGAATTAATTGTGAAATCAGATTGCCATATACACCAGATTCACTTGATTTGGTTATTGATTGGTAGACATCATGTGAAATACAAGGAAGTTTTTCTTGCAGTGATTTTCCTTTATCGGTCAGTTGAATAACCAATTGCCGTTCGTCGGTGCTAGCTCGTGTGCGACGCAACAGTCCTTGTTTTTCCATTTTTTTTAATAAAGGGCTTAGCGTGCCCGAATCTAGAAATAATCGCTCACCAAGTTGTTTTACAGATAAATTGTCCTCGATAGCCATTAGTGTAATAAAGCCTGTGTAGGTCAAGTCGACTTCATCTAAGAAAGGTTTGTACATGCGAATGATTTCTTTTGAAGCGACATAAAGTTGAAAACATAATTCATTTTGTAATGGATTGTCATTTGTGTTCATTTGAAGCAACTCCTTTCTTTTTATTTTAACAGAAACAAATTATTTCTCAAATACAATTAAATTGTGTACAATGTATTTCGTAAGATAAAAACAAACAAATGTCAGAAAGTAGGAATAGATATGAAAAAAGTTTTTTCAACAAAAATGATTAATACAGGCGGACGTAACGGTGAGGTTCATTCTCCTGATCATTCTTTTGAAATGCCAATCGCTGCTCCAGGACGCAGAGTAGCAGGTGCGACAAACCCAGAACAATTATTTGCAGCTGGATACAGTGCTTGTTTTAACAGTGCTTTGGATTATGTGAAAAAACAAGCACAAGTAGATGGTGAATCAACTATTGAAGTAACTGTTTCACTATACAATTTAAGCCAAACTGCATTACCTGATGTTCAATTAGGTGTCGAAATCGAAGGCCACATTGAAGGAATTACGTTAGAAAAAAGCCAAGAATTATTAGAAATCGCACACCAAACATGCCCTTATTCTCGTGCAACTCGTGGAAATATTGAAGTATCAGTAAAAGCAATCTAATTTTATTCGAAAGGATGAAGCAAGATGACAAAGACAAAAGCAGTCGTAATTAATCAATACGGCGGGAAAGAACAACTGACAGATGCAACGGTGACGTTACCTGAGTTATCCGCTCATCAAGTGTTGGTTAAAGTAAAAGCAACTTCGGTAAATCCAATTGATTGGAAGTTACGTGAAGGATATTTGCAACAAATGATGCCATGGGAATTCCCGATTATTTTAGGCTGGGACGTTGCAGGTATCATTGAAGAGGTAGGTTCACAGGTTTCTGACTGGAAAGTTGGTGATCGAGTTGCGGCTAGACCAGATACGACTCGGTTCGGTACGTATGCAGAGCACACAATTGTTGATGATCATCTTTTAGCAAAATTACCGGAAGAAGTATCATTTAAAGATGCAGGTGCACTACCTTTAGCTGGATTGACCGCTTATCAAGCACTATTTACCCATGGAAAACTTCAAGCAGGACAAAAGGTGCTCATTCATGCTGGCGCTGGTGGCGTGGGAACATATGCGATTCAATTAGCGAAAGAAGCTGGCGCCTATGTAATTACTACGGCTAGTCCGAAAAATCATCAGCTATTAAAAGAATTAGGTGCTGATGAAGTGATTGATTATCATACGATTGATTTTGAGACTACTTTAAGTGAGATTGATTTGGTTCTTGACACAATGGCAGGAGAGGTACAACGAAAAAGCATCACTGTACTGAAGCCTGAAGGACGTTTAATCAGTATTCTTTCGATAGACGAAGATCCACGGATTCAAGAAAAAGGGATTCATGCTGAGGCTATCTGGCTGCAACCAAATGGCGAAGAATTAGCATCCTTAGTTAAGCTGATGGCTGAAAAGAAACTAAAAAGCGTGATTGGCGCTGAATTTCCGCTGAACCAAGCGGGGATTTATGCTGCACATGAACTTAGTGAAACGCACCATGCAGTAGGAAAAATCGTGCTAGTTGCTGAAACTGAATCAAATGCAGATTAGGTCAAAAATGATCACGAATAGCAAGTATCGTAGTAATTCCTTACTATGTTACTTGCTTTTTTTTATGAAACTTACGATACTAACGAGTTGACTTGGTTTTACGAGATGTATCTGGACATTCACCTTTACTGCTAAACTAACTCCTTTCTGTGTTCACAAGCGACTTGCGATTGTGATATAATGAACGATATAAAGCTCAAAAGAGAGGCGTTCTTGATGGAAGATCTTATTCAAATGAAAGCTGGCATGCTAGACGTGTATCTGGGTAGTCCGACGATAAATGAATTTTTGGAAAAAAGTGCGAATGTATTGGGGAATCCCTTGATATTACTGGATAATTCATATAAAATCGTGTCTCATTCGAATGCTGAAAACATTACTGATCCTTATTGGCAATCCTATGTGAACAGAGGGTTTTGTTCAGTTGAGTATGTTTTTAAAGCAAAGCAGTTAGCTCATGTGACGGTTAGTGATGAATCGCCTTATTTTTTTCCATGTCAGATTTGTCACGACACGAAATTAGTGAAAGTTGTTAAGAATAGAGGAGTAGAACTAGGCTTTTTACTTATGCTTGACTCTCAACGCGAATTGACATCAGATGATAAAATACTGATTGATATTTTAGGAAAGATGGTCTCAGAGCTACTATCCAAGAATGAGCGAAATCGGTTATCCACTCAGAATACTGAAATGATTGTGATTGACTTATTAGATCAATCCATTCATTCATCAAAGGAACTAGCTGAACGGATAGAAAATAAGCAACTATTACAAATTAGCAATTGGCGACTACTAATCATTGATTTCTGGCAACAATCGCATTCAACAAGCCGTTCACGTATGACGTTGAGAGAGATTCAGGCTAGATTTCAGGAGTTACTTCAAATGAAAACAGCGGCTGTCTATCAAGAGAAAGTAGTGATTATTTTTGATAGTATAAGCTTTCAGACCAACAAAGAAAGCCTATCTGCCTTTGCAACAAAGCACGGACTCAAAATTAGTGTCAGTGCGGATTTTTCAGATTTATTACAGACAAACCAAGCGTATATAGAGGCATTGGAATGCGATCGACTGGCACGATTTTCACTACCGGTTAAGCCCCTTACAGAGTACTATGAGGTCAATCTTTATGCACTGTTGCCAAGTATGCCAATTGAACAAGTGAAGCAAAAATATTTCCATCCAGTACTTCAAAAGTTAATCCACTATGATTTGGCACATCATACAGACTTATTTGAGACGTTGTATACGTATTTATTGCAACATGAAAATGTCAATCATACAGCTATTTGTCTGTCCATCCATAGAAATACTGTCCGTTATAAGTTGAAACGAGCGAGCGAAATAGGTGAATTTTCCTATTCTAATTCCGTCATCCTTGCGCAATTATTGATTTCCTACCAAATATTTTCTTATTATATCGTCTGTTATCAAGACGAATATAAAAATTTTGCTAAAAATCAACTTTTACAATTGGCTTTTCACGCATTTGAACGCATCTCTAGTACGAAGTGTGCATCATGTACAATTCAGGACTGTGATTTTAGACTTTAGCACATAGTCAGATTCCCTTGTATTGTGATATATTGAACTTGTGGAAGTTCTATTTATTTAGGAGGAAATCGTATGTATGAAAAACTATTTGCTACTGGAATGATCGGATCAGTAGAAATCAAAAATCGAATTGTTATGCCGCCTATGGGTACAAGTCTTTCAAGTTTTACCGGTGAGGCGACGGATGAAGTCATTCGTTATTATGAAGAACGTGCCAAAGGTGGATGTGGCTTAATCATTACTGAAATCGCTCGTATTGATGATGTGACTGGTATTGGTGAACCTGGACAGTTGAGTGTGACATCAGGTAAATACATTCGTAAACTGGTTCAATTAACTGAGGCTGTGCACAAATATGATAGTAAAATCTTTTTGCAATTGCATCATCCTGGTCGCCAGGTGTCAAGAAGTTTATTAAATGGTGTTCAACCTGTCGCACCCAGCGCGATTCCTTGTGGGGTAGTAAAAGAAATGCCTCGTGCATTAACAACTGAAGAATGCGATGACCTCGTTGAGAAGTTTATTAGAGGAGCAGTGGTTGCTAAAACGGCGGGGTTCGATGGTGTAGAGCTTCACGGAGCACACGGCTATCTAATTAATGAATTTTTGAGTCCTTATACAAATAAGAGAACGGATAAATATGGCGGTGATTTCTTTAAACGACTAACGTTTTTAACGAGTATTGTCAAAGGGATTCAAGCTGCATGTGGTCCTAAGTTTCCTGTATCAGTCCGCATAAGTGCCGATGAGTTCATCGAAGGTGGCCTAAAGCTTGAAGATACCATTCAAATCGCAAAAATACTAGAAGCGCAAGGCGTTGCTGCCATTGATGTAAGCGCAGGGACTTACGAAACTGGGTATGCAGTCATTGAACCACAATTTTTACCAGAAGGCTGGAAAAAACATTTAGCAAAAGCTATTCGTGAAGAAGTATCGATTCCTGTTATTGCAGTAAATAATTTAAAATATCCGAAAACAGCTGAACTGTTCTTAGAAGAAGGAATTTGCGACTTTGCATCATTTGGTAGAGCCTTTTTAGCTGATCCATACTGGCCTAATAAGGCGAAAGCACGTCAAGAGGAACTCATCCATAAATGTATTGGTTGTTTGCAATGTTTTAAAACGGTCTTTAATGGTAAGCCAATCGAATGTACGGTCAATCCGATTGTTGGAAGAGAACTACGGTACAACGACCAAACTCTGATAAAAGATGGGGATGGACGTGAGGTAGTTGTTGTCGGTGCAGGGCCTGGTGGAATGCACGCAGCTATTGTATTGGCTAAGCGGGGGTATCGGGTGACGTTAGTCGAAAAAACTGACTCACTAGGTGGGACATTAAAAACAGCTGAACAACCACCAGCAAAACAAATGATTGGTGAGTTAATTAAGACTCTAGCCGCAGAAATAAGAGATGCTGGAGTGACAGTTATATTGAATCAGGAAGTCACAATCGAATGGTTACAAGAGATGAATCCATTTGGTGTTGTCGTTGCGTGTGGAGGTAGCCCAATTGTTCCTCGAATCGAAGGTGTCGAACAAGAACATGTCGTTACTGCTGAAGATGTTCTATTAAAAAAAGTGACAATAGAAAATCAAAAGGTCGTCATCATCGGTGGTGGTGTGACAGGGCTAGAAACAGCCGAAGTCATGGCAATGAATAATCACGTCACCGTGGTTGAAATGTCAAATAGTGTAGGTAACGCGTTGTATACAAGTAATAGAATGATGCTTTTAAATCACTTGAAAGAAGCAAATGTTTCTATTCAAACCAATCGGATGTTAGATAAAATCAATGGCGACCATGTATTGCTCAAGGAGCCTGATATGGGATTTGAACATGAGTTGCCATGTGACTCAGTCGTCCTCGCTCTCGGTGTGACTCCTCGTAGATCATTTGTAAAATCAATTCAAGAATCTTTTGCTCATGTAATGGTGGTCGGAGACGCTAACAAACCAGGGCAAATAGTCGATTCGATGAAAGAAGCTAATGATAAAGCGTATGTTTTTTAAAAAATAGTAGTTACTAGTGGTATACCATGCATCATAAAAAAAGAGTGCCTAGGCGCTCTCTTTTTATGTACAAAAACCCAATAAAAATATTATGTCTACTTCAATTGAATTTTTTGTCGAATCAGGTAAACTAAATAGAAAGAATTAAAAATTTTGGTGGAATGGGGAATGAAAAAGCAAAGGATGTCGGTTTGGGTGATTGGTGGACTTGTTTTGGTGGGATGTCAATCAAATGTAAAGAAGAACTCTTCCAATGAAAGCTTAACAAAAGAGTCTTTTGTTACGATAAGTGAAACTGTAGTGAGTACCAGTGAATCAAAAGTAGTGGATACGGCTGAAACGAAGGCAATTGATATCGCAGGTGAAGTGTACACGAGCAGTGGCGACGCTGCCACGATATCGAATGTCAGCACAAATAAGTGGCGCATCCAGTATTCAACTTCAGATGGGCAAGCGGAGGCGAGCTTTGCGACAAATTGGCAAGAAACACAAGCGGGTTTTACTTCGGAAACGGCGATGGAAAAAGCAGATGGGTATTCAAATTTTATAATTACTATTCAATACTTGTCAGCATCTGATATGACAAGTAAGATGAGTGATGGCGTTGCGAGTCATGAAATGACTTTTACGAAGCAAAACCAGCTGGTAATGCAACGTATGATGTAGTATTAAAAGGAGATTTGACGCCATTTGAAGGGACCTTTTCGACGGATAGTTTTAATTAATCCATTGCAGATTCTGGCTTTAAACTAGGTGGCTATAATCCTGAAGACTACTATCAAAATCGAACCACTGTCTTTCCGGCGATAACAAAGAACGGTTATTGGAATGGTATAATCTCACATGGCAAATTTGCGATTGATAGTTCTAATTTACCTAAAATGGTGAATCACTATTATGAGGTGCATCTACCTGGTACGAATACAGGAGCCAATAATGCGACACTTACCTTCTATCTCGTCCCACCAAACATTAACGGACCTGACGGAATAACAAGTGATGATAGACGGGTGTTTTTTGTGGTACATAGTGGTAAATCAACCCTTTTAAAGCATCAAGCGGATGAAGGGTGGAAAGCTTGTCAATAAAGATGAATACACAGAACTTTGCTATTCTTGTAAACTATAGATTTTTTTCTTGTAACTTCATTGAAAATTAGGTATTCTTTTCATGGATTGTCAAATGTGAGAAGGTGAAAAAATGAACGCAAAAGAGAAGATGCAAGAACTTATCCAAAAGAAACAAGGTGGAGGCCGATCCGACAAAATGGCTACGCCAAGAAATGATCGCAAGCATATGCGCAAAGGACCAAAAATTTATAATAAGTAAAATGAACGGATAAGTGACCATCATTTATCCGTTTTTTGCTAGGAAGGAGCTTGTCATGTACGAAGAGATAGTGTCATTATTTACCAAGCATCAAAATAAAGAAATCGCTGAGCAACAGGCTTCGTACTTAAAAAATCACTTTGTCTTTTTTGGCATAAAAACACCTGAACGACGTATGCTCGTGCTCCCTTATTTAAAGCAATGGCGTCAGGCTGAGGGAATCGATTGGCAATTTATGGAAAAGTTATGGCAAAACGAGCACCGTGAATGTCAGTATGTCGCCTTAGATTTTCTTCAAAGTCGTCAAAAAGAGTTGCATTTTGAAGATATAGAGCGTCTTTTGCCGCTGATTCAATCCAAACAATGGTGGGATTCGATCGATAGTTTTGACCAGATAATTGGCGCGATTGGGTTAGGGGATCATAGAGTGGATGAATTGATGATTGTATGGGCAGAGGACGCTGATTTTTGGTTGCGACGTATTGCGATTGATCATCAATTAGGCAGACGCGAGAAAACGAACGAAGCATTGCTTGCAAACATTCTTTTAAAAAATATGTCTGAGAAAGAATTTTTCATAAAAAAGGCGATTGGTTGGGCATTACGAGATTACTCAAAAACCAATCCAACATGGGTAAAATAATTTATCCAAGAACATGAAAAACAAATGCAGCCACTAAGTATCCGAGAAGGGATGAAATATGTGCCAAAAGACTAATAAAGGAGTTGGAAAAGATGAGTATTGAGGCAGTTCGTAAGTATTTTGCCGAATTTGGCATGGACGATCGCATCCAAGAGTTTGAGACATCGAGTGCGACAGTGGCGCTGGCAGCTGAGGCGTTGCATTGCGAGGAAGAGCGGATTGCTAAGACGCTAGCTTTCCAAAAAGATGATGAAGTCATCTTAATTGTGGTGGCAGGCGACTAGAAAATTGATAACCGCAAGTTTAAGGCATACTTTCAAAAGCGGGCACGCATGGTTGCTTTTGATCAGGTCGAAGAAGCTGTGGGTCATGCTGCTGGTGGCGTGTGTCCATTTGCTGTAAATGAAGGAGTCAAGATTTATTTAGATATATCCTTACAAAAATTTGTGACTGTTTTTCCAGCTTGTGGTAGCAGTAATAGTGCCATTGAGCTGACCATTGATGAATTGGCTCGCTATGCCAATAGTCTGGCATGGGTGGATGTCTGCAAAGAAGTCGAGTAATAAAAAAACGAACCGTGGAAGACACTAATAAAGCAAGTGCCTTCCACAGTTCGTTTTATTTTTTGTTTGTTATGAATGTCTCTAATTCTTTCATAGCAGCAATCACTATTTCTGGTGAAATCTCTTCAGCTAGTAAGTGAATACTTTCTTCAGGGATGGTGGCACGTTCTGCGACTCGTCGATAGTCTTCTTCGGTGAAGTGCATATTCATATCTGCTAGGCAAGTAGGTAATTCGAGCTCTTGATAAAATGGTAGGAGTTTTTCAATCTCTGGCAAATTCTTTTCAATAACTAATTGGACAAAAATCCCATAAGCAACTTTATTCCCATGCAATTGATGATGACTTTCTGGAATCATCGTAATGGCATCGTGGATTGAATGGGCGCCAGCTGTACGCCCGTATTCATCGCCGAAGCCACCAACCATACCTGCTAGTAAGATATTCGTCTCGACAACAGTTAGAAACGCGGCATTTAATTCTTGTTGATCCATCGCAGCTAAGGCATCGTAGCTATAGGTTAGTAAGTTTTCTTGACATTGTTTTGCTGCAAAGTGCGCGACTTGCACTTCAACGGGCACCGTGTCAAGTTGGCGAATGATGGCATCTCCTTCGTACCATTTAGCTAGTGTATCAGCAATCCCAGCAATCAATAATTTACGAGGCGATGCTAGGATAACTCTTGGTTCTATCAGTACCAAGGCATTGGCTTGAGGGAAGATATCAAAGCGATCCATCGCGCCATCTTCAAAATACATCACACTTAATGGAGTATAAGCGGCACAAGTTGACGCCAATGTAGGCAGGATGATTACTGGACAGCGAAGTTGATGCGCTGCTTGTTTGGCAAGGTCTGTGATTTTCCCACCGCCAACAGCTATTATTGCTTCATTCTTGCTTTTTTGAAACAATGCGACGACTTCCGATGTACGCTGATCAGTACACACACCACCGTAATATTCATACGTACTATCAAATTCACTTAAATCTGGCAAATAAGGCTTAGCTGCCTCCCAGGAATCCTTTCCATGTAAAACGAGTAGCTTTGTAAGTTTTCGAGCATTTAAATGGTCAGGGAGGGTCGACCATGAACCTTCATGACAACTATATTCTTGTGGTGCACCACGGACGATTAATTGATTAGACATTCGCTTGTCACACTCCTTTTCTATAGTGTAATAGTAGAGCAAGACGATGGAGCTGACAAGTCAATTTTTAGAAAATTTCGACGAAAAAAAGAATCATTTGTTAAAGCATTGATTCCATGGTTATTACAAGAAAAAACCTTTTAAACTGCAGATGAATGTGCTATGATGTTACTACTATGTTATGAATTTTTATACATTAAATGAATAATTAAAGGGGAGAAAATTTGTGAGAAAGAAACAGATAAAGTGGGTACTTGCGATAATGGCTTGCCTGCTAACATTGGGGACTGTCATGCCAGTCGGATTCGTGAAAGCAGAGGAGACCGATGCAGAGTACCAAAAAATCAAGGATGCTGGTGAATTAGTTGTCGGTCTTTCTGCAGACTATGCACCATATGAGTTTCATGCGGAGGTTAATGGCACGGATACGATTGTCGGGTTCGATGTATCGATTGCTCAAAAAATTGCCGATGACCTAGGCGTCAAGCTTAAGATTGAAGAACTTGGATTTGATGCACTATTAGGTGCACTAAAAACTGGTAAAATAGATTTAATCATTTCCGGAATGACTCCGACTGAAGAACGATTAAAGGAAGTAGATTTTTCTGACCCGTATCTTACATCTTCGCAAAAAGTCGTGATCCGCAAGGCTGATGCTGACAAATACAAAACAGTGAATGACTTTAAAGGACAATCAGTCGGTGCGCAAAAGCAAACCACGCAGGAAGAACTAGTCAAAACTGAATTAGTCGGGGCAACAGGTGTTTCCTTACAGAAAGTACCAGATTTGATCATGAATTTGACCAATAAAAAAGTCGAATGCGTCGTTTTAGAGCAACCAGTAGCCGAAGCATACGTTGACCGTGATTCTTCACTTACTTTAGCCGATGTTACCTTTGAAAATGGCACGAAGCAAACAGCAATCGCAATGCCAAAAAATAGTCCAGTACTTAAAGAAAAGATAAATGCTTCTATTAAAGAAATTGATGACAAAGGCTTAATGAAAACCTACCAAGCAGAAGCCAATAAATTAATGTTTCAAAAAGATCAAAATTTCTTCCAAAAGTACTATAAATATTACGTGAACGGTGCAGGCTATACAATCTTCTTAGCGATTATTGGGGTATTTTTTGGCGCGATATTTGGTGCAATTCTAGCACTTATTAAGTTAGGAAAAATCCGCATATTACGATGGATCGCTACTGCATACATCGAATATGTCCGCGGTACGCCACTATTAGTACAAATCTTTATTGTTTACTTTGGTTCAGGAATCATCGGCATAGACTTGTCAAAACTTGCCGCTGGATGTATTGCATTGGCATTAAATAGTGCTGCCTATGTCGCAGAAATCATTCGTGCTGGGATCAGCGCAGTAAATAAAGGGCAAATGGAAGCCGCTCGTTCATTGGGGATGAATCAACGCCAAGCTATGCAATTTATTATTTTCCCACAAGCAATCAAAAATATTTTACCAGCACTAGGTAATGAGTTTGTGACTGTCATAAAAGAATCCTCTGTTGTTTCCGTCATTGGTGTTTCTGAGTTGATCTTCCAAGCAGGAAATGTACAAGGAGCTAGCTTCAAGCCGTTCTTACCATATGTCATTGTATCGTTAATTTACTTTGTATTGACATTTAGCATGTCGCGACTATTAGGTGTTGCCGAAAGGAGAATGAATACGAATGATTAAAATAGAAGATTTGCATAAAACATTTGGGAAAAACGAAGTACTGAAAGGCATTAATCTTGAAATTGCTGCCGGTGAAGTGGTCGTAGTGATTGGTCCTTCTGGTAGTGGGAAAAGTACCTTTTTACGTTGTTTGAATTTATTGGAAACGCCGACGTCTGGTCGCATTGACTTTGAGGGAACCAATCTTTTGGCTAAAGGAGTCAATATCGATCAATTACGTCAAAAAATGGGAATGGTTTTCCAAAGCTTTAATTTATTTCCACATAAAACAGTCTTAGAAAACGTGACGATTAGTCCAATAAAGGTCAAAAAAGAAGCGGCAGCAGCTGCCAACGAAACAGGTCTAAAGTTACTAGATCAAGTCGGCCTAAAAGAAAAAAGCCAAGCGTATCCTTCAAGTCTCTCTGGTGGACAACAACAACGGGTAGCAATCGCTCGTGCATTGGCGATGAATCCTGACGTGATGTTATTTGATGAACCAACTTCTGCTCTCGATCCGGAAATGGTTGGTGAAGTATTGGCCGTTATGAAAAAATTAGCTGAAAATGGTATGACGATGGTCGTAGTCACTCATGAAATGGGCTTTGCGCGCGAAGTCGCTGACCGAGTAATCTTTATGGATGAGGGCATTATTCAAGAAGAAGGCACGCCAGAACAAATATTTGGTAGTCCTAAAAATGCTCGGACGCAAAGTTTTTTGAATAAAGTTTTGTAATAGAGGAGATAAGTACGTTGAAAAAATTAACAGTTGCCAAACGTTTTCAAAATCCAGAAGAAAATTTATTAATGGAAATCGGTATCTTAGCAAAACAAACAGAGGGACTGATTGATTTATCGATAGGTGATCCTGATTTAGATACGAACCAAACAATAATCGACTATGCAGCTCTATCAGCAAAAAAAGGTCATACGCACTACACCCTTTCTGATGGCAGTCCTGAATTTGTTCAGTCGGTTATTGACTTTTACCAAAAAAATTACCAGTTAACGTTTGAAAAAAATCAAGTCCGTGCGACGGTTGGTGTCTCCCATGGCATGTATCTCGCACTTTTGGCAATTTTAAATCCAGGCGATGAAGTAATTATTCATGAGCCGTTTTTTTCACCTTATCGAGATCAAGTGTTACTTGCAGGTGGCACACCGGTCGTAATCCCGACCTTTGAAGAAGAGGACTTCCAGCTAGACAGTCAACGCTTAAAAGCTGCGGTAACAGACAAGACTAAGGCAATCATCATCAACTCGCCTAATAATCCGACAGGGGCGGTCTTTACCAAAGATACGATGAAAAAAATTGCCGACATTGCAATTGAGAATGAGCTGTATATTCTTTCAGATGAAATTTATGAAGCATTTACTTTCTATGAGACATTTACCCCAATGGCGACCTATGCTCCAGACAATACCATTACGTTTAGCGGTTTTTCCAAAGCCTTTGCGATGACTGGCTGGCGTATCGGCTACATGATTTCACCAAGTCCAGTGAATGATGTGGCAAGGTATTTAAATGAAAACATCTCCTATGCGGCGAATTCATTGTCACAAAAGGCGGGAACTTATGCATTGGATCACTTTGATGAGTTGGTGCCAGATGTCGTGGCTGTTTTCAAAGAACGCTTAGAGTATATCGAACAACGTGTCGCAGCGATTCCTTTCTTATCTATGGGTAAGGTAAAGGGCACGATGTATGCGTATATTAATACCGAAAAGACAGGCATGACTTCCGTTGCTTTCGTGGAAAAATTATTGAAAGAGACACAGGTTCTAATGATTCCGGGTACGGCATTCGGTGTCAAAACTGGGATGAATCATGTGCGCTTGGCAGCAACTCAATCAAAAGAACAGCTTGCAAAAGCTTTTGATCGCATTGAGAAGATGACATTTTGAATGGAACAATATAAAATTACGGAAAATTAAACACGTCCAATAGTTGTGAAAGCAAATACGCTTTTCTCAGCTATTGGACTTTTTTATTTTGGACGTCAAAGAAACCGATTACAATTATGAAATAATTTCACAATTTTGTAATATATAAGGATTATTTCTACCGTTATTAGGTAATTCAATTTAAAAAATGAGAAAATCCAATGAAATTAGATTAAACAAATGTTACAAAAATTTAGGGATGAATATTGATATATCAGCATTTTAGTCGCTAGTCGATACTTGAAAAGCATTTGAATTGATATTTTTCATCTTTTTGAAACAATTCGTCATCTAACTGTCACCTATCGAGGGAAAATACTTGGTAAGATATCTCTTGTAAAGAACAACGTACTTATTCACAATACAAAGGAGAACAACCATACATGAAAATTTTTAAATCACTCGCTCTAAGTGCTGTCGCTCTAGTCGGATTCGTTGCTTATACAGGAACTGCAAATGCAGATGAAATCAACTATACAATTAAAGCAAATGATACATTATCTAGTATCGCACAAGAATATTTTGGATCATCAGATTATGTTAACCGTATCGCAACTGATAACAATATTTCAAATATAAATCTTATCTATGTTGGTGAAACATTAGTATTAAATACCGATGCTTCAGCTACAGTCGCTCAAACGACTGCAACAGCTGCTTCGACAAGCCAAGCAGCAACAACTCAAGCAACTCAAACAACACAAACAACAACACAAAGCACGACTACCTATTCTTCAACTGCAACAGGTTCTGAGGCAGAAGCGAAAGAATGGATTGCAAATAAAGAATCAGGTGGTTCATATACTGCAACAAATGGTCAATATATTGGTCGTTATCAATTAACAAGTAGCTACCTAAATGGTGACTATTCTGCAGCCAATCAAGAAAAAGTAGCCAACGCATATGTCTTAAGTCGTTACGGTTCATGGACAGCTGCGAAAGCTTTCTGGTTAGCAAACGGTTGGTACTAAAATAAATTAACTATCTTCCTCGGAAGGTAGTTTTTTTTTTTTGAAAAAAAAGATAGACGAACATTCAAGTATAAGTAGGTAATGAACAAATGGATTTATGAAATTATTTTGAAAAAATGGGCGGAATAAAATAGAGGTTATGCTATAATAAACAAAAATAAAAGGAGGCTTTCCATAAATGAGAGCAGTTTTAACGGTTATTGGTAAAGATAAGGTTGGTATCATTGCAGGTGTGAGTCAGGAACTTGCCAAATTAAACATAAATATCGTCGATGTGACACAGACCATTCTCCAAGAATACTTCACGATGATGATGATGCTAGAGTTACAACCAAAAGCAGATTTTGAAATGATCCGTAATCACTTAAATGGATTGGGTGAACAGCTGGGCGTAAAAATAAGCATTCAAAATGAAGAAATTTTTGATGCAATGCATAAATTGTAGGCGAGGAGAATTAAGATGGAGACAAATCAAATCTTAGAAACCATTCGCATGGTGGAAGAAGAAAACTTAGATATTCGGACGATAACGATGGGGATTTCTTTACTAGATTGTATCGATGCAGATGCTGAGAAAGCCTGTGAAAAAATTTACCAAAAAATCACCACCAAAGCCAAAGATTTGGTGAAAGTCGGCGAAGCTATTGAAGTTGAGTACGGTATTCCAATCATAAACAAGCGCATCTCTGTGACACCCATTGCCTTGATAGCTGCAGCAAGTAAAGTCGATGCACAGGGGTGTGTACAGTTTGCTCGAGCGCTAGATAAAGCAGCCAAAGCAGTTGGGGTGAACTTTATTGGAGGGTACAGTGCATTAGTCGAAAAGGGCTACCAGGCAGGAGATCTGCCCTTAATTGAGTCGATTCCACAAGCTTTGGCGGAGACTGATTTTGTCTGTTCGTCAGTCAATATCGGGTCAACTCGTTCGGGCATCAACATGGATGCGGTGAAGCTAATGGGAGAAACAATCAAAAAAACAGCTGTCGCATCTGATATGGGCTGTGCGAAATTGGTTGTTTTTGCGAATGCAGTTGAAGATAATCCATTTATGGCTGGTGCATTCCATGGTGTTGGAGAAGCCGATTGTGTCATCAATGTAGGGGTAAGTGGTCCAGGTGTTGTGAAGCGTGCCTTGGAAAAAGTAAAAGGGGAATCATTTGACGTCGTAGCTGAGACAGTCAAAAAAACAGCCTTTAAAATTACACGAATGGGTCAATTAGTAGGACGTGTTGCCTCTGAGCGTTTGGGTGTGCCTTTTGGGATTGTTGATTTGTCTTTAGCGCCGACTCCAGCAGTAGGGGATAGTGTGGCGTTGATTCTAGAAGAGATGGGCTTAGAGTCAGTAGGGACACACGGTACGACCGCAGCCTTGGCCTTGCTAAACGATGCTGTCAAAAAAGGTGGTGTGATGGCTTGTAATCATGTTGGTGGCTTGTCAGGTGCTTTTATTCCGGTATCAGAGGACGCGGGCATGATCAAAGCAGTCGAAAGTGGCCTATTAAATCTTGAAAAATTAGAAGCGATGACGGCGATTTGTTCGGTTGGTTTGGATATGATTGCTATCCCGGGAGATACACCTGCAGAGTCGATTGCTGGTATGATTGCCGACGAAGCAGCAATTGGTGTAATTAATCATAAAACAACTGCTGTAAGAATTATCCCTGCTAAAGACGCACAAGTCGGCGATATGGTGGAGTTTGGTGGGTTGCTTGGTACAGCACCAGTCATGAAGATCAATCCTGCCAAGTCGACTGACTTTATTCTTCGTGGCGGTCGCATTCCTGCACCAATTCATTCATTTAAAAATTAGGAGTTTTTATTTATGTTTAAGCATTATATTTGGGATTTTGATGGAACACTGTACGACACTTATCCAGTTATTTTAGATGGCTTTGTCGCTGCATTAAAAGAGTTGCATCAAGTCGCAGACAGAAAAGAAGTCTATCGTACGTTAAAGGCGCATTCATCAAAAGAACTGGCGCACGTATTTCAATTGCCTTTCGACCAGCTAACGGCTGTGTATAAAGACATTGAATCAAAAGATCCAAGAGTGCCCATTCCGTTTCAAGGAGCGAAAGAAATTTTGGAGTGGGTAGTCGCTAGTGGTCATACTAACTATATTTTGACCCATCGCGATACGCCAGGAACCAAAGAACTATTAGAAAAAGATGAATTACTCGATAACTTCAAGGAAATCATTGGCTCAGAAAGTCCATTTCCAGGAAAGCCGGCACCAGATGCCATTCAATACTTGATGGAAAAATATCAAATGAATCCAAATGAAACGGTCATGATTGGTGATCGAAATATGGATATCTTAGCTGGCAATGCAGCTGGCGTGAAAACCATCTTTTTTGATGAGGATCAACTATTAATTGATGTGCCTGCAACGTATGAAGTGAACGAATTACTCGCAATTCGTGCCATCAATTCATGATTTTGGGACGTACATTAGTTTGTGGTACAAAGTTTGAGTCGATTAGATAAAATTAATTACTATAAAATAGATCAGGAAAGCCAAAAGTTTAAAAAAACTTGCGGATTTTCTGGTCTTTTTGCTTTCATTGAATAATTCTATCTCAGTTTCTTTTTTTGCGTAACTATTGACGAGGTGGTAATTGGATGAAAAATACGAGTGGGAGTACAAAGCAATATTTGGTGATTGGCAGTATGCTAGGTCTTGTTGGGATAAGTATTGGTGTGTGGTTCTTTCTTTTTCAAAATCCCAAAGAGGATGTATGGACTGACGTCTCGGTGCCAACCGAGCAAACGACCCAAACAACGACGAGTGTGCCGCAGCAAATTATTCTAGTAGACATCAAGGGAGCAGTCAAAAAGCCCGGAGTCTATGAGTTGCCTATCAATGCACGGCTGCATGAGTTAGTTAACGTAGCAGGTGGATTGACAGATGATGCAGAGGATCGACAAGTGAATATGGCGATCGTGTTAGCGGACCAACAACTTGTCTATATTCCCAGAAAAGGAGAAACAGTTGAACAAACCAATCAAACCCCGCAAGCAGGCAACGAAAGCAAAGTCAATATTAATACTGCATCAGCTGAAGAACTACAGACATTAACGGGTATAGGAGAGAAGAAGGCACAGGCAATTATTGATTATCGAACACAAAACGGCAACTTTCAATCAATTGACCAATTGACCGAGGTGGACGGCTTTGGTGAAAAGACTGTTGAAAAATTACGCGACTCGATTACAATATAAGAAAACGAGATTGGAGACATACATGACAAACGAACGAATTCCTTGGGATCAATATTTTATGGCTCAAGCAGTATTGTTATCACTGAGAAGCACGTGTACTAGATTAGAAGTCGGAGCGACATTAGTTAAGGAAAAGCGCATCATTGCCGGTGGCTACAATGGCTCGGTGAGTGGCGATACGCATTGTATCGATGAGGGGTGTGCGATGGTAGATGGTCACTGTATTCGTACCATCCATGCGGAGATGAATGCGCTCTTGCAATGCGCAAAATTTGGGATCTCGACCAATGGCGCAGAAATTTATGTAACACATTTTCCTTGCTTGCAGTGTACGAAATCCATTCTACAAGCAGGAATCAAAAAAATTCATTATTTACATGACTATCATAATAATTTGTATGCGCAAGAGCTAATGGCGCACGTCGGAGCGGAAATCCACCAGGTAACCTTACATCCGCACTACTTTGAGAAGCTTTCAAGTGGAGTGCTCACCAATCCGCACACTTCAAAAGAATCGTAATCAATATTCTTTGCCTGTCCTGGCAGCTACTTGTCTCTTTTATAGCTGGTATAGCCGTAGCGTGTTCCTTCTTTTTATTGCTCTTTTTTATAGTTGTATTTTTATGTTTCGTAAGCAGTACTTTTTACTAGCATTGGGAGGTATTTTAAGTGTCGGCATAGTCGCACGTGAGTCGTTTCTGGCAACGCCATTTGTATCGAGTGAACAAAGCCAAAATCTGACGATACAAATCGCAGCCGATACGATTGTTGTAAATGGTGATTTGGTGAAATTCGATGGTAAGGTGGGAACGAACAAGATCAAGTGTACCTACCTTGTGTCGTCCGAGCAAGAAAAGCAAGATTGGACGAATAGGATGAATTGGCAACGACAAATCAAGGTGAAGGGAACATTTGTGACACCAGCTAAAAAAACCAATCAATATGCTTTTGACTATCCAGCCTACCTAATTGCCAATCGTTATACTGGTCAATTTGCAATTGAGCACATCATACAAGTCCGTCCATTGCCAATGAGTATATGGCGACTTGTCCATCAGCTCAGAAGTTGGGCGATTGCCAGAGTGGAGCGATATATCAGTCCTAAAATAGGCTATTTAGTGAATGGTCTTTTATTTGGGTACCGTCAAGTTGAATTTTATGATGAATTAACTTCTTTTACACAAAATGGGTTGTTACATCTATTTAGCATTTCTGGGATGCACGTCTATTTTTTTCTAGGGTGGGTAGATTGGTTCTTTCGTCGCATTGGTTTAAGTTTTCAGGCTCAACTTGGACCATTTTTAGTCCTTTCCTTTTTGCTAGCTTGCTTTTTTGGTGTTTCGAGCAGTATATTGCGAGCTATTTTCATGTACTTGCTTTATTGGGTGGGAAAAGAAGGCGCGCTAAGACTTAGCGGGACTGATCGCTATGGCATTGTTTTGGCTAGTTGTCTATTGATTGAACCACGTACACTCCTACAGCTATCCAGTCAACTATCATTTGCCTTTTCCTTTTTCCTATTATTTGTGACGGTCTCAGTATATACACATTGGCAAAAACTACTACATGCGCAGGTGATTCCTTTCATTAGTGCACCTCTTTTAATGTATTTTTTTTATGAATGGCCGCTGTTGAGTGGGGTTTTCACCTATTTATTGATGCCTCTTTTTGACGTATTACTGTTACCATTGGCGACGGTCCTTTTTCTCGTGTGTAGAGTGCCATTGATTGGCACAATAGTAGAAAATCTATTAATTATTTTAATGACTAGCAGTCGGTTCCTTTTAACGGTCTTCCCCAAGATCGTTTTGACGAGTGGTCAGCCATCTCTTCTACTGATAATTATCTGTACAGTCGTGGGCATTTGGTCTTTTGAAAGGAAAAAATATGGATTCATGGTCACGAGCTGCTTATTGCTACCATTTCTTGGAAGTCGCCTCGTTCCTTTTGAAAAAGTCACTTTTGTTGATGTCGGGCAAGGCGATGCTATAGTCTTGCAAACAAAGTGGAATCGTGAGGTGTATGTCATCGATACCGGTGGCCGCATTGCGTATGAGCGAAAGGATTGGCAAGAGCGAAAAACTGAGGCGAGTGTGATGTATTCTTTGGTGCCCTATCTGAAAGGTGAGGGGATTGCAAAAATCGATGGCTTATTTTTAACACATGGAGATATGGATCATTTGGGGGATGCGGATGAATTGATGCAAGCAATCAAGGTGGAAAACGTCTACCTTGGCAAAGGAAGCCTAGCAAATGAAAAAGTACAAGCGTTGTACTATACATTCAGTCAGCACGTTCACTTTCAGGAAATAGCGACTGGTACCAAAGTCGGCAAGCAACGAGACTTACTTGTCCTGTCACCTGAAGATGGCAAGGGAGAAAATAATGATTCATTAGTGCTATATACTCGCTGGGCGAATCGTACGTTTTTATTTACTGGTGATCTTGAAGAAGAAGGAGAGCGTGACTTGCTCAGCCGATATGGGGACTTTTCTGTTGACATCCTAAAAGTCGGCCATCATGGCAGCAAAACTTCTTCTAGCCCTGAATTTATTGACTCGCTTACTCCAAAAGAAGCCATCATTTCCTGCGGTCGTAACAATCGCTACAAGCATCCACATCAAGAAACATTGGCTACGCTAAAGGCACATGGAGTACACATATTTCGTACAGACCAAAATGGCATGATACAGTATCGGAGCGGCTTATGGAATCAGCGAACTTTTTATTTAAAAAAGTAGCATTCAGCAGATGTGCATGATAGGATAAAGACGGAAAGTAGGTTGAGAAATGTCAATTCAACAAGCACTAAAAACTATTGCAACAATAGAAACCTTACAGCCCGTTTACTGTATTCAAGGTAGTGAGTCCTATCTGCAACAAAAGGTCAAAGAAGCCTTCTTACAGCGCATGGCAATTACTGAAAATGACTTAAATTTCACTCAAATTGATTTGGAACTATTCACTGTGGATCAACTAATTGATGAAGCGGAAACCGTGCCATTTTTTGGTGATCAACGGCTACTCTTTGCCATGAATCCTTATTTTTTGACGAGTGAAAAAAAGACCAATGGACCAGATCATAACTTGGACCGTCTGATTGAGTATCTTAACTCGCCCTTACAAACGACGGTACTCGTTTTTTTCGCACCGTACGATAAATTTGATGAACGGAAGAAGATAACCAAGAGACTAAAAAAACAAGCAGTCCTAATTGATACCAAACCCTTAGCGGAAAACGAAGTCAAACGCATGGTACATGAGAAACTAAAACAAGCGAATGTGGACATCGAGCCACAAGCGTTAGAGCAGTTTTTACGATCGACTGAAATGGATCTGAGTAAGGCCATGCATGAACTAGAGAAGCTCATTCTTTTTGCTAGTGCCACTGGGCGTATAACGGGAAAGGCTGTAGAGCAACTCATCCCCAAAACACTTGAAAATAATGTTTTCGAGTTAACTGAAATGATCTTAAAAGGTAAGGCAGATGGGGCGTTAGAAGGGTATCGTGAGCTTTTGTTACAAGGTGAGGAGACAATCAAAATTAATGCGATTTTGATTGGACAAATTAGATTGTATTTACAAGTGGCAATACTCATGGAACAAGGAATGCAACAAGGGGCAATCGCGGATCAAGTCAAAGCACATCCATACCGAGTAAAGTTAGCGATGCAACAGTCGCGGAAGTATTCAAGAAGTGAGCTAGAGGGATTATTTGATCAATTAGTGGAAAATGATTACAAAATGAAGACTGGTCAGATGACCAAGGAGTATTTATTTGAATTATTCATTTTGCAAACAGCCAATCGATTAGTAGGACGATAAAAAAAGAAGTTCCTTGAACGAACTTCCTAGAAACTAGTAAGCTAATTTCTAGGAATCAATTCAAAAGGGAACTTCTTTTTTATTTAGCGATTTTTTTGCTTAGGCGAGATTTGTCGCGGCTAGCTTTGTTTTTATGGATTAATCCTTTTGTTTCAGCCATGTCAATCGCTTTAGCAGCTTCTTTGTATAACGCATCTACGTTTTCAGCTCCAGCAGCAACAGCTTCTTCAAATTTCTTGATTGCTGTACGCATAGTGCTTGTTTGAGATGAATTTTTCGCATTAGCAATTTCACTAGTGCGAACGCGTTTGATTGCAGATTCAATGTTTGGCATTTTGTTCACCTCCAAAATAAAGTCTTATACGATTATCGTATAAATCAACACTAATTATTATAACGAATCCTTGCGACGATTGCAATTAAAAGTTGTAAAGAAATTTTACTTAACAGATTTTTTTGAAATCACCAGAAGAGTAAGAAAAAAAACTTCATAAATTAACAAAATGAATACATAAAATTTACAATATTTAAAATAATGGTTTTGATTTAATTGTGGCTATGGTATGATACTTACGAAAATTTAAATGGTGGTGAAAAAATGAGTATCGCCCTTATTGTTACAATTGTGTTGGTTATGGGGGTTATTTTTGTTAATGGTTGGACGGATGCGCCAAATGCAATCGCGACGGCAGTTTCTACGAGAGTATTAAGGCCGAATTTTGCAATTGGTTTGGCTGTAATTATGAACTTCTTGGGTGCATTGGTGATGACGTATTTCAATGCACAAGTAGCCGAAACAATCAGCAACATTGTCAATTTCGAAGCGCAAGGATTACAGGCTGCGCAAGTTGCGTTGGCTGCTTCGCTTTTTTCAATTGTTGTCTGGGCAGTAGCTGCGTGGTTTTTTGGTATTCCGACCAGTGAATCACATGCACTGATTGCTGGCTTGACTGGCTCCGCTATGGCACTGGGTGGTGTAGCTGCAGTCAATATGGCGGAATGGAGTAAAGTATTAGTTGGTTTGATTGTATCAACAGCGATAGGCTTTTTCGGAGGGTATTTGATTACCAAGCTCGTTGTACTATGTTTTAGAAATGTACCAAGAAGAAAGGCAAACAAATTCTTTACGTATGGTCAAGCCTTTGGTGCAGCTGCCAACGCCTTTTTGCACGGTGCACAAGACGGTCAAAAATTCATGGGTGTATTTATGTTAGGTCTTTATTACAATAACCTAGCAGAAAAAACGGGTAACGGTTTTACCATTCCGCTATGGGTGATGGCACTTTGTTCATTGACGATGGGATTAGGAACGTCAGTTGGTGGCATGAAGATTATCAAGTCGGTCGGCATGGATATGGTGAAATTAGAAGTATATCAAGGGTTTTCAGCAGACTTAAGTGCTGCTATCTGTTTATTTTTGGCTTCTGTGTTAGGGATACCAGTATCTACGACTCATACAAAAACGACAGCAATCATGGGAGTAGGAGCGTCGAAGCGTCTATCAAGTGTCGATTGGAAAATCGTAAAAGAGATGCTTTTCGCTTGGATTATGACCTTTCCTGGTTGTGGGTTAATTGCATATTTGATGGCTAAATTGTTCGTAGCAATATTTTAAGGAGATTGAAGATGGCTAGAAAAAAACAATACAATTATTTTCAAAAATTAAATGAATTAGCAGTCCTGGTACAAAAAGCAGCGATTTGTTTAGAAGAATTGGTTCAAAATTTTTCGCAAGAAAATTTAGATGGCTATTCTCAAAAAATCCATGACTATGAACATCAAGCAGATGCTATCGTGGATGAAATCACAAATGAACTTTACGATTCATTTATTACACCAATCGATCGAGAAGATATCTTGGAAGTCGCGACTCATTTGGATGATGTACTTGATGGAATCAATAGCTTAACGTATCTTTTTGAAAATTTAGCAATTTCAGCGATGCGACTAGAAACAGATTTATTTGCTAATTATGTTCGTCGCGCCTGCGATGGTTTAGAAGTAGCGATGAAGGAATTTCCGAAGTTCAAAAATTCGAAAAAATTGAAACAAATGATTAAACAAGTGACCGAAACCGAATCAGAAGCTGATCGTCTATTCAGTCGTTTGAAGAAACAATTGTTTACGGATGGCACACAAGTTTTAGAAATTATCAAATGGAAAGACGTATATGAACGTTTTGAGACTACCATTAATGATGCTGAATATGTAGTAGAATTAATAGGTGGGGTTGTCATTAAAAATTCATAAAAAAAGGCTGAGGCAAAAATGCTCAGCTACAAGCAAAAAGACCAGAAAATCCAGTAGTTGTTTTTCAAACTTTTGGATTTTCTGGTCTTTCGTTGTACTAGCGTGCTAGTTTGTCGAATTTTGCAGCAGCAAATTTTTGATAGTAGACAGTTTCTATCGAGCGACTACCCAATAGCCGATTAAAATGATACCAAGAACTATTCGGTACCATCCAAAGGCAGTAAAGTCATTTTTCTTAATGTAAGAAATCAAGAATTTTATAGCTAGAATCGATACGAAGAAGGAAACGACTGTTCCTGTTAATAATATGATCGTATTTTCTGTCGTAAAAGAATGTCCTTCTGCGAAAAATTTGACGATTTTTAGTAAACTTGCGCCAAACATGGTCGGAATTCCTAGGAAGAATGAGAATTCAGCAGAGATAAAGCGTGACGCTCCTAATAAAATCCCACCTAAAATCGTTGCACCAGAGCGTGATGTCCCAGGGATTAAAGCAAGCACTTGGAACATACCAATGAATAACGCCAATTTATACGTGATTTGATGAAATTCTGTAATCTTCGGTGTGATGCTACGATTTCTTTTTTCCACGACGATAAAGGCAACCCCATATACAATTAACATAATAGCAACTGAAATAAAGTTATAAAAATGAGCATCCAACCAATCATCTAATGGCAATCCAATGATGACGGATGGCAAAATAGCTACGATTACTTTAAACCACAGTGACCAAGTATCGTTTTTTTCAGCCTTGGATTTGCTAAGGGCAAATGGGTTTAATTTGTGGAAGTACAATACAACGACCGCCAAGATGGCACCTAATTGAATAACTACATTAAACATCGTCATAAACGCTTCTGACTCTTGCATCTTGAGTAACTCATCAGCCAAGATTAAATGGCCTGTACTACTAATCGGCAGCCATTCGGTAATGCCCTCAACAATCCCAAAGATAATTGCTTTTATAAAATTTTCAATAAACATACTTTCATTCCCTTCAAAAATTCATACGAATTTAGTATACGACAGGTCAGCAAAGAAAAAAACCATAAGTTTTGTAAAGAAGTGTAAAGAAAACGCTCCAAATAGCAATTTTTCCATCTTCTTAAAACTTATGGTTCTTATTGATTAGTTCATTCCTTTTTCAATGTAAGCCGTACTGGCAAACTCTTCAATGGTAAACTTACCATTTTCGTACAAGAGGCGTGTCACTGATCCATTGTCGATATCGACGCGAACAGTGTTTTCTTCATTAATCAGATGCATCAAGAAGGCGATTGTTAAGCCGTGAGACACGACGACTGCTTTGCCACCGCCATTTTTTTCGACACGATGGGCGATGTCCTCAAAGCCAGTCCAGACTCTTGTCGATAATTGTTGGTAGGTCTCAGCCCAGTTAGCCGTATCAGCATCATAAATGGCATTACAAATATCTTCGAATGAGACATGATTGGCAATCATATTGTCATAATCTGGAAAATTCAAAATTCTAGGGATAACACCCCACATTTCTGCATCATAGCCACCTTCAAGGGAACCAAAACACCACTCACGAATTCGTTCATCGGTATGATAAGGAATGTCTTTGCCATTTGGATGTTCTTTTAAAATTCGGCGCATCGTTTCAATTGCTCGTCCACTATCACTTGAGACTGCTTCAACAAAAGGAATATCACTCAGTCCACTTCCTAAATATTGAATCCGTTCAACCCCACTTTTTGTCAAAGGAGTATCACACCATCCTTGTACCCGTTGTACTGTGTTAAACATTGTTTTACCGTGACGAACGACATATAATTCAGTTTTTGCCATGAAGATTCCTCCGTTCTATACTTGTTCTTTGCGTAAATTTAGTTAAAAAAAGGGTTAGTTGCTTTTTCGTGACCAATCGTGGTTGGTTCACCGTGCCCAGGGTAAGCATCAAAGGAATCTGGTAAAGTAAATAGTTGAGTCTGGATGCTGTTTAGTAATTGTTCCAAATTCCCAGTATATAAATCCGTTCTACCGATGCTACCTTTAAACAAAGCATCACCACATACTACAAATGAATCAAAGATGAAGCTGACACTACCGATCGAATGGCCAGGAGTAGGGACGACTTCAAATGAAAAGGAGCCAATCGTAAGCGTATCATTCAACGCAAACTCATGCTCGGCATTGCGGGCAGTAATGGGACCTAATTCTGGATGACGACCAGATAGGTTTTTTGGTGGGGATTGGAGCCATTCTTGTTCATCAGAGCTGACATAGACGGGAATCTGATACTCATCGCGAATCGCGTCAACCGCACCGATATGATCGTAATGGGTATGCGTAAGAATGATTGCTAGTGGAGTGGCAGCTGTTTTTTTGATTGCGGCACTGATCTTTTTTGCATCTGCACCTGGATCTACGACCAACAGCTCATTATTCTGCCATAGCAAATAGCAATTTTCTTGTACTGGTCCTGTGACAATTTGCTGGATATTCATGAAACATCCTCCTTTTCTTATTCATTTAAGTATACCTTATCATAGATAAACTGACAAAGCAGGATGAGTCAGAGAAAAAAAGAAAAAAGCGAAAATCAGCTGAGAAAAAGCTAAATTTCTTCACAAAAAAAATAGTGTGCTGGTTTCATAAGGTAAAATGAAACCAAGAATTGCGAGAAAAGGAGAGATTCGCTTGAAACAGTATCGTTTTCTTGGACTATTTATTGTATGCATCATGTTAGTTGGTTGCCAAAAGGCGGCTGATACGACAATCCATGTGACGACCGACTCGGTAAGAGAATCGACAGAACCAACAAGCGAATCACTTTTGTTAAAGCAAAATTTTATGCTGATACAGACGGATGCCGCACACTTTCCGCAAAGTCAAGGGGTATTTGATATTCAGAGCGATCAAATGACCGTCGTCAAACAATATATTCCAGTCGATAACCTCAATATTATCCAAGACAATAAATTAAATGCTGATGGGTCTCAGGATACGAATCAAGTCGCAGAAGACGTCATGAAGACGTTTCCTGATCAAACCTATGATGCAGATCCATATAAGGTCTACGAGACTGTCATAACTGACATTACTGTGTCGATTGACGACAGTCAGCTGCTCATCAAAGGGGCAGACAATTACCAACAACTATTTACTTTTCAAAATGACAATTACACTCAAGTGAAAGATCAAAATGACGTCATTTATGAAGTCCGCATCAGTAAATAATAAATTCTTTTGACATTTCGCTTTTTCTTTACGTTTATATGAGTAGAGAGGAAGTGAGAGGATGAAAGTAGTCTTTCAAGAATTAATGGAACAAGACGTTTTGTATTTATTGGCTTTGTTGTGTTTCGCGATGTTTGTCGATTTGGTCAGTGGTATTGTGGCGGCCAAAATTACCCACGAATTAACCTCCAAAATCGGCATTAACGGGATTTTAAGGAAAGTCAGCAGTCTATTATTACTGCTCTTCTTTTTACCTGTGAGCCTATTAATACCACTTAAAGCTGGGATTGGCTTGTTGTATGCCTTTTATGTAAGTTATTTGTTTATGGAGATTCATTCGATTTTAGAAAATTATCAAAAAATGGGCTTCGATACAAAGCGAATGAAGGCTTTTATTAAATCAATACAAGATTATTTGAAAAAAGGACGCTAACAAGGTAGGATTAAAAGAAAACGGGAAAAAAGGAAGTCACATGCCACAAGAGAAAATAGCAGTACGAAAATTAGTCGAATTTGTGCTAAAAAAAGGGAGCATCGATAATCGCACGGTCAGTCTGCATACCGCACAAGAAGGTGCCGCGATTCATCGGAAGCTTCAAAAACAAGCAACTGAGCCAGAATACCAAAAAGAAGTAGCATTGTCGTATGAGGCCGTGATTGAAAAAGATCATTTGCTCGTCGAGGGACGGGCGGATGGTCTTTTTCGTGCAGAGGAAGACTGGGTGATTGATGAGATTAAGACGTCTGAAGTACCGTTTGAGTCACTGACCGAAGAGACCTTGGCCTTGTACTTTGCCCAGGCGATGGTCTATGCCTATATCTATGCCAAAGAAGCTCATGTTTCACAGATGCGTATTCGCTTATCATACTACCAAACCACCGAGAAAAAGCTGACTCAGCAAACCAAGACCTATCAACTCGACGAACTGACAAACTTTTTTGAGCAACTAGTAAAAGAATACCATCGTTGGTTCGTCTTTAAGCGCACGTGGCGAAAACACCGCAATAAATCAATAAAAGAACTAACTTTTCCGCATGGCTCTTTTCGACCTGGGCAGCGAGCGTTGTCAGTTGTTGTCTACAAGACAATGAAAGCCAAACGCACACTATTTTGTGAAGCGCCGACTGGAACAGGTAAGACCATGGCGACCCTTTTCCCGACCCTAAAGAGTCTAGGAGAAGAAGAGGAAGACCATCTGTTTTATTTGACGGCTAAGACCATTACAAGGCAAGTGACAGAAGACGCGATGGAACATTTACGGCAAGCGGGCCTAAAAAGCAAGTCGGTCACATTAACGGCCAAAGAAAAAATTTGTTTTTTGGATAAGCAAACGTGTAATCCAGTCGATTGTCGCTTTGCAAATGGCTATTATGATCGCTTGAATGAAGCTTTGTGGGACAGCTTACACCATGAAGATACCTTCACCCGTGCAGTCATCGAACGCTATGCTCAAAAGCATGAAATTTGTCCCTTTGAGTTTTCGTTGGATATTAGTCTCTGGTGCGATGTCATTATCGGGGATTACAATTATGCCTTTGATCCAAATGTCTATTTGCGCCGCTTCTTCGATGAATCGAATGATCAAAATCTCGTCTTAATCGACGAAGCCCATAACCTAGTGCAACGATCAAAAGAAATGTTTACAGCAGCCATTGACTCAGCTTCCTTTGAGCAAATACTAAACAACTCGACTAATGACGTCAAGCTCAAAAAAACAACCACCAAGCTCATCAACGAACTCGATACGATTGCCCAATATCTGCATGACACGGGTAAAAAAGAGCATTACCAAAAGGCAAAGTCTGACACCCTCGATAACTTATTGCTTCACTGGACGGGGCAAGTCAAGGAACAATTAGCCAAACAAGCAAATCAAAGTACCGACGAACAATTACTTGAGACATATTTTGCTGCATTGCGGTACTTAAAAATTAGTGAGCTTTATGATCATCACTTTGAGACTGCCGTGACAGTATCTGATACAGACACCATCACAGTGACCTTAGTTTGCCTTGATCCGGCACCATTATTAGAAATACGATTGAAGCAGACACAAGGCGCGGCATTGTTTTCAGCGAGCTTTCAGCCACTGGACTACTATCAGACCGTCCTAGGTGGAGACGAAGAGAGCATGCGGTTTCGCATCCAAAGTCCTTTCCAGGAAAAGCAACAACACGTCATGATTCACGCTGGTATTGAGACAGTCTATCGTAAGCGGGATCAATCCTTACCGCATTTGACAGAAGCATTGGCGACATTTGTGCAGCCAAGAGTCGGTAATTATCTCGTCTTCTTTTCTTCTTATGCCTATTTGCAACAATCCTTGACAGCTTTTCACCAAGCCTATCCGACCATCCAAGTCATAGTGCAAGAGGAGAATATGAGCGAGGAAGACCGCAGCCAATTTTTAGCTGCCTTTCAAGCAGCCCCCACCAAGACTTTGGTCGGCTTTTGTGTCCTCGGAGGAGTCTTTTCAGAAGGAATTGATTTGAAGGGGACACGTCTTATCGGTACGGCAATTGTTGGTGTAGGCTTGCCCCAAATGGATCAAAAGCAAGAGCGTTTGCGGTTGTATTTTGAAGACCAAGAAAAAAATGGCTTTGATTACGCCTATCGCTTACCAGGAATGAACAAAGTTATTCAGGCAGGTGGTCGGGTTATTCGCGACGAACAAGATTACGGGGTGATCCTACTCATTGACAACCGCTATCGACAACCTGCCTACCGCCACTTACTGCCGCAACACTGGCAACCGGCAATGATACTGTACGATAATCAGTCAATCCAAAAAGATTTACGGCAATTTTGGGCAGGTGTCGATAATATTCTGTGAAAATGCTAGTCGAACGATAAGAAGTTGCTAAAAAAATGGTAGCGATACTTTTCAACTTTGATGGTTGTTGATATGCTTCGGATAGATTGTTTTGAGAGGAGTACCATGTCAGTGAAGATAGCTACTAACGCCTATCATGACTTAGGCAAAAAATTATGTATTATTCTTATTACTGGACTTACAGGATCGCTTTCATTAAATTTCTTTTTAAATCCAGGAAACATCATGTCAGCTGGACTAAATGGTCTTTCCCAAATTATTGTCGCTTTTGCTGAACAGACGACGGGGATTCATTTAAGCATGGGTCTGTTTATTCTATTGTTAAATATTCCCGTATTTATAGCTGGCTTTATCCGCTTAGGGGGCTCGGCGACCTTTTTTAGTTTTTTGAATGTGGTCGTCTTATCATTGCTAACTATGGTTTTTCCAGAAGGACACATCACGGATAATTTATTATTAAACGCACTGGTCGGTGGGGTCTTGATTGGTGTCGGCGCTGGACTTTCGCTAAAGTATGGTTTTACCACTGGTGGGATGGATATCCTGTCGCTCATCTTCTCTAAAATCACCGGCAAGACAGTCGGCAGCTATATGATGATCCTAAACGGTATCATTGTCTTACTTGCTGGGCTATTATTTTCTTGGGAGAGTGCACTTTATACAATAATTTCCATTTATGCGATGAGTCGCGTCGTAGATACCATCCATACGAGCCATCAAAAAGTCACCGCCTATATAACAACAAGATGCGCGGATGAAGTCGGTAAAAATATTGCAGCGCATGTTTTTAGAGGAATGACATTATTTCCTTCGATAGGTGGCTACTCTGGCGTGAGTAGTCAGACGATCATGATCGTCATCACTCGTTATGAACTATATGATTTGGAACAAGCCGTACTAGAAGTGGACTCAGATGCCTTTATTAATATCGTGCCCACTCAATCGATTGTCGGTCGCTTTGCCTCAGATGATGAGCAACGTATTTTTAAAGCAACTGGATCATTTCCCGAATTAAAGAAACAGAAACGATAAGCAATGATTTACAAATAGTTGAAAAACAGGTATGATTTGCGTATGAATAGTGTAGGAGGAGATTGGATGAGCCAACCTTATACAGAGGAACAAATTGAAGAAATCAAAGAACGCATTTTGATTGCGTTAGAAACAGTTATTGATCCGGAGTTAGGAATTGATATCGTCAACCTTGGCTTGGTCTATGAAGTTGAATTTAATGGTGAAACTGGCCATACAATGATTAAAATGACATTAACGACAATGGGCTGCCCACTAGCAGATGTCTTAACAGATAATATCCATGATGCCTTATCTGAAGTAGAAGAAGTCGGTGAAATCGAAGTGAAATTAGTTTGGTATCCGGCTTGGACGACTGATCGCATGAGCCGCTATGCACGGATTGCTTTGGGGATTAGGTAAGCTATAGTATTTATCACTCATTTAGTACTGTCTCTTATACACATCTCCGAGCCCACGAGACTCGACGTCATCTCGT
>ENA-OWZU01000118-OWZU01000118.1-human-gut-metagenome-genome-assembly--contig:-NODE-118-length-31654-cov-19.464034_pt1 | contig 31654 bp, 22 predicted proteins | sample MGYA00249263_ERZ652121 | MGnify/ENA primary metagenome ERZ652121 (study PRJEB26925, sample SAMN05827113) | human gut metagenome | biome: ENVO:2100002; feature: ENVO:00000062; material: ENVO:00002003... | reverse complement strand
CACCAGCGCATCCTGCACGGGCAGGCTCATCAGATTGGGCACCTGTTTGGCAGCAAGCGCCCAGGCATTAACCGGGAAGCTCACGGCCACCACGACGACAATGGCAAAGACACCGGCGATAAGCCCCTCAATAAAGGTCTCGGCATTGAATACGTTGGCCACGTTGCGCTTCGACGCGCCGATCGCGCGCAGGATGCCAATCTCCTTTTTGCGCTCCAGCACGCTGATGTAGGTGATGATGCCGATCATGATGGAACTCACCACCAGGCTGATACTCACGAATGCGATGAGCACCAAGCTGATGGTGTTCACGATGTCGGTCACCGAACCCATGATGATGCCCATGTAGTCGGTGTACGAAATTGCCCGATCATCATGGCCAGCGGCTTTGACCTGCTTGTTGTACGCATCGATGTGATCGAGTACGCGCTCCTTGGCCTCAAAGTCGCGCGGGAAAATCTTGACCGAGATGGGGTCGGCCTCGTCCGCATAGCCCAGTGTGGTCAGATTGTTATCGTAGGTGAGCTTCGACGCCTTGGCATAGCTCATCATGAGCGAGCTCAGGTCCTCGGCGTCCATGTTGAAGTGAATGGCATGAGCAAAGGCACTCGCATCCACGCGCATGGCGCTCGCCAGGCTAGCAAAACTCGACGACATCCGCGTCGCCATCTGGCCCATGAGCCCTGCTGCGCCTGCCTTGAGCTGAGCTGACACCGTCGCCGCAATCTGATCGCTGATCGACTTCATCACCTGATCCATAGCCTGTTGCAGATACGGAGCCAGCTGCTTTTGCACATAGTCGGTCATCGCCTGTTGCAGGCGCTCGGCCAGGGCATCGCCGCCGAACGCTTTGAGCTGGGCCAGGATTTGCTGGGCTGCCGTATCATTCTCAAGATATGCCGAGAATGCGGCAGCAAGCTTTGACGCATCTTTAAGGTCTTCGGGTGACAGCGCCCTAAACTGATCAGACTGCAAAAAGCCCTCAAACAGTTGGTTGGCAAGCGTTCCCACCTGCTGCATTTGCTCGGGCGTGAGTTCCAGACCGTCAAAGATGCCCGAGAAATCTGGGGCCGGCGCTTTGGCCATGATGTCGCCAAGGTCGATGTCCTTCCCAACACCCGAAAGGTCAATATCCAACCCGGACAAGTCAAGACCCGACAGGTCCATACCGCCGCCTGCACCCGAGAGTGCAGACGCATCAAACGAGAACGCGCTCTTGAGCGCCGCCTCGTCAACGCTGAACATGCTGCCCAGATCCACGCCTTGTTTGGCCTCGCCTTGCAGTTCGTCGAAGGTTTTGCCCGTAAAGACATCCGTCTCGGGGTGGGCGAGTTGCTCCCGCACAATCTGCGAATCGGCGGCGCGCTCCATAAGCTGACGAGTCAGTGCATGCGTATAGGCAATGCCCGGAGACAATGCACTCGCATTGGCCGTCTCGTTGGGTCGTACCACGCCCACAATGTGCACGTCAATACCGTCGGCAACCTTGGCAGCCATAAAGTCGGCGTCGTCAGACATGTCGGTCCACATGCCGGTCTCTTCGTTTTTGCGATAGGCATCGGCCGGCGACAGCACCTTGAACGTCGTGGACAACGCATCATCGTAGGTAAAGTCGGTGCCGGTCTCGGGCGTCTCAATCTTGCCGTCGGCTGTCATAGCACTGTTAACCAGGTCGTTGAGCTCATCGATATCCAGCGCGCCGATGCTGTAAAGCGTATAGTCGCCCACCGTACCGCGGCTCGAAAGCACCATCACGGCTTCGTTGGCAGACGTGGGCCAATGACCGGCGACGACATCGTACTGGCTGTCGAGCAGGCGCTGGTCGTCAATCATCTCGTTAAAGACCGAGGTTCCCATGGATTCCATGCTCACCGTTGCCGCCGAGCTCGCGCCTCCGCTCATGGCCTCGGTCATGGCGTTGGGCACCAGCCGGACAGGCTTCTCATCGCCCTTGCCGGCACGATAGACAACCGGCGATACACCGTAGCCGTACTGGATAGCATTGACTTCTTTGTCAATACCGTCGCCACCGTCGTCAAGCCATGCCTTAAAGCTCGTCATGTCGTTAGACTTAACGCTCGCAAACATATCCTTTACGGCCGTAACCACGGGAATCTTATCGGTTCCCTGAGCCTTGCCGCCGGCACTGTCGTCGGACGAATCCTCGCTCTTGGACGTATCGTCGCCCGTGGCCCCCTGACCGCCCATCATGGACGACAGGTCGTAATCCTGCTTGGAAATGGTGAGCGGGTAGCTCGAGAGCGTATCCTCCTCGACCTTTTTGATGTAGCCGTTTACGCCGTTGGACAGCGCCAGAATCGCCGCGATACCGATAATGCCAATCGAGCCCGCAAAGGCAGTCATGGCCGTGCGGCCCTTCTTGGTCATGAGGTTTCGGGCAGAAAGCCCCAGCGCCGTCACAAAGCTCATCGAGGTTTTGCGCGTAGGCTTTGCCTCGCGATGCGCGGCCTTGGCAACATCGAAGGGGTCGGAATCGTCGGTGATCTTGCCGTCCGCCAGATTGACGATGCGCGTGGCATATTGGTACGCCAGCTCGGGATTGTGCGTGACCATGATGACCAGGCGGTCGCGCGCCACGTCCTTGAGCAGGTCCATGACCTGTACGGATGTCGTTGAATCCAAAGCGCCGGTCGGCTCGTCTGCCAGCACAATCTCGGGATCATTAATCAGGGCGCGGGCGATGGCCACGCGCTGCATCTGTCCGCCCGAAAGCTGACCCGGGCGCTTGTTAACGTGCTCGCCCAGGCCGACTTTCTCCAACGCCTCGCGCGCACGCTGACGGCGCTCGGCATGCCCCACGCCCGTGAGCGTGAGCGCCAGCTCCACGTTTTCCAAAATGGTCTGATGCGGAATGAGGTTATAGCTCTGGAACACAAAGCCGATGCGGTTGTTGCGGTAGGCATCCCAATCGCGATCGTGAAAGTCCTTGGTCGATATGCCGTCGATCAGCAAGTCACCGGAATCGAAATGATCGAGCCCACCGATAACGTTGAGCATCGTAGTTTTGCCCGAGCCCGAGGGACCCAGAATGGCCACGGACTCGTTATCGCGAAAAGACAGGCTTACGTTGTCGAGCGCCACCTGCGTAAACGACTGAGTGACGTACCTTTTGCAAATTCCTTTGAGCTCCAACATGGACGGCAACCTCTCCTGCGCAGGCACCCTGCCCGCTCTCCCCCGCCGTTCGTATTCGACGCGTTTGTCCTACTCTATCCCCATTTTTCACCGACACCAGTGAGGAATGTAGGGAACCGCATCAAAAAACGAACGGGACGGCGCCCAAAAAAGAGGCCCCAAGTGGGGCCTCTATATGGTGGAGATTATCTTGAAAGGCAGCAGACTACTCCGCACAGCGGTGCACGATCATCGCCATGCTTTACGCGTTTTCTACTGCTCGCTATTCGCAATCGCCTGGTCGATAAGCTTGTCGAGCGCTGCGCGCTGCTCAGCGGAGCTGATGGCGCCCACGATGGGCTCCCCTACGATGTTGCCATTCTGATCGATGACATACGTCGTCGGGAACGAGAACAAATTTGACGTAAACTTACCGGCCTCGCTATCCGACTTGAACCAGATGTTCTTATATGTCACGCCCTTCTTGCTCAGCACGTCCTTGGCATCTGCAATCTCGCCCTTGTTGCCATCGAGCGTAAAGGAATTGACGCCCACGACCTGGCCGCCCTTCTTGGCAAGCTCCTGATTCAGTTTCTCAAGATCGCCCAGCTCGCCCACGCACGGCTTGCAAGTGGTGAACCAGAAGTTCATGACGGTGACCTTGTTCTTAGAGACCAGCTCGTCGCTGCTCACGTCGTTGCCATCCAGGTCCTTGCCCGTAAAGCTGGGGAACTTCGTCGCCTCGCTCGAAGCATTGGCACCGGCCGTCATGCCAGCGGTCGAAGCGTCGACGCTCTCGCCTGCGCTCGGCGTGCTTCCACAGCCGGGGAACTCCTTCTCCAAGCTCTCGAGCTTGTCCTCAATCTCCTTGATCTGCTGTGCACCGGTCTTGAGCGTCTTAAGCTCATCCGCCGTGAACTCATCCTTGGCGCCGTCGATGGTCTTGAGCAGAAAATCGCCGTAATTGCTGCCGTCTTCAATCATTGCCGAGTCTTTATTTGCCGCATTGAATACCTTTTCCCACAGCGCGTTATCACTCGAAAAGATCTCGTTCTCCTTCTGCATGAGCTTCGCATACAGCTCGGCGGCCTCGTCGGCATTGGTCGGCTTCTGCGCAGTGAGTTCTGCAATCTTAGGATCGGAGCTCGCAGATTCGCTCGCATTGCCACCGGGCGCCGAACATGCCACAAGGCACAAGGCCAATACCGGCACCATAAACAGGGCCGCAATCTTAGAAAGCTTCATGGTCATTCCTCCGTTTTGTCGAAGCTTGTTTACTTTTTATCGGCGGTCAAGGGGAGCTTTTCCGCCGACACATCTAGGCCATAGCGATAGCTGATGGCATCGACGGGACAGGCCCCGATGCACTTTCCGCACCGGATACATTCGGCATGATTGGGCGCCCGGACCACATCAACGTCCATCTGACAAACCCTTGAACACTTGCCGCACGAGACGCATTTGCACGCGTCGACCTGAATCCCCAACAAGGACACCTTATTCATGAGCGCATAGAATGCGCCGAGCGGGCAAATCCATTTGCAGAAGGGGCGATAGAACAAAACGCTCAGCACTACCACGGCAATGAGAACGACAAGTTTCCAAGTAAAGAGCTGTCCCAACGCAGATCGAATGCCGGCATTGGCAATGGCCAGCGGAATGGCGCCCTCGAGCACGCCCTGAGGACAGATGTACTTACAAAAGAACGGGTCGCCCATGCCCACGTCGTTAACCACCAGCACAGGCAGCACTACCACGGCAAACAGCAGCACGACGTACTTGATGTACGTGAGCGGCTTGAGCTTTTTCGTGGAGAACTTTTTGCCGGGAATCTTGTGAAGCAGCTCCTGCAGCCAGCCAAACGGGCACAGAAAGCCGCATACAAAGCGTCCCAGCAGCACGCCGAGCAAAATGAGCGTACCGGTAACATAGTAAGAAAAGTTGAACTTGGATGAACCTACTACCGACTGGAACGACCCGATGGGGCACGCACCCGATGCCGCGGGGCACGAATAGCAGTTAAGCCCGGGTACGCAGACTGTTTTTCCCGCGCCCTGATAGATGCCGCCCTTGGCAAAGTTTGGCAGGTGAATGTTGGTGACGAGCGTCGCCGCCGCCTGAATGAATCCGCGAAATCGAGCCAAAACATGCGACGCAGTGTTTTCTCTTTTATCCAATTCCGATACACTCCAAGCACAGCCTAATCGCTTTGGCCAGCACGGCATCTGCCTCGCCACGCATAACGCCAAAGCACACCATGGCAATTCCGACGATCAACAAAGCGACCTGTACCACGGGTTTTACCGCTTTGAACAACCTGACCACTCCTTTCGTTACGCGATCATTGGACCATATCGGCTATAAAATCCGTGTTAAGCGCGATTTGAAATGTGCAAGGAGACTGTTATGCGTATTTTGATCGTCGAGGACGAGCGGGCGCTGTGCGACGCAATCGCGCGCAGCTTGCGGAACTTGGCGTACAGTGTCGACTGCTGTCACGACGGACAGGAGGCGCTCGACCTACTGGACGTTGAGGCCTTCGACCTCGTGGTACTCGACCTCAACCTTCCCCGCATCGACGGCATGACCGTACTCAGGGAACTTAGGAAAACCGACTGCGAGACCAAGGTGCTGATTCTGTCCGCACGTGGCGAAGTATCAGATAAAGTCGCCGGACTCGATGCCGGCGCCAACGATTACCTCACCAAGCCGTTTCATCTGGACGAGCTTGCGGCAAGGATCCGCAGCCTCACCCTCAGACGCTTCGCACAAAGCGACATAGTATTAACCTGCGGAAAGCTCAGCTTTGACACCAAGGCGCGCATCGCTTCCGTGGACAGCGTGGCTTTATCTCTTACGCGCAAGGAAACGGGAATCTTGGAATACCTGATGCTTAATCAGGGGCGTCCGGTAAGTCAAGAGGAGCTTATCGAGCACGTTTGGGATAGCAGCGTGAACAGCTTTAGCAACGCAACCCGCGTTCACATCTCGTCACTCCGCAAAAAGCTACGCAGCGCTTTGGGATACGACCCGATTCGCAATCGGATTGGAGAGGGCTACGTTATGGAGGATAGCGAATGAAAAGGCTTTCGCTGCAATGGCGCATAACGATTATGACGGCACTGCTCACGTGTGCGGCATGCGTGCTGACGAACTGCCTGGTCGGCTATACGGGCATGCGCTACATGGATGCCATCGGCAGTAACATCTCGGCCTTTAAGGCAACCGGCGAAGATTCGCCCCAGGCGTTCGACCCAACGAAAGCGACCCCCGATGACAAGGTCACGATCGTCGTAAACGACGCACAAGAGTCTTTTGGCACGACAGCCTGGTGCATCACGGCTGGAGTCACACTCCTTGGCGGCGTGCTGGCATACTTTGTGAGCGGCCGTGCGCTCAAACCGCTACGAGCTTTTGCCGCCCAGGTTGAGCGTGTGCAGCCTGACAACCTAAGCGAAATCAGACTCAGTGAAGATGTGCCCACCGAGCTACAACGATGTAGCGCCTCTTTCAACGACATGATCGCCCGTCTTGGCGAAGGGTTCTCTGCACAGCGTCAGTTTACCGGCAACGCCGCACACGAGCTGCGCACCCCGCTCGCCCTTATGCAAGCACAGATTGAACTATTCATCTCCGAGCACTCCGGTTTGCAACCCGAAACAGCCGAGCTGCTCGGCCTGCTACAAGAACAAACCGAGCGCATGTCTCGAATGACCAAGGTATTACTCGAGATGAGTGAGCTCCGCAGCGTTCCTTGCGAGGACGATGTTGAACTCGGTCCCTTGTCCGAAGAGGTCCTCACCGACCTTGCGCCACTTGCCGAGAATAAGGGCATAGCCCTCAATTGTGCTGGAGACGCTTTGACAATCGGAAGTGATACGCTCCTCTATCGGCTGGTGTTCAATCTGGTCGAAAACGCCATCCGTTACAGCCGCCCCGGCTCGACTGTCAACGTCTCCATCAGCGACAGCGACAGCCACGTGCTCCTGCGAGTCAAAGATGAGGGCCCGGGAATACCCAAACAGTACCGAGAGAGCATCTTCCAGCCGTTCTTTCGTCTAGATAAATCCCGCAGCAGGGCATACGGCGGCGCAGGACTCGGGCTAGCGCTTGTTTGGGAGATTGCAGCCCTACACGGCGGCACGGTAGAGGTCGAAGCAAGTTCCGAGAACGGGACCACCATGCTCGTGACCCTCTCAAAGGGGGCCACCACGCGATCCGACTGTCCAGGGGTCCCACTCGGCATTGCGAAACGCGTCCCAAAACTTGGACATGAGAAATGGGAGGCAGTTCGCATCTGTGCCGAGGACGAAGTCCTGGCGGGAATTCAGGATGCGCAGAGGAAGCTTACGGCAGAAAACCCCGACAGAGTCGTGACCGTCGGCGGCAACTGTATGGCGTCGCTTGCCCTCTTCGATTACCTGCACGGGAAATACGAGAACGTTGGAATCGTCTGGATCTATGCGCATCCGGATGTATCCACGCTGAATGATGGCTACCCCAACGCTCACGCCATGGTACTTGGCAACCTTTTGGAACAGGGTGCACCGCAACTCGTTTCGCGGATGCGGCATCCGGTGTTTAAGCCGAGCGATGTCCTGCATGTCGGGCTACAGCAGCTCCACGACTATCAGGAAGTTTGCTTAAACAAGCATAGGTGTTGCGGTTTTAGCCGATGTCCTCATGGAGGAAAACGACATGCTGGGTCTGTCTGATTAAAGTCCAACAGTTTCCATGAGGCATCTAGCACGGTAAAAGCTAAAGACCCGGGAGACCCCAAACTGTCAACCATCTTTACGGGTGCAAGGGAAACGGGCAAGACAGCCCCCTCTCGCTCCTATCCGAAACGGCGCTTGAACACGGCTGGATTGCAGCGAATGTCTCCGCCATGCCCGGCATGCTCGAAGATATCATCGAGCACACAAAGGAGGCCACAGGCCGTTACCTCTCGCAACCCCATACACGCGTGAGCGGAGTTCAAGTTGGGCAGCGGGGCGGTTTAGCGCGCCAATATAATCAAATCGTGCACTTCCATAGCCTCTCGTCTACGTGGTGTACCGTCGTCTCCCCTTTTATCAGAGTTGGGCGATTTCAGGCACCCGAGCTGAACTCAAATTGAACTCAACGATGCCTTATCGGTCGAGGGCGTCCTAGCGAGAATATACAGAGGCGCACATTTCGCAGGGAACCTCCCATTCGTTATCATATCGGGATGCTGTCAAGGCAGCGTCAATGCGTTCGACCTACACCTTCTCGCTTTTCGAGGCCTCGTCTGCAGGACCATCGGAATCGATACGGAATCGATCGGCATACCATTCATCCGAAGCAATCACCTTATGGAGCATCTGGAGATGCAGGTCGACATAGTGGCAGAACGCCTTGCCGCATTCCACGAGAGGCGCATTGTTTCTCTCGTTGGGCTCGGCTCCAAAATTAAACTCGACCTCATAGCCCTCCCCAGGCACACCCATGCTCGGCAGAACATCAATGGAGAAGTGGACGAATCCAGACGTCACCTTGTATACATCTTTTACCTTTGGATCGAACTTCTCGAGTAAGTCTTGAAGTCTTCCATCGGACATCTTCTCACCCGAGAAATCTTTCAGCTTGTTCACAGGCACACCTTGAAACACCTGCTTGAGAAAGTCATCCTGGTCTTCGGCGGCGAATAATGCGAATGTCCGCAGGCAGACTCCAACCTGTGCGCGGAGAAGCTGGGCGACGCAAACAAGATTCCTCGACTCGAGCATGGAGATGAATCCGTCTATCAGTCTCATCGCATACTCAGAGGAGGATGCCAGATATAGATCCCATTGGGTAAAGTCGCCGTTCATGAAGGGAATCACTGCATTGCGCTCGGCGACTCTCAAGGCACTCAGGCTTTGTTCTATTTTCTCAGCTTCTTGTTTGAACTGTTCGCTATCCAAAATGCCCCCAAATGCCGGCTTCTCAACAAATCAAAAAAGCAGGAGAGGCAGAGATTAGGTTCCTGCTCCACTGAACCCGCGCTTCCAGTCGAGACACTCCTCCTCGAAGATCTCCCCAGAGTCCCGTCTCTCGCGCCCCTCACGGAACTGTCCATATCAGTGTAGCCAATCCAAGCACAGCCCCACCGCACGGCCCAGTCGCTTCCGGTCCTGCGTGGCCCCATGAAGGCGGAAGGGCGTGGTTGTCGTCATCGCGTTCCTTTCTCCTCATACCTTTTGGGCATGCGTCACGGGCCCCCGCGCGGCGCCGAGAGCGAATCGGCGCAGGCTTGGGGCCAGTTGCGTAGAGGTTGAGGTTCGGGTTTCGCCGGCTTACGCAGCTTGGCGGGCAGAGCGCCCGGGCTCGCTGCGCCTAGGGCGCGGCGGGATCCGCGACGCCGGAGGTGTCGATCTCGCCCAGATTGGCGAGCTGCTCGATGAGGGGGAGGCCCATCGGGTCGTCCACCTCGACGCCGCCGAGCACGATGGTGCTGTCGCGCGTGTCGATATGGGTTGTGAACACGGCCGGGTCGAAGCCCGAAGCGATAAAGCCAATGCCCGCGAGGACAACACCCGCGGCAACGAGCCCGCCCGCCACGGCGAGGTAGATCTTCTTCGCGCTGGTCATGGTACTCACTCCTTTCTACGCCGCGAGATGCGCGGCAGCGCCGCCCTTCTCGCCCTTGCCCTTCCAGAAGGGCGAGGCGGCCTTCCTCGCCCAGAGCGCCGAAAGGCGCGCAATTTGTTTTGAGGCGGCCCAAGCGCCAGCACCAACGAAGAGCGCCACGCCGACGAGGCCGAGCCCCACGCCCGCCGAGGCGAGGGCGTACGGGAAGTGGCCGATGGTGACGCCGCTTACGGCAAGCAGGAGCTCAACTACGCCCACGCCCCCGAGTGCCGCCGCGACGATCCACACGCAGAGTGCCAGCAGCCAGATGCAGATATAGACCGTGACGGCCACGGCGGCGAAGGCGGCGAGCAGCGGCACCCACACCGGGGAGCCCACGATGGTCAGCACCCACAGCAGCGTGGTGCTGCGCCGGCGCGTCCTCGCGATCGCGCGCGGCACGGCGGGCAGGTCGTCGAGCGTGGCCTCCGCCACCTCGCCGGGTGTGCCCATGGCGGCCACGGCCTCCTCCTCGCTCATACCGTCCTCCATGCGGTCAGCGATGGCCTCCGCATAGAACGCCTTGGTCTCCTCCACCTGCTCGGCCGGCAGGCAGGCGAGCAGCTCGCCCAACCGGCCCAGAAACTCATCGCGCGTCATGGTGCGCCCCCTCAACGTATGCGTAAATCTCCCGTACGGACGGCCACTCGGCCAGGAACTCCTCGATGCGTGCTCGCCCGTCGTCCGTGATGCGGTAGTACCGGCGCAGCCGCCCGTTGTGCTCGGCGGAGCGCGCCGTGATGCACCCGGCTTTCTCCAGGCGCTTGAGCAGCGGGTAGAGCGTCGACTCCGTGAGCCCCATGCTCGCCGGTACGTCCTTCACGATCTGGTAGCCGTAGGACTCCTCGCCGGAGACGGCCGCGAGCACGCAGGCCTCCAGGAAGCCGCGCTTCATCTGTGCCTCCATCCGCACACCTCCTCTCGTCATATACTATGCTATACACACTATACGATGCAAGGTATTAGACGTCAACTCTCATCGCGAAGATTCTCCGGCCCCTGCGCGCTGCGAACGTGATGTCGCGGGGCGGTTGGCATTATGCATGAAACGTCAAGTAACGCTCTTTTGATCCACTTCCACTCGGCCCCATTCGCCTTGTACAACGCCCCCTTTCAACCTTGGGTTCAAGAGAGCCGCTAGGCTGGACGTGCCGGACGGTAAAGTCCTGGACGCCATGGTGAACTTCTCCGATGCCATGGGGGTCATGGGTCTACGCCGATGGAGTCCCACGTACGCGGCAGGGCTCGCCCGTCACCGCTGGTCGCCGGACGGTCCCCACGCCCCGCTCGCCAACGCGCAGGCGACAGCAGCAGTCCAGCGCTGGCTGGAGACGCCGGAATGCCCAGAAGATGCGTTTCCCATCGCTGCGGCAGAGCTTTTTGCAGGGGTGGCAGTTTTTCTATATCCCAAGGTCAGATAGGCTTCGGTAGCCACCTTGGAAGCATCGCCAATAGACTCTTCCTTTATACGTTCGGCATAATCGTAGGCGATACCCACAAATTCCAGTCCCGAGCAACAGGAGTACAATTGCTGCAATTGTTGCCAGCTGTTGGGAGATGGAAGATGGACTGCGATGGCTACCCATGCGTTCCCATGCCGTTGATGTGCACCGCCTTTGTGCCGGGCCAGATTGACGCTGCGGTTGCAGGCATTTCCGACCCCGATTCGCGCGCCATTGCCACGGCAGAAGCGCTGTACTTTCGCGGACAGGCCACCCTCGCTGCCAAGACGGCGAGCCCCTATCTTGACGCCACCGACCCCGCACTGCGCTATTCCGCATGCCTTATCTGCGGATATGCCAGTCTGTCGCTCAACCGTATCGCCGATGCCCGCCGTTGCCTTGCTGGCATCCTCGATACGCCAACTGACGAGGAATCGCCCGCCGTCCACGCCACGCATATCCTGTTCGCCTCCGCCGCGAGCGTCCTGCTACACTTGCCTTCCCCGTATTCCGCCGAAGAGTTTTATCCGCTTGCGGCGCATCTGCCCGAAGGCCTGCGCCTGTTCGCCAGCTACGTGATGGCGCACGCCTTGTACCTGCGCGGCGAATATGGCCGCAGTCTGGGCATGGCGGAAAACGCCCTGATCATGAAACAGGGAAGCTATCCCATCTCGGAGCTGTTCCTGCACCTGTCGGCTTCCATGGCATGCATGAGCCTCAAGGACATCGACGCCGCAAAAACGCACTTCGGAGCCGCTTGGGACATTGCGCGTCCCGACGGCCTTATCGAACTCATCGGCGAGCACCACGGCCTTTTGCAGGGACTCATCGAGGCATGCCTAAAATCGCAATACCCTGACGATTTCGCACGCATCATCGAGATCACGTACCGCTTCAGCTACGGCTGGCGGCGCATCCACAACCCCGATTCGGGCGAGGACGTGGCCGACGATTTAACGACTACGGAGTTCACCATGGCCATGCTCGCCTGCCGCGGATGGACCAACGCTGAAATCGCACGCCACATGGGAGTATCGCCGGGCACCGTTAAAAACCGCCTATCAGGAGTGTATGCCAAGCTTGGTATCGGAACTCGCGCCGAGCTGATTGCCCACATGTTGCGCTAGCGGCCAGACTGCCCGGCGTATCGAAAGCGCTCCGGGGGGCTGACGCTTTCGCGCGCTCAAATTGGACATTTTGGTCCCCGAACGGCACTACCGCCACGGGGCACCTTCTCGCAAAATTGGATTATTTCCACCGATGTTTGCGGGATGGGAGCCAAAGATGCTTGATCGCCGTTCGTTACTTGTTGCCGGAGCGTCCTCGCTGGCGAGCATTATGTTGCCGCGCGTGCCGGGAAGCGCAAATGCCTTCATATTGCCGTTCGCGCCCACCGAAGCCTATGCCGACGAAAAAGACCCCTTCAGGGTGCTCGTTCTCTCGCGCACCATGTTTGGTGTGGTCGTGGTCGACGTCGCCAACAAGAATACGCCCATCGCGGGTGCCCAGGTCACGCTCACATCGCGCTATGCCACAGACAAGCAGCTCACCGCCACTACCGATGACGAGGGCACGGCCATCTTTGAGGTCGCCCCTCTTTCGGAAGGCTACGTGGACGAGGCAACGCTTCTCGACGCGTACGACTTTAACGGCGGCATCTCCATTAGCATGGCGGGCTACCGTGATGTCGAGATTCCCCTTGCGCGTATCCAGGGCGGCACCGCCATAACCGCGCCCACGCGTCCGCGCTCCGATGGCGAGCCGTACTTTCGACAGCTCACGTTCGACGAATGGGACATCCAGTACGCCGATGCCACGTTTATGGCAATGCCGAAGGACGACACGGCAAACGAACAGCCCGATACGCACGCCTTTACCGTGCAGGCCCATCTGCCGCAGGGCGGGCGGGCAACGCTGCGCATCAACAAGGTAATGCCCGCCACGGGCAGCTCGCCCGAAACCGTCACGCAGATTGGCCAAGTCAAGGCCAGCGCATCGGGCGCGGATCATCTGGCGACGTTCACGCTCGAAGACAAGTTCCTCGATGCAGCTTCGGGCCTTCTGGAAGAAGGGTGCAAGCTGCGCTTTGTGCTCGACTACCAGGGCAAAACGTACACGCTCTCCTCCCCCATGGCCGTTGTCACCGCGCCGGCCGAAAAGGCAGAATCGGGCTCGACCACCATCATTCCCACTACCATGGACCAAGAGATCACTCCGTTTGATTTTCCGACGGCGTTTCCCGGCATCGGCGGCAATAAGTTCACGTGCTGGATGCCCTCGTTCCCCATTTTGTTCGATTTCTCTTTTGCCGGGTACGTACTGTTTGGCGGAGGATACAAGCCGGTCGGCTACATGAACGATTCGGGTAACCCTGATCCAGAGTACTGGAAGAAGTCACCGCGCGAGTCGGGTGCCAAGCAGGCAAACCGTTACCTCGACGAAATGGAGGGGAAGTGGAATCAATATAAGAGTATGAGTGCCGGTTCGGGTACCGATCCAAGAAACACCAAGCTCCTTCGCCACCATTGCACGCTGCTGTTCACGATGGATATCGCCACACAGCTGTACGGCTCGCTCGCCTACGATTGGGTGGGCAAAACCTGGGGTAACAACAACGACCCCGCATACGGCAATATTAAGGCCCTCTTCCAGGTAAGAACCGACCTCAATTGGACCGAGCAGTTTACCCTAGGACCGGTGCCGTTTTTCCTAAACGTCAACCCCTGGGTGCTGGCGAAGCTGGCGCTCGCCGTGGGTGCCCACACGCACGGCAGCGGCGCGGCGTTTTTTAAAAACATTTCGCTCGACTATTCAAACACGTCGGGCTCATTCACCATCCAGATCGGGCTTGCCGTCACCTTTGGCGCCGGCGTTGCAGGCGTCGCTTCGTCTGCCGTGCGCGGCGCCGCATCCCTCACGCTGTTCATTGGGTACGAGAAGGCAGATGGACACCAGCTTCCGCGGCTGCGCGTAGGTGCAGACGTCGATGTCGATGTGATACTCCAGTTCGTCATGTTCAAGTGGACCACCAAGGCTTGGTCGGGGTCGTGGCCCACACTCCTCGATTCGTGGAATATGTCGGTGAACAATGGCAACCAGTATGTGCTCCAGCGCTCTGAGCTCGCATTGGGTGGAGATACGCCTTACACGCTGGATGCCCGCTTCGGCACGCCCAGCAACATCGAGGCGGGCTGCGTGCCGCAATTTATCGCATCGGCCACCATCGTCACCAACGCCGAGCTGCTCGCACGCGCCGAGGTTGCAGCCACCGCGATAAACGTCGCGCCTGTCGTGCGCGATTGGGATCAAGCGGTCACGCGCATTGAGCTCGAGGCGGACGCGGAGAGCGACGACACGGGACAGATTGAGCATTTCATCCATGCACTGATAGAGAACGACGAAAACGCCGCGCCGATGTATGAGTACACCTATATCGGGCAGGCGACGAACGCCGTTGCGGACCCCAACGCCAATTCTGCTGGTGTATCGGAGGACGAGCGTGGCGGCATCAAGCCCTCGAGCGACAACGTGCTGTTTTCCGGCGTGCTCAGCGAAGCGCACATGAAGCTGGCAATGATTGCCGGCGTAGAATGCCTGTTCCGTATCGCCTCGGTGCGCTACGGCGACAATGGCCGCTCGCGCCTGGTGGTGCACACAAAGGCAAACGGCACGTGGTCCATCCCCACGCCCGTGGACTTTCCCCTTGGGTTTGGCGAGAACGACGTGGAGCGCGACGGCACATACGATTACGACTTCGACGTGGTGGAATATACGGACGGAAGAGGAAACCAGGACGCCTACGTGCTGCTGGTCTCGGGCGAACGTCCCGCCGGCGACAACACCCTTTTCGATACGGCAAGCACAGCCGGCATACTGTCCGTTGTACGCCTGCGCATAAGCAACGACGGAGTTCGCGTGATGTCGCACACGTCGTGGCGCAGCATCTCGCGCGGCCGCCTTCAGGAGGATGGCCACCATTGTCTGCAGTGTCCACGCATCACGGTGGGCAAGACGCTGGTCGACGGGCGCCTGTCGGGCGCTTACCTCCACCGCCGCGGAACCACCGCAGAAAAGGCGCTGGGCAATGAGGCAGAGGTTGCGCTGGAGTGCTTCACCCTGTGGTCGGATGATTTGGGCGACAGCCTCACGTTCCGTCAGGTCCTTCGCTTTCCGCAAGCGCCATCGAGCATCGAGCTGGGCGTACCCGAGAATATCAACGGCAAAATGGTGGTGCCCGTTGCATACGAAACTGCAAACGGTTGTGGCTGCGCATCGTATGCCGTGATCGGCCAGTCCATCGCGGGTTGGGGCGTTATGCCACCAGATGCCACAGTACCCCACGCGGTGCCGTGGCCACAACATTCGGGCTTTTTGGCAACCGTCAACGAGCAACTGCAGCATATTACTTGGACGCGAGGAGCATCGGCATTTGCAACGCAGCCCGTGGGTGCTGCGGGCTGTGGCCCGGCATCGTTTAGCGTAAGCAACAACGGCAGGTGCGTGCTCTATGTAGAGAACACCGATGGCAAGGTGGGGCAAACCTACGACGAAGAAGGCAACCCGGTAGCAGTGATGGGCAAGCACTTCCGCATCTTCGCCAGCACCTTGGCAGGCGATCTGTTCACGGAGCCGTTCGTGATGTGCGAGCTGGACCATCCCGTCGATCAGATAACGACATTTTTGACGTCGGGAGGCATGCTCTCCGCGCTCGCCACGCACATTGTGAGCGCGGAGAAGAGCGAGGCAGAGCTGCACGGCATCGAAGTGCCCTTGGTGGCGTGTGCCACTCCGACGGGCGCGGTCGCTACCTCGGGCGCGGTGGTGCCCGGAGCAGCAGGCGAATCCTTCATGGTCACGGTGCGAAACGACGGCAACACCTTGCTGACCGCCGGCACGATCGATCTGTACCGAGAGGGCTCCAGCCAGCCGTTCTCCAGCGCATCCATCGGGTTCGGCGCGAACGCACGCATGGCTTCGATCTTTGATCCAGAGCTTGCCGAGGACGCTTCGGACAACGATATGGCACGCGTGAAATACGCGCTCGAGACGCTGGGCGCGCGTTTTGCAACGCACCCGCTGGTAGCCGACAACGGCAACGCCGTGCTGGCACCGGGTTGCACGGCACAGTTCCGCATGAGCTTCGCCATCCCCGAGAGTTGGGGCGACGAAGTGGGCAAACGCGTCACGCTGTATGCGAAGGCGCGTGACCTGGTAGCGCTCGATCCCGTAACGCTCGAGGAAATTCGACCGGGCGCAAACTCGGCGCTGGGTGCCGTACTGCATGAGCTTCATGTGCCTGACGCGACATGCGAGCGCTCAGAAGTTCAGGTCGGCGTATGCGACAGCGCGGATACGACAGGACTTCACGACGCCCCGATGACAGCAGACGGCGATGGCGGCTCGAGTGGCGGCGGTACTGACGAGAGCGGCGGCTCCGGCGGAAGCAGCTCCGGCAGTGGCAAGGACCACGGCAATAGCAAGCGCTCCGGAAAAGCGGGCGCGCTTGCGGGCACGGGCGATGTCAACGCTCCCCTTACGGTAGCCGCTGCAGCACTCGCCGCAGCAGGCGCCGGCCTTATCGCCTACAGCGCCCGCCGCACGGCACTCGAAAACGACACCGCCGATGAGGTCAATTCTGATAAGCCTCGCTAGCTCCTAGTTACTTTTGTGAGAGACGCCGGCTCGGCTCATCGAACATCAAATGGGCTGGTTCTGGATACCCAGAGCCAGCCCATTACGCATTAGATGTCGTCAGAGGAGTCGAGTTCTACCTCAATCCTGGCGCGGCGCTTTTTCGCCAACAATCCGCATGACACGTTTTTGACAAACGCATCCAACCGCAAACGCAGCAGGATGCATTCGACCGCTTTCAAACTTACTCGGACAGAACCGACTCGGTTTTGTCCGAGTAAACGAATCTCCATCGAACTCCGAACGATTGTTCGATGGATTTCGTGTTGGTTGGAATCGTCTGTGGGCTGGGCTATGCTACCTTGACTATCTATATGACTTAAACGCAGCAAGGGAGCACCGAGAGAGCGAGTATGGCAAAAAACACCGCAAACTATGGTAACGACAGTATCCGCCAGCTCAAGGACGAGGAGCGCGTACGCCTGCGCCCCGCCGTCATCTTTGGCTCGGATGGACTCGACGGCTGTGCGCATGCCGCCTTCGAGATCCTGTCCAACGCCGTTGACGAGGCGCGCCAGGGCTACGGCAAGCTCATCACCCTTACCGCCTTTCGCGATGGCTCCATTCAGGTAGAGGACAATGGCCGTGGCTGCCCGCTCGACTGGAACCCTTCCGAGAAGCGCTTTAACTGGGAGCTCGTCTTTTGCGAACTCTACGCCGGCGGCAAGTATAACAACAACCAGGGCGGCGACTACGATTTCTCGCTCGGCACCAACGGCCTGGGCTCCTGTGCGACTCAGTACGCCTCCGAGTACATGGACGTCACGGTTTGGCGCGACGGCAACAAGTACTCCCTGCACTTTAAAAAAGGCAAGGTCGTCGGTGCCAAAAAGAAGGCACTCGAGATTGAGCCCAGCGACGAGAACCGCACCGGCACCACCATCAAGTGGCGCCCCGATCTTGAGGTCTTTACCTCGATTAGCATTCCCCACGATTGGTATCGCGAAACCATGCGCCGTCAGGCCGTGGTCAACGCTAACGTGACCTTCCGCCTGCGTATCGAGGGCGACGATGGCGAGTTTTCCGAAGAGGATTTTTGCTATCCCAAAGGCATCGAGGACTACGTGCTCGAGAAGGTCGGTACCGACTACCTTACCGAGCCCTTCTTTATCGAGGCCGACCGTCGCGGTCGCGATCGCGAGGACCTGCCCGACTACAACGTAAAAATCACTGCTTGCATGTGCTTCTCGCGCACCTTCATGATGCAGGAGTACTACCACAACTCATCGTGGCTCGAGAACGGCGGTTCGCCCGAAAAGGCCGCCCGCAGCGCTTTGACCAGCGCCATCGATGCTTACATTAAGCAACAAGGCAAGTACAACAAAAACGAGAGCGGCATTAAGTGGCAAGACGTCCAAGACTGCCTAGTGCTGGTGACCAACTGCTTCTCCACTCAGACGTCCTACGAAAACCAGACCAAGAAGGCCATCAATAACCGCTTTATCCAGCAGGCCATGACGGCATTCTTTAAGGAGCGCCTCTCGACCTACTTGATCGAGAACAAGGACGCCGCCAATAAGATCATGGAGCAGGTGCTCATCAACAAGCGCTCGCGCGAGAATGCCGAGAAAACGCGCCAGAGCATCAAGACCAACCTGCAGCAGAAGACCGACATGGCCAACCGAGTGCAGAAGTTCATCGACTGCCGCTCCAAGGACAAGAGCCGTCGCGAGATCTATATCGTAGAGGGCGACTCGGCAGCAGGCGCCATTCGCACCTCGCGCGATGCCGAGTTCCAGGGCGTCATGCCCGTCCGAGGCAAAATCCTCAACTGCCTGAAGGAGGACTATCCGCGCATCTTTAAGTCCGACATCATCATGGACCTTATGCGCGTGCTGGGCTGCGGTGTGGAGATCAAGGACAAGCGCATCAAGAACCTCGGCGCCTTTGACCTGGACAACCTCAACTGGAACAAGGTCATCATTTGTACGGATGCCGACGTCGACGGGTATCACATCCGCACGCTCGTGCTCACCATGCTCTATCGCCTGGTGCCCACACTTATCGACGAGGGCTACGTGTATATCGCCGAGTCGCCGCTCTACGAGATCAACTGCAAAGAAAAGACCTACTTTGCCTACACCGAGCTCGAAAAGAACGGCATCCTTAAGGAGATCGGCGACCAGAAGTGTTCCATCAACCGCTCCAAGGGTCTTGGTGAGAACGATCCGGACATGATGTGGCTCACCACCATGAACCCCGAGACGCGTCGCCTGATCAAGGTGGAGCCCGAGGACGTCACTAAGATGGAGACCATGTTCAACCTGTTGCTGGGCAACGACGAGGCAGGCCGCAAGCGCCATATCTCCGAGCACGGCAAAGAATACCTGGACCAGCTGGACCTGCAGTAGCAGCAAATCGATAACGACGGCCTATAAGAAGTTCAAGAGGATATCGTGGCAAAGAAGAAGACGAAGAACCAGCCAAAGAAAAAGCAGGTTAACGCCGAGAACGTCATCGGCCTGCACTCCGAGGTCACCGACCAGCCGATCACGCAGACGCTCGAGGTCAACTACATGCCCTACGCCATGAGCGTCAACGTCTCGCGTGCGTTCCCCGAGATCGACGGCTTTAAGCCCTCGCACCGCAAGCTGCTCTACACCATGTACAAGATGGGTCTGCTCAAGGGCGAGCGCCAGAAGAGCGCCAACATCGTGGGCCAGACCATGAAGCTCAACCCGCACGGTGATGCCGCGATCTACGAGACGATGGTGCGTCTGGCAACCGGCAACGAGGCGTTGCTCGCACCGTTCGTTGAGTCGAAGGGCAACTTTGGCAAGTACTATTCGGGCGACCTGAGCTACGCCGCCTCGCGTTATACCGAAGCCAAGCTCTCCCCCATCAGCGCCGAGATCTTCAAGGACATCGACAAGGACCCGGTCGACTTCGTCGACAGCTACGACGGTGCCATGAAGGAGCCGCGTTTGCTGCCCACCACGTTCCCCAATATCCTCGTCTCGGCCAACAAGGGCATCGGCGTCGCCATGGCGTCCGACATCTGCGGTTTCAACCTCAACGAGGTCTGTACCGCCACGATGCACTACCTGCAGGATCCCGACTGCGATCTGCTCGAGTACATGCCCATGCCCGACTTCTCGACCGGCGGCGAGATTATCTACCGCCGCGAGGAGATGGAAAAGATCATCGAGACCGGCCTTGGCAGCTTCCAGATTCGCTCCCGCTGGCGTTGGATTCCTGAAGAGCGCATCATCGAGGTCTACGAGATCCCCTACACCACCAAGACCGATGTCATCATCGAGCGCATCGTCAAGCTCTCCAAGGAGGGCAAGGTCAAGGAGATCGCCGATATCCGCGACGAAACCGACCTCTCGGGCCTGCGCATCGCCATCGACCTTAAGCGCGGCGTCGACCCCGACAAGCTCATGGCCAAGCTCTATCGCTCGACCACGCTGCAGGATTCGTTCTCGTGCAACTTCAACGTGCTGGTCGATGGTTACCCTCGCGTTATGGGCGTGCGCCAGATCCTGCACGAGTGGGTCAAGTGGCGTATTGAGTCCACGCGTCGCCGCATTAACTTTGACCTGGGCAAAAAGTCCGAGCGCCTGCACCTGCTGCACGGCCTCGAGGCGATCTTGCTCGACATCGACAAGGCGATCGCCATCATCCGTGGCACCAAGCTCGAGGCCGAGGTCGTGCCCAACCTTATGCGTGGCTTCGACATCGACGAGACCCAGGCCGAGTTTGTTGCCGAGCTTAAGCTCCGCAACATCAACGAGGAGTACATCCTCAACCGCACCAAGGACATTGCCAAGCTTGAGGGCGAGATTGCCGAGCTTGAGGAGATCCTCTCCAGCGAGGAGAACATCAAGAAGGTCATCAGCGACGAGCTGGCCGCGGTCAACAAGAAGTACGTGATGCCGCGCCGCACGGGCAGGATTGAGCCCCACGAGGTTATTGAGGTAAGCTTGGAGCCCGAGGTCGAGGAGTACCCGGTCACCATCATGCTCTCGCGCGATGGCTACCTTAAGAAGATGACGGACCGCGTGCTCAAGAAGGCGACCACACTCAAGTACAAGGACGGCGACAAACCCTTTATCGAGTTTCCGTCCTCCAACACCCACGAGCTGCTGGTCTTTACCAACAAGAGCCAGGTGTACAAGTGCAAGGTTGCGGCGTTTGAGGACACCAAGTCGGCCCAGCTGGGCTCGTACCTGCCGACCGATCTTGAGATGGAACCCGACGAGAGTGTCATCTGGGTCATCGACCCCGAGGACTACAAGGCCGACGTGTTGTTCGTCTTTGAAAACGGCCGCGTGGTGCGCGTCGCGCTTTCTGGATACGTCACCAAGACCAACCGCAAGCGCCTCAAGAACGCCATCTACGGTGGCAGCAAGCTGCTGTATGCCCAGGTGCTCAAGGAAGACCGCGACATCGCACTGGTCTCGAGCGACTATCGTTTGATGAACTTCAACACGTCGTTGCTCAAGACCAAGACGACAACCAACACGCAGGGCGTCCAGGCCTTTACGGCCAAGAAGGGCCGCTCGGTCACCACTGTCGGCACAACCGAGGAGATTCTTGGCGCCGGTGTCTCGGCCGAGAAGTTCACCGCACAGAGCCTCCCCTCCGCCGGTGCCCTTATGAAAGAAAACGACATGCCGAGCCTGTTTGACTAGAACGACGGCAGTCGAACTGGCCCAAGCCACAAACCAGCGGGGCCCGGAGCGCAGTAAATGCCGCGCTCCGGGCCCCATGCATTACAGCAGCATCATCCCTATAGACAAAATGCCGCATAAAGTGGAACAGACATAAGTCCATCATTCATTCCAAAGGGCTTAGTCGATAGCCTGATAAGGCGCACGCCCGGATGGGTCTTTTTAAGTGAGGACAGGCTTCGAGATCTTGTGTTCTCCCCCGCCTTGACTTCAATCGCAGACAAGCATCCCTGCTTCTCTACTACAAAGTCGATTTCCGCACGATTGTCTCGCGCCCAATAATGCAGCGGATAGCCCATGGCTGAAAGCTGTTGGGCAACGTAGTTTTCGGTAAGTGCACCCATGAATGTACCGCCGATACCGGCAAGAATATCGGCGCGTTGAGCACCGGCCTTGGAGACGAGCAGCCCTGTATCCGCCTGATAGATTTTAAAAGCAGACGGGTTAACAAAGGCCTCTAAAGGGCTTTCGATCTGCCCGACTAGGCTGCAGCGCGCCACCGTACCCGACAATACAAGCCAGTCGAGAGCATCTCCAAAGAGAGACGCATTGCCCCCCGCTCGCACTACCTTGTATTGAAATTTACGATTCTCTTTGGCAAGCTGCTGTGGAATGGAATCGAAGCACGCACGCGTCTTTGCGCTCAAGCGTTCATCAGCATATTTATTGGTGTCGGCGGAATATCCGTCGAGAATAATCCGATGCTTTTCGGCCACATCAATGATTGACTGATCATCGATGTACGTTTGGACCGCCTCGGGCATTCCGCCAACAACAAGATACTGTCGATAGAGCCCAAGCGCCTTTTCATGAAGGCTTGGCGCAAGAGGTCCCATTGACTCGAATGATGAGCGTATCTCGTCGACCAGCTGATCGTGCCCCATCGCCCAGAGAAACTCCTCGAAATCGAGTGGAGTCATCTCAATCAAGTCGGTCTTTCCAACGGGGAACGAATACGACTGATGGTTAATGGCAACCCCAAGAAGCGACCCAGCAGCCGCAACGTAATACTCGGGAGCATCTTCGCAAAAGTATTTAAGGGAAGTGAGCGCTTCCTCGCATGCCTGGATCTCGTCAATGAACAGTAAGGTTTTGCCAGGCACGATACGCTGCCCCGTACGAGCCTCGATCGCGCGTACGATCGAATGAGGGTCAAGACCGCCCGAAAAATCCGCTCGCGCCGACCGGTCATTCTCAAGATTAACGTAGACAACCGATTCGAAAAGATCCTGGGCGTACGTTCTGAGCAGATAGGTCTTGCCACACTGGCGTACGCCTTTGACCAGCAAAGGTTTTCTATCAGCCCTGTCTCGCCATTCCCTAAGGAGCTCATCTGCCTTGCGACGCATACGCAACCTTCCCTCATGAACTTCTGTTTGACAATATTTTAACGCGGATTAATTTGTTTTCAGTTATTTTTCTGCGTTTAATAATTGTTCTATACGGCACTTGAGGGAATACACCCCTATTCATATACTCGCGATACAACCGATTGCCATGCGCTCCTCTTGTCCTTAGGCGAGCTTGCGGGCGAGCTCTCGCACCCCTTCCAACTTGGGCGACGATGCCATGCTGTCGCGCTCGGTCATACCGCTGATGGTGACAATGCCCTGATCCTCCCACTTGCAGTACGCGCAGGTCGACTTGTACATGGCGATCGCCGCATCATAGACGCCCTCGCTGTGGCTATCGAGCAAAAGGGCCGTCTTGGTGAACGGGAAGCCCGTGGCACCGAAGGCGTACAGGCGGTCGATGGCGGCCTTCTCCTGCGCGGTGATATCAAACCAGTAGATAGGCGAGGCGAAGACTCCCTCCTTCATGCCGCAAGCGCTCGGCACACATTTCGTTGTAACCAAAACAGATGGAGCTATTCAGTCGTCTGTAGATCGCATCTCTCGTTCGCGCTCTCTAAAGAAGGTGCAAGCAGAAGCATCACGGGCATTGATCGGCGCCGATATGGATCACGACATGAAACCGTAAGGGTTGGCCAGAGGTTGCTAGATTCAGTAGCTCGCAGCAATAGAGCGAATGACAACTTCGGCGATATAATCCGTGTCATCTTGAATGTTCCCGAGCGGAAGGTACAGCTCATGTCCAAGCTCAACATCGACCAGCGATCGATTCGCGATCTTCTCACCGATAAGCGATCAGACTTCCTCATCCCCGACTACCAGAGGCCCTACGCCTGGGGCGAGGATGAATGCGCAACGCTGTGGGATGACCTGTTCTCGTTCGCTTTTCCAGGCGATGACTACGAGCGTTTCGACAGCGAGAACGACGAATACTTTCTAGGGCCCATCGTCACCTTTAAGAACCTCTCTGGCCAACTTGAAATCATTGACGGCCAGCAGCGCCTCACCACCATCATGCTGCTGCTCCGCGCGTTCTACGACAAGTTCACCAACATGAAGGATAAGCAGTCTGTGAAGATGCGCGAGGCAATCGCCCGTTGTGTATGGAAAACAGACGAGTTCGACGAGCCCAACATGGAGCGCCTCAAGATCGACTCCGAGGTTGCATCGGACAACGACAAGAATGAATTCCTCGAGATTTTACGAGAGGGCAATGTAGGCGATGGCTGGAAGAGCGCCTATGCCCGCAACTTCGCTTTCTTCCAGAGGAAAATTGAGCAACTGGTGAGCGAGTGGCCCACCTACACCGTCTACATGGCCACACGTGTCATCAACAATGTGATACTGTTGCCCATTGAAGCGGAGTCGCAGGACACCGCGCTACGCATCTTCTCGACTCTAAACGACCGAGGGCTGCCTCTCTCGGATGCCGACATCTTCAAGAGCCAGTTCTACAAGCATTATTCCGACACGGGGCGCAAGGACGAGTTCATCCGTCGCTGGAAGGGACTCGAAGAGGGAGCGAACGCTATCTTCCGGCCCATGCGCGGCACACCAACCGATGAGCTATTTACGCGCTACATGTACTACCGCCGCGCGAAGAAAGGCATCCGCGACACGACCACCGCATCGTTGCGCGACTTCTTCGGTGCCGATGGTTACGCCATGCTCAAGGAGGACGCCACGCTCGACGATCTCGAGGCGCTGCTCGGTTTCTGGAAACGCGTCGACGCGCAGGAAGGGTTCAGCGAGCGCGTGCTCCGCAGGCTCTTCGTGCTGAACTACGCCCCCAACGGCATGTGGACCTATCTGCTAAGCGTCTGGTTCCTTGCCAACAGCGACAGCAACGGCGTCCTCGATGACGAGGCACTCTACGGCTTTCTAAACAAGATCACGGCATTCATTTTCGCCTACGCCATTGAGCGACCCGGCGTGAACGCGCTGCGTTCGCCAGTGTATCCCGAGATGATCAACATCGTGGAGCACCGCCCGGTGGAGTTTCCTAACCACCACTTCAATCGCGCAAATATTGCTGAGCGATTCCGAACCTACGTGTTCACCAACGGCAGGCCTGTTACAAAGTCCATGCTCACTTGGTGGGCGTACGCAGACCCAGATCAACCACTCATGGACCTAGACACCACGCTCGAAATTGAGCACATCTATGCCAAGAAGCGCAACGAGATAGACCCGCTCGTCGATCAATCCAGCCTGGAGGCGCTGGGTAACAAGGCGCTGCTCGAGAAGCGTGTAAACATCCGCGCGGCCGACTACAGATTCTGCGATAAGCGCAAGTACTATGAGGGATACACCGACGGCAATGGCAAGCGCAAAGCCGGAACAAAGATCGCGGAGCTCAAGCGCCTGACACAAGTCATGGGAGACTTCACCGAAATAGACATCGCGACTCGCACGGCACGGATCATCGATGCCTTCGTGGACTACCTGAGCGACAACGGACTTTTGAGCTAAGGAGCGAACATGTTCGAAAGACTAACCAAGTACGCTGGCAAGCTGGCGGACAGAAACATGAATGTCGAGCTTGGGGGTGGGACGCTCGGACTCGAGGATTTCGTCGACGATTTCTATGAACTGGACGGATTCGCGGACACCAGCTACTTCGAGACGCTTGAACGCCATAGCATCGACACCTCGGAAGGCATAGACAGCTGCGACATCGACCATGGGGACATTGACCTGATACGTGCATGCATCACGTGGTGCGTTCGTGGCGACCGCTTCTGCGACGGACTCCTTGCCGCGCAAGCCAGGAGCGGGTTTCTGGACCGCTGCCTCTCCCGACTGAAGGAGCTCGACGAGAGCCGATCGGCTGCCGCGAAGACATTTCGACCGTGACAGTTACCAACGATAAGCAATAAATCAAGGAGCGTTCCTCAGATAAAGGCCAGCTACAGCTGATAGCAAAACTTGCAAAAAATAGCAAAAGTTGCAAAAGAAAATGTCAGCAACTATGCATGGCAATCAGTAATCCTCTTGGTAAGGGAAGTAGGCTTTCCGCCAACGCTGATAGCCATGCGTTCTTCTTGTCCTTAGGCGAGCTTACGGGCGAGCTCTCGCACCTCTTCCAGCTTGGGCGACGATGCCATGCTGTCGCGCTCGGTCATACCGCTGATGGTGACAATGCCCTGATCCTCCCACTTGCAGTACGCGCAGGTCGACTTGTACATGGCGATCGCCGCATCATAGACGCCCTCGCTGTGGCTATCGAGCAAAAGGGCCGTCTTGGTGAACGGGAAGCCCGTGGCACCGAAGGCGTACAGGCGGTCGATGGCGGCCTTCTCCTGCGCGGTGATATCAAACCAGTAGATAGGCGAGGCGAAGACAACCATGTCGGCGCCTTTCAGCGACTCGATTACGTCGGCCATGTCATCCTTCTGCACGCAAGTGCCCTCGTGAGCGAAGCAATACTGGCACCCCAGGCAACCAGCGATCTTCTTGCTGGCAACGCGAACGACCTCGACCGTATGGCCGGCCTCGCGCGCGGTCTCGGCAAACGCCTCGACCATGGTGTCGGTATTGGCGCCCTTACGCGGGCTGCCGCTCAACACAACGATATTCATAAGAATCTCCCTCCTTCATGCCGCAGGCGCGCGGCATGTTTTCTTGTAGCCAAAACGAATGGAGTTAATCAATCGCCTCGTTTCAGCTACTCCCACTCTTTAGAAGAATCGTCGCTGGAAACTTGGTATTGAATCAAGGCACGCCTTATTTCAAATACTCCTCAAAGAACGCTTTCAGCTTTCCAAACGGAATGACGTCCATCTGATCGTAGAGGTCGGTGTGGCTGGCACCGGGGATAATGAGCAATTCCTTGTTGTCCCCCGTCAGCTTGCTGTACGCGGTTTCGCTGAAATAGCGGGAGTGCGCCTTCTCGCCATGCACCAGCAGCACGGCGGAGCGGATCTCGCCGGCGTACTGCAAGATCGGCATATTCAAAAACGACAGCGAAGACGTCACATTCCAACCGCCATTGGAGCCCAGGCTGCGGGGATGGTAGCCTCGCGGAGTCTTGTAGTAGGCGTAATAGTCCGCCACAAACTGCGGCGCGTCATCGGGCAGCTGATCGACCACGCCGCCCGCCAGCGCGTAGCTGTCATTTTTATAGTCCTCGGTGCGCTGCGCGTTCAGCGCTTTACGCTTTTCGAAGCGCGCCTGCTCGGAATCCTCGGCGTCAAAGTAGCCGTTTGCGGTCACGCGGGTCATATCGTACATGGTCATAGCCGCGGTAGCTTTGATACGGGTGTCGATGGCTGCGGCATTGATTGCCATGCCGCCCCAACCGCAGATGCCGATGATACCGATGCGCTCCGGGTCAACGCTATTCTGCACCGAGAGGAAATCCACCGCTGCGCAGAAATCCTCGGTGTTGATGTCCGGCGATGCCACATAGCGGGGCGCACCGCCGCTCTCGCCGGTATAGGACGGGTCGAAGGCAATCGCGAAAAAGCCCAGCTCCGCCATTTTCTGCGCATAAAGGCCGGACGTTTGCTCCTTCACCGCGCCAAACGGACCGCTGACGGCGATAGCAGGCAGCTTGCCCTCCGCGTTCTTAGGCACGTAGACGTCGGCCGCCAGCGTGATGCCGTATCGGTTGTGGAAAGTCGCCTTGCTGTGCTCAACCTTGTCACTTTTGGGGAACACCTTGTCCCATTCCTGCGCTAGATTCAACTGTTCCATCTTCATGCCTCCTTGTTAGTCGCTGTAAGGTATTCCTCGTCGTCCACGGGCTCCAACCACTCGTTGGAGGTCTCCTCACCCGGAACCTCCAGCGCGAGATGGGAGAACCAGCTGTCGGGCGCGGCTCCGTGCCAATGCTTTACGCCCGCGGGAATATTTACTACTTCGCCAGGGCACAGTTCCTGTGCCGGTTTGCCCCATTCCTGGTAAAACCCTCGACCAGCCACGCAGACGAGGATCTGCCCGCCGCCGCTTTTGGCGCGATGGACGTGCCAGTTGTTGCGGCAACCGGACTCAAACGTCACGTTGTAGACGCCGACCTGCTCGGTGGAAAGGGGCGCGAGGTAGCTTTGCCCGATAAAGTACTTCGCAAATGCGTCGTTGGGGGCGCCAATAGGAAAGGCCATCTCGTTTTGGTGCTCAGCTCTTGCGTCGGCGGCGTCGCCATCCGCCCAAACCTCCTTCGCCATGCGAAAGGCCGCCCACGCCTTGGGCCATCCCGCGTAAAACGCCGCATGCGTAAGGATTTCCGCCATCTCCGTCCTGGTCACGCCGTTGTTCTTTGCGGACATCAGATGATATTGGAACGAAGAGTCCGTCAGACCCTGCGCCATCAGAGCCACCACCGTCACCACGCTGCGGTCTCGAAGGGAAAGCCCGTCTTCTCGGCTCCACACCTCGCCGAACAGCACATCGTCATTGAGCTGTGCGAATTTGGGGGCGAATTCTCCCAGGGCATCCCTGCCCGCCGTCTGCTTAATCGTCATGTTTGATTCCTCCTGTCGATGGTTTTGAGTGCAAAACTGCTTCCGCGCAGCTAAGCCGCGCCTAGACTCCCATGCCCATTCGTCGCGCCTGCTCAAGAGCGGGACGCCCGATGATTTCGCCCACGCCGTTCACGCCGCCGGCGAGGACCGTTTTGCCCATTACGGACCACCCCTTGCGCTACTGATTTGTATTGACGAGAATGAAGGTAATACCTAAACCTGACTTTAGGTCAAGGAATGAATTCGAGATTTATTCGGAGGGGCCATGTACACAATCGGACAGGTGGCAGAAATGTTCGGCTTGCCCGCCTCAACGCTGCGGTATTACGACAAGCAGGGATTGTTCCCGGAGCTGGAGCGGACGTCCGGCATTCGCCGATTCGGCGATACGGAACTCGAGGCGCTTCGGGTCATCGAATGCCTAAAGAAGGCGGGAATGGAGATCAAGGACATCCGTCTGTTCATGGAATGGTGTGCAGAGGGTCCATCAACATACCCCCAGCGCAAGGCCATGTTCGAGGAGCGGAAGGCCCACATGGAGTCGGAGATCGCGAAGATGAACCGTGCCCTGGACATGTTGAAGTTCAAATGCTGGTACTACGAGCAAGCGATTCAAGATGGCAGCGAGGATAGGCTGGAGACGCTGATTCCCGACAATTTGCCGGAAGAAATCAAAGGCGCCTACGAAAACGCACACGCTCGATAAAGCCGTTCGCTATCCATGGGACTCTGGCAAGAAGCTCCTTCCGAACAGAACGAAAAAGAAAGCCTCCGAACCAGAAGGTTTGGAGGCCGTTATTTCCGCTATTCCCACTCGGCAATAGGAGCCACTGGCCAAAAGCCTGTCAACATCAAAACAAGTCCTCAATCTATCGATTCTACGTGAGGCAATGGTCCCCATTTGATGCCCGCACTGTTTGCGCACTAGGGAGCAAAGGAATCTGGCCGCCGCTCAAATAAGATCACCGCCATCTTGCATAAACGACGCCATGTTAAGGTGCCTGACGCCATCCCTCTCCTGCAATAGAGGATCAAGCGTGAACAAGTAGCGCGGATACCCATCCCTGATGTGGCCGAACGGCCTGTACTCGCGCTCCTCGACGCCTCTGTCGGCAATCGACATAGAGACCTGGATGTAGGCGTAAGCATTGCGCCTACGAGCGATGAAGTCACACTCGAGCTTCCCAATACGGCCCACAGAAAGCTCGTACCCGCGCGATGCAAGATAGAGGTAGAGCACGTTCTCCAACGCCGGCCCGTAGTTAATCCTCGCATCCGTGTTCATGGCGAAATAGAAGCCGGGATCAGCCAGGTAGTACTTCTCTTCGCGGATAAGCGATCGCCGAGACTTGAGATCGAACCTCGAGCAGCGATAAAGGATCTTCGCGTCAACAAGAATCTGGATATACCGATTGAGCGTTTCGCGCTTGATGGGAATCTTCTCGACATCATTGAAGTACGCAAGGAGGTTCTTCAGGTTCGTCGGCGCACCAAAGTTGTTGATGAGATACGTCTGGACGGCATCGAAAACCGAGACATTCTTAATCTTGTTCGAATGTTTGACGTCCTTTTCAAAGATCTCATGAATAACACTCTTGATATAGGTGCGCTTTTCATCCTCGCCCTCATACTCCAACGCTTTGGGAAATCCTCCAAGGGTCAGGTACTCGGTAAACTCTCCCACGAGAACGTCATTGACAGGCTTGCCGAGAAAACGCTTCATATCGATATATTCCGCAAAGTCGAGTGGGAACACCTCGAACTCGATATAGCGACCCGTCAGCTTTGTAACAAGCTGCCCAGAAAGCAGATATGAATTCGAACCGGTAATGAAAATGGACCAACCGCCATCTGTCCGGTAGCCGTTGATGAGCAGCTCGAATTCCTCTACGTTCTGAATCTCATCGATGAAGAGGTACTTCGTCTCCTCAGTGTCTGCTGGGGTCGACATGTCAATCAGATTTTCGAGCTCATCGGTCGTCTTGACCTTCCTGTTCTCCCGTGAGTCGAGGTCGATATAGATGATGTGGTCGCTCGCTACACCGGATTCCACAAGTTCGTCTGCGATTGATTGCATGAGGCAGGATTTACCACACCTGCGAACACCGGTGATTACCTTGATCATCCCGTCATCGTGGTAGAAACCACGCATTCGCTTCAGATACTTTTCACGTCGGTATATACGCAAGATGCACCCCCTTTTCAGTGTCCATTATATCAGTTATGGGGGTACTTTTTTACATTTTATAAAAAAGCGTACCGATAACTTATTCCCACTTAGTTTCGAAAGCGGCGGAGCAGCATGCATAGGGGCATACGGGGATCCGCATCAGTAACCTGCCTCCTTGGTTGTCCCATCTCTGCATGGTCATCTACATAAAGGAGGAACCAGCCATGCAGATCAGTGTGTCGTCCACCCTGACCGTATATCACGACGGCCAATTCTGGGTCGGGCTGGCGGAGCATGTCGAGGACGGAAGGTATGGCGTCGCCCGCATCGTCTTCGGCGCGAAGCCGTCCGATGAGGAGATCCTGCGATTCGTTGTCAACAAATGAGCGAAGCTCTCGTTCTTCGGTCACGATTCGACCGAGGCGAGCAAGCCCGCGAAGAACCCCAAGCGACGCGCTCGCGAGGCGGCGAAAGCACTTAAGCGGCCGGCAGCGAGCACTAAGGCGCAGCAGGCACTTGTGGCACAGAGAGAAGCGATGAAGCAGGAGTCAGCTCATGCAAGAAGCCGACGCCGCGCGGAAGAGGCTGATGCGCGCTTCGAGCTGTGTTTCCGCGAACGCGGATGCCCGTGCCCTTCCTTTTATGATTAGTGTCCGCTGATTGCAACCGGCTGTTCCCCTTCCAACGCCAATGGTGTGCAGACATCTTCGATATTCTTGCTCGTTATGGCGAAAATCACGTCTCCAGGGTTTGCCTTTTTCGATTTAGCGGCACCTCCGTCCTTGTTATCGCGATAAACATACCATGAGTGGCGTACGGGTCGAGAAGGGCTGGCGCCAAAAGAGCCCAACGGCCGTTACAGCTTCGTTAGAAACGCGCCCCACCATGGATGGTGAACCCGAAAGGTAAGGCGCGCGGGCACGGCGACTCGGCCCGCGCGCCCGGAAGAGAAAGGACGAACCCATGGGTTACATGCTCGAGACGCGCGGGCTCACCAAGCGCTTCGGCAGCGGCGACCAGGCGCAGGACGCCGTAGCCGACGTGAGCCTTCATATCCGCGAGGGCGAGGTGTACGGGCTGCTCGGCCCCA
>ENA-OWZU01000117-OWZU01000117.1-human-gut-metagenome-genome-assembly--contig:-NODE-117-length-31895-cov-26.605999_pt1 | contig 31895 bp, 9 predicted proteins | sample MGYA00249263_ERZ652121 | MGnify/ENA primary metagenome ERZ652121 (study PRJEB26925, sample SAMN05827113) | human gut metagenome | biome: ENVO:2100002; feature: ENVO:00000062; material: ENVO:00002003... | reverse complement strand
ATCTACACCTATTAAGTCGTCGGCAGCGTCAGATGTGTATAAGAGACAGTTACAAAGATTATATGGTGTAGGCATTTCTAATATATATTATAAAGAAAACGGAAATATCCGTTTAATATATTATATAGATGGAGATGGTATGTCTGGAGCTGGACAAGTTAATATTAAAATAGAACTTGATAATGTTCCAGTTGCAAATGGTAATGTTGACGCATCAATGCCACTTGGTAGAACTTATATAACTACAACTGTTCCTTTGAGTTCTAGAGTTCCTGGTTCAACACATAATATTAAAGTTACTGGTACAAAAAATGGAGTTGTTAAAACTGCTAGTAAAAGTAATACTTTTCCAGTTCAAGCAGATTTAGATAAAATAGATATTAGGTTTACTCATAGAGAAACTATTCCAGAAAAGATATTAACTGATACTTTTTCTTTTATTAATATTGGTAATTTCGGTGGAGTAAGATTTTCTATTGATGAAGACGTAACTGATAGTAGTACTAAATATGAAACAAACTCTGTACAAACTATAGCAAACGATGACAAAAAAAGTCACGTTATTAATTATAGATATAAATGTGGAGATTTAGTTGCTACTAAAAGTTATACTGTTGACCATAGTACAAGTGAACCTGAACATAGAGTTCCTTATGTTTATCCAAATCCTGTATTAACTCAAGTAGATAACAATCATTACGAAATAGTTATTCATGATTTTGTTAATGATGGTTCTAGATATGGAGTTACTGATACTAGTAAAATTAAAGTTCGAGTAATTTATAACAATAAATATATAGACTTTGACTATGCTAGTTTCACAAATAATAAATTAAAAGTAGAATTAAATTATAGTACTAAGATTACTTGTTTTGTTTATAATACTGAATACAGTACTGATAAATCAGAAGATGTAATTCTTAATTTTGTATATAAACTTCCTGAAGTTAAAATGCTTCCTCCTGATATAACATGGTGGACTCAAAAAACACCTGACGGAAATATTAAAAGATTTGGAGTTTTGGTAAGTACAAGATTCGATGAGATTATTAATTTAAATTCTGTTGAATTTCCAAATATAAATAAAACTGATGGTGATGGAATGCTGTATACTATATACACTACTGATGGAAGTATTCCTAATTTGAACAATACAGAAGACAAAATTCCAGGAAATACAAATTTACGTATTAATGGTAATCATATTGTTTACTTTAGAAATGTATTTGTTTATAGTGATACTAAAAGAAATCCTACATATTCAGATTCTGTAAGATTTGTATATAATATTAGTGGAGAAGAAAATCCCTTTTATTTTGATTATCAAAAACCAAGTTTGGAACCTCCCAGTAATATTTGTAGTTATCTTGATGTTATTTATAATAACGATTATAATAATTCTAAGTCTCTAGAATCAATTAATTATATTCTTAATTATTTTGATAATAGATATTCTTTAGATGCTAAAAATATTTATAATGTAGCTGAAGATGGTTTAAGACGTAGATATGCTGGTTATTATCTTGATGTTTACACAGATGAAACTCAAGCTATAAATCTTAAACTTAGCGATGCTTCTAACGATACTGACGAAAACAATAAAGATTCTTTTAATCATTATGATGATTATAAGTTTGCTAAGTTTGACAAAGGTAGTTGGAACTTTAATTACTTTAGAAATGGTTTTAATAGAGGTAATACTGAATTATCTGAAACTGAACTTGTAAGAGCTTGTAATTATATTTATTATAATCCAAGTACTAAGCAAAATGAAGTTCATGCTATTACTGAAGAAGATTTAAAGAAATCTCCATTATATAAATCCGATAATAGAAGTTTGATTTATGGAAAGTATATTGTTACTAGATTTATATTTAATAATGATAATGCTGCTCATAGATTTAAACTTGAAAATATAACATTTAATATTCAACAATATTAATTATGACAAAGAAATGTAATAGATTAAGAGGTGAACGACCTAAAGCATTTTGGGGTGCTTTAGTTGGTGGTGCTATGAATTTGATTGGTAGTGCTATTAGTTCTAAGTCTCAAGCTAGAGCTATCAGAAGACAAATTGAAGCTCAGAAAGAAGCTGCTCGAACTCAATTAGAGTTAGCTAATAATAGTAATCTTGCTAGTACGTTGAATAGTTATGCAACTGCTACAAGAAGCTATAATGATGAAGATGATTATAATTTAAAGTATCGTCTTGGTGGAAATAAACGTTTAGGAAGTAATAGAATTTATATTACTGATGGAGGTAATGCTACTAAGATTGGAAATGATACATACCTTTTACGGGGGGGTTCTCACGAGCAAACCAATGAGACTGGTCAAACAGGTATTGGTATTAACGTTGGCGGAAATGAAATTGAAGCTGAAGGTGGTGAAGTTGCTCAAAAGAAAAATGGTGCTTTAAGAATCTTTAGTGCTCAACCTATGTTAGGAGGAATTAGTCCTGCTCAAGCTGTAATGAGTGGAGCTAATAAAGATAAAGTATTTAGTGCTCAGCAAAGATTTAAAAGCAGACATCATCTTAGTGATGGTGGAGGTAAAGCTAAGCATGGTACAGAAGTTCCTTACAAACGTATTCATATAAATGAAGATGGAACATTTACGGATACTTTAACAGGTAAGAATTATAATACTTCTGCTACTAATGGAGAAGATGTAGTTATTACTGCTAAAGCAAACCATTGGAAAGAAGCTGGTAAAAAGAATACTAGTTCTTACTTTGACCCAATGGGTGCTGTAAATTTTGCTACAGCTGCTGGTGCTCCTATTCTTAATGCTAACCCTAGTAATATTATTGGTTCCATTCGTGATAGTAAAAGTGCTAGTGATTTTCTTAAGCATTATATGATGCAAGATACTGGAGGTTTTGTTAATACAAAATGGGCTAAAGAACATCCTTATTTAAGTTTAGGTATTAATACTATCGGTGATATAGGATTAGGTATTGGAGCAAATAAAGCTGTTGATATTCTTCGTAATCCTATGAATTATGGTAAATATGGTTATAAGATTAATAAACTTTATAAGAAAGCAGGTCTTTTAGATAGAGGAGATTATAAAACTATTCAAGAAAATTATGAGAAGAATTATATTTATGATTCAGGACAACTTCCTTATGATTATCTAGCACATCATTACAATGAATCTTATCCTATAGCTATAAGAAATAAAATATTAGATAAAGATAAACATTATTTTGATGATTGGGTTTATAAAAATAGAGAAGAAAAAAATAGATTTAAAGAAATATATCGAAAAAGAGCTACAGATAATACATTTACTGAAATGACAGCTCCTATACATTATGGTTTTAAGAAAGGTGATGATATTAAAACATATGAAGATTTAATGAATCATAACCCTGAATATTATGAGTTTCTTAAAGAAACTAATCTTCCTTGGAATGAGCAAAGTACTATAGATACTTTTTTAAAACGTCAAAAAACTTCTCTTCGTGGAGTTTATGCAGACGATAAAGAAACTGCTAAAAAATATCTTACTGAAATTCAAGCAAAACGAAAAGGAGGAGATAGATTAGATACTAATGGAGGATTATATTCTTCTAATAGTACAGGTATAGCTAATGCGTTTAAAAATCCAAATAATGGTCTATCAAATGGTTATATTGGAAAATTACATTATGATTTCGGAATAAATAGAGATAAACCTATTGCAGACCAATTAAGACAAGCTAGAATGAAAATAGTTAGAGGTGGTAAAAATAATGTATTTGCTGGTACTAAATATTATCCTAAATCTATAAAAGAAGCTAGAAAGCAAGGGGCTGTAGCTATAGAAGATAATTACGGAAGAAGTAATGGTGATGTTTTGAATGTAACAGAACGTGCTTATCTTCCTGGTTCTGCTAAACAAAATAAACTTACATTACAAAATTTAGAAGAATATTTAGCTCAAGAAAATCAAAGAGGTCGTTGGAATACTAGCGGAGTAGATAAAATGAAAGGAGATGAGGAATTATTTATACCTAAAAAATATAATAGATATGATGATTTTATAAATGCTGCTCGTATTTTTCTTAAACCTGAATACAAATATAATTATAATAAAGAAAGAAAATTTATTTCATCGTTAACGGATAAAATGAGAACTAGAAGTATTTATAGAAATAAATTAATAGATATGAGTAGAAGAGATAATAAAGGTTCTTACAAAAAATTTAATGTAGATAAAATATTAAGTTTTGATGAGGACCTTCCTTTTAGATTTGGCGGTCGTATTAAACTTAGAAACGGTGGTTTAACTTCTAAAGATAGAGGTTCTTCTAAACATCCTTATCCTTCTGTATCATCTAAAGATTTTGCAGGTGGTGGTAGAAGTTATCCTATTCCAACTAAAGCTGATGCTGTTGATGCTTTAAGACTTGCTGGTCTTCATGGCAGAAGTGATGTTAGAAGTAAAGTATTTAGTAAATATCCTAGCCTTAGAAAGAAAAGTTCGTTAGGCAGCTATACCCCTCCTGTAAAAGGTATGAGAACTAAGTTTGCTATTGGAGGTAAAGAAGATAAAGGTTATGATATGACTGGAGAACTTTCTCCTGTAATAAGTACTGCAAAGTGGAGAACTCCAAGGTTTGCTACTTTAGGTTCTGTAGATACAACTGCTAGAGCTATTCCTAATTTTGACACTATAAAAATACCTACTTATACACCTCTTTCTACTATACCTTATAAAGGTCAAAATGTTAATCGTAGTCGCACTATATTTAGTGGAGGAGATTATCTAGGGTTAGGTATTGATACTCTTAGTGCATTAGGTACTGGTTTGATTACTAGCAATGCTTATAAAAATTTGGATTTTAATTATAATCTTCCAAACTTTGTTGAGGAAAGTCCAGTTGCTCTCAATACTACTTATCATAATGAAGCTCAAAAGTCTAATGTTGAACGTAATCGTTTAAATAGTAGAAATAGTATTCTTAGAAATACTATGAGTGGTAGTACTGCTGTTGGTCGTATGCAAGGTGTTGATACTAATGCTTTATATCAACTTAATCAACTTGCTGATACTAAAGAGAATAAAGAAACTGAACTTATGAATCAGAATCTTTTGAATGAACAACAAGTTAGAGCTAGAAATGCTGCTGCTAGAAATCAGTATTATAATACTGTTGCTACTATTAAGAATGCTGCGCTTGAAGCTAAAAATAATGCTAGTCTTGCAAGAAGTCAAGCATTTAGTACTTCACTTAGTGGATTGTCTCAAGCTTGGAATAATTTCTGGACTGCTGGTAGAACAGCTTATGAAGATGACCAAGCTAGACGAGCTATGATTGCTTCTAGTAAGGATGCAACTCCTACAAAACTTATTGAAATGGGATATGACCTTTCTCCTCAAATAATTGCAGCACTTTATAGTACTTCTACTGACCAAAATACTAAAGACTTCTATCTTAGTATGCTTGACGAAAAACAACGTAGAAAGTATGGTATATCTTAATTTAAAATAAATATTTCTGGTAGTAATCATACTATCAGAAATATTTGTTATATTTGCAATTAGTAATTATAAATAATAAAATTATGGCTTATAAAAATAATCAATCAAATGTAAGTATTGGAGGATATGTCCCTCAACGAATACCAGTTCGTGCAAATCTTGATGCTTTAAGTCAAGCATTAAATAAAATAGATGAACGTTCTGATAAAGCAATTCAACAAAAGTCTGCTATTACAAATGCTATTGGACAGCTTAAACTTAATGCAGCAGAAGATAAATGGAAATATGATTATGCTAAACGTATTGAACAACAAATTAATGACGCTGCTCAATATGGTGATTATAGCAGAGCATTAGATGTTGCTACTGAACTTGCCGGAAGTGCTACTTCTTCTCCTGAGGTTATGGGTCGTATTCGGGCTAATGAAGCTTATGAAAAGAAGAAAGGTGAAGTTGAATCTCTTGCTAACAGTGGAGTTATTAGTGGTCTTACTAAAGAACGTTGGCTTGCTCAAAATAAATATGCTTATGAAGATATTCGTGATGAAAACGGTAATATAGTTGGAGGTACAGATTGGAAAGCTGGATGGGACCCAGTTAAGAAAGTTGATATGTCTAGACTTGTTACACTTGCTGGTCAACTTGCTGCTCCTGTAAAACGTGCTACTAGTAGTAGTTCTCAACATAGTGTTTCTGATGAACAAGGTATAGGTAATGGTGGCACTAGCACTCCTGCAGGTCTTCGTTCTGTAAAAACTGGTTATAGTACTTCTAGTGGTTCTAGTTATCAAAGAGAAACTTTGACTAAACAAAAGATTGATGAAGTTTATAATCAACTTTTTGCTCTTGATGGAGATAATATGAATGCTCTTATTCAACAATACGACGATATTAAATGGAAAGTTGATCAACTTAAAGATGAACTTAGTAATACCAGTGACCCAGAAAAACGTAAAACTATTCAAGATAGTATTGATGCATTTAGTAATGATATTTACGATTCTAATAATCAACCTCTTAAAGTTAAAGAGTATATGCTTAGTAAGATAGGCATTATTACTAAAGATATGGCTTATGATAATACTAGTGTTAGTCATACTTCAGGTAGTTCTGAAAGTAGAGGTTTAACTTATGGTACTAAAGCTGCTCTTAGTTCTGGTACAAATACTAGTAATATTACTGCTCCGCTTCCTACATTAGGTGGAAGTTATTATAGTAATCCTGGTGAAGTATCAACTAATATTCAAAATGGTAATTCTTGGTTTCTAGACCAACTTTCACAAGGTGGTGTATTAAATTAAAATAATAAAATTATGCTTAGTAAAAAAATATATAATCAATTTATAAGTGATGGAGATTATGTTGGTGCTGCTAATTATTTATCTCGTGCTCACTTTAGTGACCCAGTTAAACAGTCTCTTGTAAATCAAGCTATAAAGAAACTTAGAACTGATGGTCGTAGAATACAAGGTATGATGAGTAGAGCTGATAAAAATCAACGTAAAGCTTTTAGTTTTCTTAATGCTGTAAATAGTAATGGTATTCTTCCTGGTCTTAATAATGGTATAGATGCTGATGGTAATAGACGTCCTTCAGATAATGTCTTTAGTAAAGATTATGCTGAAGCTAAACGTAGATTAGGTAGTCAAGGTTCTAAAGAAGCAGAAAGTTTATCTATTAAGTTTGGTGGACAAACTGAGAAAAGGAGACTATTAGGTTTAGATTTTCTTGCTAAAGACTATGAATATAAAACTGATGCTTTTGAAGATATGCTTAGAAGAAGTAGACTTAGTAAAAACGCATTAATTAAATCAGGAGCTAAAGTTAAAGTAAAAGATGGTCAATATGTTCTTGATATTAGTAAACGTAATCCTTTATTTAATAAAGTATATAATGCTTTACTTAGTACTAAAGGATATGACAATAAATATAGATTTCAAGTAGCTGGTATCGATGCTAAAGGCAAACTTATAGGTATTGGTGATAGCGACAAAGATTATATTAATTGGAGAAGTAGAACAGATATAACTGATACTGATGGTTATTATATTAATCCTACAGGTAATAATAATTTTGAAATGCCTAATAATATTATAGCTGTTGCTAACAAAGCTATCCGCCCCGTAAAAGACAACGATATTAATGGTTCTAAATTATCTACTGTTAGTTCTATGATTCTTCCTTTTAATAGTGCTCGTAGAAAACAAATCAGCGATGCGCTTAATGGTGGCAGACTTAATACAGAATTAGCTAATGCTCTTGTAAAAGAGAACGGTAATGCTATTATTAATGGTCTTATGAATGCTGATTTTACTCAGTATGAAATGTATGTTACTGATGAAGAAAATACTGATGACCATACTACAGTTCGTCATATAGTAGATAGCAGTAATGAAAAAGCTAATATTCAAGATTTAGTACGTGCTGCTATTGCTAGTGGAAAATTTGACCCAGAAACCCAAGTTTCTCTTGGTATGCAAGGCAATCAAACTGGTTATGTTATAACTATTCCAACTAAAATAGATAACGATACCGAAACAGGTAATAGAGTTGAAGATATTAAACAAAATAGTCGTCAGATATTTATTCCTGATTTTATGAATGGTGAAGCTGAGAAAGTATTCTCTCAAAATTCTCAGACTAGAGCTATGAAAGAACTTGCTAGTATGGAAATGTATAATTATCCTGTTGATATTCCTCAAGATGGTAGACTTAACGTTTATAATGACCCTTCTACTGGAAAGGCAGTTTATCAAATGGAATACGATAGTGGTAGAGTACAACCTTTAACTAGAGAAGATGCACTTCGTAAAGTTAATAAAATGCTTATAGTTGAGGATGGTATTGATTTAGCTAATAAACAATTTTATGATGAAGATGGTAATCTTCGTAAAGGTCTTAAAAATAGAGATGGTTCTTTAAATACTCAATTTCAACAAGATTTAAGTAGACAAGTAGATACTTATGTTACTAGTGCTATGAGTGAACTTTATCCACAAGCTTGGCAAAGTTTTGCTCCTATTGCTAATAATGTTATAAATGGAGATTTTTCATCTGAAGATTATAAGACTAAATTAGCTAAAGCTATGGATAGTTTTGTAGATACAGATAATATTAATCTTATTAACAATCAAAGAGCTATTTATTCTAATTATATTCTTAGTAATATAGGAATGTATGATAATGATGCTTATAACATTGATTAATTATGAATACAGAAAACGTTTTTAATAATAGTGGAGTTATAGTTAGCAATCCTAATTATAATCCTAAAACAAAGAAGGGTCGTGCTCAACAGCCCTTCTTTCATACTTTAGATGTAAGTCAAGATATTACATCTGGTGCAACTAATGAATTTGCAAAGAACGCAGACAATGCTTGGGTAATGGGTGATACTCATAGTTATCAACGTTATGGTGTTACTCCTAATATTATTACTAATCTTGATAAAGAGCGTGCTGAAAATCAGTCTAATTGGACTAAAGCTGGTAATGCTTTAGGTCAAACTCTTGTTAGTCAAGCTATTCTTGGCACAATCAAAGCTGTACCTGATTTGTTTGATGCTATTGCAAATGGTTTCTTTACTAGTGATGGTGATTATCAAAATCCTATTAGTAACAAAATTAAAGAATGGCAAGATTACTTTGACCAAGAAGTCGCTCCAATATATAGTGACCCTGAACATAATGATATTTATAGTGGAGGTCTTACAAATTTTGGTTGGTGGGCTAGTAATGTTCCTAGTGTAATGTCTAGTTTAACTTTGCTTCTTCCTGCTACTGGTATTATGAAAGGTGCTGGTGCTATAGGTAAAGCTCTTAAACTTGGTGCACGTAGTCGCAGTGGTCTTAAAAGTTTATTTGGTATTAACAAAACCCTTGATAATATTGAACGTGGAGTAGAAGGTGCTAAACTTAGTGGTTTTCAATCTGCTGCTGCTAAAATTATAAATAGTACTAGAGAAGGTGGAAAACTTAACACTTTTGCTAATGTTGGAGGCAATGCTGTACTTCAACGTATGATGGAAAATTATCAAGAAGCACAAGGAGTTTATCAAGATGTTTATAAAGATGCCACCGATAAACTTAATAATATGAATAATCAAGATTATCAGGCTTTTGTAAATAAGAATCAAGAACTTCTTCAAGATGTTGATACTTCTGATAGAAATGCTGTTGCTAGAAAGATTTCTAAAACTTCTGCCGATGAAGACTTTAAATATAATTTTGGAAACCTTACTTTTGATATTATTCAAATGTATGGACTTAGAGGTTTTTGGAAAGGTCTTAAAGATAGAGGTGGAGCTTATAGTCTTAATCAAACTCTTCGTAATAATAAACTTGCTATAGGTAAAACTGAAGAAGAAATTAAAGCTGCTACTGATAAAGTTTCTGCTTGGGTTAAAGCTCGTAATAAAGTTTGGGATAGACTTAAAGACGAAAAACTTATTATATCTGGAGAACTTAGCGAAGGTCTTGAAGAAGGTGTAAACTATATTGCTCAAATGGAAGGTACTAATCTTGGTAAAGTACTTCTCGATGAAGCTGATGCTGATAAATCTCCTTGGGATGATAGAATGAAAAAGTATCTCCGTAGTGGAGGTCTTGCTGATTCTGCTTTTTGGGGAGTAATGGGTGGTGTTGTATTTCATCATTTAGGTTCTACTTTTGGTAAAATTCAAGCTACTATAGATGAAAAGAATAAGACTAAAAAAGATGATAAAACTGGTGAAAGTGCTCCTAGTTCTTTTGGTCTTAGTGAAACTGGAGAAGTTAAAGCTCGTAGAGATAATATGCAATCTTGGTTGAATACCTTTAATACATTCTTTGATAGAGCAGCTAAGATTAAAGAAGGTGTTAATCCTTTTGCTGGTCTTAATGAGAAAGCTGATATTAAAGGTAATACTACTGCTCAAGAGATTGCTAAGTCTAGAGCACAAGATGAACTTATTACTGATTTGACTTTGAATGCAGCTCATCATGGTAATGCTGGGTATCTTCGTGAGTTTATGAAATCTGATGAAGTGCGTGATGCTTTAGTAAATAAAGGTATTGCTAGTAAAGAAGATGCCACTCAAACTCAGCAAGAGATACTTAATAAAATGGATGAAGTTACTCAACAATATAATAACGAACTTACTAGAGTTATAAATATTGCTGATAACTATGCTGCTCATCGTAAAGATGACCAAGTTATTCCTATTGAATATCTTCAAATGATTGCTACAAACAATGTCAAGTATGGTCAAGATATTGCTCGTCAAGAAGATAAACTTAATTTAACTCAATCTAACATTAATGCTGCTCTTCAAGTTAAAGAAATAGCTAATAAACTTGGTGATACTTCTATTGATGATTTACAAAGAGTTGCAGCTCAAACTATTCTTGCTAATAATCTTGCTGAACTTTATGCTCAACGTAGAGAAGTTGAAGAATCTGCTAAGACTGATATTAGTCAAGCTGTTGCTCTTGATAATATTAATAAAAATATAGCTGCTGTTCAAGCACAACTTACTCCTGATTATCTTCGTGAAGCTATTCGTACTGGAATTACAGCTTTTCATGATGAAAATGGTGTTCTTAAATTTAAACCTAATGAAGGTGCTAGTAAAGAACTTAAAGATATTATGTCTTTAAATCTCAATGATGCTGAAGGTAATGAAGATGCTACTAAGCGTGCTGATTATTTTAAAAGACTTGATGAGTATGCTACTAAGCATAATATTGTTGGTGAACTTAGTAAATATTCTGATGAATTAAGTATTGCTGAGCAAAATAAAGCTTTTGAAGATAATCGTAGAAAAGCTAATCAAGTTCTTACTGCTGCTGATGAATTTGGTATTCCTGGTGTTGTTGGTAAAAACTTTACTGATTTACTTGTCGATAAAGCTATTGCTGAAGTTAATAGAGATTATCTTAGAAGTAAACAAGTTAAGAATAGAGAAGATATTGCTAGTGAACTTAGTTTCTTAAATCAAACTCTTGATGATGCTAGAGTTAAAGTTGTAAATCAAAGTTTCGATACTGTTAAGGATATAGCTAAACGTAATAAAGATAACCGTGATGCTATTATTAATGCAGTCGGTGCTTATTATAATCAAGACTTTGAGAATTATGATAATTTTGTATCTATTCTTGACGATAAAGATAAAGCAAATTTAAAAGAATCTTTAGATGCTCTTCATCTTAGTGGTAATCTTAATTACCGTTTTGGTGAGCAAATACAAGAAATGCTTGCTAAAGATGATTTATTTGAAGATACTAAACCTGCTGCTACTCAAGCTCAAGAAGAAGAAGCTGAACAACTTAATTCTGCAACTCCTACTCCTACTGAAGCGTCACCAACAGTAGAACCCCTAAATCCTTCGCTCTCAGCCCCTCAAATCGGACAGACGAATAATTTATCAGGTTCATCACTTGAAAGCGTCACAGCGCAAGGAAATACGCAATTATCGAATGTTGATACACAAAAGCCTACGGCGAAACCGAGTAAAATCGGAAAATTAAATTTTACAAATAATAAGTTTGTAGCTAGTACTGGTAACGAGACTGCTTCTGACGATTATCAACTTATTCCAACTCAGAATAACGATGAATATGAAGTTCATCCTACAAGTAATGATAACATTGCAAGTCTTACAACTAATGAAGATTTGTTTGCTAATGCTAATATTGCTACCCAAGATAAAGTAGGTATAACTTCTTATCCTATTGTTAGACTTACTAGTAATGATTTTGAAGTTGTTAGTCAAGGTAAACTAGGAATTGAAGATGTAAAAGAAGAAGAAAGTTCACAACAAACATCTTCTACGGGGGGGCTAGAACAAACTGAACCAATAGAATCTCCAGCAGCAGCTGAACCTACTCCTGAATTAGAAGAAACTACTCCTGAAGTAGAAGAACCTAAAGTTCCTGATTTTATGAGTAATGCTTCTGATACTAAAGTCATTAGAGATGTTATTACTGAATTAAAAACTACTCCTGATTTAGATTTAGATGCTAAAGCTAAGAGTATTCTTGATGACTATGTAGCTAAAGGTTATAGTGAAACTGAAACTAAAAAACAAATAGATAGTGCTTTCAGACGTATTCGTAAGAGACAAGAAAAACTTATGAATAAAGAAAGTACTGTTGCTTCTGTTTATTTTAGTAGTTTTGACCAAGAAGAACGTAATGCCAGGTCTAAAACTGGTAAAGCTGTAGTATTTGACGATTCTTATAAAAAAGCTGTTAGTGACCTTCTTGATGTATATGCTAAAGATGCTGAACTTCCACAAATCAATGGTAAGTATTATGGTAATCTTATGAACCTTATGGATTATATTAAGTCTGCTTATGATGATTATTCTATGGCTGACTTTATGTTTAATAGTTTGTCTGCTTATCTTAATACACCTGAAGGTCAAGCTAAGTTTAATATTACTGATGCCAATGATGTTAGTAATCCTGTTGCTTTCTTAAATAACTTCCATAAATCTCAAGCTGAAAGAGATGCTGCTCTTCCTAATGGAACTGTTCATCAAGTTAATATGAATCTTTCAGATTTTGGTTCAAATGAAGATATGAAAGAAAGTTATGCTGAACAAGTTAAACTTAAAAATGGCGATAAACTTACTATCGAAAGAGTTACTACAGCTAAAGGTACTAGTCGTTTAGGTATTAAATCTAATGGTAAACTTGTTGGTAGTATATCAATTCCTTCTACCGGAGAAAGAGGTGAATATGTTCAAAAGAATGATGGACTTATTTATCATATAGATAAAGCTGATGGTTCTAAAGATGGAGCACTTAAACAAGTTCTTAAAGATATAGCTAGAAGTAAAACTCCTGAGCATGAAAAACTTAATGAAATTATTCATAAAGCTGCTTTTGATAAGTTTAACGCTGAACAGCTAGTTAATGAATTTAAGAGTAATCATATTATTCAAGATATGGTTAAGAATAATATGATTAGTTTTGATAAAACTGGTTTTGACTATGAAGTTGCTCTTAATGGTCTTGCTAAACTTTGGAGATATAACTATAAAGTTCTTACTGAAGGAGGAGTTAATAAGTTTACCGGTGCAGTAGTTGCTAATTCTATTGATAAATGGTTTGATACTCTTCGTGAAAGTTATAATGAAACTAGTAAATTAGATAACAATCCAAGCATTGATATTGTAGCTAGTGATGTATTTGAAGGTGAACTTATTCGTAGTAACGATGGTACTTTTAAAAGTGATGCTGAAACTTCTCTGCCTATTCAATTAGCTATTGCTAAAGATACTAAGTTTGAAATTGCTGCCAAATCTACTACTGGTGAATTTATTAATGGTATTGGAAGTAATAAGTTTCTTGTTAGTGTTGGTCGAACTTATATCACTGTTCCTCGTAATAACGGTACTGTAGATATTGTAAATGCTTATCCTGTGAGTTGGACAGGTGCTACATACTATACAAAAGATGGCAAACAACAACACGTTGAGACAGGTAAAGACTTTAAGCAACTTCAAAATGCTATAGTTACTCAAATTAAAGATAGACTTGCTTCTCTTAATGATGGTGATTTTACTGAAAATAGAGATAACTTTATTGATTTTATTGATAATCTTCTTAATATTAATAAAAATCCTATTTTCCTTAGTAAAGAATTATCTGTATTTAGAACTGCAAATACTCTTGGAATTAACTTTGGTAATAGGAATAATCAACTTCTTTTCTATAGAGATAAGAATGGTGATGGTGTAGGTCAAATAATCAATAAAGTTGATGGTAAACCTAATTATATTTCTTACAATAGTGATTTATCTGCTGTAAGCGATAGACTTATTGAAGGAATAAAAAGTCTCAATTTCAATATTAACTTTGCTGTTTTAAAGTCTGATAATAATCATAAAATTCCTCTTCAAGGTATTACTAGTAGAACTACTGATGGTAAGTTTCAAATTACTATTCCTGAATATAAAGGAAAGAATGGTGTAAATCTTACTTATGATAGTTTTAAATATTTTATCCAACAAAACAATCTTCTTAGAGTTAATATGGCTCAAGAAAACGGTAGTAATATTAGAAGGACTGCTATTAATAAACAAGGAGCTAATGCTAGATTTAGTTTTCAAGTAACAAATAAACAAGAAAGCCGCCCCGTAAAGGATGTTAATGATACTTATACTTCTAAATCTGATGAAGTTAAATCTATTATAACATCTGATTCTACAGATAAAGGTTTTGAAGTTGCTAATGCTCTTTTATTAGATAACACATCTAAAGAGAAACTAAATAGTATTAAAAATGATAGTTCTTTGCGTAAACTTTTAGCTAAAAATATTATCTTTGACGAAGAATTTATGAGTAAAGAACATCCACAAGCTAATGCTGTTTGGAGTAAAACTAAAGGTGGTAAAGTTGTTGTTGGTCAGAAATTCTTAGATATGATTGATAGTAAGAAACCTGGTGAAAAAGGTAGAGCTATTAGAACTTTGATGCACGAAAATCTTCATGGTTATATTGAAGATATGGCTAACGATAAACGCCATCCTAATGCGGTTGCTAATCTTAGAAATAGAATGCAAGATATTTATGATGATTTTGCTACTGCTATTAATCAAGATATTAACGATTTAAAAGCAGGAAATATTGATGAGATTAAACAACGTAGACATATTCAAGATAAAGCTACTCTTGAAAAGATTAGTGAGTGGCTTAATAATGTTAATACTTTTACTGCTGAAAGTTATGCTACTCGTGAGAATCCTCAAGATGCTCTAGAAGAGTTTATTGTTGAATCTCTTACCAATGTTGATTTAATGAATTATCTTAATCAAGTTGATGCTGATGGCGGAGTAATTAAAGGTAATACTATTTGGCAAAAAATACTCAAGTTTATTGGCGATTTGTTTGATATTAATATTCGTCCTAATAGTCTTCGTGCTAAACAAATGGAAGCTCTTGGTGAAATATTTAAGAATAATCAAGAAGCTGAAGTTAAAGCTGAAGAAAAAGAAGAAGAAGAAGTTACTCAACCAACAACATCTTCTACGGGGAGTATAGAAGAAGTTAAAACAGAAACAGTTGCTGATGATACTAACAATATTGTAGATAGTGATGATGTCGGAAAGCCTAATGAGACGTTTGATATTAACGATGAAGATGCTGATGCTGATGATGAATATGATGCTGATGATGAAAGTACTAGTGAAGAAGTAGCTTTCAATTCATTCAATTCAGCAATCGAATCTCTCCCAATGTCGGAACGTGCCAAATTTGCCTCTCTCGTCAGCTCTGCTGCGATTTCGATGTCTTGCAAATAAATTATTCATAGAATATATTTCGAGGTTCTAGAGGAGAATTTAAAATCCTCTAGAACTTTACTTTTTAATAATTAATTTAATTCATAAAGTTATGTCTTGTAATTTTAAAACAACAAGTGCTGGCACAAGCATTAAACGTAAGGTTGGAGCAAATAATGCTCGTTTTGTAGCGTTAATTAGTCTTATTAGTAATCCTGAAACTGGAGGTTTTACTGATGAGTTTGTTAAGTATTATCAGAAAGTAAATCATACTGATAATATTCCTAGTGTTGATAATTCTGAAAGAGGAGTTATAGCTAAAACTGCTATCCGTTATTATAATAGTATTCACTTTGATGTTAATGCTCAAAGTACAGGTACTTATTATGCTAAGGATGTAGATGCTTTTGGTTATAGTGATAGTCATGCAAAAGTATATGCTATTACTAGAGCAATTCCTAATATTATGCGTAGTATGTACGTTAGTGATATTAGAAGTGGAGAAATTGTTGATAAGGATAAAATTCTTGGTGATTTAATTAAACGTACAAAAGTTAGAATAACTAAGGATGTTGCTGCTAATTATCTCAAAGCTATTGGTAAACCTGCAACTAATGCTGAAGTTAATAAGATAGCTGATGCGCTTCTTAATAATAATGAAACTTATTATAAGAAAGATGAACTTATACTTGCTATAACTAAAGCTTTTGATAAGAATGGTGATGTTCAAGTTCAAAATACTTTTGCTATTTATAAAGATATATTTAAAGATACTACTGGTAAAGATTTCTTTAATAGAGTTATTATTGCTGACCCTATTATTGGTAATCTAAAATATAGTGATGAAACTGAATCTAGTCTTGCTGAAGCTTATGCTGAAGATTTTGATTCGGTAGATGATTCTTCTTATAATAATAACGAAGATGAAGATGTACTTACTGTAGGTGATAGACAAGATAATACTTGGAATGACCATAGTGGTCTTGGTTCTAGTTATATGAAAGGTTTTGACCTTGATATTCGTCTTAATCTTTCTATGATACCTAAACTTACTAGTAATACTGTTGGTACTAAGACTTTAAAGTCTGGTAAAGTAAAGGATGTTTATGATTATGATAAAAACAATCCTACTGGTAATGTAGATTATATTGATGTAAAAGATATTATTAGTACTCTTAGTGCCAAGAAAGATGTTTCTAATCTTAATACTTTTATTGATAGTGTAAAAGAAGCTAGTAATATTCCTGGTATGGAAGGTCTTATTAAACTTTATAAAGACCTTACTTCTGATTTAGATTATGCTGCTCGTCTTTATACTCAATTCAAAACTGTAATTAATAAATATGAAACTCGTATTGCTGACGAGAATACAGCTATGAATAAGAGTAATAAGAATAGTAATGCTCAACAAGTTCATGCTCTTAGTTTCCTTAATGATGCTAAGTTTACTCATATAAATACTGATTCTGATGTTACTAATAAACTTGCTAATGAAGTAGATGAAACTATTGTAGAATATACTCAAGCTCTTGCTGCTGGTGATGAGTTTGCTTTAGACCAGGCTAAGCTTTATAATACTATTGTTGATAAAATTGCTTCTCGCATTAAAGATTATTATCCTAGTGCAGATAAAGCTTCTATTGATAATTATGTTCGTCTTGCTAATAACGGTGAAGTTGCTACCAATATGCGTTATCTTACTGATAGTCTCAGAAAGATAGCTAAAGCTTCTGATGCTACTGCTTCTCAGTATACCGAAAATCGTGATGCTATTAGTGGTATTAACAAAGAAATTAGGAAACTTCAAACTAAGATTGATGCTCTCAACGAAGCTGGAGAACATAAAGGTATAGATAAAATTAATGAAGAAATAGATAAACTTGTTAGTCAAAGAGATAATATTAGATTTAGTGATTATCGTTCTCAAGATAGTATTACTCAGAGTATTGCTTTAGCTGATAAACTTTATCCTTATTCTTCTGTTAAAGTTGAACTTAATTCTCGTAACGGTTTAGGTAATCTTCAATCTGATATTATCAATAGTTCTATGATTACTTATCTTCTTAAAGTACTCAATAGTCCTAAAACTACTACTGATGAATTAGGTAATACTGCTCCTGAATCTCTTGTTAACTTTGCTAAGTTTAAGTTTAAGAATAATCAATATAATCTTAGCAATATTCTTATTGAAACTAGAGAAAATGGTAAGATTGTAAATTATGGTCTCTTTTATTATGATGCGGACAAACAGAAATATGGTGTTACTAATTATGCTTCTGGTTTACTTAACGTTGCATTATTTAATGGAGCTGTAAAAACTGATGAAGGTACAGGTATTACTTATGCTCAAATGAGTAAAGGCGATTATGTTTATACTGCTTTTGCTAATTATTTTAATAGTGATAGAAATATTGATGCAGATAGAGTAACTAATAGCATTCCTCTTGCTAATTACTTTATGAGAACTCCTTCTGATGCTCCTAAAACATTTATAGTTCGTGCTCCACGTTATCATATAACTAAGAGTAATCCAATTAGAACTGTAACAAATGCTGCTGATGTAGATAATTATATTAAGAATTATGTTGCAGAGCATATTGCTAGTATGTCTGAAAGTGCATTTAATCAAGCTAATCCTAGGGCTAAATTTATTCAACTTGAAGATAATCGTAGTGACCGTGCTCAAATTACTAGAGATTTAACTGATAATAATATTACTCGTTCTGTATATGAGAATGAGATTATTCGTAATGATGGTAAAACTGCAACTATTGGTTATCAATTTGCTGATGAAGAAGGTAATGTAAATAAATATATTATTACTGGTTCTATCCGCCCCGTAAAAGGTATGAATAAGTTTGTTATTGAGAATGGTAAAGCTACTATTCTTGATAATAATGAAATGAGAGATAATCTTCGTCCTATGATATATGATAAGTATCGTAAACAAGCTTATCGTAACGGTAGAATTGGTGATGTTCAAGTTAATTATCAAGTTAATAGAGAGCATCCTATTTATAAGCAATTTAGAAAGATATTCAATCAAGAGTTGACTAATATGGCTGAAGCTATTAATATGATATTCTTGACTGGTGATGATGGTATTATTCAGCGTGAGGCTGATGGTAAACCTAAGTTTAATCCTAATAATGCTTTTGGATTAGATAAAGAATCTGCTCGTAGACTTTATGCTAATTATCAAACTAAGAAAGATAAATATCTTGATTCTAATTATGGTTTAGTTGGAAATATGTTCCATAGTGATAAGTTCACTATTACTGATTATAAAACTGGTAAAGTTCGTAATTATGGTCAAGAACTTCTTGATGATTATTTTGATAGTTTATATAATGGTAGTAAAGGTGGCTTTATTCATTTTGGTTATGAGAATGGTAAGATTAAACTTAATCATACTAAAGACCAAGCTAAAGCTATTGATAACAAAATAGCAGAATTTATTAGTGATTATATTGATAGTTCTGCTATACGTATGGATGAATTTAAAAATCTTGATGTAGCTGGACTTATTAATGATGATAATGTTGCTGACTTTGCTCTTAATTATCGTCTTGCTTATAATTATTTTGATGATTTGTTTGAAGGTGATGATAAGTTTTATAAGTCTTCTCAAGACTTCTTGAAACGTGCTAAGGAAGGTCAAGCTAGTGGTACTCCTTATAGTACTTTCAATATTTATCAAGATGAGAATATGATGCTGACAGACTTAAAGAAGATGAGTTATCTTAATAGTCAAGCTATTCAAGATAAACTTAATAGTCTTGGTCTTCATGTTACTCAACGTCCTGGTTTTGTTGGTATTACTATTAAGAATACTGTAAGAACTTCTCACGAAGCTTCTCAAAATGGTCCTGTTGTTTATGAACTTGCTCGTGTTTATATGAAACATGACCCTGAACTTACAGAAGCTGAAGCTATTGCTAAAGCAAATAAGCATATGGAAGGTTATCAAAATACTACTGTAAACGATGCTCAATCTTATATTACTTTTGAAGAATGGATTCGTCGTGTTGCAGGTAGAGGACAACTTAATAAATATATGCCTCTTATTGAGCGTATTATGGATAGAAGTAAACCTCTTAGAGTAGATGATATTAAGACTTTTGTTCAAGTGCAAAAGAACTTCTATTATGATATGACTTATAACGATAAGATTAATACTTATGCTCCTCGTCAAATCAAGAATGCAGAACTTGTTCTTGTACCTAGATTTATCGAAGGTACTGACCTTGAGAAAGTATATAAACTTATGAAAGATAATGGTATTGACCAACTCAATACAGAAGAGACTTCTAAAGCTGGTAAAGCTGGTGTTCTTACTTTATTTGATGAAGAAACTGGTGAAGTTACTGATGCTCACATTCAAGATTTTAATAATCATGTAGAAGATTATAAAGAGACTTATTCTTATAATTTCCTTTATACTCAACAAGAAACTCCTCAACACATGAATGCAGAAAATAAAGCTGCTATTCAGATTATGAAGAAGATTGTTGATAATATTCCTGATACTGGAACTATCGGAGATGTTAAGAAAGAGTTTTTTAAACTTTATGTTGCTAATATTAAAGATAGTTTCAATAGTCTTGTTAAGGAACTTAATATTCCTACAAATGAAGATGGTTCTATTAAACTCGATGTTAATGGAAACATTGAAGGACTTGATATGAAACTATTCTTCAATAAGCTTCGTAAAGAATGTCTTCGTCAAGGTCTTGATAGTAATATTCTAGAGTTCTTTACTCTTAATGAAGATAGCCCTTATACTGAACTTGGAAGAGCTAATACTGTTATGCCTACATATATGACTAATATGATGAGTAAAGCTCAGAATGTTTGTCAGTCTATGTTTAATAATGCTATTACTCGTCAGAAGTTGCCTGGTTTTCATGCTGCTCAGGTAACTAATGTAGGTTATTCAAAGCATCTTCGTTATCATCCTGATGGTGGACGTTATATTGAAGTTCTTCTTCCTAAGAGCAACTTTGGTTTTGCTAAAAATGAAGATGGTACTTATACAGAACCTGATGAAATTAGAGATGAAGATGGAAATCTTGTAGGTGGACTTCTTTATCAACTTCAAAGAGCTAAACTTGATACCATTATTGGTTATCGTATTCCTACTGAAGGTAAGCAATCTATTTGTGCTATGAAGATAGTTGGATTTACAGATGATGCTCAAGGTTCAACTATTGTTGTTCCTGACGATTGGGTTGCTCAAACCGGTTCTGACTTTGATATTGATTCTGTATATGGTATTCAACATAATACATATATAGATAAAGATGGGGATATTCAGAAAGTTGCTTATAAAGAATCATTTGGTAAACTATATGATGATTATGTAAAAGAACAACTTAATGATGAAGCTAAAGCTAAACTAGAAGAAGCTGTTAAAAATGGAGTTAACGAATCTACTGCTTTAGCTAATGCTGCACAAGAAGGTGGACTTCTTAGTCGTGAAGAATTTAGTAAAGCCAATAGTATTGAGGAAAAGAATAGTCGTCAAGCTCGTAACAATCGTATACTTGATGATATGCTTCGTATTCTTCAATCTGATGAAGCTTTTGAAGAGAATACCGGTCAATCTCAATTTGAAGATATTATCAATGCACGTGATAATATTATGAATGATGTTGTTAAGAGTGTTCGTAATGGTCGTAGTTGTTATGATTTTATTGACCAAGCTGAATATCAAGAAGATGTTATGAGTGGTGCTAAACTTAAAGCGTTTAGTGTTACTCGTGATACCTTTGTGTCTATTTGCAACAAAGTTCAACCAACTATTGATAAAAATTATGCTATTAGTGCTAGATACAAAGCTACTCCAAAACAAGCTGAGGTTTTAGCTAAACGTTTTGGAGAAGATAATGTTATTTATAAAGATGGTTATATTACAATTAATCATACTATGATTGGTTGGTCACACGATAATCATAATGTAGATGATGCTATTCTTACTGCTTATAGTTCTGAGACTACAGCTCATATTCTTGATGCTGTAAAGAAAGGTGCTGTACCTAATGTAAATGAGTTTACTTTTGCAGTATATAAAACTTTCCCTGATGTAGGTAGTAATTATAAGACTGGTGTTGCATTTATGATGCACCCTGCTGTAACTCGTATAGTTAATGCTTATAATAAAGGTAAATCTGTTTATAGTGAAGATTCTGCTCAACCTATAGTTGATGCTCTTAAAGAAGTAGCTGAAGAACTTGGTATTGATACTAGCTCTTTATATTCAGGTAAAATGGTAGTTGAAGCTATTAATGATAAACTTGGTACAGACTACAGTTTCATTAAAAATAACAATATTGTTCTTGATGAAGAGCAACTAGCTAATGATGTCAAGAATGCGAACAATGTTTCTCTTGATCGTGAAGTAGAGATTCTTATGGCTTATAATGATATTAATCGTTTAGCTGACGTAATTCAGAAAATTGTAAGAGTTTGTAACCCTGATAAGTTTGGAGCTAAGCAAACTATATTTGCTACTAATGAAGTATTTGAAACTATTAAAGATATAAATAATAGTAAACAAGCTAAAGTACTTAGTAAGAATGATATTCCTTTTCTTGAAAGTATTTATCCTGGACTTATTAAAGATGGTGACGTAGATAAAGATAATTATGTAAAAGATACTCATGAATCTGCTTATCCTTCTCTTAACGCTTTCTTAAAGTATGCTTCAGTTACTAGTACTGTAGTTAATAGTATGCTTTTTGAAACTCAAAATCGTGCTTTTGTGACTACTATTAAAGCTCTTAGTAAAATGCTTCCTACTCCTCGTAGACTTACCGAGAAAGAATATAATGATTATGAGAAGTATGTTATTGGTGCTGCTTATAATAACGCTGATGGAATTAGATTAGGTTATACTATCAACTCTTCTACGGGGCGTCTTGAGGCAACTCAAACAAGTGATTTGCAAGAGCGTCTTCGTATTTATGGATTTAGTGGTAGTCCAGTATTTAATTTTGATGTTGAAGATATTACTGAACCAACTCAAGATGAAATTGATGCTTGGTCTAAACTTACTCCTGCTCAAAAAGTTGCTTGGTTACAAAGTAAAGCAGAAGATGCTGGTATATTTAGTAAACTTAAAGTTGACCTTCAAGATAATTATCGTGTTGGTAATAAAGAATGTGCTGCTCAATCTATTCGTTTTAATGATGACAATGTAGATACTGAAACTGCTTACAATCTTTTTGAAACTGCTACTAAGAGCCAGAATCCTCTTGTTAAACTTGCAGCTATAGACCTTATTAAATATGCGTTTGTAGTTGAAGGTTTCAAAATGCGTCGTAATGGTGTTAATAAGATTATTAAGAATAGTACTCTTCGTGATGATACTTTGTTTGCTAATCAAGATGGAGAACCTACTAGTCTTCTTAGTCAAATTGATGCTAATTTTAAACATATTACTTATGACGATTATCGTGATAATTATTTAAGAAGTCATTCTGATAATGGTATGGTTCCAAAGAGAACTGTAAAGAAGAAAAGAGTAGGTAAACTCTGGGTTAATGAACTTAGTGCTCCTGATGGAGTTATAACTTTTAATGTTCCTTCTCGTAGAAATGATATTACAGAAGCAGATATTAATGATGAATTTGCTGCTACTAGAACTGTTGCAGAAGAGACGGAAATCCGCCCCGTAGAAGATGTAGTAGATAATAAACCACAAGTTGTTCAAGATAAAACTGTTGCTCCAGATGATACTAAACTTGCTGTTAAGTATGGTATTTATAATGCTTGGACTGATAGAGTTAATCCTTATGTAAAACTTACTTTTAAGAATCGTGGTGTTAATACTACAAATCTTTATAAGACTGTTCGTCATGGTGATATAATATTTGCTTATCCTGTTAGTATGCTTGAAGAAAACGAACATGGTATTGTTTCTGTTAATCAAGCTAATAATACTCTTTATAGTGAGATGTATTATAGAACTATTATTGATAACAAGCTTCAAGGTAATCAACTTACTAAAGAAGAAGCAGATAAACTTCGTAAAGAGTATGCTAATGAAAGAGCTATTTCTTCTAAAGGTAGAGTTAATACTGGTTTTGATATTGATAAAGATAGAACTACTGGTGATATAGGTGGTGCTCGTGATGCTTATAGTAAAATTATTAATCTTATTAAGAATGACGCTAAAGGCGTTCAAATTATAAATAATAGGTATCTTTATAATCGAGTTAGTGAAGGATTTGGTAATTTTCAAACTATTCATGATATAATTGATGGTAATGAAGTTACTAAGAAAATTGCTTTTGCTAAAGAAACAAAAGTAATATTTGATTCTGAAGGTAAAGTAATTCCTTATCCTGTTAAAGTTATTCAGATTATTCCTTCTACTAACGATAAAGAAAGTACATCTGTTGAATATAATTTTGATATGTTTACTGATATTAATCGTAGAGCACATGAAGGTGATGTTAATGCTTATCGTGAAGTTCAGTTTATGAATAATAACGGTTTTGAGAATGTTAGTACTGATTATACAAATATGTCTCCTAAACTTTATGAAGCTATTGATAGATTTACTAGTGCTACAGCTAAGAAACTTATCGGTGATGCTGACCAGTTCTATAAAAAAGAAGATGGAACTTATGCTTCTATATTTGCTCCTGAAACTATAGAAATGATTCGTAATAATCCTAGTGAGCAAAGACGTTTTCAAAAATTACTTCTTGATACAGATAGTCTTATTAATAAATATGGTACTATATTTGATGTTGTAGTTGATGAAGATGAGAATCCTGAAGTAATTGATTTCATTAATCATATTAAGAAAACTATTGGAGATTTACGCAATAAACTTAATCTTAGTACTCTTAATGAAAGATTTGCTAGAGAAGTTGTTGCTAAATGGTCTAATGACCCTAATATTCAAAATGGTTTAATTGATATTTGTAATGGTTATCATGCTGTTACTTGGTGTGATGCTTGGATTGGAGATTTACAAGATACTGGTAATAGTCTTATTCAAAATATTAGCAAACATATAGTTGATGATATTAGTGCTAAAGATATGCAAGCTGCTAAAGATGCTCGTGAATTTGAAAAAGCTATTAAAGCTCTTGGTCATATAGATTGGGACAAACTTATTGATAAGAACGGTAAACTTATTAGAGATTATACTGACAAATTTGTTGAAGATTTAGATGCTCTTAACAATAAAGTAAATGAAGCTCGTAAAGATGTCATTAATAATCCTATGGCTTATCTTAAAGCTAAGCATGAATATGATGCTTTCAAGCTTGCCCATCTTAATCAAAGCTTTAAGGATGAGTATTATAAAGCTATGTATGATAATGATGATTACATGCTTAATACTGCTCCTACTATTTTTGCTGAATATACAAAACTTAGAGAGCAAATTAGAAATATCAATCGTCTTCGTATTAGTGGTGTTCTTAGTCCTGAGAATGAAGAAGAATATCGTAAACTTAGAAGAAGTATTAATCAACTTGAGTCTACAATAAACTTTGATGATGGTACTGAGAAACCTATTTATGATGAAACTAATCCTATTCCAGGTACTAAAGGTTTCGATGAAGAAGGTAAACCTATTATTGTAGATAAGGCTAAATATGATGAAGCTGTATTAAATTCTCAAGGAGCTGCTATGAAACTTAATCAATATCTCAAACGCAAACGTGATATTAATGAAGAATATAATGATACTCAAGTTAAAGATAGTTTTGAAGAAGAACTTGATAAGAGACTTGATATTATTAAGCGAGCTGAGAAACGTGATGCTTTCGGCAATAAACAAGTTTCTGATGAAGTTCTTGCTAATGATGAAAAGTATCAAAGAGCTAAAGAATGGCTTGAGCAAAATGCTACTTGGCATGTAGACCCTAAAATTAGTGATGAAATTGCTGTAGCTTATGGTATTCTTTCTAAAGGTAGAGCACAGAAGAATAATCAAATAACTTATAAGGCTAAACTTATCAAAATTAAACTTGCTAATGGTGAGAAGGTTTATGATAGTAAAGGTCGTATTCGTGGTGATATATTTAGTGAAGAAGAACAAGAAGCTATAAGAAAAGATGAAGCTGGTCGTTATAATAATACTGTTTATTCTGCTGGTAATGAGCAAATATTAATTAATAATGCTCCTGAACAAAAGCAAGCTCTTCCTGCTGTAGTGCAAAGAATGCTCACTTCTAATAGCAAAGAAGGTAAAGCTAACGTTGAGTATTTTAAATTAGTTAACGAAGTTAATGAAATTCTTCGTCCTTATTATGATACTACTAAGAAAGAAGTTAATACTATTACTGATAGACATCAAATTAGTATTGAAGAACTTCATAAACTTGCTGATTTGTATGAGAAACTTCGTAATACAAAGAAGACTATAGTTAACGAAGATATACCTGGTAATGGTTCTGCTGTTGGTAGTTTTATTCGTAAATTTATGCATACTGAATATAGTCCTAAGTTTGATATTGAATACAGTAAAGCTAAAACTATTGGTGGTGAATATCTTAAGGCTTGGGAAGATGCTAATATGGAATATGATTTTGAATATGACGAAAAAGGTCACATTGTTAAAGATTCAGATGGTAATTATGTATATGATAAATCAGTTCGTCTTCCTAATCGTTTCCTTTATGGTACTCTTACTCTTAAAGACGAGTTCTATACCGGTATGAAGAATCAGAAAGTAGCTAAAGATTTGAGTAAAGAAGCAGAGATTAAAACTAAAGCTCTTGCTACTATTAACGAATATCTTGAAACTACTACAACTCCTTATTATAGTGATGCTATGGCTGAGGCTAGAGCTAAAGGTAAAGAAGAGTTTGATAAATGGTTTACACGTAATCATGTATGGAATGTTTATACTCATAAGTTTGACCCAATAGGTATTTGGCAAAAGACTAGTATTAAACCTAATTATGCTAATGGTACTTGGGCTGCTAATTATAATCAGTTAGATATTGTTCCTAAAGAAGAATATCGTAATCCTGATTATAAAGAGAATACTACTCAAGCTGAGAACTTTAAACGTGGTATAGACGATGAAAAATATGTTAACAATGTAACTCTTAGTGACAATGAAAAACAAGCTAAGAAACTTATTGAAACAACATTAGATAAGATTGTTAGAGATAAAGCTAGTCGTCGTATTATTAGTCAAGGTTTTATTCCTATTACTGCAAAAGAAGCTGACCATGACTTTAAATGGTTTGGTAAACAAATAGCTGAATTTGCTGGTTGGAATGCTAATATTAGTTCTGTTGGTAAGAATAGTCTTCATGCTGATATGAGTTATTCTACTGATAAAACTCCAGTACTTCCTATGATTGGTAGAGAATTTACTAATAAAAATAGTGAAGATATTGATAAAATTAAAGCTGCTGAACCAAAGAGAGACCAATATACTACTGATGAAGAGTATAATAAAGCTATGACTGAACATAAAGCTAGACTTGATGCTGCTGAAAAGAATAATAAAGCAATACATCAATCTCTTGTTAATAGAGATTTTGTTTCTAGTATTAGTCAGTTTATTAGACTTGCTGGTCATCAAAATGCTGTTCAAGATAATAAATATCTTTTCTATTATGGTCAAAATATGATTAAAGCTACTCCTGTACTTGATGATAATATAGGTTTTAGTAATCTCAGAAAAGATATTAATAGAAGTACTACTGATGTTACTCGTTATGCTGAAAAAGCTTATGATGAAAGACTTTATGGTCAGTTTACTAATTGGGGTAATAGACTTATCTATGATAGATATAAACTTCCTAATAATAAACTTACCAAAGCTGCTAATATTGCACAAAGTCTTACTAGTGCTAAATTCATGATGTTAAATATTACTGGTGGTATTGGTAACGTTACTGTCGGTCGTAGTGGTATTTTTGCTGAACATATAGCTAAAGCTTACTTTAGTACTTCTGCTTGGAATAAAGCTAAAACTATGTGGTATGGTGCTTCTTTATCTTTCCTAAGAGGAATGACTAGAGAAGATAGTACTAGTCTTGCTGATGCTATTGTTAAGTTTATGAATGTAGTAGATTTTGACGAAGTACTTGGTAGACCTACTGGTAGTTTTAAAGCTAGTGATGCTATTAATCGTCTTAGAAACCTTATGTATTCTCCTAATGCTATGGGTGAACATCATATGCAGAATAGTGCTATGTTTGCTATGATGTTTGAGAATAGAATTGTTCCTGTAGACGATTATCGAAATAAAGGTAGGCTTCCTTATCAAGCTATGACTTGGTCTCAATATAAAGTTGCTTCTCATGAAGAAGCTATGAGACAACTTATTGCTGGTACTCCTCTTGCTGCTCAATTTGAGAAATTTGTAAATGATATAAAGTCTGACCCAAATCAACTTAAAGAATATGCTAGAGGAAGAAGAGATTTAGCTAATGAATTTAAGAACCTTTTCCTTAATAATAAACAAAATAAAGAGTTTGTTGCTAAACGTAAGGAACTTGAAGATAAAGCTAAGGAACAATTTGAAGCTAATCCTACTCTTATGGAACAGCTTGATTTAGTTGATGGTAAACTAGGTTTTAAAGATGGTTCTCTTATGGAACAACTTTCTAAACAAAGTACTAACGGAGAAGTAAACGATGCTTATGCTCTTCTTGGAGAGTTCAAAGGTAAAGTTATTGCTGTTAATAAAGAGATACATGGTGTATATGATAGACTTGGTGCTGCTCAACTTGAAAAATATTGGTGGGGTAGTCTTGTTATGCAATATCATAAACATATATATCCAGGTATTCTTAAACATTGGAGAAGAAAAGGTTATTTCAATGAACAAACAGGTGATAATCGTGTAGGTTGTGGTCCTGCTCTTATGGATTTCCTTACAATGCCTATTCGTCAATATAACGAAAGACATAAACTTTTAGATGATAAACAGCTTGAAGCACTTGAAGGTACTCAAAATCTTTTTGCTGCTTATGTAAACTTTGCTGAGAATATTCGAGTTAATTGGGAAGCATTACCTGAATATCAGAAAGCTGCTATTCGTAGAACAGCTGGTGATGTATTTGGTGCTTTATCTTCTATTATGGTTGCTATTGCTACTAATATAGCTTGGGACGATAAGGATAAAGATAAAATGCTTCTTCCTAATCTTATGCTTTATAGTGCAGACCAACTTGCAACTGAAAGTATGATGTATAATCCAATATTCCTTCCAAACAATGCTAAACAACTTTGGAGTTCTCCTATTGCAATGATGAATATGCCTAATGATATTATCAATAGTCTTAATCTTGTAGCAAATGCTATGTTTGATGATGAATTTGATTATAATTATACTACTGGTCGTTACAAAGGTGAGAATAAATTTAAAGTTAAACTTATGAGACAAGTTCCTATTTATAGAGCTTATAATAATCTTGCTACTCTTGATAAGAGTAATAGTTATTATCATTATGGTCAAAATATACTTGGATTTGTTCCTACATCATTTGATGAATAAACCGCCCCGTAAAAGGTTGGTAATATAAATTACACTAATAATAGTTAATTAATAGCCTTCAACTGTTGGAGATATAAATATTATTTGTATCTTTGCAGCAGTTGAAGGTTTTCTTGTTCTAAGCAAAATGGTTTTAAAGTTTTAATTAAAATGTATGCGAAACTTTATTGCTCTATGGTGTAATGGTAGCACTACAGATTTTGGTTCTGTCAGTGGTGGTTCGAATCCGCCTAGAGTAACATATCGTTCTTATGATGTCTAACAAATACTATTTTATTCATAATTAAAGTTTTAATTTATAAAGTTAAGTGATGGCTGATAATGTAATCCAATGCTGAACTAGCGAGTTCATTCTATTCTCATTTTTAAATAAATAAATTAACGGGAAATGAAGCAGTGAGTAATCGTGATGATTATTCACTGTTTTTTTTGTGCTCAACAAAATGTGTTATAATGTGTCGCTACTAATGAATAAAAAAAAGAGTAACTCATCCTCACGGACAAGCTACTCAAGTCAATGCTAAATTTTAAGTTTGTGGACTACAGCCGCTGCTGTAATAAATAATAAACAACATTATAAACAAATCGAATCATTATAGTATATAATATGTTATTATAGCAAGTATCAAATTTAATATTTCAATTTCTTCTGTAAGCGGCTAATTAATTCAAGTAATATAATTAATCGAATCATATATAAAAGTCGCTCAGACGTTAAATAAACTAGGTTGTGGGCGTTTCCCACGAGTGGCATAGTTTACTATCTCGTATGCCTGGAGACCGAAATAAGACGAGCAAGTATAATGATTAATTGAACTAGACCCAATTTATTTAGCGTCTAAGCCACTTTAGTGTTACGGCTGAACAATTGTTCAGGAGATTAGAATCACCCTCGTACAGAGGATTTCAAAATGTAGGATGTGCCATATAGCTCAACTTAATTAAAAGGAGCTTTAATTATATTACCGTTTCCATCAAGATAAATAACACTGTCTGTAGAGTAACCATCATTAGTGGTATCAACATCATTAATTTCATAATAATCATCATTAATTCCACATGAATCTGTTGTATCTACAGGTTCTGTATTATTAGTATCTTTTCTATTGTTATATGAACATGCGACAAGAATAGATACTATAATCGTTAATGCAACAATAATATTTCTTATATGTTTATTATAATTCTCATTCATTTTATTTTAAATAAAAACTCCTAGTACTTTCACAAGCACTAGGAGCAACCGTTTAATTTTAAATTTTAGAAATATGAATACAATAATCAGTTTATAAATATAAATCTACATATCTTTGAATAACATTAACATGAGTACTACCAGTAAACTTAAATGTTACTTCATCGTCTCTACTAAATACAACAAATGGATAATCAAAAGCACTATATTGATGAAGTATTCTTTTTGGAATTTCATTAAAATCTTTGATTTCAAGAGTTATATTTTTCTTCGATTTGGCTAGTACTGTCTGTACGTTATTAATAAGAATTGTGCAACCAAGACAATTCTTAGTCGTTATTATCAGGATTTTTCTTTTCATTAATCTGACCAATTTTACTGTAATATTCACCAGCCATAGTAAATGTTACATTCTCATTTTCAAGCATTGTACGATAGTCTTTTTCAAGACTCTTCAAATCTCTAAGTACAAGAGAAAGATTTGCAAATGTTACTTTACTAATCTTTGGATTATTAGCTGCATTTGCAAGATGCTTCTTGACCTTATCGATTTCTACTACTGTTTCTGCATGACGATTAATCATACGAGCTACCCAATTCTTTGTCATTTCTACCATAGTTGTTTAAATTTTAAAAATTAATAATTATTTCTTTGCTGTAGAGCCAAAAGCTCCATCACCTCTATCTGTTATACCAAGTTCTTCAAGTGTCTTTACTGTTTCAAAACTAGCTTGACGATGATGAGGAATTTCAATTTGACCAATAACATCACCAACTTCAATTGGAATTATTCCATCTGCTATAGGTCTAAATACAATGAAAATTTCACCACGATAACTCTCATCTACAGTACATGGGGAATTAGCTATTACATATCCCATTTTAGTAATTCTACTATTAGGACGAATAGTTAATGAATCTCTATCTTCAAGAGCTACATGAATACCAGTTCCACACTTAGTGCGACCATCTTTTGTCTTCTCAACAGAAGTACAAACTATATCACAACAAGCATCAGTAGCATGACCACCAAAACCATCTTCCTTAGAATTAGCTACATAATGAGCATATTCTGGAATTTTAGCTTTAACTTTAGGGTCAAGCCAAATTTTAACTGGAACAAAATCAATAGCTTGACGAAGAGCTTCTTTAAGTTCTTTTTCAGCCATTAATCTATTGTCTGGAGTTTCTTTAAAAGCATTTGCATAATTAATCATTGCATCTGCAATACGATTACTTAATTGACTCATAATTTTAATTTTATAATTCTATTTCTAAATTAACATTTTCAAGATTAGGAAGATTAAGTTTAATCATTTTACTAAAATTGTAAACCATAGCATCTTGTTCTCTAATGAAAACAACTTTACCATTATTAAACTTATCTTTAGTTACTTCACAATTTCTTTTATATGACCTAGCACCTGTCTCTTATACACATCTGACGCTGCCGACGACTTAATAGGTGTAGA
>ENA-OWZU01000114-OWZU01000114.1-human-gut-metagenome-genome-assembly--contig:-NODE-114-length-32496-cov-21.252520_pt1 | contig 32496 bp, 31 predicted proteins | sample MGYA00249263_ERZ652121 | MGnify/ENA primary metagenome ERZ652121 (study PRJEB26925, sample SAMN05827113) | human gut metagenome | biome: ENVO:2100002; feature: ENVO:00000062; material: ENVO:00002003... | reverse complement strand
CGAGATGACGTCGAGTCTCGTGGGCTCGGAGATGTGTATAAGAGACAGTCATATACCAATGTTATTAATTATGAGTATGCTTGTCGGGGGTGTAGTAGCTAGTTATATTTTTAGTGAATATTATTTTTGGCGTGATTTTCGATTGATGGACCTATCGTGGACAAATGTAAACCAATTAGTAACACGTGGGCTAGGAAATACAGGAATTATTTTAAAAATGTTTGGTGGGCTAATCGTGGGAGGCCTCTTGATTGGTGTGACCATCTTTGGCGTCTTAGTAGTCTCAGCTTTATGGACTTCTATCGGAATGGGCATCGTAATCATTGGCCTAGTGATTGCGACTTATGTATTTTACCGCCAACGCTACTGGGAAATTGTCGAGTAAGTAATTATTGTGAGAAAATTCAGATAAATCACTATACATTTGATACGTTTCATGATTAAATAGATGCAAGAGTTGATGCTTTTGTTGGTACCAATCAACGATCCCCTGGCTAGAAACTCCCTTAAAAAAAGCTAGTTGACTCAGTCAACTAGCTTTTTTCTTTTGGAAGGTGATTGTCTAAGTCAGTACGAACAATCAGCACATCACATGGTGCATTACGAATGACGTATTCAGATACAGATCCGATAAATAAGCGTTCAACGGCATTTAACCCCGTTGCACCTAGCATAATTAAATCGACGTTTTTTTCTTTTGGTAATTGTTTCGCGATGATTGCTTTTGGTGAACCATAGTCAACGACAGAAGTTACTTTCGTAAGTCCTTCTTTTGTAGCAGTATCGGTATACTCTTTTAATGACTTATTCGCCAATTCAGTCGCTTGCTCAGCCAAGACAGAATCAAAAGCTGCGACTGTTTGAAATGCGCGCGTATCGATGATATGTACCAAAAGTAATTCAGCATCGTTTCTTTTTGCGACATTGACCGCTTTTTTAAATGCCAATTCAGCTTCCTTTGAACCATCGACAGCAACCATAATTCGTTCGTATTGTTGTAACATTGACAACACCCCATTTCCTTAAATTCAACGTACTAGTTCTACTAATATTGTATTCTTTTTATGAAAAAAAGAAAACCATAACCAACGATTACGACTGCATTTTTTTTGCAAAAGCAATACTGAAAAAAGCAGATGCAAGCAAAACAAGCGCAACATAAAACAAATCCAGTATCCGCGAGGGAAGAAAATGCAAAATCACACCAAGTATGCCAAGAGCGAGCAACTGATAGGCATAGCTCTTAATAAATCGTTCATTTTTTTCAGTGTGTTGAATCAATTGAAAGAAGACGTTTTTCTTCCAAAGTATCAATCCACCTAGAAGCAACAATAGAGAACCAAATAATAAAATCATATAACTTATCTCCAGTCTAATAAACTTAATTTTAGTATAGAAGAAACGTATTGCAGAATCAAGTAGAGGGGTGGCTGTCTTAGATTTTTCACTTTGTCAATGGTTGGCTATCAGTTATAATAGATAGAGAAAGACTGAGGAGGAGAAAAATGGATTTTTATCAAAAGTTTGAAAAATGGGTGAGCAGCTTTGTCGATTTAATGTTGGCAATTTTAATTATCCTGATTCTCATTGTGATGGGAGAAGCAATTTATAGTCTTGTGTTGCAAGTTATCCCGTTATCATCAATGGATAGCCTGTCTTCATTAATTGAAGAAGTGGCGACGCTATTTATTTTATTGGAAATTATTTTGATGTTATTGCGTTATGTGAAAGAAGGGCATCATATCCCTGTCCGCTATTTGATCTTAATTAGTATGACTGCTATCTTGCGTCAACTATTGTTGTCACATGATGGAGGTCTCCAAACATTGTTTTTCTCAATCGCGATTTTAATTTTAGTCGTCGTGTTGTTGATATTAGAAAAAATTAAAGCGTTCCATACTGCATCATCTGAACCTTTGGAACAAATTAAACAAGAAGAACTGTAAAAAAGCTGAGACAGAGTTGTTCAGCTACAAGAAAAGAGCAGAAAATCCAGAAATTGTTTCGCACACTTTTGGATTTTCTGCTCTTTTACATTCATTCTGGCTCAAATTCTTTAAATAGGAGTCACTGTTACTCCAAAGATTCTGCTTTTGTTGCAAACTCTTTTACTTTTAAGCATAAAAAATGGGTAAAATCCGTAGATGCCGTTTTCTTGTCCCGGTGTATTGATCCCGCAAATGTTAGCAGGTGGGCTCCACGGTCAAATAGTCGAACTACCAAATGAAAAGGCTTGTTACCATATTTAACACCGGACGGATCCCAAGATATCAATAAAATGTTCGGTCAACACAAAAAGGGAAAATTCGTACATCACAGATTACCCACTTAAATCATACCATATTTCCCTCTTTCATACAATGTAACAGGTTGGGTGTAACGAGTGAGTTCATTCTTGTTTTCGTTTTTGTAATTCGTTTAATCGCTGATGCAAGGCTTGTTCGTAGCGTCCAGTATCTTTTGGCTGATAGTAGTGCGTATTGATTAACGTGTCTGGGAGATAAGTTTGGTTCACCCAACCATCGGGATAATTATGAGGGTATTGATAACCGACCCCTCGCTGCAACTTTTCAGCTCCTTGATAATGACTATCTCGTAAATGATCAGGGATTTGTCCGGCTTTGCCGTCTTTAATATCTGCAAGTGCCGCGTCCAAAGCAGTGTAAGCTGAGTTGGATTTTGGTGAGAGGCATAGATCGACGACTGCTGTTGCTAAGGGAATGCGAGCCTCAGGGAACCCTAGTCGTTCTGCGGCTAAGACTGCGTTGACTGTACGAGCAGCAGCGGCTGGATTGGCCAGTCCGATATCTTCATAGCCAATTACAAGCAAGCGGCGGCAAATACTGGCTAAATCGCCGGCTTCAACCATGCGTGCCAAATAGTGCAAGGCGGCATCTGGATCGCTACCACGGATGGATTTTTGGAAGGCAGAGATGACGTCATAATGAGCATCGCCATCTTTATCATGTGAAAAAGCTTTTCTTTGCACGCACTCGGAAATGATGGCAAGCGTCAAATGAATGGTTCCCGCGATTTCTGCTGTTGATTTTGCAGCGAGCTCTAGGGCATTCAATGCACTACGTAGATCACCGTTCGTGACACGAGCTAAGTGTGTCAGTGCCACTTCATCAATCGTGATAGCATCCTTGCCTAAGCCGCGCTCACTGTCTTGCAAAGCTTGCTCTAGCGCATGATAGATATCTGATTCACTTAAGGGATAGACTTCAAATATTTGGGTTCGGCTGCGAATCGCTGGATTGATGGTAATATAAGGATTTTCTGTCGTTGCACCGATTAAAATAATGCGCCCATTTTCTAAATGAGGCAATAGAAAATCTTGTTTGGTTTTGTCTAAGCGATGGACTTCATCTAAAAGTAAAATGACTGTGCCACTCATCTTAGCTTCTTCCACAACAATTTGCAAATCTTTTTTCGTATCAGTCGCCGCATTCAAGGTACGAAATGCAAACTGAGTTGACCCAGCAATCGCACTGGCGATACTCGTCTTGCCTGTTCCAGGTGGGCCGTAAAGAATCATGGAAGAGAGTAATTTGGCATCGACCATGCGACGAATAATTTTTCCTGGACCAACCAAGTGTTGTTGGCCAACAACTTCATCCAATGTACGTGGACGCATACGATAGGCTAATGGACGATACATAGGTGGACTCCTTTCACGAGTTTCTTTATCCAGTATAGCATAATTTCCAGTGTTCCCGTGTGGTTCTAATGGAGTAGAAATGGTAAACTTGGTCTATCACATATTTAAAGGAGATCGTAATGGCGAAAGAAACACTATTGACGTATTTAGATGAACAAATCGAAAAAAAATTAGCCGATTTTGATGTGGCAATTGATTGGGATACACGCAATCATACGATCGAAGTGATTGTCCGTTTGTATGCGGAAAATACCAATCACATGGCAATTGATGATCGAGAAGGCGTACGCTCGGAAGAAGAGATTATTGAGTTTGAAGATGCAATTTTATTATACGATGACCAAAAGGCAGTTTTTGATGAAGATGACTACTTGGCAGTGATTCCTTTTGCAGGAAAAAAAGGCATGCAACAAAAAGTAATTGATGCGCTGATTATGTATTTACCAGAGATTTTTGTGAAAGGGCAAGATGATTTGCTTGATTTTTTAGTTTCTGATGAAGAAAGTATTTTTGAATTGCACTTTTCACCTGATTATTTCCAAGCGTTGCAAGCGGATATGACGACAGCAAAACAAGAACGTTTTTTACCGTACCCAAGTTATTAAGGAGAGTTAATAGATGAAATGGAATGAAGTAAAAGTAGAAACAGCAAGCGAAGCGGTAGAAGCTGTAGCCAATATTTTGATGGAGGCTGGAGCAAGTGGTGTCGCGATCGAAGACGCATTGGATGTAGAAAATTTTCACTCAGATGCATACGGTGAGTTGCTAACCAAAGATGATTTCGCTCATATTAAAGAAGGAGCGTTGGTGATGGCGTATTTTCCTGAGACAGTCTTTTTACCAGAGCAGTTACCCTTTATACAAGCACAAATCACGAAATTACCTGATTTTGGGCTAGCAATTGGCAAAAATACGCTGACGGTTAGTGAAGTGGCAGAAGAGGATTGGGCGACGGCTTGGAAGAAGTACTATCATCCCGTCCGCGTGACCCGTTACTTGACGATTGTTCCTAGCTGGGAAAGTTATCAGCCAGTGACTGACGACGAGAAAGTGATTTTATTAGATCCAGGGATGGCTTTTGGGACAGGTACGCACCCAACGACCAATCTGACCCTCCAAGCATTAGAGGTGACCTTACGCGGTGGTGAGACGGTCTTAGATGTTGGGACAGGCTCTGGTGTATTGAGTATTGCAAGTAAGTACTATGGTGCCAAAGAAGTCCATGCCTTTGATTTGGATAGTGTGGCAGTTGCTGCAGCTCAAGAAAATATGGACTTAAATCCAGTCGCAAAAGATGTCAAAGTTTCCGCAAATGATCTATTAGCGGGTATTTCCATCGAAGCTGACGTAATTGTCGCAAATATTTTAGCCGATATTATTGTGCGTATGATTCCTGATGCCGCGCGACTATTAAAACCAGAGGGACGCTTCATCGTGTCGGGCATTATTTCAGAAAAGCAGCCGATGATTTTAGCTGAAATGCAAGCACATGGATTTGAGCTGACACAACTGTTCACGCAAAAAGATTGGCATGCGTTGATTTTCAAAAAGGTGGAGGAAGAGGATGCAACGTTACTTTCTTAATGAATCGTACAATGAATCAGTCCACGAGTATGAAGTAACGGGGGAACCCTTCCATCATATGATTCGTGTGATGCGGATGGAAGCAGGCAATCATGTGTATTTGGTATTTGCTAACGACATGAGCTTAGAGGCGGAAATTCGTGAGGTGAAAGCTGATGCAGTAATGCTTAAGCCTGTAGCTATTGAGCAATTGCAACGTGAACTGCCAATTAAGGTCACGATTGCCAGTGGCTTTCCAAAAGGGGATAAGCTGGAGTGGATTATTCAAAAAGGAACGGAACTTGGTGCTGCGCAATTTTTGGCTTATCCAGCAAAGACATCCATCGTCAAATGGGATCCAAAAAAACGCCAGAAAAAGCAAGAACGTCTGCAAAAAATTGCACAAGAAGCAGCTGAGCAATCCCATCGCCAAGTGTGTCCAACTGTCGAGCTGTTCGCAACGCAATCAGACCTACTAGCGGCGATGGAAACGGCAGACTGTGTCTTAGTAGCCTATGAAGAGTCAGCCAAAAAGGGAGAACATGCCCAATTAGTGCAGACTTTTCGCAAGGTAGCACCGGGACAGCATTTGATGGTCCTCTTTGGTCCTGAAGGTGGCTTTTTACCAGAAGAGATTGAACGTTTTGTGGCAGCTGGAGCAATCTGTTGTGGCTTAGGGCCACGTATCTTACGGACGGAGACGGCGCCGCTTTATGTGTTAGGGGCAGCAAGCTATCACTATGAACTCTTACATGACACAAATGACACTGATTGAAAAAACCGGTGATTATTTGTATAATAAGACCAATCATTTGGAAAGTACTGCTAACAGGTGGTGCTTTCTTTTCTCTTTATTGAAGATAAAATGAACGAAACGAGCAATCACAGAAGTGGCCATTGGCAGAGCGTCCGATGAGTAAGTACAGACTTTTTTCACATCCGTCGATTTGTTTAAAGAAGGGGTAGGGAGTATGGCAAAAGATATCATCTTGACAGGCCCAGGGGTCATAAATATGGTTGCACGCTATATGAGCGCAGAACACGTCGCCTTTGTACAAAAGGCACTGGATTATGCGACGAGCGCGCATGAAGGGCAATTTCGAAAATCGGGAGAACCATATATTATTCATCCGATTCAAGTAGCTGGGATACTAGCTGAATTACAAATGGATCCGCATACCGTGGCGACAGGCTTTTTACATGATGTTGTCGAAGATACTGATGTGACGCTCCAAGATTTGACAGAAGAGTTCGGACCAGATGTGGCGATGTTAGTCGATGGTGTGACGAAATTAGGGAAAATCAAATACAAATCACATGAAGAACAACTCGCAGAAAATCATCGGAAAATGTTGATTGCGATGGCACAGGATTTGCGCGTCATCATGGTGAAACTAGCGGACCGCTTGCATAATATGCGGACTTTAAAGCATTTGCGTGAAGACAAGCAACGCCGCATTGCACGGGAAACGTTAGATATTTATGCCCCATTGGCTCATCGGTTAGGGATTAGCCGAATTAAGTGGGAACTAGAAGACCGTTCATTACGATACATTAATCCGCAACAATATTACCGCATTGTCCACCTAATGAAGACAAAGCGCGATGAACGAGAAGCATATGTCGATAAGACGGTTGAAGAATTGCGGATTGCAACCGAAGAGCTGGACATTTACGCGGAAATTTATGGACGGCCAAAGCACATTTATTCAATCTATCGCAAAATGGTGGATAAGAAAAAGCAATTTGATGAAATTTATGACTTGTTAGCGATTCGTGTAATTGTGGATTCAATTAAAGATTGTTATGCAGTGTTAGGGACCATCCATACTAAGTGGAAGCCGATGCCTGGTCGTTTCAAAGATTATATTGCGATGCCAAAAGCCAATATGTACCAGTCACTGCATACGACAGTCATCGGTCCTAATGGCAATCCAGTCGAAATTCAAATTCGCACACATGAAATGCATGAAATTGCGGAATTTGGGGTCGCTGCGCACTGGGCCTATAAAGAAGGCAAGACAGACAAGATCAATCCCGATCAAATGACAGAGCAAGTCGGTTGGTTTAAAGAAATTTTGGAGCTAAAAGATGAAAGCTACGATGCTTCTGACTTTATGGAAGGGGTCAAAGGGGATATCTTTAGCGACAAAGTCTATGTATTTACCCCAAATGGCGATGTGTCAGAGCTACCACAAGGCTCAAGCCCACTCGATTTTGCGTACAATATTCATACTGATATTGGGAACAAAACAGTCGGTGCTAAAATCAACGGCAAAATGGTGCAGTTGGATTACAAGTTGAAAAATGGGGATATTGTTGAAATTATGACGTCACCCAATTCATTTGGGCCGAGCCGTGATTGGCTAAAATTAGTTGCTACCAGTAAAGCCAAAAATAAAATCAAACGCTTCTTTAAAACCCAAGATCGTGATGCCAATGTGGTGAAAGGACATGATGCCGTTGTCCATACGTTGACAGAAATGGGCTTTGTTCCAAAAGAAATTCTGACCAAAACCAAATTACAAGAAGCACTCGGTCGATTTAATTATCAGACGGATGAAGATTTGTTTGCCGCAGTCGGCTTTGGTGAAGTCAGTCCGACAACTTTAGCCAATCGCTTAACAGAAGAAGAGCGTAAAGAACGCGACACCGAAAAACAAAAACAACAAGTACAAGACTTACTGAATCAACCAGTCAAAAAAGAGCCAGAAAAAATGAAAGTTCGGCATGAAGGTGGCATTGTCATCCAAGGTGTGGATAACTTATTGGTTCGAATTAGTCGCTGTTGTAATCCGGTACCAGGCGACCCAATCGTCGGCTATATTACCAAAGGACGAGGCATTTCTATTCACCGTGCGGACTGTCCAAATGTCCATAGCTCTGAGGACGTCGAAGAGCGCTTGATCGAGGTAGAATGGGAAGATACAGCGAGCAAAGAAAAAGAATACGATGCCGATATTGAGATTTACGGCTATGATCGCCCGGGCTTGTTAAATGACATTTTGCAAACGGTCAGCTCCATGTCCAAACGATTGGTCGGCGTAGAAGCCCGCAGTAACAAAGAAAAAACAGCTACTATTCGTCTGACAGTCGGTATTCAAAACTTAGCTCATTTGCATTCTATTGTTGAAAAAATCAAACAAGTACCAGATGTTTACAGTGTACGACGAATGAAAGGATAAGCGATGCGAGCAGTAGTTCAACGAGTTTCAAGTGCCCAAGTAACAGTTGATAACTCAATAATTGGTCAGATTAATCAAGGCTTTGTGGTCTTACTTGGTATTCATCAAGAAGATACCATAGCTGATGTCCAGTACTTAGTAAAAAAATTACACAATTACGTGTCTTTGAAGATGCGGACGGCAAGATGAACGACTCCTTAGCTGCAATCCATGGGGGAATTTTAAGTATTTCACAATTTACCTTATATGCGCAGACGAAAAAAGGCAATCGGCCTAGTTTTGTTGCGGCAGCCCGACCAGAAGTGGCTGAGCCATTGTATGAAGCATTTAATCAAGCATTGCGTGAGCAAAACATACCAGTTGCGACTGGAATGTTTGGGGCACATATGCAGGTATCATTAGTCAATGATGGCCCCGTAACAATCATCTATGATACACGCGAAAATGAAACCAAATAAAAAAGCTGAGACCAAATTGTTCAGCTACAAGCAAATAGACCTGAAAAACCAGAAGTTATTTCTCAAACTTCTGGTTTTTTGTCGTACGTACTCGTACGTTTCTATTCGGAATTTTTGAGCTTATTGCTAAGAGCTAAACGCTTTTGTCACGACCTCAATAAACGGTGTATCAAAAGCAGCTCTCTTGACAATAAGTCAAAAATTCTCAAAAATTTAAGGAACAATTTTCGGAATTTCTGAGCTTATTGCTAAGAGCTAAACGCTTTTGTCACGACCTCTTGTTCTTTCTCTGGCGTCTTTTTTTACTTTGGATGGGGCAATGCCGTAAGTTTTTTTGAATGATTTGCTAAAGTGGTAGGCATCGTCGTAGCCGACTGCTTGGGCGATATCTTTGACCGATCCGTTTTGTTCTTTTAGTAAGTGAAACGCGTGTGTCAAACGGACTTGAATCAAGTATGTAATCGGTGAAATACCCAATTGCTCTTTGAAGCTTTTAGAGAGATAGGTAGGGCTCACGAAATGAGCGTTTGCCAACGATTCCAAAGAGATATCTTTTTCAAAGTTGTGCTCGATGTAGCTTTGAACTGAGGTAACGACACGCGCCAAGCGTTCGTTTTTTAATAGTGGTTGTTGCGCTTCTTCAAGCTGTTGATTTGACTGGATGCTGCGTAGTAAAAAAATCAATAGCTCAGTCACCAACGCTTGCCCCATAGATTTAAAGCCAGCAGGTTGATCATTAAATTCTTTCATCAGTAGCCACGCCTTGTTAAAAATTTGTAATTGGTTTTCTCGCAATAAGACATGCGGTGTGTCTGTTGGAAAGACATTTGGAGGCAAATCTGGCAGCTGAAATTGCTGGATGCCAATATGCAGCTGGTGTGAGTAAGTAGTTGCTTGCTGTTGCTCGGCGTGTACTATTTTGGGATTAAATAATAAGACGTCGCCACCTCGAATCGTCTGCCACTTGTCTTGAAACCAATACTGGGCTTCACCTTCTAATAAAAAGCTGATTTCAAAAAAATCATGTGTATGTCGCTCGGAATGATTTCCTGACTGATTCCAAACATCAAAGACATAAAGAATTTCCGGTTGAGAAAACATCATTTCATTCCTCCAGTAATGCTAATCGCTTTCTTTAGTATAGCGCAAAAAAAAGAAACACGCATATGTGATTTACGAATTAGAGTAAAATTATCCATCTTTCTGACTAAATAAATCCATTCTTATTTTTCACAGTAAGGATAAGATAGGACTAGCAAAAAAAGTTGGAGGAAAAAGAAATGAATAATTTTCAATGGATATGGCACTATGCAAAAGCCTATCGCAAGCACTTATGGCTAGCATTGATCTTTTTGCTACTCAATGCGGCCTTGATCGTGGTCAACCCACTATTGTCAGGTAAATTAGTCGATGTCGTGATTGATCAACAAAAAACTGAATGGCTGCTTCCTTTTTTAGCAGTGATGATTGCAGTCACATTAATTCGTACCGTCATTCGCTATTCGTATCAAATTTTATTTGAACGAGTTGGTCAAAATACTTTATTTGTCTTACGGCAAGATATGTATAAGAAGCTACAAGAATTGGATTTTGATTTTTTTAATCATACGCGTGTGGGGGATATTATGGCGCGGATGACTGGAGATACGGATGCGATTCGGCACTTTGTTTCATGGGTAATCTACAATATTTTAGAATGTATCATTTGGTTTGTCCTAGCGATGGGGGTCATGTTTACACTTAGCGTGCCACTAACACTCGCTATGCTAGTGATTACACCGTTGATTTACTTTTTTACTGTCAAAATGTCGAAAGAAGCACATCCTGTCTTCTTTGAGATTCGTGAAAGCTTTGCGCGGCTGAACTCGATGGTCGAAGAAAATATCGGTGGCAATCGTGTCGTCAAGGCATTCACTAGAGAGCAATACGAGCTTGATAAATTTTCTCATCATAATGAAGATTACAAGGCAAAGAATATGGCATCAGCCAACGTATCAGCGACGTATTTGCCGTGGCTAGATTTATTTGCCGGTAGTCTGACGTTGATTTCGCTGGCATTAGGTGGGTTACTAGTGATTCATCAGCAGATGACTTTGGGTGATTTGATTGCGTTTAATGGCTTTTTGTGGATGCTAAATATGCCGATGCGGATGAGTGGCTGGCTAATCAACGACGTGCAACGCTTCTCAGCGGCCTGCATCAAAATTAGACAAATGCTCAATACAAAGCCACAAATCCCAATTACCACACATCCAGAAGAAGTACTGATTCATGGCGATGTCGAATTCGATCATGTATCGTTTCATTTTTCCGACGATCCAAAGACTAACGTGCTGTCAGATATATCCTTTTCTATTCATCCAGGTCAAACAATCGGTATCTTAGGTGAAACAGGCTCGGGTAAAACGACCTTAGTGAACTTGGTCGCTCGCTTTTATGATCCAACTAGTGGGACGGTGAAAATTGATGGCAAAGATGCTAAGAGCTATCCAGTAAGGCAGTTGAGAGAAAATATTGCGATGGTGATGCAAGACATCTTTTTATTTTCTAATACTATCGAAGAAAATATTGCCTTTGGAAATCCGACAGCTGATGCACCATACATTCGCGAGATGGCTCGCATTGCAGATGCAGATCTGTTCATTAGTAAAATGCCAGATGGTTATAGCACGATTATCGGTGAACGGGGCGTGGGATTGTCAGGAGGCCAAAAGCAACGAATTTCTTTGGCTCGAGCATTGGCGAAAAATCCAGCTATTTTAATTTTGGATGATACTACTTCAGCCGTGGATATGGAGACAGAATCCAAAATCCAGCAAGAATTAACGCGCTTAACGACTGAAAAGACGACCTTTATTATTGCTCACCGAATTTCTTCCGTCCGAGAAGCCGATGTCATTTTGATGATGGAAAAAGGACGCATCGTTGAAAAAGGGACGCACGAAGAATTAGTCGCAAAAAAAGGAGCCTATTACGAGGTCTATCAAAAACAATTAGGCTTGGCAATATCTAGAGATGAGGTGACTGGCTAATGGCACGCAATACATTTGCAGAAGATGAAGAATTAGAACAAGAATTTAATTGGCAACATTATCGACGGCTAGGGCAATACGTCAAGCCATATAAAGACGCAATCTATAAAGTTTTATTGGTTATCTTTGTAGCGAACATCGCGAGTATGTTAGGACCTTACTTTACCAAAATTGCTATCGATCAAGTCATTCCCGAGAAAAATATTTCCTTACTTTTATGGATTAGTGGCATCTTCTTTGTTTCACTATTTGTCATCGCTTGGTGTATGAAGTATCGGATTTTAAAAATCACTGAGATTGGACAAGATATGTTAAAGGATATGCGGTTTGATATTTTTCACCATTTACAGACCTTGCCGTTCTCCTATTTTGACAATCGACCACATGGAAAAATCTTGATTCGCGTGGTCAATTATATCAATACTTTAAGTGACTTATTGAGTAATGGATTAATCAATTTGATCTCAGACATGATGAGTGTCGTGGTGACCTTGCTCTTTATGGCATGGATTGATCCAGTATTGACGCTCTATAGTCTTGCTTTGTTGCCGGTATTATTTGGCTTAGTCATGATCATTAAACAAAAGCAACGAAAAGCCTATCAAGTATTAAGTAACAAGCAATCCAATTTAAATGCTTATATCCACGAGAGCATTGCGGGCATCAAGATTACCCAATCATTTGCAAGAGAACGGGAAAATTATCACGTATTTAACGAAGTGAACGAAGACTATCGTAGTTCATGGATGAGAGCCGTGAAGATTCAGTTTTTGCTTTGGCCAGTCGTGCAAAATATTTCTGTGTTAACGACTTGCTTGATTTATTTTGTGGGAATTAAGCAACTTGGAGTCTCGGTCTCGACGGGGACACTGATTGCCTTTATTGGTTATATCAACAATTTTTGGAATCCGGTCATCAACATTGGAAATTTCTACAACTCTTTGATTACAGCGACCGCCTATTTGGAACGGATCTTTGAAACGATGGATGAAATTCCTGAAATTCAAGATGCTCCTAATGCTAAGCCGTTGCCACCAATGAAAGGAGAGGTGCGTTTCTCTGAAGTGACATTTGGCTACGAGCCAGCAAAGCCTATTTTAAGCAAGGTGTCTTTCCATATTACACCAGGCCAAAGCATTGCCTTAGTTGGTCCGACCGGTGCTGGCAAGACGACGGTGATTAATTTGCTGAGTCGGTTTTACGATGTGCAAGCCGGCCAAGTCTTAATTGACGGTGTCGATGTTCGCGAGGTGACACTTCATTCCTTACGCTCACAGATGGGCGTGATGCTACAAGATACCTTTATCTTTTCGGGGACGATTTTAGAAAACATTCGTTACGGCAAGCTAGATGCGACCGAAGAAGAAATAATAGCAGCTGCTAAAATTGTACGTGCCCACGAATTTATTCAAGATTTAAAGGATGGCTATCAGACTGTCGTCGAGGAGCGCGGAAGTACATTATCTGCTGGTCAGCGGCAATTGTTATCATTTGCGCGTGCGTTATTAGCAGATCCTAAGTTACTGATCTTAGATGAAGCGACGTCCAGTATTGATACCAAAACTGAAGAGCAGTTACAAGTTGGGCTGCAGGAGCTATTAAAGGGGCGCACGTCGTTTATTATCGCTCATCGCCTGTCTACAATAAAAAATAGTGATCAAATCTTCTACGTTGATGGAGGCACGATTGCTGAAGCAGGCACGCATGATGAATTAATGGCATTAAATGGCAAATACCATCATTTGTATCAATCGCAATACGATCTAATTCGCACCAATTAATAAAACAACGGGCTATTGACACAAAGGAGTGATGAAGTTGAACCGCATTAATTTGATTTGATTAGGTGTACAAAGTGTGGCCCGGTCAATGGCATTTTATAAGGCACTGGGTTTCCAGTTTTATGAAAAAGAAATGAATCCACTTATTGTCTTTTTTGATAATCAAGGAACCAAATTAGAACTATTTCAACGTGAGGCGTTAGCCAAAGATATTCATGCTGCCAATCCGCCAGAGATAGATTCGACTAGCTTTAAAGATTTACTTTAGCTATCAATATGAAATCAAAAGAAGAAGTCGACTCGTTTTTATCGTTGGTAAAACAATGGGAACATCATCAAACCGGCAGAGAGGGTCTTTTGGGGAGGGGATAGTGGGTACTTTCAAGATTTAGATGGGTATTATTGGGAGGTGGCTTATGCAGATAGATGGGCCTTAGATGAACAAAATATGCTAATCATCGAAAAGAACTAGCCTTATCAAACTTCAAACGTTCGCATCCTGCGCGTTTGAAGTTTTTTTGAATAAAACAATACTCACAAAAAGTTCAAGTCTACCAGTTAGGGAAGTTTGGTATAATGGTAGTGAATCATAGGATAGGAGGAAGGAAGATGAGTCAGTTAACGGAATTACAGAATGGATCGGATATTCGCGGTATTGCCATTACGACCGAGCAGCACCAGGCCAACTTGACACCAGCAGTCGTAAAAGAAGTAGCCAAAGGGTTGGTGAATTGGTTAAGAAATGAAAAAGCAATTCAAACCAATCCACTTACAATCGGTGTGGGTAGAGATAGTCGTTTGAGTGGACCAGTGCTTGCAGCGACCTTTATGGACGAGCTAACGAATCTCGGAGTACATGTCATAGATTTTCAGCTCGCAACGACGCCGGCTATGTTTATGAGTACGCAGTTTGAACAATTCGCTTGCGATGCGGGCATTATGTTTACCGCAAGTCATTTGCCATTTTATTTTAATGGAATCAAAGTGTTTAGTAAAACAGGCGGTGCAGAGAAGAGCGATATTGCCTATATCTTGCAACATACTGAGGCTGTTCAGGCTAGTCAAGGAACGATTGAAAAAGCGGATCTATTGACGCCATATGCAGACGATTTAGTAGCCAAAATTCGTCTAGGTATGCAGACAAAAGAAGCACAGCCACTGAAAGGTCTGAAAATTATTGTCGATGCCGGCAATGGTGCAGGTGGGTACTTTGCCGAGAAAGTACTTCAACCACTCGGTGCCGATACCACTGGCTCACAATTTCTAGAACCAGATGGCCATTTCCCAAATCATATCCCGAACCCTGATAATAAAGAAGCAATGGCCAGTATCAAAGCAGCAGTCTTAGACAATCAAGCTGATTTGGGTGTGATTTTTGATACCGATGTCGACCGTTCAGCTGTCGTCACTAAAAGTGGTGATGTCTTAAACCGCAATAATTTGATTGCTGTCTTGAGTCGTATCGTCTTAGCTGAACACCCAAATACAAGTATTGTCACGAACTCTCCGACATCGAATCACTTGAAACAATTTATTGAACAACTAGGTGGGAAGCAAGTCCGCTATATTTCAGGGTATCGTAATGTGATTAATAAGGCGATTGCCCTTAATGCGGCAGGTGTTGATTGCCAATTGGCGATTGAAACAAGTGGGCATGCGGCGTTTAAAGAGAATTATTTCCTTGATGATGGAGCATATGTGATTGCCAAAATTTTGATGTTGCTACCTAAATTGCAAGCCCAACACCGCTCATTAGATGAACTGATTGCCGATTTGAAGCAGCCCGCAGAAACACAAGAAATTCGCTTTGAATTAATGGCTGATGAATACCGCGGCTTAGGTGAATCAGTGATTGAAGCCTTCCGAAAATGCAATCATGAAGGCTGGACATTAGATTCGGAAAATGAAGAGGGTGTCCGCTTTACCGTATCAGACCCATACGGATCCGGTTGGTTCTTGTTGCGTATGAGCTTGCACGAGCCACTGCTAGTACTACAGGTTGAAAATGACCAACCAAACATGGTGCGTCAAGTCTTGGCGGAATTTCCAGCGAAACTACAACCATTTTCACAAGTGAATCAAGCCAAATTAACGGCGTATTTAGGTAATTGAAAATTGGTATAGACATTTCTTGTGCAGCACTCTTTTTCGTGGTATATTTGGTATATACCAAATAGGGGGGCGTTACAAATGAAAGTCATTCAAGTGAAACATGCACAAGAAGGCGGCAAACAAGCTTTCGCACAATTAAAAGAAGCGATGGACAAAGGAATTACGACGCTAGGGTTAGCGACAGGGAGTACACCCGTCACCCTCTACCAAGAAATGGTTACAAGTGCACTCGATTTCTCTCATCTGACTTCGGTTAATTTAGATGAATATGTCGGATTGAGTGGTGAAAATCCGCAAAGCTATCGCTACTTCATGAATGAGCACGTATTTAATAAAAAGCCATTTAAGGAAACGTTCGTACCAAATGGACAGGCCAAAGATTTGGATGAAGAATGTGCTCGCTATAATGACATCATTGCCCAACACCCTATTGATCTGCAAGTACTTGGGATTGGGCGCAATGGTCACATCGGCTTCAATGAACCAGGGACTTCTTTTGATGTACAGACGCATGTTGTTGCACTGACGGATTCAACGATTGAGGCCAATAAACGCTACTTTGATTCCATCGAAGAAGTACCAACACATGCATTGTCCATGGGGATTGCGTCTATTTTGAAAAGTAAACAAATCATCTTAATGGCCTTTGGGAAGGAAAAAGCAGCAGCAGTAGCGAAAATGATTGAAGGACCAGTGACTGAGCAGTTACCCGCCAGTGTCTTACAGATGCATCCTAATGTGATTGTTATTGTTGATGAACAAGCTGCCAGTGAACTAACCAAATAAAAGAATTGCTATCTACATGACAGCCACCATTCGGTTGTAGTAGATGGCAATTTTTTTTCGATAATTATCATGGTGAATTGGTGCAATATTTGGTAAAGTGAAAGAAAGAAGAAGGAGGCGTACTTATGGCTAAGATAATGATTGTTGAGGATGAAGCGGTCATTAGGCAACTCATCAGCGAAGAACTTCAAAAGTGGCAATTTGAGACATTTGGGTCAACAGATTTTCAAGAAGTCTTCGAAGATTTTCAATCACAAGCGCCGCAGCTCGTTTTATTAGATATTAATTTACCTGTGTTTGATGGGTTTTATTGGTGTCAAAAAATTCGCGAAGTATCAAACGTACCGATTATTTTTATCTCCAGTCGCAATACCAACATGGATATGATTATGGCGATGAATATGGGTGGCGATGATTTTGTCACAAAGCCATTTGAATTGGATGTGCTCGTTGCCAAAATAAATGCTTTGTTACGACGCTCGTATAATTACGTCAAAGGCACACAAGAAACTTTTACTCACAATGGACTTGTTTTAAATGTGGAAAATAGTAGTGTAGAAATTAATGGCACATTAGTTGATCTAAGTAAAAATGAGTACCGATTATTATTTATTTTGATGAAAAACCACGGCAAAATTTTGAGTCGGGAAAAATTATTACGAGCACTATGGGACGATGAACGCTTTGTCGATGACAATACATTGACTGTCAATATCAATCGGCTGCGACGCAAGATTGAACAAGCTGGTGTCCAAAATTATATTGAAACGAAGGTCGGACAAGGATATATCATTCCGTGAGGTGCGATATGACAATTAGAAAATTTTTAAAGGACCAGTGGCTGTTGTATTTGGCTTGGATTGTGTTTATGGCATTGACGGTCTTTGTCTTATGGCTGACACCTAATTATCCATTTCGTTGGAGTGTTGTGGGGTATTTGTTCTTTCTAGAAGGAGTATTGCTGGTAGTATTTCAAGCTATTTATTACTCATTGAAGCGCAAGTGGTGGGCTAAGATTACATGTACATCAAATGACAGTTTGCTTCAAGATTATGTCACGGGTGCGAAAACGGAAGAAGAGCGAGTGCAACAAGCGTATATGAATCAGCTATTGCGCGAGCACCAAGAGACCATGCAACAAGTCATCCGCAGCCAGGAAGAACAAAAAGATTACATTGATTCTTGGGTCCATGAAATCAAAGTACCACTTGCAGCGACAAAATTGCTTCTCCAATCAGTGGAATTTGATTTGCCAGATGCGAAATTTTTGGCGATCGAAAATGAGCTTGACCGAATGAACGACTATGTGGAACAAGTCTTATATGTCGCACGGTTGGATAGTTTTTCCAAAGATTACCTTATTCAAGAGACTTCACTGAAAGAAGCCATTCAGCCGGTCATTCGTAGTCAAGCAAACTTTTTTATTCAAAAAGCTATTCACTTTGAATTACAAGGCGATGATCAGTTGGTCCTGACTGATGGCAAGTGGGTGGCGTTTATTTTTCGACAATTATTATCCAATGCCATCAAATACACCCCCAATCATGGGCAAATCATGATCAAGCTTGCCAGAAACTTACAAGGCGTGTCCTTAAGCCTGACGGATACAGGCATAGGCATTCCTACAGAAGATAGCCGGCGTATTTTTGACAAAGGATTTACTGGTTCCAATGGACGAAATGCTCAAGTCCATTCGACAGGATTAGGCTTGTATTTAGTAAAGAATCTATCAGAGAAATTGGGAATTGAAGTAACTGTCGCTTCACAAGTCGGGCAGGGTTCTACATTTACTCTTTACTTTCCACAACTATCGTACTACGAAGAGAAAAAGTAACCTCTCTTAAGAAATTGAGAGAGGTGCTGTTAAGAAAACGGTAAGACAAGTAACTGTAAACAAATAGCCAGAATACCCGAAAGTTTGAGGAATAACTTCGGGATGTTCTGGCTTTTTGCGGCTGTATCTCAGGTTTTTGAAAGGTTTAGTCGATACGTTGACTCGTTAATTCTAACAATTTTTCTTTTAGATCGTTTTCCATCACACCAAGTTCAAGTTCGGCATGTTGGCGTTTTTCTTTTCCTTCTCGTTGAATGCGTAAGGTTTCTTGAATGGTTTCAATCAAGTCATTTTGCGTTTGTTGCAAGGTTTCGATATCCACAATGCCGCGTTCATTTTCTTTCGCTGTTTCAATAGCGGAAATTTTTAACATCTCAGAATTTTTGCGTAAGAGATCATTGGTCGTCTCAGACACTTGTCGTTGTGCTGTGACAGCATCTTTTTGGCGCAATAAGGTCAAAGCAATCACAACTTGGTTCTTCCACAAAGGAATCGCAGTTGCAACAGATGCTTGGATTTTTTCAGCGAGCGCTTGGTTGGTATTTTGAATCAAACGGATCTGAGGTGCTTGCTGGATGGTGATCTGTCTAGCTAAGCGCAAGTCATGTGTCCGTTTGTCTAAGCGATCTAGAAATTGTGTGTAATCATTGACGATTTGAGCATCCATTTGGTCGCCAGTTTGTTGTGCTTTTGCTAAGGCTTCGGGAATGACTGTTTGTTGCATTTCTTCTACCTTTAATTCACCTGCGGCAATATAGACGTTCAAGGCATCGAAATAGTCTTTGTTTTTTTGATACAATTGTTCTAACATCAGATTGTCTTGCAAGAGGCCATCTTTTTCTTTGGTTAATTTGACAGCAACTTTATCGATTTGGGCGCCGATTTTTTGATACTTAGCCGTTGTTTCATAGATGGACTGTTTTACTTTGCCAAACATGCGTTGGAAGAAATTTCCTTCGCCGGCGCGTAATTCATCAGGATTTGCTTCTTGCAAGCGATACATCAACTCTGTCAAAGAATCACCGACTGGACCAATGTCTGCTGCTTGAACATGATTTAGCATCGACTGTGAGAATTCACTTAATTTGGTTTGGGCATTGGCGCCATAAGTAATGACTGCTTGCTGATTGTTTACATCGATTTTATCGGCCAATTCTTTGGCTTGTTGCTGGCGCTCTAAAGGCAATTGATCGATTAAACGTGGGGCCGTTTCTTGTTTTTTCAAGGCATCAATATCTGCTTGTTGGCTAGAAGTTAGCGCATCGACGGGTGTTTCAAAAGGGTTCGCTAATAAATCATTTAAAGAATCTGTTTCGAATGTCGTTTTGTTTGGCTCATCTGTCATGGAAATACCTCCTATATAGTCTTATATGAGCAAAAAAATCTAGCCATCAGCTAGATTCTTTGCAAAATCACTGATAAAAGAGAAGTCTGCTATTTCGCTTCTTCTTTGATACTTTGTTTTGCTAATGAAAGCTCAACGTCGATATCTTCAAAGTCATCTGAAACGAAATTTTGGTAATCTTTTGCAATCAAGGCAGCCATCTGATCAATGACTAGAATGCTTTCTTCCATTTTATCATAGGTTTCTTTTGATTTGATTTCATGAGCGCTAATTTCGATATATTTATTTGTCAAATCAACTAAGTTTGGCAAATGAGTGTAAAGAAAGTGGCTAGCGTAATGTAATTTTTGTGGTTCTTTCACCAATTCTTTAAATAGAGCTTTGGCTGCTTTGACGGTATTGTGGCGCAAATCAATCGCTTTTAACTTGGCATTTGCTTGAAAGTTTTGTTGTAGCTGATCGATGTCAGCTTTGGTTTGATTCATGGTTTCGCGAAACATCTCAATTTCACGAGCGTTCATCCCAGTCTCGCGATAGTAACGTTCGCGATCTTTTGACAGTGCGGGAGCCTTTTGTTTTACACTCTTGCCACCGGTGATCCCGCGATAGACAAGATAGATACCAAGTAAAAATAAGGCAATCAGCCAAAAACTTTTTTCTGCCAGCATCGTAAAGCATAGGAAGCCAATAATTAATAAGAAGATACCAAATATTAGGTTCTTTTTCATTTCCGTTCCTCCTGAATTGTTTGAACAAAAATGGAAACTTGTTCGTTCTATTTGTATTTTAACACGATGAGAATCACTTGAGTATCCGACTTGAGATGGATTTGAATAATTTACAAAAATCGTAATTTTCTATGATACACTAGAAAAGGATAGACAATTAAATTAGAACTTGCTATTTTACAAATGAGGTGGAAGAAATGGACAGCAAAAATTTTGAAGAAAAAACAATTAAACGTAATGAACTATTCCACGGCAACATTATTGATTTTGTAGTGGACGACGTCAGCTTACCCAATGGCAAAATGGCTACCAGAGAATTAGTTTTTCATCATGGTGCAGTCGCAATCATGGCTGTCGATGACCAAGAAAGAATGGTATTTGTTTGGCAATTTCGTAAACCATTAGAAAAAATGACGTTAGAAATTCCAGCAGGCAAAATTGATCCTGGTGAAGAACAGACCCCTGAACATACGGCTAAGCGTGAGCTAGAAGAGGAGACGGACTTTCAAGCAGATCACTGGGAAGAAGTCGTGGGCATGTATTCGACACCTGGGTTCTCCAATGAATTTTTAACAATCTATTGGGCAGAGCAATTGCACAAAGCAAAACATCCTCTTGCGGCAGATGATGATGAGTTTTTATCAGTTGTAGCACTCACGTTAGCAGAGGCAAAAAATGAAATCACAAAAGGAACAATTTGCGATGCGAAGACGATTTATGCCGTAACATACTGGGAACTGCGCATGTTGAAAGGTAGGTAAGTAGATGACTCAAAAACCCTTGCTTACTCGATCTCAATTACGACAAATGCGTCAAGACGAGGAGCGCTTGCTTAAAGAGCAGCAAAAAGAGCAACTCAAAGCAAGCGAAAAAGAACACCAGCGACGAGAAAAAGAAATCGATCGCTTCTATCGGAAAGAATACAAAAAAAAGCAACCAATGAAAAAGACCCGCTCAGGTGAAAATCAAAAGTCGCGTCGCATGAATTCCTTTTTAGGGAAGGCGATTGCCGTTGTGGTGGTCTTAATTGTTTTGGTATATTTGGCTATTATCTTTTTGTAAATGATATTTGGAGGCAACGATGAAAATAGGAATTATTGGTGCGATGGCACAAGAAGTTAAGGTACTACGTGAAGTACTAGTGAATGAGCAAGCCTGGGAACAAGCAGGCGCAAAATTTTATGCAGGAACAATTGATCACCAAGAAGTCATTGTAGTGGAATCAGGTATTGGCAAAGTCGCAGCATCGATTACGGCTAGCTTATTAATTCAAAAATATGCGGTGGATGTTTTAATCAATACTGGCTCAGCGGGTGGCATCGGAGCTGGTCTATCAGTGGGCGACATCGTATTGTCGACTAAAGTGGCGTATCACGATGTTGATGTCACTGGATTTGGCTATGAATATGGGCAGTTGCCAGCAGGTATGCCATTGTATTTTGAAGCAGATGCGACGTTAGTAGAGGACTTTGCAGCGGCAGCGACAGCGACTAAGCTAAGCAGCAAAAAAGGGCTCATCGTGACCGGCGATGCATTTATTGATAGCGAAGAAAAAATCAAAACAATCTTGCATCATTTTCCAGACGCTCTTGCCTGTGAAATGGAAGGCGCAGCGATTGCGCAAACTGCCTTTCAATTTGGTGTGCCATTTGTCGTTATTCGTGCGATGAGTGATACAGCTGATCATCAAGCGACCCAAAGCTTTGACGAATTTATTGACGAAGTAGGCAAACAATCTGCTCAAATGGTTTTACAATACATTCAAATGCAAGCTAAATAAAAAGGTTGTGACAAAAGCGCTCAGTTCCGAGCAATAAAGGCAGAGATGCAAAAATTGCAGCTCAAATTTTTGAGCATGGATGCTTTATTGCCGAGAGAACTGCTTTTGAACACCGTTTATCAAGGTTGTGACAAAAGCGTTAAGTTTCGAGCAATAAACGCAGACAAGCAAAAAGCCATAAAATCCAATTTTGGATTTTATGGCTTTTTCAGTAATTCCCATTTGCCTATTGGATTTAGTAGCTGTGCTCGTTTATTTGGCTTTTACCAGATATGCACGCGATTTTCAGGCTCACGATACATGGCATCGCCAGGTTGAATATCAAACGTGGTATAGAAATCATCCAAGTTTTGTAGTTGAATGTTTGCGCGTAGTTTGGCCGGACCATGTACGTCCACATTTAGCAATAATTGTTGGTATTGCGTGGTCGCTTTGGTGCGCCAAATTTTTGCCCAGTTGGTGAAGAAGTCTGCAAGTTGTACGTCTGGCTCGGCTTTGGCTGCTTCCAGTGCACAGCTCAACCCACCAGCATCTGCAATATTTTCAGATACGGTTAACTTGCCATTTACTTTGGCACCAGCAAACTCAATACCGTCAAATTCATCAATCATGGCTTGAGCAAGTAATTGGAATTGGGCCAAATCTTCTGCGGTCCACCAGTTATGCAAATTGCCGTTTTCATCAAATTTTGCCCCATTGTTATCAAAGGCGTGAGAAATTTCATGAGCAATCACCGCACCGATTCCGCCATAGTTGGCACTGCTTGATTGCGTCAAGCTATAAAATGGTGCTTGTAAAATAGCAGCAGGGAAGACGATAATATTCATTAGACCACTGTAGTAAGCATTGACCGTAGCTGCCGACATGCCCCATTCTTTGCGGTCAACAGGTTTTGTTAGTTTGTTGAAGTTGTCTTCACGGGCCAAACGTTTAAAGTGTAAGGTATTACTAAAGAATGAGCCACCATCTTCTTTGGCTACAGTTTGGTAGTGATCGTAAACAGCTGGAATGCTTTCCGGATAGCCTACATGAATGCCGATTTTATTTAGTTTTACTACAGCTTGTTTGCGGGTAGCTTCACTTAACCACGTATTAGTTTCTAAGCGATTTTTATAAACATCCACCATCGCTTGGACCATATGTTCGACATTTTGTTTGGCTTTTGGCCCAAAGTATTTTTGACCATAGTAAACACCGATTGGCGCGCTGAATTGATTAAATGCTAGGGTATAAGCTGCTTTGACTGGCTCTTTGGCTGCTTGAATACCAGATAAGAAGCGACCGTATTCACCACCAAGGACGCGAATATCGTCACTTAGATAGTCAGTATATTGTAAGCTTGTCATCACATACAGCCAGCTTTTTAGTAAAGGGAATTGCTCTTGGGTGACAAATTCTTTAAAGGATTCAAAATAGGCTGGTTCTGAAACAATGATTTGTTCAGGTTTTGTTGGTAAAACTGCCGCAAATGCTTTGTCTAAATCAATCGTATCAGAGTATGCGATGACTTCTTCATACGAACGAGGGTTGTACATTAGACTGTAATCAGCATTTTCTTCTGCACTTTTGACAAATGGCACCAATGAACGGTCAAATGCCATCGCTTGCTCGACTAAAGTTTCAGCTTCGGGACGTGTGTGACCGAGTTTTTGGAGAAGCAAGCTAGATGTTTCAAAAAACTTTTGTAACATCGTATCAGCTTGTTCATTGTCTTCGGCATAGTACGTCTTATCTGGCAAAATTAACGAAGTCGGTGATAAATACACTGCATGTGTAGTAGTATGCTTCATATCCGCCATAACACCAAAGTCAAATGGTAACGGGAAGCCATCAAGAATCCAATCTCCTAGTTGTTCATTTAACTCTTGGAAGCTATCGATTCCTTTGATTCGTGCCAAGAGTGGCGCGACAGGTTCTCCTGCTAGTTGGTCTCGCTCAGCAAAATCAGTAGCCAATTGATAATACGCAACTGCGTGTTGTAAATGTGCATCAGTAACAGTCTCAGGATTGGCTGCCCATTCAGCAAATGTCTTCATCAAGAGTTGGTCAATTTCTGATACTAAATCTTGAAATCCACCGGTAGAGGGTTTGTCTGCTGGAATAACGGCCGATTCAATCCATTCACCGTTGACATAATGATAAAAATCTTCTTTTAGATTTAAGTTCATACGTAATTCCTCACTTTCTTATGTTACTATTATCGTATAAGGATAGTATTCTGACAAGTAGAGGACGATTGGAGGACTGGCGGATGGATACGATACACTGGCACGGTATAGCGCAAGAGCGATTTAAACGATATGAAAAGTGGATCAACACGGATGGACAGCTATGTGGTTCCTATGCGGCGGCCGTTTTTTTGGCATACCTACAAGACTATGAGCCACCATTTCATTTACCGAGATTTGTCCGGCAAATGGATTCGGCAGATGGTGAAAATTTGGTGCACTATTTACGCTTATTTATTCAGCCATTAGGATTAGCTACGATACCACTGCAAGTCAGCTGGGGAATTTCACGCTTTTGTCGCTATATGGATCAGCCTTACTGGGCTCGACTCACGCCAATCGGTGGTTGGGAGCGGACAGTCAAGCGCATCGATCAAGGCTTGCCACTCATCGTTGGTTTAAATAAAAAACTAGGTAGCACATATGGCAATCATTGGGTCGTCGCTTATGCATATGGTGAAGATCAAAACGGCAAACGCTGGGTGAAAGTCCATGACAATTGGGGGAATTATCGAGCGGTCGTACCTGCCAAGTGGTTAATGAGTACCGTTTCATTTAAAGAAATTGGGGAAATAAAGCAAACGAATGAAAATTAGTATGAAAATATGTTAAAATAAAGCAAACTACGACATCGGAGGAAACTATGAACGACAATTATTCAGAAGAACCCTTGAAAATCTTTAGCCTGAATGGCAATGTGCCACTGGCCGAAAAAATTGCTGACGTATTTGGCTGTGAGTTAGGGAAATGTTCCATCAAACAATTTAGTGATGGTGAGATTGCAATTAGTATTGAAGAGAGTGTTCGCGGCGTCCATACGTACTTGATTCAGTCAACAAACAAGCCCGTCAATGATTATTACATGGAACTTTTGATTATGATTGATGCAATGCGTCGAGCAAGTGCTAAAACAATCAATGTTGTGTTGCCGTATTATGCTTATGCACGCCAAGACCGTACGTCCAAGCCACATGAACCCATTACAGCAAAATTGATTGCCAATATGTTGGTCGAAGCGGGTGTGACAAGAGTCTTAACGCTAGATTTGCATACCGTTCAAGTGCAAGGTTTCTTTGATGTTCCAGTAGATAATTTATTTACCATTCCATTATTTGCACGCTATTACTTAGATAAAGGTATGAATGGCGATGATTACGTGGTTGTTTCACCGAAAAACAGCGGCATCCAACGTTCAAGAAGCTTAGCCGAATATTTAGAAACGACACTAGCTATCGTCGATCAAGGAGAAACACCTGAAGAAGAAGGCTACGTGATTGGCGATGTCCAAGGGAAAAATTGTATCATGGTCGATGATATTTTAAATACGGGTGAGACGTTTGCAAAGGCGGCTGAGTTATTACTAGCAGCAGGTGCCAAATCTGTCCACGCCTGTGCATCACATGCTTTGTTTAATAGCCAAGCAAAGGATGTATTAGAAGCAGCTCCGATTGAAGACATTTGTGTGACGGATTCTTGTCTGACTGATGACAATCTCCATCCACGCCAAACAACCTATATTACGTGCTCAGAGTTAATCGGTGAAGCACTGAAAAGAATTCATGACAATACACCAATGAGCCCGCTCTTCCGCTTGCAAAAATAAGGTGTATGCAGACGGTAGCTCCTATCATTGCCATGATAGGAGCTATTTTTACTTAGTAAATAAAAGAATGAAAAGAGGAAAAAGGATGACTTATTTTGACCATGCGGCCACCACACCCATCCATCCGCAGGTTGTGGAAACAATGACCAAGTTAATGCCAGAGATTTTTGGTAATCCATCGAGTGTCCATCGCTACGGACGGGCAGCCAATGAAAAACTAACGACCGCTCGTCAAGTCATTGCCGAAAGCTTGGCCGTTAAACCCCATGAAATTATTTTTAATGGTGGTGGAACAGAAGGAGACAATACGGCTTTGATTGGTACCGCCTTCACTCGAAAAAATCAAGGACGTCATATCATTACGACGCAAATTGAGCACCCTGCGATTTTGCAAACTGCGGCATTTTTAGAGCAGCAAGGCTTTGAGGTTACCTACCTATCAGTCGATAAGTCAGGTATGATTTCTCTAGATGAATTCAAAGCAGCCTTACGGGAAGACACGATTTTGGTTTCGATTATGTTTGCCAATAACGAAACAGGAAATCTCTTGCCAATCAAAGAAATTGGCGCTATTTTGAAAGATCATCCAGCATATTTCCATACCGATGCGGTGCAAGCTTATGGCAAAGTCTCGATTCGTCCGCATGAATTAGGAATTGATATGTTAAGCATCTCTGCACATAAAATAAATGGACCAAAAGGAACGGGCTTCTTCTTCAAGCGCGATGGTCTATCGCTGCCTTCATTTTTACATGGAGGGGAACAAGAAGAGAAGCGTCGTGCAGGGACTGAAAATCTCATTAGTATTTGCGGGATGGCAGCAGCCGTGGCACTGCATTCAGAAAAAAACCAAGCGGCACAAGCACAAAAGTATCAAGGTTTTACCGATACTGTTACACGCATTTTAGCGGAACAAGAGATTGCGTATCACTTAAATGGCAATGAACAAGCCAAGATGCCCCATATTTTAAATATTGCCTTGCCAAATGTCGACAATCAAATGATATTGATGCATATGGATTTAGCTGGTTTTGCTATCTCGACTGGTTCGGCTTGTACGGCTGGAAATGTCGAGCCATCGCATGTCTTGACGGCAATGTATGGAGAAGATTCACCCTATATTCGTGAGTCCATTCGTATTAGCTTTGGCCTAGGGAACACTCAAGAGGAAGTAGAAACATTTGCGTACAAATTAAGTGCAACAGTCAAACGCTTGCAAAAAAAATAGTTTCTCAACAATAAAGATAGTCAAGGCTTTGATTTCTTTATATAATAAATAGAGAATAAAAAATGAGGTGAAACAATGGGTTTTGAAACAAAAACAACGGTACTCGGCTCGCCACAGTACTATCAGCTAGCTAGTACGGCGAAACGTTACACGCTACGTGACAACGGCTTTACAGAAACCAATGGTGGAAATTTCCAATTGATTCGTCCGCTACAAGCAACACCACAAAGCAAAGAAGGATTCCAATTAAAAATAACGGTAGCCAAAGACATCAAGACGTTTAAAATGTCTGTAACGACAGCCAATGGATTAAAAGCTGTCAATTTATTTAAAGATCCAAAGCATGAAATGTTGCGTGAGAAATTTACATTCTTAATGGATGGATTTATCGACCGTGGCTTGTTTGAAGAAGTAACAAAGTAACAAGACAAAGCGGCTGTTGTTATCATTGGCAGACATGCCGAGATTGACAGTAAGAGTGCTGAAAGAAAACACCACCAAAAGAGAGCAGTTACCCAAAACGGTAACGGCTCTCTTTTTATAAGAACATTTCTTCATCTTTTTAGTCTGTAACGTGTCAATTCCTGTTTGTTATCTTAACAGATCCAGTCGAAAACAAAAGAGTATATAAACGAGCAAGCTCGCCCTTGGTGTTTCTGTTGCGTTCTCGTTACAGAGATACGAATACATTGGCAAAAAAGGCTCAACAAAATGAACGAAGAAAAAAGGGATAATGACAAATAAAGTAGTTACGGACAAAGAAATTGATTGAAGTAGCGAATCTCATGAAGGTATATTAACGGCATTAATCTATATTATTTGCCTATGTCAAACAGGGTAGACAACAGCGATTCTTTTTGTAGCAAAAAAAATGAAACACAAAGACATGAAAAAAATAGCAATCTCTAGTATAATAGCTTGGACTGAAAAGTTGCGACCTTCAAATCGTAGATGTTTCAGAATCAATTGAAATGATGGTGATAGAAATGAAAGACAACAGCAACACAAGAGTCGTTGTTGGGATGAGCGGCGGAGTCGATTCATCGGTAACAGCACTTCTCTTAAAAGAACAAGGATATGATGTCATTGGAATCTTCATGAAAAATTGGGATGATACGGATGAAAATGGTGTTTGTACAGCGACCGAAGATTACAAAGATGTAGCCAAAGTTGCCGACCAAATTGGTATACCTTATTATTCGGTAAACTTTGAAAAAGAATATTGGGATCGAGTATTTGAATATTTCTTAGCGGAATATCGTGCCGGCCGCACACCAAATCCAGACGTCATGTGTAACAAAGAAATTAAATTTAAAGCCTTTCTTGATTATGCGCTAGATTTAGGAGCAGACTTTGTGGCTACTGGTCATTATGCCCAAGTGGTTCGCGATGAAGATGGTTTGACGCATATGTTGCGTGGGGTTGATAACAATAAAGACCAAACATATTTCTTAAGTCAATTGTCACAAGACCAACTAGCAAAAACAATGTTTCCGCTTGGTGGCATGGAAAAAAGTGAAGTACGCGCCATAGCACAAAGAGCGAATCTTGCTACTGCGAAGAAAAAAGATTCAACAGGTGTTTGCTTTATTGGCGAAAAAAACTTTAAACAATTTTTGAGCCACTATTTACCTGCGCAAAAAGGCAATATGGTTACGCTAGATGGTGAGGTCAAAGGGCAACATGATGGCTTGATGTATTATACGATTGGTCAACGTCAAGGATTAGGTATCGGTGGCGGTGGTAAGACGCAAGAGCCTTGGTTTGTCGTGGGAAAAGATTTGGCAACGAATACGCTATACGTCGGGCAAGGATTTCATCATCCGGCTTTATATGCGGATCATTTGGATGCCAGTGACATTCATTTCACCAATCAAAGCGGTCAACCAGAAGAATTCAAATGTACTGCTAAGTTCCGTTATCGCCAACAAGATGTACCGGTCACGGTCCGACTGTTAGCAGACAATCGAGCAGAAGTCTATTTTGACGAACCAGTCCGAGCAATTACGCCAGGCCAAGCCGTCGTTTTTTATGATGGCATGGAGTGCTTAGGTGGTGGCTTAATCGATCGGGCGTTCCAAGAAAACAAAGTGTTACAGTACGTCTAAACTTACAAAAAGAGTTACAGGAAAGGGGCAAATGAGTAGCCCTTTTCCTTCTTTTTTTGCGGATTTTCTTTGATCAGCGGCTTAAATTTTGGAAGATGTGCTATAGTAGAAAAGGAAAAAAATAAAAAATGCATGGACCTTCACAAGCTAACTTCTTGAAAGTTCTACTAAAAGTCAATACTATAACTAATAGCAGAAACGAAATGTAAAGACTTGAAAGATAAGCGAGGATGGAAAAACATGTATCAGGTAATCATAATGTATGGTGACAATGAGCCATGGTGGTTTTTTGAAGAGTGGCGCAACGATATTGATGAAGAATACGCATTTCGTTCACTAGAGGAAGCTGAAGCCTGTTATCAAAAACAATGGGCTAAATTAAGAGAATATTATACACACATCTATGCACGCCCTAATTATTTGAGTGCTTTTTGGAATGAAGGTGAAGAACGCTGGTGTGAAGAATGCGACGATGATTTGCAGCAATACAAAGGATTGGCCCTTTTAAAAGATTATCAACCTGTCACTGTAGAAAGCAGGAAGGAACTATATGAAGCAACTAATTCTAGCCGAAAAACCAAGCGTTGCCAAAGATCTCTCTAGAGTACTGGGCGCGACGCAAAAACAAAAGAACTATTACGAAGGCCCAACTGTCATTGTGACGTGGGCCCTTGGTCATTTATTGGGCTTAAAAATGCCAGAAGACCTCAATAAGGAATGGCAGACATGGCAATTGGAAACACTGCCGATGATTCCCAAAAAAATTGGTATCCAACCACTACCCAAGACTGGTCATCAGCTGAAAGCCATCAAACAACTAGCCCAACGCAAAGATGTCAAAGAACTAATTATTGCCACGGATGCTGGACGTGAAGGAGAATTAGTCGCTCGTTGGATTATTGAGTGGATTCGCTTTGATAAACCAATCAAACGACTTTGGATTTCTTCACAGACGGACAAAGCCATCAAAGAAGGATTTCAAAAATTAAAGCCGGCTCAAGAATACAATCATCTGTATCAGTCTGCCCTTGCACGAGCACAAGCGGACTGGTTGGTTGGGTTGAATGTGACGCGGGCACTAACCGTGAAATACAAAGATAATCTAAGTGCTGGACGAGTACAGACCCCGACCTTGGCACTAGTCAGAAAACAAGAGCAGTCCATTGAAACATTCAGAGCGCAAACCTATTATCAAATCGAACTTGCAGTAGGAAAATCACGAGCAACAATGGCGCAAAAAAATCCTTATGAATGGCAAGAAGCTAGCCAAGCACAAGCGATGATGAAACAGCTGCAATCCCAGCCAGGGAAAGTCACAAGCATCAATGAAAAGACACAAAAACAAGCTGCCCCATTGCCTTATGACTTAACGGAATTGCAACAAGAAGCCAATGCACGCTTTGGGTATTCAGCAAAAAAAACATTGAGTCTGGTACAGAGCTTGTATGAAATACACAAAATCGTCAGCTACCCACGGACTGATAGCAAGTATTTGCCAAACGATTTAAAACAGACGATGAATGAGCGCTTAGCAGCTGTCGCGACGTTTTCACCTGAAGTAAAATTGTATATCAAAAACGGAGCAAACGTTATTCAGACCAACGTCTTTAATGATGGCAAGGTGACGGATCATCATGGATTGGTGCCGACAGAGGAACGGGCACGCTACGAAAAATTGAGCAATGACGAGCAAAAAATTTATCAATTAATCGTGCAACGCTTCTTAGGGCTATTTGCGCAACCGCACATCACGAAGCAGCAAACGACAGTGGTCTCATTTGGCGCTGCTCAGTTTACTTTCCAACAAAAGCAAGTCATTCAAAGTGGCTGGAAGCCAGCGACAACGGAGACACCAACTACGGAAAATTGGTCAATGAACCAAAGTATTGCACCAAACTTCCAACTAAAAAAAGGTCTAACCACACCGCCAAAACCATTGACTGAAGGAACGTTACTAGGGAAAATGGAAAAATTCCACCTTGGCACACCAGCGACACGGGCCGAAATTATTGAAAAACTAATAAAGAGTGAGCTAATGGAGCGCTCGGGCAATAGCTTGGCCGTCACACCTAAAGGCAAGCAACTGCTAACCTTAGTCAATCCTGATTTGGTTACACCTATTTTGACACAAAAATGGGAAGAAGAGCTTGAAGCAATCGCAGCAGGGACGTATCCGTTCCAAACGTTTGTGACACAAATCGAGCAAGACACGCGTGACTTGGTGAAAGAAATCAAGCAAAGTGAAGCGACGTACCAAGACTTTGCGCTAACGCAAAAAAAATGTCCCGAATGTGGCGAATTGTTGCGTGAAAAAAATACCCGCGATGGCAAAGTCTACGTCTGTACCAACAACTCGTGTAGCTATCGCCGTCGCAAAGATCCTAAAGTTTCTAATCATCGCTGCCCTCAATGCCATCGCAAAATGGAAATCATTGATGGGAAAAATGGTGCCTTTTTCCGTTGTAAATATGATGGCACTACAGAAAAAATGCTTGGAACAAAAGAACGGAAGAAAAGAATGACCAAGCATGAAGAACGTAAGCTTGTAAAAAAATATAGTCAAGCCGATGAAGAAGTCGAAAGCCCACTTGCTGCAGCACTAAAAGCCGCACTGGGCCAGTCTGAAGAATAGATGGACTAATATGCACAGTAAAAAAACCACCAAAAGATTCTTTTTGGTGGTTTTTTAAGATGATTTTTTCGCGTATTAGCATCGCTTATAACGAATTTTATTTTTTGATTCCTTCAGCAATTAATTGTTGAAGTTTTTTTTCCCTTAATACGGTAAGTGCGACCATTTTTTTCGATATATTGATGCTCGCGCAGCCACTTGAATGTATGGATAAGATGGCGATAGCTTTCAGTTAAGAGGTGCAAAACGGGTATATCATACATTAAAAGTTGTAATGAAAAGCATCAGTGATAATTAATTTAGAACAAATTAATTTAAAGTAACACTGCAAATGACCTCGATTTAGCAAAAAATCTCGTTCGCGATAGTTTATTTTTACGCCGATTGTAAAATTAAGCTAGACAAATAAAAAAGTCATTTGTGCTACACTCA
>ENA-OWZU01000111-OWZU01000111.1-human-gut-metagenome-genome-assembly--contig:-NODE-111-length-32798-cov-14.282870_pt1 | contig 32798 bp, 36 predicted proteins | sample MGYA00249263_ERZ652121 | MGnify/ENA primary metagenome ERZ652121 (study PRJEB26925, sample SAMN05827113) | human gut metagenome | biome: ENVO:2100002; feature: ENVO:00000062; material: ENVO:00002003... | reverse complement strand
GAGATGACGTCGAGTCTCGTGGGCTCGGAGATGTGTATAAGAGACAGCTCCAGGTGAGGGCGAACAACACAAGGCATAGGGATATGCCCCATCTCGCCGATATCTTCTTAAGGACGGGATCGGTCAACGCCACGATGCCGGTACATGCGGCCATGCAGTAGATGATGCCAAAATTAACCGAATCGTCTACTGAGACAAGTGTTGTTGCCAACCAGACGACGAGTGCTGCTAAGGCGTATTTGGCGGCACGTTTGATATTGTTGCGCGAAAGGGTGCACATCCAACCCGCGATAAATAAAAATACCCAGCTGATGCTGGCGCGCCAGATGTCTTGAAAGACAGTCTGGGTAAACCAGGGCATATCCCAGTCGTACAGGTAGGCGAGATCGTAGCAAGCGTGAAAACCTGCCATTGAAATCATCGTAAACCCGCGGACGGTATCAAAGATGGTGATGCGTTTTTGCATTACGAGAACCGGCGCATCAAGCCGACGACTTTGCCCAAGATAACGGGATTCGTTGCATAGATAGGCTCCATGGTGTCATTCTCGGGCTGCAGGCGTACGCGTCCCTGCTCCTTGTAGAACGTCTTGACGGTCGCTGAACCATCAATCATGGCCACGACAATTTCGCCGTTCATGGCACTCTTTTGTTCACGGACGATGATGTAATCGCCATTGAAGATGCCGACATTGATCATTGAGCTCCCATGCACCTCAAGGATAAAGGAACCCTGATCGGTGGCGATTTCGGTCGGGATAGTAAAAGTGTCTTCGATATTCTGCTCGGCCAGAATGGGAATCCCAGCCGCGACGCGACCAACGAGCGGTAGCGAGACCGTTCCGCGAGGTGCGGTGGGCTCGTCAGATTTAGAAATTGAGACAGAGGAACCGTCCTCGTTAAAGAGTTCCAGGGCGCGCGGTTTGGTGGCATCGCGCTTGAGTAGCCCGCGCGCTTCCAGAGCAGATAGATGGGCGTGCACGGTGCTGGGGGAGGAAAGGCCCACGGCAGAAGCCATCTCGCGCACGCTGGGCGGATAACCCTTCTCCTGCTGATATTCCTTGATGAAGTCGTAAATTTGCTGCTGACGCTTGGTAATTTTGCGAGCCATCAGGGCATCCTCTCTACCCATGTCAAACAAATGTTCGAATTTTGCTTGACAGGAACAACTGTTCGAAGATAATAATAACCGAACATTCGTTCTCGCGCTAGACATTTTTGTCCGCGCGGCTTGATAAAACTGTTCTCAGCAAAACACGCGAGAGGAGAACATGATGAACGCAACGAATATGGTCCAGGGAAACCTCGCCCTTAAGCTCGAGACGCCTGCAGAACCCACTTTTACGGTTGTTCAGGGTGGTCGCTCCGGCTTTCAGCCTTTGACCGTAAAGCCTGCTCGCAATCAGCAGGCTGCAGTCGCGCCGGCCCGCGTTGCTCTCAAGGTTCCGACGATTGTCGCCGTTGCCGTTGCGCTTACGCTCTTCTTTGTCCTCGCTACGTCGGTCTTTAGCGCGCGTCACGCCGCGTATGCCGAGTCCGTTTCTAACGTTACCTACGAGACCATTCGCGTTCAGCCTGGCGATTCTCTTTGGTCGCTTGCCGAGGAATATCCAATCGAAGGCCTTTCCACGCAAGAGACTTCCGACATGATCCGTAACGTCAATCATCTGGAGCATGGTTCGCTCGCCGCCGGTGCGCATCTTAAGGTTCCTACTCGTTCGTAATCATTATCACGCTGCGCATGGTACCCTTGTTATCGTTTAAGAGGAGGTACCATGCGCTGTCCCAAATGCGGCAAGGCACATACCCGCGTCGTTGATTCCCGTATGCAGGAGTCAAATAACACCATTAAGCGCCGTCGCGAATGTTGCTCGTGTAATTACCGCTTTACAACGTTCGAGCGATGCGAAGACCCAATCGAGGTCATTAAGTCGGACGGAACTAAGCAGCGGTTCGATCGCAATAAGCTGCTCGTCGGCTTGATGCGTGCCACCATCAAGCGCGATATCGACACTAAGAAGCTCAATGAGATTATCGACGATATCGAGGTCGAGCTGCGTTCTCGTACACTGACGGCCGTCACGTCCCATGAGTTGGGTGACATGGTGCTCAAGCGCTTGGCCAAGATCGACAAGGTGGCGTACATCCGCTTTGCCTCGGTCTACCGCGATTTCAAAGACGTCGATGAGTTTCTGCAAGAGCTCGACAAGCTAAGGTGATTCCATGTCCAACATTACCCTCAACATAAAGCGTCTCGATCCCACCGTCGAGCTTCCCAAATACGCCCATCCCACCGATGCCGGCTTGGATCTGCGCTCCAACGAGGACTGCGTCCTGAAGCCCTTCGAACGCCGTCTGGTCTCTACCGGGCTGGCCATCGCCCTGCCCGATGGCTACGCCGGCTTCGTCCAGCCCCGCAGCGGTCTCGCCATCAAGCAGGGCCTGTCTATAGTCAACACGCCAGGCCTCATCGACGCCCACTACCGAGGAGAACTCAAGGTTATCCTCATCAACCTGGATCCCTCCAACAACATCAAAATCAACAAAGGCGACCGCATAGCCCAACTCGTCATCCAAGAAGTCCCCACGGTCAACCTCATAGAAGTAGAAGAGCTAGACGAAACCGACCGAGGCAACGGAGGCTTCGGCTCCTCCGGCGTCGCCTAGGGGCGCTCGTATCTCTCCCGCCCGCCTCTCACACATATCATTCCATGCTCAAACATTCTCGCTTCGCAGGGGCGCACGGATCCCGCTTTCGCCTGAGCCCCATACATATCATCCCGTGCTCAAACATTCTCGCTTCACTGCGAAACTGCGCGCGGGATGATATGTATGGGGCTCAGGCGAAAGGGCTACATGCTTGACATAAAACAATCTTTCTAGTTAGCCGATGCGATAAAGGGATGCCTCCTTTGTCGCATCGACTAACTCTATTTATATTTTCCTGTTTTACCTTTGCAGGTTCTAATGGAGGGGATACCGAAGTAGCTGCTAGTAAGTAAACGTAGCTGCTCAGCGGGAGCCGCCCATATATCGTTCCACGCGCAGTTTCGCAGCGCAGCGAGAATGTTTGAGCATGGAATGATATATGGGCGGCTCCCGCTGAGCAGCGGACTTTCGTCTACCTGATATGAGCAGGTTTTCCGCCCCAGTAGAAGCAACAGAAGGCTCGTTTGCGCTTTTGGGGTTTGCCTGCGAGTTCCATGGTGGCGATGGCGATGTCTTCGGCTGCGTGGGGGCGGCGTAGTACTTCGCCGTTGATGAGTAGGGCTTTGAGTGATTCGGGATGGTCGTGCAGGTGACGAAGCGTCACGATGAGTTCTCGTGCGGTGGTGACATGCATGCTGGCGCCCATGCCGGTGAGCATCGTGGTGTTGGCCTTTTCCTGGCCGTATGATTTACCCAGCAGGATCATCGGCAGATGAGCGCACAGGCACTCGGTGACCGTGAGTCCGCCTGATTTGAGGATTGCCAGGTCGCAGCCGTGCATGAGGGCCGCCATGTCGTCCACGTAGTCCAGAACCGTGACGTTGTCGAGCTTCATGGCGTCGAAGAGCGTTTTGAGTCGGGTGGCGTATTCCTTATCCTTGCCCGGTAAAAAAACAAAGTGCATGTCCTCAAAGCCGCGTAAGAAGGGGAGCGTGTGGTCCATCGCGGCACGGAAACGCACGTAAGGCTGCGGCAGGCTGGCGCCAGCCATAACCAGCACGACCGTCTTGTCTGCCGGCAAATTGAACTTTTCCAGCTCTTCCTCACGATCGTAATTTGAATCGAAACCGGCTCGGATGGGGATGCCCGTTATGCGGATCTTTGACTCGGGAACTTTGCGCGGGCGCAGCGTTTCGGCCATAAACTCGTTGGCCACGCAGAACAGGTCGGTGTCCTTGTGGGGCCAAAAGCCTTCGACTTCATAGTCTGTTGGTACGCATATGACCGGATAATCGATACCCGTAATAACGCGGGCGCCCACGGCAACATTGGCTGCTGTGATGTGCGTTGCGACCACGGCTATAGGCCTGCGGCGACGAATATATTCGTTGAAGGCGGGGAACATAATTCGCGACCATGCCGTGCCGCCACCCCAGAGAAGATGCCCCGTAAGCGTATATCGCCAGGTCAGGTCGTAAATGGGGCGTGTGGCTCCCGTAAAAGAAGCCGCGGTCTTATTGCCGTCGAATTTAATACGTCCAAAATCAAGGATATCGAGCACTTCAATTTCAATATCCTCAGGGATTCCCTTGGTGCCGCGGATAAGGTCAAATGCTTGTGCAATCGCGTTGGCGGCGGCTTTGTGGCCCGATCCAACTGATGCGTGCACAATGGTTACCAGGGGTTTTTGTGCAGGTAAAACGGTCATTTGCTCCGGTTGGGGAGTGGCTTGCATGGGCAGGGGAGCGCTATTGCTCGTCTGCGTTTGATCCATCGATAACTCCCCTTCAGCTTTGTTACGCGATTTATCATTGTAGTGCATGAGTGTCATGTTCACGTAAATTTGGGTATGAGCGCAAAGAACGACAACGTTTCGACGAGAGGATTCTTCATGACTACCGATCAGCCGATTGATGTTGCGATTATCGGTGGAGGCCCCGCGGGCTATGCTGCCGCCATTTACGCTGCGCGTGCCAACCTGACGACGACCGTGATTGAGCAGGGCATGTCGGGTGGACAGATCGCCACGACCAATGAGGTCGAGAACTATCCGGGCATTCCGCTCTTGAGTGGCGCCGAACTCGGCGAGCGTTTTCAGCAACATGCAGAGGGGCTGGGAGCGCAGGTTACATGGAGCATGGTTACGGGTATCGATTACGATGCCGATGCAGCGCTGTTTACGGTGCATCACGATATGGGCGATACGCTTGCCTCGAGCGTTATCGCTTGCATGGGTGCCACGCCGCGTCCGGCAGGTTTCGCTGGCGAGGATACCTATCGCGGTCGTGGCGTTTCATATTGCGCAACATGTGACGGCATGTTCTTCCGCGGCAAACAGGTCTTTGTAATCGGTGGTGGCAATTCGGCATGCGAAGAGGCACTGTTCCTGTCAGACATTGCCAGCAGTGTGACCATCGTGCTGCGCCGCGACCAGTTCCGTGCGCCTGATGGTGTTGTTCAGAAAGTACTCAAAAAGGACAATATTACAGTTAGGTACCAAACTAGTATTGTTGAGCTTTCTGGTGAAGCGATGCCCACGACAATTACGTTCAAGGACAATGCAAGCGGTAAGACGCATGCTGAGACCTTTGAGCCTGGCTCGTTTGGCATCTTTGTCTTTACCGGGACGCAACCCCATACCGAGCTTGTTGAGCATCTTGTCGATCTGGCGCCTGATGGCGGCATTTTGACTGATGAATCCATGGCGACCCGCACGCCAGGTCTATTTGCTGCTGGCGATATCCGTTCCAAGCGCTTACGTCAGGTTGTGACCGCCGTTTCTGACGGAGCCATAGCAGCAACGAGCGCATACGCGTTTCTCCGCGGATAAGTACGATAATATATCTTATGTAAGGTTGCTATCTTTAAAACAAAGTGGTTGGACGGTGCATCAATGTGCTGTCCAACCACTTTTACTTTCCTGCTATATAGTATGCAAAACTAGATAACCTAGAATACAATATAGCTAATGAACGGAGGATCCTTATGAACCACGCCAAACGCGTTATCCCGATGTCCGATTCGTCGGTCAGCATTAAGCCTGAGGATATTCAGCCCACTGTGCTGCCCGATGCATTTATTCAGTCCGATATCGTGCGCAAACTCAATACGTTGAGTCTGCCGCGCTATAACCAGTTGCCCAATGTGACGCTCTACCGCGACCAGGTTATTGAGTATGTTGCGCTGTGGATGGAGCCGCTGTCTATTTGCGTTGAGCAGCCTGTCATTACGCCATCGATGATCAATAACTACGTGAAGGTCGGCCTGGTGCCTGCTCCGGTCAAAAAGCAGTATGGTCGCGAGCAGATTGCCCGCCTGATCGCTATCTGCATCTTTAAGCAGGTGCTACCTATTGCTGCGGTGCAGGCGCTCTTTAACATTCAGCGTTTGAGCTACGATGCCCCGACGGCCTTCGACTATGTGGTCGATCAGCTCGAGGCATCGATTCGTTCGGCGTTTTCTGTCGAGCAGACGCCGGTTCCCGATACGGCGCATCAGGTAACGCGTGAGTCGCTGCTTGTGCGCAGCGCGGTTTCATCCTTTGTTTCGAAAGCGTACCTGATGAGCTATCTCAAGTTCAACGGGTTTAATAGCTAGCCGACGTATAAAACGGGCGGGACAAAGAGCCATCTGCCGCTTTGTCCTGCCCGTATTTTGCTGGTTGGACTTTATTTGCCCGAAGCTACGCCCATGCCATAGCCGATGATGAGGCCGTGCATCTCGGCGTAATAGGAATCCAGGCCATTGCAGGGCATAATGATGGTCTTGGAGTCGGGCCAATGCTCAATAATGCGATCGGCCAGCGCCTGGGCGCTCGATGCGTTCTCCACATGGTCGATGACGACCTCACCGCCCGTAAAGCCCTCGGCTTCCATAGTGTCGATGATCTTGTTGAGCATCTTCTTTTCGCCACGCGTGTGCCCCACGAGTTCGATTTTACCGGCCTCACTCGCCGTGCCCAAAATGCGGATATTGAGCTTGTTGGCAATGACGCCGGCTGCCTTAGGGATACGTCCGGCTTTGGCGAGATTTTCGTAATTGCACAAGCTGAAGAGGATTTTGCTGTTCTGTTCAAGGCTATCGAAGTATGCGCAAGCGTCCTCGAATGAGACATTCGGATTGCTTGCAAGATAGCGGTCGAACAGCAAGAAAATGAGGTCCATTTTGCCGCCAGCTGCGCGTGAATTGACTAGATGAATCTGTCGGTCGGGCTCCTCGGCAAGAATCATATCGCGAGCCGTGGCTGCCGCGTTGTAGCTGCCCGACACGCCCTCAGAGATCGGCATGCAGATGGTCTTGTCTGCCAATTTGAAGAGCTCGGCCCACTCCCCTACGCTGGGACAAGCGCTCGAAGAAGCGTTCGTCTCCGCCTGAACAGCGCAGTTGAGCTTATGAACATCGAGCGAAAGGTCATCGATGAATTCACGCTCCCCCACTCGAATTTTGAGGGGCGCAAATGCAAAGGTGGTATGGGGCGCGGTCGGTTGCCAATCGCGGAGGTTGCAGCTTGAATCGGAGATAAGTGCCCAGCTCATAGAGGGTCCTTTCTAATTGTTCCCATTCAATTATAGCCATCTTGCAGACCGATTGGGCCGCTATCTAGTATTCAAAACTAGATAGCGGCCTGCACTAAAGGCAAAAGAATGGACCCCATGACTCAAAGCCACGAGGTCCATATCCGTTTGCATTATCTGAATACTTAATAACGCACGAAGATATAGTTATTGTTCATGCCGGCGGCAACGGAGCTGATGATAACACCCGTGTTGTAGTCGGAAGCATGAATCATCTGACCACCACCGATGTAAATGCCGGTGTGGTACGAGTTGACCACAACGTCACCGGGCTGCGGATCGGACACACGCGTCCAGCCCATAAAGGTGCCCGTGGTGCCCAGGCGGCAATAGCGACCAGTGAGGCAATAGCTAACAAAACCAGAGCAGTCGAAACTGTTCGGGCCAATTCCGCCCCAGGAATAGGCGCAACCAAGCTTGCTGTATGCACGCGAGACAACAGAACCGCCATCGACGGACTGGCTCGGAGCAGAAGGCGTCGGAGCCGGAGCAGGCGTGGAGGGCTGCGGCGTCGGAGCAGGTGTCGGCGTGGGCGCCGGAGTGTTGCCGCCCTGGTTGTTGTTATTGCTGGTCTGGCCACCGTTGTTGGTGTTCTCGGTCGTACCGGCAGTCTCGTTGCTCACCGTGGCCTTCTCGGCGGTGCTGGCGTTGATGCCGGCCTGCAGCGCGGCGTTGGCCTCGGCCTCTGCGGCAAGCTCGGCCTGCAGCTGCGAATCCAGGGAGTTTACGACGTTCTGGGCTTCAGCCTGCTGGGCGTTAAGCTCGTCGACCTTCTTTTGCGTGGCGGCGACGTTCTTCTCCTGCTCGGCCTGCTTATCGGTGAGCTGCTGCTTAAGCTCCTTGACCTCTTGAATGGTCTGAGCCTGCTTATCGGAAACTTTGCCGTAGTAGAACAGACGGTTGAGCATATCGCTCAGGTCATCGACACCCGTTAGAACCTGAAGCAGGCTCAGACCGCCGGTTTTGTACTCGCCGGCGACATAGGTCGAGAGCTTGGCCTGACCATCGGCGATCTCCTGCTGCTTTTGCGTGATCTCGCCGGCAGTCTGATCGAGCGCCTGCGTCTGCGTGGCGAGCTCATCGTAAATCTGCTGGGTTTGGGTACCGATCTGCTCGAGCTTCGTACGAGCAGCGGCAAGGTCGGATGCGGTATCGGCGTAGGCAGGAGCCGCGAGGCCCAAGCCCAAAACACAAGCGAGGGTTGCCGTAGCAGCGCAGCGTGCCATGTTTTTATGCGTGTTTGCTGTGCGCATGTAGCTTCCTTTCCAGTAACTAAGGGTAACGGCTAGTCCACCGTCACCAGGCTAAAGAGCTCCACATCGTCATCAGACGGCGTGAGCTTCTCGCGCGGGTTGAGAAACGCAAGCTCAAGGATACAACCGTAACCGATAAGCTTTGCGCCCATATCTAGCACCAGTTTACCTGTTGCCTCGACGGTTCCGCCCGTCGCGACCAAGTCGTCCAGAATCAACACGGTATCTTTAGAGCTGATAGCGTCGGCATGGATCTCAATGGAATCCGTTCCGTACTCGAGCTCGTAGCTCTGGCTTACGGTCTCGCGCGGCAGCTTACCCGGTTTACGTGCGGGAACAAAGCCGGCGCCAAGGGCTACAGCCACCGGTACGCCAACCATAAAGCCTCGAGCCTCTGGGCCCACGACCTTGGTGATTCCCATGCCGGCAAAGTGCTCGGCGAGGGCATCGGTCATGGCTTTGAGCGCCTCGGGATTGCCGAAGAGCGGCGTGATGTCTTTAAAGATGACTCCGGGCTCGGGATAGTCGGGGATGTCGACGATTTGAGATTCGAAGTCGTACATTGCATGACCTTTCAATGGGTTGCCGGATAAGCGGCAGCTGTTACTTGCCCGCGGTGACGGTGCCGGATTGCGAAGGGGCGACGACCTTGAGCGGCTTTACGAGAGAATCCTCGTGCGAAGCCGGCGCGGCTGTCTCTTCGTTTTTGGCCTTGGTGGACTCGGAACGAGTGATTTCCTCATCGAGTGCATCGATGTCGGCGTCCTCGACCACGGCGTTGAGCGACTCAAAAACGCGGTTCTTGAGCAGCGCGGTGTGCACGCCCTCCGTCAGGTCGTGAAGCTTCTTAAACGCACGCTCGAGCTTGGCGTCGCGCTCGTCATCGGAGGTGTCCATGCCGAGCATGCTCACGAGCACCTGCTCAAACATCGAGGACTCGCGGTTGGCGGAAGACACGTACTGACGCAGGTTGCGGGGCTCGATATGGAAGCGCGACAGCTCGGAGCAGTAGCGGATGATCGGAAAATCGCGGCCATCGACGAGCTCACGATTCTGCGGACTCTTGATGATGCGAATGAGGTCGTTCTCGGCGAGCGAGCGGATAAACGAAATCTCGACGCCCAGCATATCGGGAATGGTCTCGATGGGATGTAGCTTTTGCTTAGTCTCCTTGGGTTCCGTCTTGAGTGGAACATCGGACAGCAAGCCCACCTCGTAGGCGAGCGTTGACAGGTCCGTGGCGTTTTCCAAGCGCTGCTTAATTACGTTGAGCGGCATGTAGCGAGTCTTCTGCAAGTGCAGAATGACCTCTAGGCGATCAACGTCCTCCTTGGAGTACTGACGGTATCCCTTAGGCGTACGATGAGGGGTAATGAGCCCCTCATCCTCTAGAAATCTAATTTTTGAGTTCGAAAGATCGGGGTATGCGCCTCGAAGTAGGTTGACGACTTGGCCGATACTCAGATAGTTGCGTTCGGCCATGCCCTACTCACCGGTTTCGATGCGCTCCGGCGTGCTCTCGTGGTAGATGAGCGTAAACGTACCGATCTGGACGGAAGAACCGTCGTGCAGCGGGGCTGCATTGACGATGGCACCGTCAACCCAGGTGCCATTGAGCGAGCCCAGGTCCTCGATGCGAGCGCCGAGGCCCTCGCGGATAATGCGCGCGTGGCTGCGCGAAACGGTCATGTCATTGAGGAAGATGCCGTTCGCAGGATCGCGGCCGATGGTGGTCACTTCGTCCTCGAGCTCAAAGGCGGCACCAGTCTGCGGACCCTTGACGATGGACAGAACGGGGGCGGTGATGCGCACGTTGGCCATGAGGTCGGGAACGGTGACGTCGCTTGAAGGCACGCGGAATACGCAGGTAGCGTCAGCAGCCTTATCATTCTGAGGCATATTGTTAACCATGTTGTCCATGACAACCCCTAACTTATCGCGGACGTGCCGCAAATAATGAACCGTACGTAATCATACCCCAACGAATCAGTCTTCGATTTCAGGGTTCAGAAAGTCGATGTCCTCGTCCTCGGGATGCGCGAGAGCCTGTTTAATGGCCACTCCGCCCTTAATGGAGTAGATGACAGCCGTGAGCATGGAGAAGATCACGCCGCCGTACACAAAGAAGATGCCGAGGGGCACCGAGCTTCCGTTGAGGCCTGGGAAGGCCGTAAGGGATGAAGGTAAAAGATGCAGGCCGTCAATAACGGGGAAACCGAGCAGCATGAGCGAGAAGCCGGTCATGAGCAGCGCTGTGGCAATCTTTCCGGGAAAGACGACATCGATGGGGCGACGATGATAATGACGCACGATAAGCGTGCCGATGCCCAGATAGATGTCGCGGCCAATAATGAGCACGCAGACCCAGATTGGCAGCTCTCCGCGAACCACCAGTCCCAGCACGCCGGTGAACAGCAGCGCACGGTCGCAAATGGGATCCATGACCTTGCCGAGCCACGAGACCGTCTTAGTCATGCGGGCGATCTGACCGTCCATCCAGTCGGTGGATGCGGCAACGGCGTAGATAACGATGGCGATGACGCGGTTGTTATCCGTCACAAACAGGTACAGAAATACCAGGGTGAGAATCAGGCGCGTAAAGGTAATGAAATTGGAGATCGTAAAGATCTTATTCGACGGGTAATCGGAAGTGCCGATAAGCTCCTTTTTGATCTTCTTTTTGATGCCCACAGGACTCCCCCGCTGGTTAACGACAAAACTTTCGATACTATACCCGTTCCTGCGATGTCTATCCAGCGCAAGCATAGAGAGTCCAGACATGTGGAGGACGTTGCTGGTCGGCACGTGGAGTCGCATTTGTGTACATCAGCCCCCAAAGATGCCAAAAAATAACGGCGCTGGTGAGGTGCTCTTCGCGTCAAGTCACTTTGCTTTCGAGCGCAAGGGACGCTCGAGCCAGGATGGAGAGGGCGAAAGCTACACCCTCACCGACCTCGACGGGGTCAATCGCATCGACTGCAAAAGCGGCTTCGGGTTCTACGCAGAGCCGAGGGCCGAGTCACAGTGGGCAGCAGCAAAGCGTGGTCCTGGACCTTCGCCAACGTTTCGCTGCGCAAGCTCTTTGAAGCATCGCTTGCGACGGGAAACCCGATAAGGTGGAGCTAGAGATGGCGGCGTTCACCTTTTGGTTCCACCTGCCAGCACCTCCTCTCTCGATGCCGCAAGGGTTTCTTCGTGGTGATAGACCGACACCGTTCATCGTTGTTACGGGCTCGTTCGCAAAGTCGTGAACACGCTCCCCTCTTGTTCAGCGCATAATGGTGCACCGTGTGCGGCTGTTCGGTCGCACGCTAAAGGAGATGTGCCCGCATGGCCATCGAGAGAGAGGATGCAGCATGAACCTGAGGGAGAAGTACGGTGAGTGGGGCCTGATCCTGGGCGCGACCGAGGGCGTCGGCAAGGCGTTCTGCGAGAAGATCGCCGCCGGCGGCATGAACGTCGTCATGGTCGGCCGTCGCGAGGAGAAGCTGAACGTGCTCGCAGGCGAGATCCGCGAGACCTACGGCGTGGAGACCAAGGTCGTGCGCGCCGACTTTAGCCAGCCCGGCGCTGCCGAGACCGTCTTCGCCGCGACCGAGGGCCTGGACATGGGCTTCATGAGCTACGTGGCCTGCCTGCACAGCTTCGGTAAGATCCAAGACACCCCCTGGGAGAAGCACGAGGCCATGATCAACGTCAACGTCGTGACCTTCCTCAAGTGCTTCCACCACTACATGCGGATCTTTGCCGCCCAGGACCGCGGCGCCGTGATCAACGTCTCGTCGATGACCGGCATCAGCTCCAGCCCCTGGAACGGCCAGTACGGCGCGGGCAAGGCCTTCATCCTCAAGATGACCGAGGCCGTGGCCTGCGAGTGCGAGGGCACCGGCGTCGACGTCGAGGTCATCACCCTCGGCACCACCCTAACCCCCAGCCTGCTGTCCAACCTCCCCGGCGGCCCGCAGGGCGAGGCCGTCATGAAGATCGCCCTCACCCCCGAGGAGTGCGTCGACGAGGCCTTTGAGAAGCTGGGTAAGGAGCTCTCCGTCATCGCCGGCCAGCGCAACAAGGACTCCGTCCACGACTGGAAGGCAAACCACACCGAGGACGAGTACATCCGCTACATGGGCTCGTTCTACCGCGACTAGCAACTGCGGAACACACGCGCGAGGCTGCATACGGGTTCGCAGGTAGAGATGCGAGTGCGAGGGTTTCTTTGCGGGGGCGTGCGGATGCGGCGCCTGCGAGGGAACCCTCTTTTCATGGGTGGGCGCGGCGATGAACCCGTGCGCGGCACCTCGGCGCTCACCGTCGAGGGCGACCTGCCCGGCTCCCTCGCGATCTCCCTACACGGGGTTCTGCGCTCCGGCATCCTCTGGACCGTGTCTCGCTCGTGCTCAGTGGGCCGGCCGATCCGGCCCTCAGGGTATCGGATTCCCGCATTCATCCGTACATGTTCGTATGAATGCGGGAGGTGTTCGGGTGAAGTTGATATTCAAGGGTCTGCCGCGCTCCCCTGCCATTACGAGCTCATCCTGGTTGGCGTTTCGAGCTCAGGGAGTATGCGGTGCGTGGATAATGGACTCACCTCGATGACGGCGTTGACGGGAGCGACCATGGCGATGTGCGAGATCGCAGTCAACTCCGACTCCCCGGAAAGCGATTCGAGGAACTGGAAGAATACAAGGAATGCCAAACTCGTCGATTCCGTTGACCGCAACGTGCTAAGCCGTCGGTTTCTCCTCGGCATCCTGCTCGAACTTGACAAGGGCGTCGGAAATCTGCCTGCTGGTGGGAAGCGCGAAGCGCTCTCTGCGCGACACGATCTCATCAAACATCGGGACAAGGAATGCTCGGATCTTCGCCTCTTGGAACTGCGATGGGAGCGTTTCCTCCATCAGTGTCTTGAACTCTTCCGGCTTTACGCCGTTTAGGACAGCAAGCAGCTCGTCCATCTCACGTCCGTCGAGCAGGTACTCGACCGCCATGCACGACACCATGGCGTTGAAGTACCGCCCAAAAGACGCGCTGTCGCCCTCGAACAGTATCCCGCCGACTACGCCCGCGGCCGCTGTGCCGACCGTTCCGCCGACCATGCCGCCCGCGAGGCCGACGATGGTCCCCACGCCGGGCGACACCGCCGTTCCGGCCGCGGCGCCGACCTTCGCCGCCGCGACTCCTGCTGCAGCGGCGCCGGCGATTCCCCCGGCGATCGGTGGCGAGGCATGCCATGTTCTGGGCGTACTGGGCGCCACTTGCCTTGCCCTGGAGGAGTTTGTAGGTCTCGGGGACTGAGAACACGGCGAGGGTCACCGCTGCCGAGACGGCATTGCCCCTTAGCATCTTCGCAAGCTGCTTGGAGGCGGCTGCTCCGCTGATGGCGGTCTTGCCCGTGAGGGCGCGCAGGCCGTTGACGATTGTGGCGGACGCCTTGAATCCGAGCTTGCCGACCACCGCCTGGCTGGGCGCCATCAAAGCGTTGGAAAGCCCCGTTCTGGAGAGCTGCGAGACGACCATATGCTGGGCAAAGGACAGGCCGAATACCTGGACGCCGGCGGCGATGCCCGCCTGGACGGCGCCGGTGATGTCCCCGGTCTCCCTGTACGCCATGAACGTCGTCGCCAGAAACGACAGGCCAAATGCGCAGGAGCATGTGACCGCGCCGGTCGCGGCGTCATACTTCAGCGAATCCGCCGTTCCCGGCTTAGCGAGGTTCACCGCCTGGTCGTATGTGAGCTTGCCTTTGCGGACGATCTTCTCGGCGTCCCTGGGGTCGCTGACGCCGGGAACCTTGCCTTGGCTAATCTTCTTCTCAAAGCCGCGGAGCACCTGCTCGTACTGGTCTTTCGGGACCTCGAGCTGCATCGGCGTGCCGTCTTTCGCGAGGTAGCGATACTGATGGCTGCTCGGATCGAAGCATGCTTCGAGGGAGCCGCGTGCCGTCTTGTAGTACTTGGTCTGGATCAGAACGCCGTCGACGCTTCGGTCGGGGCCGTTCTTCGCGTTGTCCCTCCCCAGAATCTCGGCCTGGTGGCCCTGGAGCCTGTCGATGATGTTGTTGGCCTCCTCGGCAAGCTCTCCGTGGCCCGCAGGGTTGTTGACCGCGGCCCGCTGCTCGATGAAGACCTCCCCGTTGCTGTTGATGGTCGCCGCCGCCGCGACTGCCGCGGCTTTGACCGCCGTATCGTCCGCCGTGGCAAGCTCGCTGTCGATGTCGGCGGCGCGGTCATCCTCGAGGTCGCGGAGCGCTTGGCAGCGGGATACGAACTGGCCCCGGCACGCTTCGTCGACGGTGAGCGCAAGGTTGCCTTCACCGTCGGAGGCGAAGGAGCCGGGTTCGAAGTACGCCCACTCGAAGTAGAAAAGGCGAGACTGTCTCTTTTCCTTCCCCGGGACGGCGAACGCGTCGGCATCTGCCTTGATGTAGACGCCCTTTTCGGTCATGGCGATACCGCTGGGCCTGAGGTCGAATTCGGCGTCGGCCCAGATAACGGTCTGCTCCCTCGGTATCGGGAAGGTTGACTTCACCTTGGCGGCATTGGCTTCCGTCAACGGAAGCGGAGAATCCTGGAATGAGCCGAGTAGCCCCTGTGCGCGGGTGCCCTCAATCGCCCTCAGGGCTTCCTGCATCTTGGGTGTGTACTCCGCCTTCTCCGCATCGAGTCTCTCGGCCTCTTTTTCGTCGAGGACGGCCTTCGCTCCACTCGCCACTCCTGCGATCGCCGCACCCGCAGTAGCCGCCGTGTCCACGACCGCAGCGCTTGCCGCAACCGCCATCCCAGATGCCCCCTCGGCAATCTTGGTCGCCGTCTCGCCGGCAGTCTTAGTGGCCCTCTGAATCTCCTGCAGCGGGTCGAAGCCTTTGTCGAATATGCTCATGGACGATTCTTTCTCGTGGGCGAACAGACAGTTCGAATCGCGTTGTTTCTCATGCGAACGTCAGTATACTCTGCGCTTTATGCCTTTGGTTCAGCTGCCAGACCCGGCGCAGGGAACTCGAGCAAGATTGACAAACATTGGGCGGTACAAGGGGGGCACCCACAATCGCCTCTATATCGACGAGGTGCAGCCGTGCGAGGGCTTCGGGAGGGCAATTGACTGCATCCAAGACACTCGGTTTTCTCCCCTACCGTCATCGTTGCCGCTGCGGCAAGACCGGAGCAGAATTATGGAATAGCCCTACGCTCGGCTCGTATTGCAAACCCTGAGCGAAGGGAGTGTCGCATATGCATGCAGCGGCAATTAACCTTCGGGGGGGGGTATCTCTTAGAGGTGTCCGCCTCCGAGGCCAATCGATTATCGAGTACGTCCTGATCATCGCGGTCATCGGCCTGGTGATCGTGTTCGCGGGACCCGGCGTGGCCGGTGCCATCCGAAACCAGTTCAACCTGGTCGGCAACACAATGAACAGTGGGACTTGCGGCGGCGTCGAGGGCGGCGGCGCGTCCGGTGGCGGCTCCACAGGTGCCGATTCCGCGACCGTCCAGGCGGCTATCGCCAAGGACGCCAAGGACTGGACTCTCGAGGAGCAGAAGGCCGTGGCCGAGGACATCGCCGCGAAAGGCGAGGCCTCGCCGGCATATTCCAAGGCCAAGTCCGCCATGGATGCGGGGACGACCTGGTCGGTCAAGCTGACGAACGGCGAAACCATGACCTACCGTATCATCGGCATCAACCACGACGATTTGGCCGATGGTTCCGGCAAGGCGGGCCTGACGTTCCTCACCACCTCGACAGAGCTTTCGTCCAACATGAACGCCGGTCACACCAATGCAGGCGGCTGGGAGAAGTCGGAGCTCCGCCAGAAGATGAATTCCGGCGAGATCTGGAACCTCATGCCGTCCGATTTCCAGACCAAGGTGAAATCGGTCAGGAAGCTCACGAACAACGTCGGCGGCGAGCGGGCGAACAAGGATGCCGCCGTGACGGCTACCACCGACAAGCTGTTCCTGCTCAGCTACTCCGAGATCGTCGAGGCCCCATATAGCGGTTGGTCTGAATACTCTTGGATTGGCAAGGAAGGTGCCCAGTACGAGGCATTCGAGGGCAAAGTGACGGAGAACTATTCGTACAACTCCGCCATTGCCATTGGCCGCCTTTGGTGGGAGCGTTCGATGCTTCCGGACAACTCTGCGTACTTCCTCTTAGTCGATCACCGCGGCTGCCCGTCCGCTGCCGATGGTGCCGCGTACTCGGAATGCGTCTGTCCCGCCTGGTGCTTCTAGCCCGTCTAGTGCAAAGCCCGTGCGACCCTGCGCGGGCTTTTCTTTTGGCGATTACTCGAACAATTTGAGGTTCAAGGCACATGTAGTCGGTTTGAGGAAAAAAAGGGGTCATACAGCGTTTCTCAGAGCGCATACCGCACTTCCCTGCCATTACCTTCGTAGCGCCCTCGTATAGAGCTCATCCCGCTTGGCGTTTCGTTGCAACCGCTCACTTGTCCGCCGATCAAGTGAACTACTGGAATAAATACAGCGACACGCTTGTTCGTTACAGTCGCTATATCTACGTAAATCGCCGCGATAAATACAGCCTGTACTCGGCTGTATACCAGCTACGCGTATGTAGATTCATATCGCGTTAATAAATCGGCTCGAGTGCGTACAAAACGCGCAAGTAGCCGCAAAAGGCGATTATCGCGTAGGTAGATTATTGGCACCCTGTTGCTTAATCAAAATTAAGCAATTGCTTAAAACAAAAAAGGTCAGGCACTAGATGCCTGACCTGCAAACTTCTGGTCGGGACGACTGGATTCGAACCAGCGACCCCTTGACCCCCAGCGGGGTCAGAATGACCCTGACCTGTGCTTATTTTGTTAAAACACGCTCAAATAGCGCAAGTAGCGCATTTCCGCATAAGTAAATTTTACCAGCTCAGCGTGGTCTGTCCAGATAGCATATTATCGGCTTCGAGGAGCGCGGTGCAGCCGATGATTTAATCAACGGGGGTAGGAGCCCCGAATCGTCGCCTCTCCGGGTTCCCGCAGGTGGGCCCGCCTGTTTCTAATCAACTGCGGATTTAGGAGCAGACATGCAGAACGAGAAATGCAGCAATAAAACCTTACGCGTATGCGGAGCCGGCGGCGTGAGGAAGAACAAGGGCAAATGGCAGGCCGTCGTGACGGTGGCCGACGAGATGACCGGGAAGAAGGTCCAGAGGACCAGGAACACCGGCGTGCCCTGCCTGAAGCAGAGCACGCGGGGAAAGGCGGCGGCGATGCGCGTCCTCGCGGAATTCAGGTCGGAGGTCGAGCTGGAACTCGCCGAGGCCGAGGAGGCAAGGGCCGCTATCGGCGCCGGGCTTCCCGCCGAACAGCGGGATGACTACGCCGCGCTGCCGCTCTCCGAGGCGCTCGAGAAGTTCATCGACTTCTGCCTGGAGATGAACAGGATCACCCCGACGACCCGCGACGACTACCACTACAGCGCCCTGCACATCGAGCGAGACGAGCTGGGTCTGGTCCCCGTGAACGAGGTGACGACCGACGACGTCAACGCGTGGTCGAGGCGCAGGATCGCCCTGGGCACGGCGCCGGACACGCTCAACAAGTCCTTCAAGCTCGGCAAGCGGCTCTACGCCGTCCTGCTGAAGAGGAGCAACGACACGATCGGGAGGAACCCGTTCGACGGCGCCCTCGCGCCCAGGGTCATCGCCAGGCCCAGGAACGCGCTGCGCTCCGACCTCGTGCCGAAGCTCAACTCGGTGACCTCGATGATGTCGGACTCGACCTTCAGGAGGGCGGTCGTGCTCGCCCTGCACACCGGGATGCGCATCGGCGAGGTCTGCGGCCTGCGCTGGTGCGACGTCGACTTCGAGTCGGGGATCATCACGGTCAGGCACTCCGTGGCCTACGTCAAGGACAGGGGCTCCTTCATCAAGGACACCAAGAACCACGACCTGAGGACGATCCCCATCGACCCGGTGGGCCTGCTCCCCTTCCTGAAGGAGATCCACGAGATCGATTCGCAGAGGCTCCGGGAGGCGTCGACCCTCGGCCTGCGCGACCTCGCGGACAGCTACGTCGTGTCGCGGCCGGACGGCTCCTTCGCCACCACCAGCTACATCCGCAGGGCGTTCAAGACGTTCTCGGAGACCAACGGCCTCATGGGCACCAACGACGAGCTGATAACGTTCCACGGCCTGCGCCACACCTTCGCGACGCAGTGGATCCGCCACGGCGGCGACATCAAGGCGCTGCAGTCGATCCTGGGGCACAAGGACGCCATGGTCACGCTCAACGTCTACGCCGACATCGAGCCGATGTCCAAGATCCAGAACATGCTGCGCGTGTCGCCGAGCCTGTGGCGCGGCTACCTCGGCCTGAGGGTGGACCCCGGCCCCATGTTCCAGCAGAAGATCCGCGAGGCGATCGAGACGCTCGAGGCGTTCGGCTACGGCATCTCCGAGCCCAACGACCGCAACGTCCTCATCCGCGACGTCCAGACTATCAGCCGCCTCTACCCCACCGAGTACGCGGCAGTGCTGGGGGCCATCCCGACCGAGGCGACCGTGGTCGAGTAGAGGCTGAGACATGCGCTTTCCCAAATCCGTAGTGCAAGTACGGGAATGCGGAATAGCGTTCAGATAGATTCTACCCGGTCTTCTCGGTTACGCAAATGCGGCACGGGTTTCCGCGAACGCGGACGCCCGTGCCCTTCTTTTTATGTTTACGCAAAGAGTCTACGGGAATGCAGATGGGGCCCCGCGGCTCAGGCCGGGGATTTTCGGCCTCGACGCCCGATTTCGAATAAAGGCCTGCAAATGCAGACGGCTTTCGGGGGGGCGACGGCACCTCTCTCAAAAATGGGAGTATGGCCCGAGGCCGCACCTGTGCCCCAGCTCCGCCACGAGGGCATCGTTGTCGGTCACCGAGACGATGGCGTCGCCGTCGTAGGGCGCCTCGATGTAGACGCGGTCGAGCGAGTTGGCCGTCCCCGCCCAGAGCGTCCTGGTGCGCCGGACGCCCCTCACGTGGGCGTAGGGTATCACCGAACGCGTCCCAGCGTACACGACGACGAGGCGGTCGCCGTAGAGCTCGAGGCGGTTGCTGCGGACGGGAAGGGCGGCCAGGGCCACGAGGGCCGGGACGGGCACCAGCGCGAGCCAGCCCCATGGGAGCGCGGGACTTGAGCTCAGGAAACACGCGATACACGCCGCGGATAAACCGCCCGCCACAATCACCATGGCCGCTATGAACCACGGGTCTGTCCTGCCGGGGAACACCCGCTCCGGCCGCTCGCCCTTCTCACCCATTACGGCCTCCCTCCCGACGCCCTCCCTGGCGGCGCGTGGGGCCGGAGAGTGCCTTGAACCCGTCGCCGACCATCTTGCTCCCCGTTCCATGGGCCTTCTGTAGTGGTATGTACCCCCGACTGTTCGACGGATGTCGTACGATTAAACGTTTGTCTAACCTTTTAAGACGGGTGCGGCAAGATCGAGCAGATTGTCCGTGCGAGAGGCTTCCCGCCGCAGCGCCCGGTCTCGGGTTCGATGCATCGACATCCATCTCAGGTGGTATCTCCGCTGCGCGGCATTGCAGGGTGCAAAGCCGAGATGCCACGGTGTACGCCGAGGCTTTGCTCGCGTGGGCTGAAACATATTCCCAATCCGGGAATGCATATTATATATAAGTGCGATCGTTTTGCTGTAGATGGGAAACCCGTCGGCCGGGCGGGACCGGAGAGCCGGGCGGCGAATGCGAAAGGCCGGATGCAGCCGATGCCCTGAATGAGGTCCCAACACATGGGAGGGACAGCTGAATCCATCTCTTTTGTCGCTCCCGAGGGCGTGGATTTTCCAGCCCTCGCCCCCGAGGTCATCTTGCAGACGATTCGCAAGTCTTCGAGCGGCAGGTACCTGATGGAGCAGAGGGCCGTGTTGGCGGAGTTGTCGTACTTCGACGATCTGGACGACGAGGAACTCCGCCAATTCGCCGCCCACGTCAGGCCGTGATTTTATAGAATTCAGGGAAGGCTGCTGTCACGTTCACCGTTTAAGAAGGTGCCGCTTTGAAATATCTCGTCGAGGATTGCGATGATCCGGCAGATCCCGTCCATGACTACGCCGAGGCCAAGCAAATCGTCCGCCAGGTACTCGGCTCTCATCCATCAGTGAGACAAGCCGCCATGTTCGGCTCATTTGTCCGTGGCGAGCAGAAGGACTCCTCCGATGTCGACCTGCTTCTCCATTTTGACGAAAAGGATGCCTTCGAGGCCATCGGCATCGGCCTCGATTTGGCCGAGGAGCTCGGGAGGGACGTGGACATGCTGACGACGCTTCGTGGGGCCCAGAGCAGTTTCATCGAGAACCTGAAAAGAGAGGGACGTCTCATCTACAGGAGGGATTAAGGAGAGGTAGGCCATGAGAACCCTTGAAGAGGCGCGCGACACCCTTCAAATCTCGCAGGAGGACATCGATTTTCTCGTCGACGACATCAGGCGAGCCGGCGAGCCGGTCGCCGTCATCGCCTACGGGTCGCGAGCCCGCGGCGAGGCCGGGAAGAATGGCGATTATGACATCCTCGGTCTTTCCGAGCTGACCGGAAGGGAGCTCAAGGAGTTCTCGATTGCGGCCCATGTCTAACTGTTCGGATTCGGGAGGGACTTGGATTTCCTCATCGGCAACGTGGATGATTTCAGGGCCGCGGTCCGACACGGCCGAGGTTTCGCCACCGAGGTCGCCAGGGACGGCGTGATTCTCTATGGAACGGTTGGGGGGGCGGCATGAACGAGGATGAGGGGACACCGATGGAGTTCGGGCTTGCAGACGGAACCGCGATCACGGACGGGGGCATCGAGCGCGAGTGCGCAGAGTATGAATCCGGCTCTTGGTCGGGAAACCTGACGAGCCTCCCCATCGGCCGCCCCGGGCTTTCCGATGGGGAGGACGGCGCCGACTTGTCCTTCAAGTGCCCGAAAACGGATGCCGACCTCATCGAGAGGGCGGCCGCAGCGTGCGGGATGCAGAAGTCTGAGTTCCTGCGCTCGGCCGCAATCGAGAAGGCCGAGAAAATCCTCAGGTCGGCATAGAACCCATTAGAACGACAAGGGGGCGGAGAAAATCTCCGCCCCCTTTACTTACTTCCTCCTGACGCCCACCAGGCCGCGGCTTCTGAGAATGCGGTATAGCGTTGATTTTGAAATGCCCATGGCAGAGCAGATATCTGGAATTGGCGTTTCCCGAGCGAGGTAGAGTTTCACGGCGGCGTCCGCTTTGACATCGGCGATACGCGGGCGGCCTCCGACGTTGCCGCCGTGGCTCCGCTTTATGGCGATGCCCTCCGCTTGGCGCTGCTTGATCAAATCTCGTTCAAGTTCTGCGGTGCAAGCGTGAGTTCCCAAGACAAACCGACCGAATGCCGTGTCCAAGTCTACGGGCTGCTTCAGAGAGGTTAGCTTGACCCCTAGGTTGCGGAACATCAGGTCAAAGTTGAGCAGTTGTCTGGCCGACCTCGACAGCCGTTTCCAGCTTTCGACCACCACTTCATCACCGCGCTTCATTTTCTTGAACAACTTTTTTGCTGTGCGCGGTCGCCCTCGCGAGCGGCGGTCTCCTTGTCTTTGTAGATGCGTTCGTAAGCAATGCCGGCGTTCACCAACGCTTCGATTTGGCGGTCAAGCTTCTGGTCTTTCGTACTTACACGGGCATAACCGTACCGTGTCATTTTTCAGCCTCCTGCCTTGTCTTTTGATTTTCTCATGGGAATGCAAGAGGAGGTTTTGGCACTAGGTTTTGGCACTCGATTTGCATGGCATCGATGACTTGATTTCCTAGTGTCTGGCGGCATACGTTTTGGGACGAATTGACAAACCACCGACCGGGCGGCTAGATGGGATGGCGCGCGGTTTCTGCGTGTCCAGGCGTCTACTACACCATCGGCACCGTGCTGTATGCGTCCAGCAGAAAGACGCGCATAGCGCAACGGATGGTGTAGCAGCTTTTAACTTCCGTCGGCAGCAGGGCGAGAGTTAACCGGGCATTCAGTTGCATAAGATGAGTAATTACTTTCTGCCCTGTGACGGTGAAGACATAGCGGCCGCTCAGGCTGCCGGTCGTTGCTGGAGGAAGCTGGGCCAGCTTGCAGAATTCCTCGATCGGGCACATAACTTGATCAAAATCGATCCTCTTCTTGGCGCCTGCGGTCTTTGACATCTCATCGTCCAGCTTGTCTAAGGCATATGCGAGCACCGTGCTCGGCGTTGGGGCTGGCTTACCTGTTTCCGCAATCACGCGAGACGTTGCTTCAGACAGGAGCCACGCGTTCTCGTTCGAAGTGCGGATCGCTTTGCGCATGTGGGGAGTCTGGTTCGCCATGTTGTTATCTCCTTTAATAGGTAGCATACGTTTTGTTGTTCGGAGTATACCTCTTGTTCGCAGCCACTGCAAACCGTATAGTTAGAACAGTTGAGATTTATGTCCGAAGGAGGTCGTCTATGGAGACCATAAATGGAGGGCAGTGTTCGAATGAAGATCTGCTGAGGCAGATCGTCCGTGACCAGGCAAGCGCCGATGGCAGGTACAGGCCCGCACACGGCCTGGCATCGTCATGCACGGCAACGTCGTGGAGGTCAGGGCAGACGCCGCTCACTTCATCGTGAGCACGGTCCCCTCGATCCAAATATCGATCAACATGGAGAGTGGCGGGATCGTTTCCACGACATTCCTCTCGCCGCGCAGGATAGCACCCTCGACCCGGCCCCTCTTCGTCGCTCTTGCCAACGAGATGAACGCCAGGAACAGGGTTCCCGGCCGCTTCGCGGTACTCGATCGGGACATGTTCTACGAGGCCGTTGTACCGGCTGCGTTCCTTCCGTCCCTCCGCAACAACCAGGCCGCGAGGGACGAGGCGTTGAAGATCTTGTTCAGGAATGGTGTCGGAATCTTCGAGAGCATCGCCATCGCGATAGAAGGCCTGGCCCGGAAGGACTGGTCCGCGCACGACGCGCTGTGCTTCGTCGATGAGCTGTATACGAGGGGGTTCGTCTATAATGACGACTGGCTCTAGCGTACCTGATGAACTTATAAGGCTATCAATCAACCGCTCGTGGCTCAGGGCCACCGAAGAACTCGAGGACGAGGTCGCGGCGGCCGCGGAGGAGGTTCACGCATCGCCCGAGGCCGCAGCGCTCGCCCTGTGGCTCCTGGCATCTCCCGCGGCCGGACGGCAGCCGGGGCCGGCCCTGCCCGTCCTGCGCTTCTGCGCATGGTTCCTGTCGGGCAGGAGATCGCGCGCATAGCGGACGTCAGACATCCACCGACCCGACATGGGCATATTGAGCCCATACGTTTTGGAACGGGATGTCACTCCGAACGCCTTACCTTCTTAGTGTGATTGCCGCAGCGGCATATCAGTTCCACGCGGAACGTCTCGGGCTACGCTTTCCCGTGAACACAAATCCAATCCGAAGGGAGTGTCGCATATGCATGCAGTGGAAAATCCTTTCGGGGGGGGGGTATCTCAGAGATTTACCCGCCGCCTGAAAGGGCAGTCGACAGTCGAGTACGTCCTAATCATTGCGATCATCGTCCTGGTGGTGCTGATCGCGGGGCCGTGGGTCTCATCGGCGATTCGGAACCAGTTCAACCAGGTGGCTGGTGTATTGGGTAACGGGACAGCAGGTGGGACTTGGGAACCGAGCGGTTCCGGCAGCGGTAACGGCACCGCTTCCGCGACCGTCCGGGCGGCTGTGGCCAAGGACGCGAAGGACTGGACGCTCGACGAGCAGAAAGCCGTGGCCGAGGACATCGCCGCCAAGGGCGAGGCGTCGCCGGCGTACGCCAAGGCGAAGGCCGCCATGGACGCTGGGACGACTTGGTCGGTCAAGCTGACGAACGGCGAAACCATGACCTACCGCATTATCGGCATCAACCACGACGATCTCGCGGACGGTTCGGACAAGGCAGGACTGACGTTCCTCACCACCTCGACGGGCATTTGGTCCCCCATGAACGTGACCGACACCAACGCCGGCGGTTGGGAGAAGTCCGAACTCCGTCAGAAAATGAACTCCGGCAAGATCTGGAACCTGATGCCCCCTGATTTCCAGACCAAGGTGAATCCGGTCAGGAAGCTCACGAACAATGTCGGGGGCGGTGATGAGAACAAGAACGCCGCCGTGACGGCTACCTCGGACAGGCTGTTCCTGCTCAGCTACTCTGAGATCGCCCCCACTTCCTATTGGGCATCCTATCCCTGGACTTCCTTCGAGGGCACCCAGTACGAGGCGTTCAAAGGCAAGGTGACGGAGAACTATAATCCCAACTCTGCCATTGCCATTGGCAGCGGTTGGTGGGAGCGTTCGGTGTTTCCGAACGCCTCGATGGGCTTCCTCCATGTCGACAGCAGCGGCAATCCCTCGGACAGCAACTCCGCGCCAGGCTGGTTTTGCGTCTCCCCCGCCTGGTGCTTCTAGCCTCTCTAGCATAAGGCCAGCGCAATCCTGCGCGGGCTTTCTTTTGGCAACCGAACGAACGATTTGAGGTTCGTGGCACAGGTATCGGGTTGAAGGGAAATGGGGTCATACAGCGGCTCTCAGAGCGCCTGCCGCACTCCCCCGCCATTGCCTCTGCTGCGTCCTCGTACAGAGCCCATCCTGCTGGTGTTTCGAGTTCAGAGCGTATACGGTGGGTGGATAATGGACTCACCTCGATGACGGCGTTGACGGGAGCAACCATGGCGATGTGCGAGATCGCGGTCAAGTTCGACGAGGACGAAAGAGCTTCGATTCAGGATAATGCGGACGCCGCGGGCATGTCCTTTTCCGAGTTCGTGAAATGGGCCGCGCTCGAGAAGGCTGAGGACATGGCGGACATCGAGGCCTACAACGAGGCTTTGGATGGGGCTGGCGGCAACCGCTGCCCGATGGAAAAGGTCGTGCGCATGGCGGTGGAGGCCGAGTGATTGTCCGCACGCGTTGTCTGTTCCGGCTCTAAAGTCTTCTCTTGAGCGGGGTTCGGCTTATGGCTAGACCCTGCCTTTCTGCGGCTTTCAATCGCTTTTCTATAGGCATGAAGTGGCTGTCTCGATATGAATACGGGCGGCGTTCGAAGCGGGCGTAATAGCCGCGCTGAAAGCGCATGACTCTCTCTCCTCTGCCGTCATCGTCGCCGCTGCGGCAAGACCAGTGCAATAACTTGTAATTGCTCTACGCTCGGCTCGTATTGCAAACCCTGAGCGAAGGGAGCTGTATATGCATGCAGCGGCATTTTCGCCTCGGGGGGGGGTCGCTCCTAAGACGACCCGCCTCCGTGGGCAAGGACTTATCGAGTACGTCCTGATCGCGGCCGTCATCGGCCTGGTGGTAGTGTTCGCGGGACCGCAGGTCTCCGGTGCCATTCGCAACCAGTTCAACCGGGTCTCGACCACCCTGGACAGCGGGACGGACAGCGGTTTCGGGGGCGGCGCTTCCGGCGGCGGCTCCACGGGAGTCGACTCCGCTACCGTCCAGGCGGCGGTGGCCAAGGACGCCAAGGACTGGACGCTCGACGAGCAGAAGGCCGTGGCCGATGACATCGCCGCCAAGGGCGAGGCATCTCCCGCCTACGCCAAAGCTATGGCGGCGATGGATGCGGGGACGGCTTGGTCGGTCAAGCTGACTAACGGCGAGACGCTCGAGTACCGAATTATCGGCATCAACCACGATGACCTCGCGGACGGATCCGGAAAGGCAGGCCTGACGTTTCTCACCACCTCGAAGGGAATCAGGTCCCGCATGAACGCCACGAAAAACAACGCCGGCGGCTGGGAGAAGTCGGAGCTGCGTCAGAAGATGAACTCGGGCGAGGTCTGGAACCTCATGCCGTCCGATTTCCAGACCAAGGTGAAATCGGTCAGGAAGCTCACGAACAACGTCGGCGGCGGTAGCGCGAACAAGAACGCCACCGTGACGGCGACCTCGGACAGGCTGTTCCTGCTCAGCTACTCCGAGATCGTCCACACCTCCCGCTGGGCATCCGACTATCCCTGGACTTCCTCAGAGGGTACCCAGTACGATGCCTTCAAGAGCAAGGTGTCGAATAACTATTCGGGCAACGCTTACCAGAGGGTTGGCGGCTGGTGGTGGGAGCGTTCGGTGTATCCGGACTACTCTACTTCCTTCCTCCTTGCCCTCCCCGGCAGCGATGCGTCATACGACGGCGGCGCGGCGAACTCGTATTGCGTCTGCCCCGCCTGGTGCTTCTAGTTTTCTGGATGAAAAGCCTGCGCCATACCGCGCGGGCTTTTCTTTTGGCTATCGCACGAACGATTTGAAGTTCGTGGCACAGGTAGTCGGTTTAAGAAAAAATGGTGCCATACAGCGGCTCTCAGAGCGCCTGCTGCACTCCCCCGCCATTACCTCTGCTGCGCCCTCGTATAGAGTTCATCCCACTTGCCGTTACGTTGCAACAGCCCACTTGTCCACCGATCAAGTGAACTGCTGGAATAAATATAGCGACACGCTTGTTCGTTACAGTGGCTATATCGGTGTAAATCGCCGTGATAAATGCGGCCCGTTCTCGGCGTGTACCTGCTGCGCGTATGTAGAATCATATCGCGTTAATAAATCGGCTCAAGCGCGTGCAAAACGCGCAAGTAGCCGCAAAAAGTGGTTATCGCGTAGGTAGATTTTTGGCACCCTGTTGATTAATCAAAATTAAGCAATTGCTTAAAATAAAAAAGGTCAGGCACTAGGTGCCTGACCTGCAAACTTCTGGTCGGGACGACTGGATTCGAACCAGCGACCCCTTGACCCCCAGTCAAGTGCGCTACCAAGCTGCGCCACGTCCCGAAGCTTTTGTCTGTTGCTCTGCTCTCGCTCGCAACAGGGAGTATATTAACCCGAAACTTTGGCCTTGCGCAAGAACTTTTTTAATTATTTTTGAGCAAGTCCAAAATTGTATCTGCAAGCTGGGCTTTTGTTAGCACAGGAAGTTCTTGCGTCCCTGCTGTGCTCACGATCCAAGCCTTATTGGTATCAGATCCAAAGCCCGAATCGGCGCGGGAGACATCGTTGGCGATGATCGCATCGCAGCCCTTGCGGGCCAATTTACGCTCAGCGTACTCCACGACGTTATCGGTCTCGGCTGCAAATCCGATTACATGGCGCTCGCCCTTCTGGCGCGAGAGCTCGGCCAAAATATCAACGGTCTCGACGAGTTCGATGCGATCCAAGCGCTCGTTGGCCTTTTTGAGCTTGTGGTCCGCAGGGGATGCGGGGGTGTAGTCGGCGACGGCCGCAGCGCAAATGGCAGCGTCGGCCGTCTGAAAGGCGTCCAGCGCCGCCTGGAGCATCTCTGCGGCTGTCTGCACGCGCACACAATCCACGTCGCGGGGGACATCGAGCGACGTCGGCCCCAGCACGAGCGTGACCGCAGCGCCGCGGCGAGCGGACTCCCCTGCCAGGGCGATGCCCATCTTGCCCGACGACCGATTACCGATAAAGCGCACCGGATCGATTGGCTCATGAGTGGGACCGGCAGTGATGACGATGCGCTTGCCTGCAAGGTCCTGGGGCACGGGGTTGAGCACCTCGCAGATGGCTTCGACGATGTCCTCGGGCTCGCTCATGCGTCCCGTGTCCACGTCGCCGCAGGCAAGGTAGCCACTACCGGGGCCAACCACGTGCACCCCGCGGTCGCGCAGCGTGGCCATATTGACCTGGGTTGCCGGCGCCTTCCACATGCCATTGTTCATGGCCGGCGCGATCACAATGGGTCGCGGCGTGGCGAGCAGCGTCGTGGAGATGAGGTCATCGGCGATGCCGTTGGCCATCTTGGCGATGATATTGGCCGTCGCGGGTGCCACGACCACCAGATCGGGCTCCTGCGCGAGCGAAATGTGGTGGATGGGGTCGGAGGGGTCGTCGAACAGGCCTACAGCGACCGGCTCGTTGGTGAGCGCACGGAAAGTGAGCGGGCCCACAAACTCGGTGGCATGCTCGCTCATAACGACCTTGACGCGTGCGCCGCGCTTTTGCAGCAGACGCACGATATTGCACGACTTATAGGCGGCGATCCCGCCGGTAATACCCAGCAGGATCGTTTTTCCCTCAAGTTGCATTGAATTATTGGGCGCCGCCATCGTTTACGCTTCCTTGCTCGGGAGCACCAGCAGTCGGTGGCAGTACGGGCAGTGTGTAATCTCGCTGCCGTCGTGGTTGAGGTCGCTCATGGACGATGCCTGCAGCGCGGTGTGGCAGACCGTGGGGATGTTGCCCTGAATGGTCTCGACGGCCAGGCCACGGAACTGCTTGAGCAGGCGCTCGTAATCGGTGAGCACGTCGGTCGGCAGCGTAGCGGCAAGGGCGGTGCGCTCCTTGGTGGCAGCGTCAATCTGAGCCTGCAGGTCGGCGGCCTTGGCGCGGGCGGCCTTCGTGTCGGCCTTTACGCCCTCCTCGAACTTGGCGATGATGGCCTGCGCGCGGGCCTCGCGGTCGAGCGCCTCCTTGTGGGCGACAACGACGTCCTTGCGGGTGTGCTCGATCTTGTCCAGGCGCTTGGCCAGGGTGGCGAGCTCATTCTCCAGGTCCTGAACCTCGCGGTAGTCAGAACCATCGACGTGGCGCTTCTTGGCAGCCTCGATGGCGTTGTTGGTCTGGATCTCGGTGGTGTTGAGGTCGTCGAGCTCAATGTCCAGGTCCTTGCGCTGGGCGTAGAACTTGGTCATCTCGGACTTGAGCTTCACATAGGTCTTGCGCTTGGAAGCGAGCTCCTTGAGCTCCGGCATATTGGCAAGTTCGCTCTTGTTGCGCGCGAGCTCCAAATCGATCTGTTGCAGCTTGAGTAGCGTAGCGCCGGCGCTCATAAGTTCTCTCCTTTTGTCACAGTCCACCATTGGCAAGGGTTCAGTATTTTAATCGTATGTCGGGGGTCGACCCCGGCGTCAACTACAGAGTTCATCAAGATATCCACGAACGGCTCCTCGGAGCGGTCGTGGCCGAGCAAGATCACCGGCAGCCCACGCAAGGTAAGGTCCTGCGTCACGTGGTAGCCGGCCTCTCCGGTCACAATAACTTCTGCGCCCGCGGCGATGGCAAGCTCACCAAAATCGCCGAGGGAGCCACCCAGAATGGCGACGGTGCGGCACGGGTGCTCGGCTTCGCCCCATACGCGCGGGTCGCTGCCAAAGGCCGTGGCGGCACGGTTGGCGAGATCGCGCAGGTTGCAGGCGTCGTGGAGGGTCGCGAGTGCGCCCAGACCGGTGAGCTCAGGCTCGTCCACATGCTCCAGCGAGCTCATGGGCTCGGCGCCCAGCGACTCACTCAAGCGAACGCGCGCTTCGTGCGAGCGGTCCAGGTTGGTGTGAAGCGAGATGATGCTCACGCCGCAACGAGCCGCCTCGTACAGTGCAGCGCTGCACTGGGGACGCGTAGAATCGGCTGGACAAAAGGCCTCGGGCGCCTTGATATAGATGGGATGATGCGTCAGCAGAACGTTGGCACCGGCCTCGAGAGCGCGTTGCACGTTGGCCTCGGTCGCATCGAGTGCGCAGGCAACAGCGGTGATCTTGGCAGCAGGATCTCCCACGGATAGCCCAACATGATCCCAGCCCTCGGCGTCCGCCTTGGGATAGCGCGCCAGCAGCGCACGTTCAAGCTCGGAGACGATCATGCGGCGCCTACGATCGAGAGCAACGTCTGGGCAAAGTCGTCCAAATCACCCGGGTTCACGCGGTCATCGAACGAGATGCGAAGGGCGCCCAGCGCCTGCTCGCGACCAATGCCCATGGCGCTGAGAACATGGCTCGGGTCCATGCTGCCGCTCGAGCAAGCCGATCCGGCCGACACCTCAAAACCGGCGGCATCGAGCTTGATGATGAGCTCCTCGGAGTCCATGCCGTCGACGTAGATCGAAACCATACCCGGCAGACGATCTGCCTGCGCGTAGTCGCCCATCGTGGCGTGAATGCGAGGATGAGCCGTAAGCGTGACGTAGAGCTTATCGGACAGGGCTTGCAGCGTCGCGCGCTCCCGGGCCACGTGGGGCGCCAGCGTACGGGCGGCTGCGGCAAAAGCCAGCTGCGTGCGCAGATCCTGCGTACCGGCGCGACGGCCGGCTTCCTGTCCACCGCCAAAGATGCGCGGACGCAGCGGCGTGCGGTTCTTAAGGTAGAGCGCGCCGGATGCCACAGGGCCGCCGATCTTGTGCGCGGCAACGGTCATAGCATCGACGCCCAGCTCGGTGACATCGAGCGGAATATGCAAGTAGCCCTGGATGGCATCGGTATGAAACAAGGCGCCAGTAGCATGAGCGGCGGCGGCCAGCTCTCGGATGGGCTGCACCACGCCGGTCTCGTTGTTGGCGACCATAATGCTCACGAGCGCCACGTCGTCGCCGAGCAGCTCGACAAGCGTGGCAGGCTCAATGTAGCCCGCGCGGCAGGGCTGCACCAGGTCGACGGTAAAGCCGGCGGCACGCAGCAACGGCAGGTTGTCCAGAATCGAATCGTGCTCGATGGCCGAAACGATTACACGATCGCGCTTGCGATCGCGCTGACGAGCGCCCTCGGCAAGACCGAGCAGCGCCAGCTGGTTGGCTTCGGTGCCGCCGTTGGTCAGTACAATCTCGGACGGGCGGACGCGCGCGCCAAAGCTGCGGGCGATCTCGCGACGTGCAACCTCCAGACGCGTGGCAGCCTTGCGGCCGAGCGAATGCAGCGAGTTGGGGTTGACGCCGGCAAGCTCGCTGTCGTCGTACTCGCGCTGCGCAAGGAGCGCCTCGGCGCGCATGGGCGTCGAGGCGGCATAGTCAAGATTCACGGGTATGCGGTTTTGACCTGCGGTCATAAGGGTTTATGCCTCCTGTGCGGCCTCGTTGCCCAGCTTCTGCAGCAGCGCAACCTCGGCGGCGGGATCTTCGGACTTAAATACGGCGGAGCCGGCTACGAGCACGTTGGCGCCGGCCTTGACGACCTCGGCGATGTTCTTGGAAGAGATACCGCCATCGACCTCGATCAAGGGCGACACGCCGTGGCGCTCACACATGGCCTTGAGCTCGTGGAGTTTGGCGATGGTGCCCGGGATAAAGCTCTGACCACCAAACCCGGGGTTCACGCTCATCAGCAGCACCATATCGACGACGTCGATGATGCTCTCGAGTACGCACACGGGGGTGGCGGGGTTGAGCACCACGCCGGCCTTGACGCCGCGCTGCTGCAGATGGGTGAGCGTGCGGTGCAGGTGCGTGGAAGCCTCATAGTGCACGGTGATCATGTCGGCACCGGCGTCGGCGTACCAATCGACCGTCTCGTCGGGGTTCGACACCATCAGGTGCGCGTCGACCGGTACATCGGTGGAGCGCTTGACGGCCTTAAGGATGTCAACACCAAAGGTCAGGTTGCCGGTAAAGTGACCGTCCATGACGTCGAAGTGCACGTAGTCGGCACCGGCAATCTTGTCGAGCTCGCCCTTCAGGTTGGCCATGTCGGCCGAAAGGACGGACGGAGCGATTTTGATGGAACCCATGGTAGTAGCCTTTCTGCGCTAGTCGGCGAGTCCGTAGAACTCTTGAGAGGGGACGCGGTCGGTGAGGATCTCGAGCGCCCTATCCAAAGTAACACCGTCGTAGAGCGTTTGCTCCACGGCAAAGGTGAGCGGAATGTCTACGCCCAGTGAACGGGCGAGCTCGCTGACGCTGCGGGCTGCGACGGCACCCTCGACCACCATATGCGTGCGTGCCTGGTACTCGTCGAGCGACACGCCATGGGCGAACTCGTAGCCAAAGGTGCGGTTGCGCGAATGCTCCGAAGTACAGGTGGCGATAAGGTCGCCCATGCCGGCAAGCCCCATGCAGGTCATGGCCTGGCCGCCGCGGGCGTGCACCAGGCGGCTGATCTCGGCCAGACCGCGCGTCATGATGAGGGCGAGCGTGTTATCGCCCGCACCAGAGCCGGCAGAGATGCCGCACACGATAGCGATGACGTTTTTCATGGCGCCGCAGACCTCGACGCCCGTCATGTCCTGCGACAGGTAGATGCGGAAGGCCGTGGAAAGCAGCAGCTCCTTAAAGGTCTCCCCTATCTGCGGATCTTCGCTGGCAATGACGGCTGCAGAAAGTCCGCCGCGGCAGATTTCCTCGGCATGGTTGGGGCCCGAGAGCGCCGCCACGCGCGACTCGTTGCCGATCTCGCTGGCAATGACCTCGCTCATGAGCAGGCCGGACTCGGGCTCAATGCCCTTGGTGAGACACAGAACCGGCGTCTCGTCCGCGATGAACGGCGCCGCCTGGTGGCAGACGTCGCGCAGGTGCGTGGAAGGCACGGCAAAGATGATGGCCTCGGCGCCGTCGAGTGCCTGGGCCTGTCTCTTATACACATCTCCGAGCCCACGAGACTCGACGTCATCTCG
>ENA-OWZU01000103-OWZU01000103.1-human-gut-metagenome-genome-assembly--contig:-NODE-103-length-33872-cov-31.374457_pt1 | contig 33872 bp, 25 predicted proteins | sample MGYA00249263_ERZ652121 | MGnify/ENA primary metagenome ERZ652121 (study PRJEB26925, sample SAMN05827113) | human gut metagenome | biome: ENVO:2100002; feature: ENVO:00000062; material: ENVO:00002003... | reverse complement strand
ATCTCTTTTCTCTAGCCTCTGCAAAGCTTATTCTAAAAAACAAGATGACTTATATAGTACAAAATATATAAACGAAATTAAAATTTTCTTATACGATTATCAAACTATAATTGATAAACAAAAAATTAATGAGTTGCCTTTATTATGTCCAAACATTTTTAATCAACTAACTCGTACTGGCTTTGCACCATCTGATTTTTGTATTGAAAGCCGTATAGATTTATTAAAAAAAATACTTTATTGTGCCACAGGCACCGATTCAGAAGGATTCAAAGTAAATCAATCTAATTTGTTAGTTCGACATTATTTAAAAACATGTAAAATAGTTCCGCTATGGGTAATACCTAACGTATTAACTTTAGGGGAGATTTCAATGTTATATCTTATGATTGACATAGAACAGCAGATAGAAGTATATCAAGATGTTACAGGGGATTCTGCTATATCTGATAATGGACAAATACAGTACAAAAAGTTAACAAGATTTTCAGCAAAATTAGAAATCATACGAAAAATGAGGAATACAATTAACCATTATGAACCAATTTTTCCGGTGTTGACAGAAAATATAGAAAAGCCTAAAAACATTAAAGAGTCTCCAATAATTAATACATTATGCTTTTTAAACAATCATTTTGAATTTAAAGAATCTGAAAATTTTTATGATTTAGATACATTTTTGAACATTAATGTTATCCCTAATCCAAATAATTTAGTAAAAATAAGATTATTTGAATTAATGTCGCAATATGTAAAAACAAACAAAGAATATGAAAGTACAAAAATATTAGAGATAATTAGAGATAATAAAAAGTAAAGATAATGAAAGAGAGTAATTGCAAATGTGAATTACTCTCTTTTTTATAAAAATAAAAGGGCAGCGTCCTTATCTTTTCAGATAAGGGTTAGCAACCCAGTTTGCGCATATAACGCCTTCGTCATAATTAGTATACCATACTTTTTGAAAAAAGCAAATAAATTTTACGCAGTTCCCCCTTACCCCCACAATAAGCCATAAAAATTTTTTACAAACCATTCCATTTGTTTTTTGTTTAAAAGCATCTAATACATCAAGAAATTTGCTATGGCCAAATATGTTATTTGTTTATAAGTACACGATTGCAGGAGAACACTTATGAACCAGTTTAAACATATGAAAAAGATATTAAAACAATGCATACATCAATTGGATGAATCCTCTTCACTATTTGTTATTAATCCAGAAAAGGATTTTACTCGAAAAAGAAAACATCTGTTTGGAAGCACATTAATGAATGTTCTGCTTTTAGAAGGTGGTTCATTAAAAGATGAATTGTATAAATTATTTGGCTACAATCTAGATACACCGACTGTATCTTCTTTTATACAGGCAAGAGATAAGATTCGACCAGATGCTTTTCATGCCTTATTCAATTTGTTTAACGACAAAACTTGTAAAACTAAATTATACAAAGGATACCGTCTTCTAGCTGTGGATGGTTCGACATTGCCTATTACTTCTGAAATTAAGGATAAGAAAACAACAATCCTAAATGCCAATAATTCAGATAAACCGTTCTCTGCTTTTCACCTGAATACAAGTTATGATATTTTGGAATATACCTATGATGATATCGTTCTTCAGGGACAGGCTATACAGGATGAACGGGATGCATTGAATAAAATGGTAGAACGCTATAAAGGGAATAAAGCTATTTTCATTGCAGACAGGGGCTATGAATCCATCAACTCCTTTGAGAAGATTCATTTATCTGGAAATAAATATCTGGTCCGAGTCAAGGATATTCATTCTACTGGTATGTTACGTAGCTTTGGTCCATTTCTTGATGATGAATTTGATTTAATAGTTAAGCGCACATTAACCACAAAACAGACGAATGAAATAAAAGCTCATCCTGAAATCTATAAGTTTGTGCCACAAAATCAGAGATTTGATTATTTTGAAGATACTCCTTTTTATGATTTTGAGTGTCGAGTGGTTCGCTTTAAGATTACGGAGGATACATATGAATGTATCGTAACCAATTTAGATAAAGATGAATTCAGTATGCAGGATATCAAAGAGTTGTATCATCTACGCTGGGAAATTGAAACCAGTTATCGTGAGTTGAAATATGATTTAGATTTAAATACGTTGCATTCTAAAAAGCGAAACCTGATTGAACAGGAAATCTACGCAAAGATGATTCTTTATAACTTTTGTAGTCGTATTACCAATGGAATTGATATTGCCAAACGAAAACGTAAATATGAATATCAGCTCAACTTTGTTCGAGTCTTTCATATTATTCGTGAACATCTCAAAAAGACGAAAGTGCCATCTTACATCTGTGATGTGATTGCCAAAGAGATTCTCCCTGTTCGCAGAAATCGACAAAATAAGAGAAAACTGAAACCCAAAGCTCCAGTCTCCTTTAATTATCGTTTTGATTAACATTTATGACCACATATCCAACGATGTAGCAGAAATGCTACACTTTTTGTCGTGGCAAGAAATAAAAAGACTGTCTAGATGTATCAATCTAAACAGCCTGGTCATTCTTAACTAAATGACATTGTCTTAGAAGTGGCTTTTTTTTTGACAAAATAAAAGGACCGGAATGGGCCCGGTCCAGAAATGGGAATGTTGAGAAAGTTAATTGAAAGGGTTAGAGTCTTAACTTAATCAATACACTCATAGTATAACATGCTTTTATGGGAAAAGAAAGCACTTTGTTATCGAATGTATACTTGAAATAATGAGTTTGAATTTACTATGTAAGTACTTACAAATTGTGGTATTATACCTTCAGGAAGAGTAGGTAAAAAAATGAAAGATCAAAATTGTGCTTATTGCATGGAAGGCGAGCTAGTAGCTGCTTTCGGAATTAAAATTTGTGAACTAGAAAGTTCAAAAGTGTATTTGTTTAAGGAACAGTCTCATCCGGGTCGTGTGATTGTGGCTCATAAGAAACATGTGAGTGAAATTACAGAGTTGACGGCCCAGGAAAGAGCTGCTTATATGGAGGATATCAATAGAGTAGCTTGTGCTATGCATGAAATCTTCAATCCAGACAAAGTCAATTATGGTGCTTATGGGGATACGGGTCATCATCTTCATTTCCATTTAGTTCCTAAATATAAGGATGGATATGAATGGGGCGGTGTATTCACTATGAATCCTGGTGAAAAAACATTATCGGATGAAGAATATCAGGACATGGTTGAAAAATATCGTGCTATATTATGTAAATAAAGGAGCGTGTGCTCCTTTTTCTATTGTTCACTATGATTTTTTCTAAATTGAATAGGTGAAATGCCCGTTGCTTTTTTGAAGGCTTGGGCAAAATAGGATTGGCTCGTAAATCCTATGATGATGGATATTTCTGAAATTTGAAGATTGGTTGTAGACAACAAAAGTTTAGCTTCATCTAAACGTTTTTGAATCATGTAGTTAATGGGGGAGATTCCTTTATATTGTTTAAAGGCATGTACAATGTGATATTTATTTAAGAAAGTGAGTTCACTTAATGTGTCTAGTGTGATATCTTCTTTAAAGTGAGCATCAATATATTTTTCGATATAGACGCAGTCTTTGTTGGCTTTATTAACGGGTGAAGATTTTAAACTAATGTTAGCCCTACGCATCAGGTTGATCAGTAATACTTCTAATAGGTTTTGGCATAAGGATTGATATTCAGCATCTCTAGCCTTAACTTCCATTAGAATGGTTTTTAGATAGAATAGTACTTCGTGTTTGTATTCATAATAGTTGGCAATACTACATCCTTGTTCTTCGTCTTCTTCTTTAGAAAAGAAGGTGACGCCTTCAATTCCCATAACAATGTATTCAAAGTTTACATTTTCAATACCACGTTCGGTATGGGATACCAATGGATTGACAATAACGAGATCGTCTTCTTTTACGGGATAGTTTTTGTTGTCTAAACTTAAAAGTCCATGGCCCTTTGTCACATAGAATATTTCCGTGTATAAATGGGTATGTAGGGTGGAATTCCATTCGTGATCGAACTTGGATTCGGTTATATACAATAGTTTGGGCCTTGCCTTATTGAAGTCGACTTGGTCAATTTGAAAGCGTTGTGTACTCATAAAAACACCTCTTTTTGTATTATTATATATTGTTTTCTTTTGTTTATCAATTTTGTTGCCAAAATCACAAAATCGCAATATATCTAAAATATAGAGCTATATTTTTATGATAAAGCGCTTTCAAATAAGCTATACTAAGCTTGTCAAAAGAGGTTCATACGAATTTATGAGGAGGTAAAGTATGAAAAAAGTTATAACTGCTGGGTTATCATTTGCGATGGCAGCATCTATGTTAGCAGGATGTTCTAGCAAACCAGCTGAAAATTCTGATTCTGGAGATAAGCGAGTATTAAAATTTGATTCTTTCTCTGGTGGTAATGGTGAAGAAGTATTCACAAAATTGGCTAAGGCTTTTGAAAAGGCAAATCCGGATGTAGATGTTCAATTGCGTTTTGAAAAAGAATTGCCAGATGTATTGAATAAAGAAAATGCGAAGGGTGAATATTCGGATGTTGTTTACTATAACTTAGGTCAGCCTTCTGGATATACTGAAACTCAATTAAATACTCATGAAGTATTGGATATTTCAGATGTAGTTGAAGAAGTTGGTATGGATGAAAACTACGCAAATAGTAGTATCGTACAATATTATGGTGATGGAAAATCTTATTTGATGCCACTTAAGACAACTCCAGCTGGATTCTTCTATAATACTGAATTGGTTGGAGAAGGAAAGAAATATGAACTTCCAACAACTTGGGAAGAATTCTGGGCTTTAGGTGATCAAGCTAAGAAAGATGGTATCGCATTATTTACTTATCCAACAAATGGTTATTTTGACAACACATTAAATGCATTGTTGAAAGAAACTGGTGGAGAAGAATTATTAACGAAAGTATTAAATTATGATAAGGATGCTTGGAATACAGATGGTGCTAAACAAACTATCGATATTTTAGCTAAATTAGTAAGTCCTGATTATTTATATTCTGATACAGTCTCAAATGCGAATGCGAAAGATGGTTTCACAATGAACCAACAGGCTGTCATTGATGGAAAAGCATTATTCATGCCTAATGGTGACTGGGTAGTTAATGAAATGGCAGATACAACTCCTGAAGATTATCACTGGGGATTACTTCCATTGCCTGCATTAGAAAAAGATGGTGAACGTTTCGTTGGTTCTATGACTGAACAAGTATGGATTCCTGCTCAAGCTAAAAACGTAGATGATGCGAAAGCATTCTTGAAGTTTATCTATTCTGATGAAGGTGTTAAGATCATGGCTGAAGGTGGAAACATTGTTCCAACTACAAATATGTCAGACACTATTGCTGCTATGGAAGATGGATATACAAAAGAATTCTTCTCAGTATATGACACTGCTTCTGCTGCATTAGGTGCATTTGCTCCTTACAACACAGATAACTTACCAGACTTTGACCGTGCTGCAACCGTATTTGGTTCAATCGACTCTTTAGCTACTGGTGAATTAACTGCAAAAGATTACCAAAGCAAATTAGCAGATGCTTGGGTTAAATTATCTAAAAACAAAGCTGTAACTGAATAATTAAACTGAAAGCGATGAGCAAATTGTTGCTCGTCGCTTTTTAAAAGATGGGAGGAAAAACTCATGAATAAAAAGAAAGCACAAAATCGTTTCGTATTTGCGTGTCTTGCACCAGCTGTTATTCTAGTCTTCATTTTTATGGTGATTCCAACGATTGATGTATTTAAGACAGCATTCTTTAAAAAGAGCAATTTCGTAAGTGATGCCACTTTTGCCGGGTTCTTCAACTTTAAGGTTCTTTTTAACGACATGCGTTTTATTGAGGCTATGCAAAATACAATCTTGTATGTTGTATTGATTACGATCATCACTTTGGTGTTGGCCGTATTGTTTGCGACATTATTAACTCGTGAAGAGTTTGTTGGAAAAAACTTCTTCCGTGTTATTTTCTACATTCCAAATATTTTGAGTATTGTTGTTATTGCAGGTATTTTCTCAGCTATTTATCAACCTACGAATGGTATTTTAAATACATTCTTCGGTATGATTGGACTTTCGTCTTTACAACAACAATGGATGGGAAATCCGGCTGTTATTAACTATTCTATTATTGGTGCCCTTGTATGGCAGGCCATTGGTTATTATATGGTTATGTATATGTCGAGTATGTCGAGTATTCCAGAAAACCTATATGAGGCTGCAAGTCTTGAGGGGGCTAGTAAAGTCAGACAGTTCTTTATGATTACTTTACCTTTGATTTGGGATAACATTCGTACAACTTTAACTTTCTTCGTAATTTCTACAATCAACTTATCATTTATGTTCGTTCAATTGACAAGTGAGGGAAATCTAGGAAGTGAAGTGGCATTGAACTATATGTACAACAATGCGTTCGCTGGTAAATACGGATTTGGTATGGCCGTTGGAGTATGTATCTTCGTATTCTCGTTTGCCTTATCCGCCATCATAAATAAGGTCACTGAACGTGATATATTACAGTATTAGGAGGATGAGATATGAAGAAACGTAATTTTTCTTTATACAAGATCTTTGTTTATGTGGCACTGATCACATTAGCTATTTCGATTATTGTACCTATCGCATGGGTATTCCTTGCATCTTTAAAATCGCAATTGGAATTGGTGAGTGGAAATCCATTTGATCTTCCCAAACAAATGTTGTGGTCAAACTTTGCGGATGCCTTTGTGAAGGCAAGAATGGGTGATTATTTAATAAATACAATCATTGTAACAGCACTATCATTAGTCATTCTATTGGTGGTGGCTCTTCCTGCATCGTATGTTTTGGCACGATTTGATTTTGCGGGAAAGAAATTCTTTAATGGACTTTTCATGGCTGGACTTTTCGTAAATGTGAACTATATTGTTTTACCAATTTTCTTAATGTTATTTAATGCGGACATTAAGCTTGGATTTGACTTTTTCTTAAATAGTAAGTTCTGGCTTTCTGTCGTGTATGCGGCAACGGCCTTACCTTTCACAATCTATTTGTTGACGGGCTATTTCAAAACGTTGCCTAAGGCATATGAAGAGGCGGCTCGCATTGATGGTTGTGGCTACTTTAAGACCATGACAAAGATTATGATTCCCATGGCAAGACCAAGTATTATTACGGTTATCCTATTTCAATTCTTGGCTTTCTGGAATGAATATATTATCGCATTTACTTTTATGGATAAAGAAAATGCGACGTTGGCCGTTGGTGTTAAATACTTAATGGCCGATGCGAAGTCACAGGCAAACTTTGGTGTCATGTATGCTGGGTTGGTAATTGTTATGATTCCAACGTTAGTTCTTTATATTTGTGTTCAAAAGAAGATTACACAGGGCATGAGTATTGGTGGAATGAAAGAGTAAGGTGTCTAATATGAGAGATGAAAATAAAGTAATGAACATAATTATGATCGTTTTATTCTTTGTGTTCTTAGGTATGATCATTTGGGCACAGAAGACGGTAAGTGTTCGTAATCTAATGATTGAAATCGTTGGATTGACAGGCTTACTAACATTATTGTTTCTATACAATCGAAAACATAAATAGGAGGAAGAAGTATGGCAGAATTATCATTGCAGCATGTTGATAAAATATATGACAACAATGTTCAGGCTGTATTTGACTTTAATTTAGAAGTTAAAGATAAAGAGTTTATTGTGTTTGTAGGACCAAGTGGATGTGGTAAATCTACAACACTTCGTATGATTGCTGGTTTGGAAGAGATTAGTGCCGGTGATTTCTACATTGATGGAAAAAGAATGAATGATGTGGAACCAAAAGATCGTGATATTGCGATGGTATTCCAGTCTTATGCGTTATACCCTCATATGAGTGTATATGAGAATATGGCATTTGGTTTAAAACTACGTAAGTATAGTAAGGAAGAGATTGATAAGCGTGTGCATGAAGCAGCGCGTATTTTAGAGATTGAACCTTATTTGGATCGTAAGCCAAAAGCTTTATCAGGTGGTCAAAGACAGCGTGTTGCCTTGGGTCGTGCTATCGTTCGTAATGCGAAGGTATTCTTAATGGATGAGCCACTTTCAAACTTGGATGCGAAATTGCGTGTACAAATGCGTTCGGAAATCATTCAGCTTCATGAACGTATTGGAGCTACTACCATTTATGTAACACACGATCAAACGGAAGCTATGACTATGGCTGATCGTATTGTTGTGATGAAGGGTGGATATATCCAGCAGATTGGTACGCCTAAAGAGATTTATAATAATCCGGCAAATTTATTCGTAGCTGGATTCTTGGGTGCGCCTGCAACCAACTTTGTGAAGGGTACGTATACAAATGGATTCTTCCAAGTGGGGGATATGAAGATTGAAATTCCTTTGATGTATAGAGAAAAACTTTCTAGCTACCAAGGAAAAGAAGTTATCATGGGTATTCGTCCAGAAGATTTACATGGTGAGGGAATTGTAGCTGATACATATCCGAGTGCTAACTTTGATTTTGAAATTGAAGTGGCCGAACTATTGGGCCATGAATATATTTTGCATGGTGCTTTAAATGGACAAAAAATGTGTGCCAAAGTAAATTCTCGTTTGGAACCAGAAGCACATTCAACAATTAAATTAACAATGGACTTATCAAAAGTACATTTCTTTGATATGGAAACTGAAAATAGAATTGACTAGTTTAGGAGAAAATAAAATGATTGAAACAGGCAGAGTAACTGTACCGACAGATGTTGATGTAATTGATGCAACAATTGAGATTATTAATCGATGGAAAGCCGATGCCATCCGTGACTGTGACGGAACGGATATGCCAGAAGAATTGCGTAAGATGGATATTAAGCAATATGCGACTTACTATACGACAAGAAAAGATAATGCGTGGGCAAAGGCAAATCCAGATGAAATCCAACAGATGTATTTGATGAGTGATTTTGTGACGGCAAAGTCAACCGAATTAAAGATTCAAATCATGCAGCATTTCTATAAGGATCAATTGAAGCCAAACACAAAAGACAATCACAGATGGTGGGAAGTTATTGATCGTACAACGGATGATGTCATCACAAATTGGGATTATGATGAAGAAACGGGTGAAGTGATTATTCATGATACAATTCCGTATCATGCGTATACAGTCAGCTTCTTGGCATTTGTGATTTGGGATCCCGTACATATGTATAATGCATTGACAAACGATTGGCAGGGGGAAGAACACCAAATGACTTTTGATGTTCGACAACCAAAAACACAAAAGTATGTATTGGATAAATTTAGAAAATTCTGTGAAGAAAGAGATGATGTAGATGTTGTTCGTTTTACAACGTTCTTCCACCAATTCACGCTTCAATTTGATGAATTTGCACGCGAAAAATTTGTAGACTGGTTTGGATACAGTGCTTCTGTATCTCCATATATTTTGGAACAGTTTGAAAAAGAAGTGGGCTATCCATTTAGAGCGGAATATATTATCAACAAAGGATTTAATAACTCAACTTTCTGTGTTCCAACTAAGGAATATCGTGATTTCATGGATTTCCAACAGCGTGAAGTAAGTAAATTAGCGAAGAAATTTGTAGATATTTGTCATGAATATGGAAAAGAAGCCATGATGTTCTTAGGGGATCACTGGATTGGTACAGAGCCATTTGGAAAATATTTTGAATCCATTGGATTGGATGCGGTTGTAGGATCAGTTGGTTCTGGTACAACACTTCGTTTAATTTCCGATATTAAGGGTGTTAAGTATACAGAAGGAAGATTCTTACCATACTTCTTCCCAGATGTTTTCCATGAAAATGGAGATCCATTAAAAGAAGCTAAGGTTAACTGGGTAACGGCTCGTAGAGCTATTTTACGTAGTCCGGTTGATCGTATTGGTTATGGTGGATATTTAAAATTGGCATTGGATTTCCCTGAATTCATTGATTATATTGAAAAGGTATGTGACGAATTCCGTACGCTATATTCTCATGTGAACCAACAAGTTCCATTAAACTTATTAAAAGTGGGTGTAATTAATAGTTGGGGAGAACTTCGTCGTTGGGGAACACACTTGGTTCACCATGCCATTTGGTACAAACAAATCTATTCATATACAGGTGTTATGGAAGCATTGAGTGGTTTCCCATTTGATGTTCATTTCATTAGTTTTGATGATATACGAAAAGATCCAACCATCTTAGATGATATGGACGTTGTGATGAATATTGGTTCTGCATACACAAGCTTTAGTGGTGGAGCCGAATTTGATGAACCAGTGATTACAGCTCTTCGTCGTTATGTAGACCAGGGCGGTGGATTCATCGGTGTGGGTGAGCCAACAGCTATCAACCGCAACGGTAAATTCTTCACTTTATACGATGTATTGGGTGTGGATAAAGAATTAGGTTTCACAATGCATACAGACAAATACAATTGGCAAGTACATCCAAATCACTTTATTACAGAACAATTAGAACATGAAGATTGGGGAGAATGTGTAAATGATGTATATGCTCTTCCTGAAACAGAAATCTTGGCTGAAAAAGATCTACATGTCAATTTAGCTGTAAATGAATATGGAAAAGGTCGCGGTGTGTATATGAATGGTCTTCCATTTAGTTTTGAAAACGTAAGACTATTGTATCGTGCTATTTTCTTTGCAGCACACAAAGAAGAAGAAATGAAACGCTGGTATTCCGACAACTACAATGTGGATATCAACGTATATCCTTCTACAAACAGTTTCTGTGTTGTCAATAATACATATGAACCACAGACAACTACCGTGTATAAGGGGGATGGAACAAGTTTCGAAGTTGAATTGGATGCTTGTGAAATCAAATGGTTTGAAATTTAAGAATCAGTCAATCAAAATCAGAACGAGCCAGCTGGTTTTGAATAGCTTTGGAGCAGAATATCTGCTCCATTTTCTTATTTATGACTTGCATCATATAATTTTTGAATATCACTTGGGAGCTTGTCTGGAAGCATGGCCTGAATGTATTCTTCCGTACCATCCTCCATAGCTTTTGAGTAGTACCAACACTTAAATTCTAATAAGGATAATGTTTCTTGAAGACTTTTGATTTCAGCCTCTACAGCCTCTTTTCGAGCCTCAAACAACTCTTTTCTCTTTTCAAAACTTGCACTTCCTTCAGAAACCCAACTAAAGAATTGATTGATTTCCTTAATGCCAAGACCAGATTTCTTTAAACATTCAATGAGATGTAAAGCTTCAATTTCATGATTACTGAAATAGCGGATATTGCCTTTGCGAACTAAATGAGGGAAAAATCCTTCTTTATCATAATATCGAAGGGTAGAGATGGGTAAATCAAACATTTCAGATACTTGTCCAATTGTATACATAACGATTCCTTTCTTGACCTAAAGTCAGCTTTAGGTATTATACTAATGCCACAAGGTAATTGTGTCAACAAGTTTTAGATTTCAAAGAAAAGCCATTTATTGTATTGGTTGTTGTGTATTAAAGATGTAGAAATTATCATGTATGCAAGTGAATATGCATTTCGAGATATCTGCATAATCGCAAGGGCTGCAGAAGATGAGAAAAGCGTATAGACTTGGTAAAATCTTATAATGTTCCGATAAAATGATTAACAATAGTCAAAAACAGTTTGAAATAAATATCACGAGAAGCAGATGTTTTAAATACAATAAAACAACAGGATAAAAAATAGGGAACTTATTAAGTGTTGTGTGTGATAAAAGTTCCCTGTTTGTATTTATTGTTTAGGGAACTATTGATATAATATATAGCGAAAAAGTTCCCTAAATTTTAATTTTAGATTTTGCGTGATGCTTCGGAAATATCAATAAAAGAATTATGAATATTGAATAAGCATGATTGGAATTATATGTTGGAACTTTTAGATGCCTTATGGTACAATGCAAACGAGCGATAGCTCTTGAATGGCGAGGAGCTAAATTCAATTTAAACTAAAATGCAGGGTGAGAAACCCGACCGAGGATGACTTAGAACTCATCCTCATTTTTTTGTATATTAAGATTTTGGTTTCGGGACAGGAAAATATTATATGTGAAAAAGTGATGAAATATCATAAAAGATGAATTGCAGGGCACGACAAAAAGGTTATTGTAATAGTAGCCTGCATTTTGTATTTATCTTTGTGAGTACCCATCTGATAACCCTTAGACATTTTTCATGCTGTCTAGCTATAGCATATTTACCTGATTTACTAGCTGTTTATTAACATTCTTAATGCTAATTTATTAGATGAGGATGCCATATGGGTACTCACAATTAAAAAAAATATCTTCAAATTTAAAATTACAAAATCAGAAAAAAGAAATGTTAGAAAATGAATCATGATCTAAAAAATCTTATACCGGATAAGAAAAAGACTGTAGACAATTAATGTCTACAGTTGTAGCAAGCAACGTCTTTGATTGATCAAAGATAAGTGTTTAGGGAATATCCCTAAGACTCTGATTAAATCAAGAAACAATATGCTTCATGTAGCCTTTATTGAGATTGAGAATACTTCTTCAAATTGGTAAAATATATATAGTAGATTTAAAGTATAACTTAGAGAGGAGAATCAGCTATGGAAGATATTCTTTTATACCATGGTAGTGGAGAGATTGTTGAATTTCCAGAAATACGTAAAACAAAATATACAAAAGATTTTTCCTGGGGATTCTATTGCACCATAAATTATGAGCAAGCCTATAAATGGGCAAATAAAAGAAGTCAAAATGGGTTTGTTAATGTTTATAAATATACCGAAAACAAAGACTTAAAAATTAAAAAGTTTGAAACAATGAGTGATGAATGGTTGGATTTCATTACAGATTGTAGGTCAGGAAAAGTTCATAGCTATGATATTGTCGAAGGCCCAATGGCTGATGATACCATTTGGAACTATGTGAATGATTATATCAACGGTGATATTCCAAGGTCTGTTTTTTGGGAACTAGCAAAGTTCAAACATCCAACCCATCAAATTAGTTTTCATTCTATTCAAGCTCTTGAATGTCTAAAATTCGAAAGGAGTGAAGCAATTCATGAAATTCAATAAAGATGATCTATTTTATTTTTGTTCTATGGTTGAGTTTGTAGCACGTATCACAAAAAATCACAGAAACTATATCATTTCTAAAATGAGTGATGAACAAATCTTACACGAATTGGATGTTGCTTGTGTAAATCATTGTCTTTCATTTGAACAAGTTTGTGATGAGTGGATTGATACGTATCATATAGAAAATGGTAAGTATGATTCTGTAGCCGATTGTAAATACAAGGTACCCTCTTATACCGCAATTGGTAAAGTTTACCAAAGATTGATTTTGGATACATTAACATCAGAAAATCAGTTAGTACAACATATTCGCAAAATATTTAATTCTTTCATCATTGATGAAATTACTTGGTTTAATTCAAATGTTTATTACAGTAATCCAGATTATCTAAGATGTTCCTATTTAGAAGGAAAACTATTGAATTAATATGTATAAGCATACTGCGTTGAGGCTTTACATTTACATTGAATTGGATCTCTATTAAAAGAATCAATCAAATGAGTGCGGTATCTGAATTTATTGTGCAATCTAAGAATACTCGTGACTTTAGTCGTGAGATGAATTAGATGTGCAGATGTTAGATAAATAATTTGAAAATAAATCATAAATATAGTGCTTTAAATATATATTATATATATTGTATAACGCAAACGAACGATAGCTCTTGAATGGCGAGAAGCTAAATTCAATTTAAACAAAAATGCAGGGTGAGGAGCCCGAACCGAGGATGACTTAGAACTCATCCTCTTTTTCATTTCATCGATTTACTGAAAATATATAATTAACAATTGATTTGTTTTTTATATAATCGTATAATTTTAAACAGTTTTTAGGGGTTGAAGAAATGGAAGAACGAAGAGATAAACGGAATATTGTTTATTTTATAATCAGTTATATCATTAATAATTTGGCGAGTGGAGTTTTGTACGATACGTTTGTGAATTATCTGCAAGAAGCACAAACTTCTATCGCAACATCCTTTTGGGCCTTTTATGGATATGCCACATTCATAAGTGCAGCTTTATTGTTGCTCGTGCCAAAGATAGGTTATAAAAAGCTATTACTTTTTTGTTCACTTTCAACGGCCTGTGCCTTTTTTGGCGCCGTTTGTATGAATTTTACTTGGGCTTTATATATCGCAACCCTATTGGCATTAACGGGTGTGCAGCTGCACTTTATCATGTTAAGTCCTTTTATTGCTTGTTATACAGAAACATTTAAAGATCAAGAAATACATTGGTATACAAGAACTTACTATATGGGGTATATTGGATATTTCTTGGCAACGTATCTTGGTGGAGCCTTTGTGGTAAAGGTGTTTAGTTGTGTGGCCAACATTTCATATGCGCAAGCCCAAGAGGCAACGCGCTATATGACGCATCTTTCATCTGGTTTATATCAATCTTATATGGATGCGAATCGAATGGTTCTATTCGTGGTGGGTTGTATTGCGTTAATTTCCTTGATTCCCGTCTTATGTATATCGGAAAAGAAATCGGATTATCAAATGGAGCTTACTCCAAGGCTTTCTTTAAAGGAAAAAATGAATGGTGCAAGACAACTTTTATTAAATCGATATTCCCGGGCTTATTTATTGTATTGGGCTTTGATTTCTTTTGCGATGGGCCTATTTACATCGTACTATACTGTATATCTAAATCGAAATTTACATATTGATAAGGCAACAAGTTCTTTAATGGTATCCATTTCCTATGTTGCGATTGTCTTATTTATGTTTTTTACGCCGAAGTGTACAAAAAAATTTGGTAAAGTGGGAACAATCTTCTTAACGGTGATGGCCTCCATTCCTTTTATGTTGATGATTGGAAATGGAAATTATTTTGGTAAATATGTTGTACCTGTTGTTGGTGTATCACTATTTATACGTGCGGGCCTTGCGAATTTATCAAGTCCTGTGGATAGTGCTCTATCGATGGATGTGATTCCTAAAGATTTGCGGCCTGTTTATACCTCCGTAGTGAATTTTACGGCGGGTATTGTGAGTATATTGAGTGGTCATTTTACAGGAAAGATTTTATTTGTCCACCAATCTGGGTATCAGCAGGCTTATTTTTTAGCCGCTATATTATATGCGATTGCAGGTATTGTTCTTTATCATGGACTTCATACCTTTAATCATAAAGAAAATGAAATAGTTTTAAGTAAGGGAGAAAAAAGATGAACAAATTATTTAAAAAACTAGGTTTTGGCGATAAGACGGCAAAGAATTTCTGGGCCATTATTATCGTCGCATTTGGAGGGGCGATTATTTATGGCTTGCCATATTTTCGCTTTGATTACTATGATGCATATTTAGCTACGTATCATTTGACGAATACACAAATGGGTGTGTTTGGAAGTATTTTAGGAATTTTTGGTATGATTTCCTATTTATTTGGAGGTATTGTGGCAGACCGCTTTTCTACAAGAATGATCTTAACGGTTTCTTTAATTGGAACAGGATTAGGTGGTTTTGTACACTTATTACCATTGAATTACTATCAGTTACTAGCACTTTATGCATTCTGGGGCATTTCAAGTTTATTTGCGTTTTGGCCAGCCTGTGTAAAAGCTGTTCGTATTCTATCGGATTCGGATGATCAAGGAAAAGCCTATGGATTCTTTGAAGGTGGTCGTGGCGTTGGTGCTGCTTTGATGGCTATGGGTGCTGTTGTAGCTTTCCGTATTGGCATTGGTCAAATCAATGACGAAGTGGCAGGTATGAAAACAGTCATTGTTTATTATTCCGTTTTGACAATTGCGATGGGCATCTTCTGTTTCTTTAAAGTAAAAGATGGACATATGGAAGCAAGTGAACGTATTTCTTTTAAAGGCATTGGGGAAGTATTAAAAATGCCAGCCATCTGGATCATCAGTTTTGTGACATTCTGTAATTATGTATTTACCTTGTCTTTGTATTACTTTACACCATATGCCACATCTATTTTAGGAGCCACAGTTACTTTTGGAGCTACACTTGCAGCTATGAAACGATGGTTTTCTTTATTTGGAAACGTTGGTGGAGGCTTCTTCTCCGATAAGTTTGGTACAGGAAATGCTCTATTGATTTCATTTGTGGTAATGGCTTTGGGTACTTTGGGAATTTTATTGTTGCCAACAAATGCAGGTTCTATTGTGCTCTTTACAGTTTTATTTGTCTTAATCTATATTTTCTATAATGTAAACTATGCACAAACATGGGCTATGATGGATGAGGGGGCTGTACCAGAAAAGTATTCTGGAACGGCTGCTGGAATTATTTCTACCATTGGGTATTTGCCAGAAATTTTTGTATCTGTTTTAGCGGGTATGATGATTGATCAAAATCCAGGTGTTGGTGGATATCGTTTATTCTTTGGCTTCTTAGTTGCAATGTTAGTTTTAGGAGCTGTGTTTGTGTTGGTTTGGAAATCGTATTTAAAGAAACATCCGAAAGTAAATTAATATGGAAGCATTATTTGAAAGAGTTTTTGTGGAAACTACAGTGGATACAGATCAAGATGGACAATATGATTTGATTGCGGTTTATATTAAGCGTCCAAAGCTAGATGAAAAAGTTCCGGCTGTTTTTGTGGCCAATCCATATATGTTGCACTGTAATGAGGATTGGTATGATTTGTATGATGTAAATACAAATATACAGGCATATCCAAGTCAGAATATTCAGCGTGAGGATATCACGTTTCATCCAAAAGATCCTGTAGTTTGTCCTAAAAAAGAAGCCGAACAAATTGTAGAAAGCAGTCCGTATCCAGAACCAGATCCAAGCGCTTATGAATGCATTTCAGATTTATATGATCATTTACTAGAACGTGGCTACGCCGGTGTGTTTAGTGGTGGACTTGGTACAAGAGGGAGCGACGGATTAACAATGACGGGAAGTGAAGAGGAGATTCTTGCGTTTAAATCGGTCATTGATTGGTTAAACGGAAGAGCTCGAGCTTTTAGAGATAAGACAAGAACGGTACAGGTTTTGGCCTCTTGGTGTACAGGTTCTGTTGCGATGTCTGCACGTTCTTATTTGGGTACAATGTGCATTGGGGTAGCCACAACAGGTGTAGAAGGCTTAAAGACAATTCTTCCTGAAGCGGGCATTTCCAACTGGTATGAATATTATCGTCATAATGGTTTAACTTTACCGGCCATGGATTGGCAAGGGGATGACTTGGATATTTTGGCAAAGTATTGTTTCTCGCGTGCTTTGGATCCAAATGATTTTGCGTCGATCAAACCTTTGTTTGAAAAGAATCAAAAGATTCTTCAAGAAGGTGAAGACAGACAATCGGGAAACTACAATCGCTTTTGGGATGAGCGTAATTATTTGCAGCATGCCGATCGCATCCAAGCTTCGGTATTCGTTCTTCAAGGCTTAAATGATTGGAATGTAAAACCAGATCAAGGGATTCGTTTGTATGAAAAGCTTCAAGAACTTGGTAAAGATCGCATGATGTTGTTGCATCAAGGACAACATATTTATACGTATCATCTTGAGGATAGTCCTACATTAGGATTGATCGATCGTTGGTTGGATTATTATTTAAAAGGGATTGATACAGGTATTCAAAATGAGCCTAAGATTTATATTGAGAATAACTTAGATCAAAAATTGTGGATGCAAGAAGAGGTTTGGCCACCTAAATCTTATAAGTCCTATCGTGTACAAGAGAATGGAAATCAGATGATTGTGGATGATTTGTCGCAAACGATTTATGACCGTAAACAAAAAAACACAAAGGCATGGCTGGATGAGTTGGTTTTAACTCAAAATGCGCATTCGCTTTCTTTTGATTTAGAAACAATGAAGGAAGATACGCGTTTTGCGGGAAGAGCCAAAGTTTCTTTTAGGGCTCGAATTCAACAGCCTACGGCCATTTTGAGTGCAATGCTTGTGGAAAAAGGAAAACAAATTCGTTTGACATCTGATTTGGATGGGGATGAAAATCATTCTTTTGTCTTTAAAATGGAAGAAAAACCATCCGATTATTTTGTGATTACACGAGGTTGGATGAATGCACAAAATCGTTTGAATAATTATTCAAAGGAAGCCATTGATCCAGATACTTGGTATACATATTCATTTGACTTTGTCAGCAACGACTATACAATTCCTAAAGGACATACATTATCATTGATCTTGTATGGAATGGATGTGGACCAAACGCAATTGCCATTTGTGGTGACAGAAATCGAAGTGGATACCACTTCTATTGTTTGTGATTGTCCAATGGAATAATAAAGTGGGTTCAAATCGAAAGGATTTGAGCCTTTTTCAATGCGCAAAAAAAGACCAGCTACAACTGGTCCACATTTAGAGAGTCAGGAAAGTATAAGAATGGTTAGATATCAAATGTGTTAGAATGACTCTCTAGACAATATTATTCTAGCACGAATCTAAACCGTTGGATAACAAATTTTAGAGGAGAGAACTAGATATTATGCATATATTACGGAGAAGTCTAGTTCTCTAATCGATGTTAGATGAGCGGAACTCAAATGGGTGTTGGCGTAATACCATTTGTTTATATTGGCGTAAATTATTTCTCATCCAACCGAGTTAGTATATCAGAAATGGTATCTTAACGGTGTACCATATGTTCATAGAAAATAGCGAATCCACTTAGGAAATGAATGAGGTTAATATACGTAAAGGACTTTCATATAATTGTATTGATAGACTATGCAGATGTTGGCTTAATGTAGGAAATTATGAAATATTATTTGTGCTTTGACATTGGTGGAAATTCGATGAAGAGTGGACTTCTTAGTCGTGAGGGGAAAATTATTGAGGAAAATCATATTCGATGACAGATACTTTGAAAGTGTTGTTGGCATGTATGAAGGATTTTCATAAAATGTTTAAAGATGATTATGAACTAGATGGTGTCGCAATCAGTTTTTGTGGCTTGATTGACGTAGAAAATGCAGTAATTGATGCCGTATGGGCACTACCTTTTTTACAAGGCATTCCTTGGCGTGAAGTGATTCAAAAAGAGCTTGGATTGCATTGTGAAATTGAAAATGATGCGAATTGTGCAGCATTATCTGAAGTGTATTTTGGTGAAGCCCAAGACATTAAAGATATGGCTTTCTTTGTGATTGGTACAGGTGTTGGAGGCGTCATTATTCGTAATCGACAGGTGTGCCCAGGAGCTCATCGCTATGGTAGTGAATTTGGGATGATGCCTTTAAGTATGGTTCGTAAGATGGAAGAGGCGACAAATGAAAGTTGGGATGGAGTTCGAATCTTTGAAGAGGCAAATGCCGGAAATGCATTGTGTAAACAAGTCATTAAACAGTTCTATCACAATTTAGCTATAGGTGTATTTAATGTACAACATACACTAGATTCTGAAATGATCTTGTTTGGTGGTGCGATAAGTCAAAGAGATGATTTTGTTGAAAGATTAATGGAAGAATATAATATAATTCGTGAAAAGATGGGTATGGATGTCATCACACCTAACTTAAAGTGTTGTACATATCGTCAAGACGCTAACTTACTGGGTGCACTCGCAAATTATATTAGTCGTAATAAATAGTGGGCAGAAATGTCCACTTTTGGTTTATTCAGGGTATGAAATTAAAGATTTCTTATATCTTTTAAACAAAGAATATTCTTTTGAATATCTATGCTACATGATACAATTTATATGAGAGTAAACAATAGGATAGGTCCAAATAGACCTAAGGTAGTTCTCCTGGGGAACGGCTGTATTAATCGTATTAATACCGTCACAGGGGCTCCAAGTTACGAAAACACTTGAGTTCCATAGCCTCAAGGAGGTGATATTGTGTATGGATATTTAATATTTGTGACAATATTCTTGTCGATTTTGTTAGTAATTGTCCACAGATTGGTTCAGATTGCTGAAGCAATCTTAAATCTGCTTCATATAATTGAAGATATGGACAAACAAATACATAAACTGAAAAGACATAAGAAAAAACTACCTCATCATTCTTGCAGGAAACCAAGGTAGTTATTTCAAAACTATAAATTTTCTCCAGGAGAACTCCTTATTGGGTGCTCTCTTTTCATTTATATTGTACCACATTGAAATGTTTTATCAATGGAAATACTAAAATAAATATTCCATTGAAGGAGATAATATGGTGATATAATATCTTATTGTGAGGGCATGAAATGGATTTTAATAGGGCATTAAATAAGGAACAAACAACATGTATCAATGGGATTTTTGTGTTGTTTGTGTTTCTATCACATTTTGGACAATATGAAACTATGCCATGGAATAATCTTTTATTGGCAATTGGACAACTCATGGTTGCACCATTCTTGTTCTATTCGGGATATGGCATTATGGAACAAATTCAAAGAAGAGGTATGGTGTATATTGATGACATGCCAAGAAAAAGAATGTTGAAGTTTTATATTCATTTTTGTATGGCATTATGTGTTTACTTGATTTTGTCATTCTTATTAGAAAAAGAGTATTCCTTTGTTCGTATTGTATTCTCATTTGCGGCATTAAGTTCGATTGGAAATAGTAATTGGTATGTATTTGCGATATTAGCTATGTATAGTATTGTATATATTTGATAAAAACAATGTAAGAAACATAGTATGACTTCATGTGTAGTATTTACCATTCTATATATTATTTTGATGGATGTAATAAAGGATCAGGCTTGGTGGTACAATATCATTCTTTGTTTTCCAGCAGGTATGATTCTATCTAAATATAAAGATCGAGTTTGTTCCATTATTCAAAAGCCAGTATTCTTTTTTTGTATGATAATTTTAGCTTTTAGTTTATATTGTCTTCACTTACCAATATTCGCATATGAAATTATTTCGATTGTGTTTTGTTTCTTGATTGTAGATGTATGTGCATATAAAGAAATTAAAAATAGTTTGTTTCATTTCTTAGGTCAATATGTATTTGAAATCTATATTCTTCAAAGGATTTCAATGAACTTGTTTGATCGATATTTAAATGACTGGATCTATTTAGTTGTGTGTATTCTAGTTTGATACAATTCTTGCCTATTATTTTAAAAAGCTAGAGACAAAAGTAGATGGGTTACATATTTTTAAAAATTTTAGTTGACAAAAAATATCATTTTCCTGTATATTTTTTTGCGTACAAATCGTACAGAAATTGACCGCCTAGATATAGGCTAAGGCTACACGGACGGCCGGGTCAAATGCCGAAGACTTGTTGAAGAAGCAAGAACCGTATTTAGGGAATACGGAAGGGTGTTTACCCTTATTGATTGAGTTAAAAGCTCAGTTTTATAAAGTACAATATACCTTATGAAATGGTCAATAAGCTGGAATTTCTGTTACGAAAAGTATGCAGATAGATGATGGACGAAGATAGGTGTATATTGTGCGCCTATCTTTTTTTTGTGTTGGGAAAGGAGAAGAGGAATATGAAAAAGATTTTACAAGCAAGCCTTAGTGCAGTATTGGTGTTGAGCCTAGTGGGTTGTGGTTCGACAAAAGATGAGGCCATCTATCAAGATTCGATTGATGCCTACGTGAATGAAATTGATATGGATTATGCGTATGACTTCACAAAAACATTGTCTACAGATACTTCATTACATGATAATTCACTTGGATTTAGAACGAGTGGTTCCGATGCAGAACATAGAACAGCCAATTATTTGGCTAAGGAAATGAAGGCCATTGGTTTAAAGAATGTAGAAAAGATACCTGTGAATGTGGATAAGTGGCAGTATAATGATGCTTCACTAACGATTGAAGGAACAGATATTGATTTGATGCCCGTATCGTATATGGTGAATGGTACAGATGAAAACGGGATTACAGCACAAATCGTAGATTGTGGTACTGGTTTTGCGAAAGACTATGAAGGCAAGGACGTTGAAGGTAAGATTGCGCTAGTAGGAGTGGATCAATTTAATGAGTCTTGGATTGGTGGATATATTTATGAGGCGTATGAGCATGGCGCAAAAGCATTAGTCACATACGATTTGGATGGATATGGAAGATTTAGTGATGATGATCATCAAATTCAGGATGTTTGTGCAGAAGATATTATGCCTACGACAATCATCACAATGAGTGAGTACAAACAAATCAAAAAGGCTTTAAAACAAGGTCATGATATGGCCACTTTAAAAGTGGATAGTGTGATGGAAGAAGGAAATGGTACAAGTTATGATGTGGTTGGCTATATTCCTGGTAAGTCACATGATCAACAAATGATTTTTGCCGGACACTATGATATGTATTTTACTGGTTTTCAAGATGACTGTAGTGCTATTGGAACCATTATGTCGATGGCTAAGACAATGATCGATAGTGGCTATGTGCCTGAAAATGATATTGTGGTTGTTGCGCATGGTGCTGAAGAATGGGGCGCAACAGGAACTGAATTTGACTGGACAAGAGGGGCTTATGAATTGATCAACAATGTACATCCTGAGTGGGCTAATAAAACTTTAGCTTTATTTAACTTTGAATTGGATGCTTATGATGATGGTTCAGATACATTCATGGTGACTTGTGTTCCTGAATATGCGTCTTTAGTGAAAAGCTTAGTCGATTCAGGTGCATTGGATGGCGCTGTAAAAGAATATAAGAATGGTATTTCTACAAAGACATATGATACAACGACAATGGAAGATGGTGTTTCTTATCGTAATGCGGGAGTTCCTTATTTCTTAAATACAACAGATACTTGTTCTGGAGAAACAAAGGATGATGGTGAATATACTTGGACACAACTTCATTATCATACAGAATCCGATAATACGGATACGTATAGTGAAAAGGTGATGAAGGCTAATATTGCGGTATTTGGAAGTATGGCTATCGCCATCGATCAGCTTCCAGCTATGTCTTTAAATATGCAGGCTACCATTGATGATTTAAAGGAAAGCTTTAATGAAGATTTAGCTTTGGAAGCTGGTGTTTCTAAAAAGGATTGGGACAAGGCTTTAGCTGTTTTTGAAAAAGAAGTGGATGCACTAAATAAAGAGGGTCAAGATATTAATGATCGTTACATTGAGGCCGTAAAATCTAAATCCGATGTGGCTTCGATTCAAAAAGAAGGAAAGGCCTACAATAAAAAAGTATTAGACTTATTTAAATACGTACAAGATAACTTTGTCGGAATTGTATTCTCGAGTGATGTTGTGATGAAACACGTGGGATATCAAAACAACATTGAATATATGGATGAAATCATTCAAGATTTAAAGAAAGACAAAGTAAATGATGCCCTAGATGTGGCATACCAATTAAATGGTTTGTGTGAATACAACTATTACTTATTCTCACCGAATGCGGCTGCTAAAATTGATGCGCATGCAGACAAGGCCGTTGAAAACAATAAGTGGTGGGGCAATGATAAAGGCTACTATTTCACAAATACAAAAAATGCTACAACATCTTTATTAAATAAAGAAGATGGAGATGATGTAAGTGAAGAAATCAAAGTATATGAAAGCGCTAGAACGAAACAGTTAGATTCTTATAAAGAAGTGCTTGAAAATGAAATCTTGGCAATGAACAAAATAGGTCAATAAATACAATTGCTTGGCATACTATGCCAGGCTTTTTTGGTTATAAAAAATGCTTGTGAAATATTCACATTTGTTCTTGAAAACAAGTTTTTCTTCGATGTATACTTAATCTAACTATATGTTGTTAAAATGGGGAAAACATTATGAATAGATTAAAAAAATGCTTAGTGGGCCTGCTTGCTTTTTCGATGATTCTATCTGGTTGTGCAAAGACAGATACAAGGAAGGATGATCATCATCTGACCGTCTTTTTATGGGAGAGTCGTCTTGTAAAAAATTTAGCACCATACATTCGTTCTCAATACCCAGATATGGATATTGAATTTATTTCGGGAAATAATAATACAGATTTATATGAATATTACCAAGAACATGGCGAATTACCAGATATTATGAGTGTGCGTCGTTTTTCGGGTACAGATTCAAAAGAACTACAACCGTATTTATTGGATTTAAGTTCGTATGATATTGTTTCAAAATATTATTCGTATGCTTTGCAGTATTACTATAATAAGGATCAATCTATTAACTGGCTTCCTATATGTGGGATTCCACAAACAATGATCGCAAATAAAACGTTGTTTGATCAATATGGTATTGCTTTACCGACAAATTATGAAGAGTATGCAGAGGCTTGTCAAAAATTGAATGCTTTAGGCATTAAACCCAATTCCATGGATATGGGGGAAGACTGGTCTTGTCTAGAAGCCATTCAGGGTGGAGCTATTGATGAATTCACAAGTCTTGAAGGATTAGAGTGGAGAAGTAAGGCGGAAAGTGCAGAGGATAAGATCTCTTTTGATGAGGATATGGGACACAGAATCTTTTCGAAGACCTATCAATTTTTAAAGGATTCTTATTTTACGAGTGAAGATGTAAATTTATCGATTGATGATGGTACAAATATGTTTGTTGAGAAAAAATCAGCTATATTTCATGGTACGCCAGACATCTATAAAACTCTTTCTAGTCAAATGAGTGATAGTGAACTTGTTCGTTTACCTTATTTTTCACAAACTTCAAATGATGGATATATCTATATGCATCCTTCTTTAAATGTGGCATTGAATAAAGATTTAGAGAACGATCAGACAAAATTAGATTCGGCATTAAAAGTATTGGATTGTATGATTTCTAAAAAAGGACAACAGTTGATTGCGAATGGAACGGGTGTAATTTCATTTAATCCAGATGTTGAATCTATGATGAATGATGTCAAAGGACTCGAGGAATCTTTAAAAAATAATAATATTTATATTCGTTATTCAGCACAAAAATCGTTTGCAGCTGCCAAAGAAGTTGTCCATGGATTATTAACTGGACAAATGGATGAAAATAGTGCGTATGATATTTTTTGCGAACTCATGAATGCGAAGAGTGATAAAGAAAAGGCAATTGTTCATTTTGACAAGGATTATTCCATTTATTTAAATGATAAAAATGGTCGTGATGCACCATCTTCGATTTTGACTACGATAAGAAAGGCGTATGATGTCAAGTTGGCATTTGTACCCTATTATTATTTTACTTCATCCATCTATAAAGGGGATTGTACGGCCAGTCAATTGGATTTAATGCTTTGTCACGATTCCAATACTTATGTTCATGTTAAAAAAATGAGTGGTAAAGAAATTTATGCGTTGGTAAAAGAATTGGATGTCAAAGACAAATACTCTTTACCAATCGCATCTGGAATGAAGCTTGTATATGATCAAAATTATAAATTAAAAGACATATTGGTAGATGGCGTATCGATTGATTTTGATAAGAAGTATTCGATTCTGCTTTCAGATAGTACGGATGTATCGAATCCTTCTTTGGCAAGTGCATGGGTCAGTATTATGTCAAAACAGGATCAACCATCAAAACCAGAAGATTATATAGAGATTGGAAAGTAAAATTATGCAGAAGATGAAGAGTAAAAATAGATTTGTACCACTTCTTTTTGCGCTGTTGATTATAATCGTTGTTGTATCCCAAATTCTGTTTGCGAAGATGAATTCATATATTGAAACAAATGGAAAATTGAGTCTAGACGCGGTGGATGAACAACTTCAACAGACATATGACCTTCAGTTGGATTCGTATTATAGTCAACTTCATTTAATTGAGAATTATTTGATTCATGATTCAAATATATCTCTTGTAGAAAATCAAAAGTTTCTAAATAGCTGGCAAAATGAATTGGACAGTCAAATCTTATTTATAAAAGAGAACGGCACAGCTATAACGGCGGATGGCACTCGTTGTAGATTGGATATTTCCAATTCGTTATTAATGAATCTTAAAAATAATAAGAATATCGCAAAACTAATTCCATTAAGTTTTAGACAAGAATCCGGAAGTGGATTCTTAATGGCTGTACCATGTGAAAAATATGATATTGATGGTGAGTCATATACAGCCATAGGTTCTGTTATGGATAGTAAAAAGTTGAATTCCGTACTTAACTTAAATGGATATGATGGAAAAGCCTTTATTTTCATGGTAAACAAAGATGGCACTGTGATTTATACAAACCAGTCAAAAAAGGAATTGGTACAAAATTATTCGTTGATCAAACATTTAAAAATGGAAGATGCGATCAGTGATGAGCAGGCAGAAAAAATTGAAAAAGCAATTCAAAATGATGAACATGGCGTTGAGTTATTAGGGAATGATAAACCATTTTATTTAGGATATCGACCTATTCAAAATAATGATTCCATGCTTATATGCATTGTTTCAAAATATGTTGTAGACAATAGTTTAGTTAGCTATCAACGCATGGTATTGTTCATTGCACTTATTATGGTTATTTTGATTTTCTTCTTGATTATGGGATTATCTTTAAGTGTTTCAAAAATGAAGCTTACAGATCAAAAAATGAAATATGAAGAAAAAAATAAAGAGATTCAAGAAAAAAACTTAAAGGAATTAGCGAACATTAATAAGAATTTAAAGATTGCACAAAGTGCAACTACACAAGCTTTAGAAGTGGCTGAAAATGCCAATCGGGCTAAGACCGATTTCTTAGCGAATATGTCGCATGATATTCGTACGCCAATGAACGCAATCGTAGGTATGACAACACTTCTTCAAAAAGATTGTGGTAATGAAGAAAAAGTGAAGGAATATGCGAAGAAGATTGAATTATCTTCAAAACATTTATTGGGCATTATCAATGATGTTCTAGACATGAATAAGATTGAGTCGGGTAAGACGACCTTGAATTATACAGATTTTTCCATCTTAGAATTTGTGGAACAAATCAATACAATATTTCGTCCTCAAATGGATGAAAAACATCAATCGTTTGAAATTCACGTTGAAAACATTTCACATGAATGGGTACATGCAGACAGTGTTCGTTTGATGCAGATATTTAATAATCTATTATCAAATGCCGTTAAGTATACACAAGCCGGTGGATACATTCGACTTTGGTTAGAAGAACTATCTTCAAAGTCTTCGGTATATGCCAAATATCGCTTTTTAGTCGTCGATAATGGTATGGGTATGGAAGAAAGTTTTAAAGATAAGATTTTTGATGCATTCACAAGAGAAGAAAATAGCGTGACAAATCGAATTCAGGGGACTGGTCTAGGTATGGCCATCACAAAGAATTTATTGGATGCGATGGGCGGAACGATTGAAGTGGAAAGCGAAAAAGGTAAGGGGAGTTGTTTTGAAATCTTATTGGATTTAAAGATTGTCAAAGATCATGAAGTAGTGAGCACAAAAATTGAAAATAGTATGGAGAGTATTTCTGGCATGAAATTCTTGTGTGCAGAAGATAATGAATTGAATGCTGAAATTCTTGAGGAATTATTGAAATATGAAGGAGCAAAGTGTGTCATTTGTGAAAATGGTAAGAAGATCGTAGAAACGTTTGAACAATCCAAACCAGGCGAATATGACATGATTTTAATGGATATTCAAATGCCAATCATGAATGGATATGAGGCCACTTTAAAGATTCGTTCATTTGATCAAAATATACCAATTATTGCGATGACGGCCAATGCCTTCAGTGAAGATATTCAACATTCCTTGTCAGTAGGTATGGATGCACATATTTCAAAACCAGTCGATATGCAGATTTTGAAAAGCGTTGTACAAAACATAAAATCTGGCGGGGGGGGGGTACCCCAAAAGGATATTACAGAAAACAAGTGAGGTAAGTTTGTGTTAATATATTCAAATTAGGTATGAATTGTGTGTTAGAAACAATGGATGAAGTGGGAATAGGGTTATGAAAAGTTTAGAAGAAAGACAGAAAATTTTGATTGTGGATGACTCCAAATTCAATCAGGAACTATTGATGGAAATATTGGGCAAGAACTATCAATATATATTGGCCAATGATGGTTTAGAGGCCATTTCCATTCTACAAAAGGATTGGACAATTGATTTAATGTTGTTGGATATCAATATGCCAAAAATGAATGGGTTTGAAGTTTTGGAATATATGAATAAGTATCAGTGGATTGAAGAATTTCCGATAATTGTGATTTCTGCAGAAGAAGAGACTTCAATTATTGAAAAGGCATATAATTTAGGAGCTGTTGAATATATTCAACGTCCTTTTGATGCGTTTATTATTAAGCGAAGAGTTATGAATACACTTATTTTATATGCCAATCAAAAACGATTGACCAATGTAGTAGTGAATCAGGTTTATGAAAAAGAAGAAAACAATAAAGTGATGATCAACATCTTGAGTAGTGTTGTAGGAACATACAATAAGGAGAGTCGTGAACATATTCTTCATATTCGTATTGCCACGCAGATGCTTTTAAGAAGGCTAGTTGAGAAAACGGATGCGTATCCATTAACGGAGTCTGATATCACATTGATTGCGACGGCATCGTCTTTACATGATATTGGTAAGGTGTCAATCTCAAAGGATATTTTAAATAAGCCTGCAAAGCTGACTGATGAAGAATATGAAATTATGAAGACACATACTTTACTTGGCGCAAAAATGATTCGTAGTATGGAATATCCGAATGATAATCCATTGGTTCAAATGGCTTATGAAATTTGTAGATGGCACCACGAACGCTTTGATGGAAAAGGCTATCCGGATGGTTTAGTGGGCAATGATATTCCTATTTCTGCCCAAGTTGTATCGGTTGCCGACGTATTTGATGCACTGACAAGTACGCGTGTATATAAAAAAGCCTATGATTATAGAACGGCCATTCAAATGATTTTGGATGGTAAGTGCGGATGTTTCAATCCGTTGTTACTCGAGTGTTTAAAAGAGATGGGTACAGATATTTATGTGGCTTTTAAAACGCAAAAGGATGATTATAAGGATTATCATGAGGCAAAAAAATTGTCTGGTGAAATATTAAAATCGGAAACATTGCCATATAATGATCATTCGCAACGTATCATTGATTTCTTGCAGGAAAAGATGGACTTTTTTGAATTGAGTCAATCGAAAGTCTTATTTGACTATAATCCGTTAGTTGGTGAGTTAACCATTATAGATCGAGAGAAAAATAAAAAGTATAAAAAGAGTACTTTGGAATTTGAGTCGTTTGATTTGGATGAAGAAGTGGTTGAAGAAGTTAAAAAACATTTAAATGAAACTTCTGTGGAAAATAAAGAGTTTACTTTACAATTGAAAGACTTAAATATAAAATTTCATACGTTGTGGTCTGGTTTGGATACAGATCAATATATTGGCGTGATTGGTCAAATAGATAGGAGGAGATGATTTGAAAGGAAAAAGAATAATTCAGAGTGTATTGAGTCTATCTTTACTTATTTGTTTACTAAGTGGATGTAAGACAAGTGATTTAGAATTGGATGAATCCAATTTACCCGTAATTACTTTGGGTAGTGATAATTATCCACCTTACAACTATTTGAATGAGGATGGAAATCCTACGGGTATTGATGTAGATTTGGCAAGGGAAGCTTTTAAGCGATTGGGATATAGAGTTGAAGTAGTTTCTATTGATTGGGAAAAGAATAAGGAACTTTTAGAAAGTGGAAAAATTGACTGTGTTATGGCATGTTTTTCTATGGAAGGAAGATTAGATGACTACAAGTGGGCTGGTCCATATATCGCAAGTCGTCAGGTGATTGCGGTCAATGAGGATAGTGATATTTATACGTTGGATGATTTGAGAGGCAAAAATGTGGCTGTGCAATCGACCACAAAGCCAGAAGGTATTTTATTAAATGGCAATTATAATGTAGGTAATTTAATTAGTTTAAACCATAGAGAATTGATCTTTACATTTCTACAAAAAGGATATGTGGACGCGATTGGCGCTCATGAAGAATCGATTATTCAATATATGAAAGACGATAATGCCCATTTTCGGATTTTAGAAGAGCCATTGATGAAAGTAGGCGTGGGTGTAGCTTTTTCAAAAAATGATAAGCGTAATCTTTGTGAGAAGTTGGATCAAACATTAAACAAGATGAGAAAGGATGGCACTTCTAAAAAGATTATAGGTAAATATCTATCGAATCCGGAAAAGTATTTGGAGGTGGATGATTTTGCGTACTAAAAGTTGTTACTACCATATACTGACAGTGCTCCTTGGAGTTTGTATCATTTTTTCTTCTGCATTTTATTTGTTTCAAACACAAAAAGATGAAGCCGAAGCCAAGTTGGTAAAAATCGCAAATTATGTAAAGGTACAATGTTCGACTTATACACATTATAATGAGGCGAGTGAATCGAAGAGTTTGTTAAGAACGATTGAGAGTTGTCGTCAGCTTCAAACGAATATTCAAAGTCAAGTGGATGCAGGAAAACCTATAGATCCAGCTTTTCTAAAGAATAATCTGAGTACGTTATGGTTAGATGGTATTCTTGTGTTGGATGAAAGTGGGAATATAGAAAGTTCATATAGTACGGATGATGCGATGTTGAAACAAGTTCATACATATATCCGTAAAGATATTGTTTTGGATTACATGAATAATCCAGAAAGAACATATTCTCAACGTATTGAATTGGATGATGGTTCTCATTTTGATGTTGCGACATGTGCAAGAAGTGATGCACGAGGCATAGTCGTTTCTTATTATTATACTTCGGCTTATTTTGCGCAGAATTATAATTTAACACTTCAAAATCTATTAAAGGGATATAGTACAAAATCGGATGGAACTATTCTTGTTTGTGATGAAGGAAACATTATTGCGAGTAATGATAGATCACTACTTCAAGTTTCGACAAAGAACAATGAAGTTGTTCAATTCTTAAAAAAGAATAAGGATAGCAAACATATGTATCATTTTAATGGTAAAGGTGTAGGCTATTATGGCATTATGTTGAAACAAAATAATTATTATATCTTTGCGTATATTTTAGATCGTACGGTATTTGAAGGTGTAGTCACAAAATTAGTTGCGATTTTACTTATATATATATTGTTTGTGCTTGTATTAAGATATATTGGTCATCGCAATAATCGTATAAGACAAGCTAAAGAACAAGAAAAAGAGAAGGTGCACCAAGAAGAATTGTTAAAGGCAGCTAAAAAGGCAGAGGCGGCAAATGTTGCCAAAACTGAATTTCTGCAAAGAATGTCTCATGATATTCGAACTCCAATCAATGGAATCATGGGTATGGTTGAAGTAGGAGATTATTATAGTGATGATATGAATAAGCAGGCTGATTGTCGTGCAAAGATCAAAGATGCTTCAAAGACATTACTCGAATTAGTCAATGAAGTATTGGATATGAGTAAGCTAGAGTCTGGTGAAATTGTACTTGAAGAAGTTGGATTTAATATAAATAAGTTGAGTGATGAAACGATTGGGATATTAGAAGAACTCGCCAAAGAGCGTAATATTCAAATTGTCGAAGAAAAAGGTATTACTCATCCATATTTGATTGGAAGTCCAATCCATGTAAAGCGTGTATTAATGAATGTTGTTTCCAATGCCATAAAATACAATCGAGATAATGGATTTATCTATGTAAGTTATAAAGAACTAGCATCGAAAGAACCATTCCATGTAATTATTGAAGTTATTTGTCGAGATACAGGTATTGGTATGTCTAAAGAATTTCAGGATAAAATCTTTGAGCCTTTTGCCCAAGAACATATAGGAAGTCGTTCTAAATATGGGGGTACTGGTTTGGGTATGCCAATCGCAAAAAGTCTTGTCGAAAAGATGGGTGGAACCATTGAATTTACAAGTCAAGAAGGTGTGGGTAGTCAATTTGTGATGCGCATTCCATTTAAAATGGATCAGGAACATAAAAATGAAAGAGTAAAAGAATCAGTTTCTGTATCGATTGAAGGACTTCATGTTCTACTTGTAGAAGATAATGAATTGAATATGGAAATTGCTAGGTTTATTATCGAAAATGAAGGGGCTAGAGTTACTTGTGCAACGAATGGTAAAGAAGCGGTGGATATCTATAAGAACGCACCCGAATCTTTTGACATTATCTTAATGGATATTATGATGCCAGAAATGGATGGCTTACAAGCCACTCAAGTGATTCGCTCATTTGATCATGATATTCCAATTGTGGCGATGACAGCCAATGCGTTTGCGGAAGATAAAATAAAGGCTAAAAAAGCAGGTATGAATGCACATGTATCAAAGCCTTTGGATAAGGATAAATTGATTCAAGTGATTTCAAAGTTGTGTGGTTATAAAAATATTTAGTGTTTTTAAATTTAAGTGTAAATCAAATAAATAACTATATAAGTTAGAAAAACGATGGCATGTTAAAATTTTGTATGTATAATGAATTTGACATTATCGATTGGCAAATTCAGTGAAAGCTTGAGATGTAAACATGCTGACCAATATAGTATTTTCAAGCAATTGATAATAGTTCTTTTTCGATTATAGAGTACAAAAGAGTTTCTGTGGCATGAACAAGAAACTCTTTTTGCGTTAAAGAAAGAGAAGAAAAGATTATGAAGAAAAAATGTGGAGGATTATTTAAAGAATTTGTAAAGGCAATCGTAAAACATACGATTGTTTTTATGTATATTTATGAATCGTATACTGTTTAAAAAGATGATTATTAGTTCTTTTAGAAGATGAAACTGCGTCTAATTTATCGAAATTAAGTTAAATTAGATAAGATAGGTGCAATCGCAACAAATTTATTGGAATTCACAAAGCTTTCACATTGGAAATTTATAATAGGAATTGGCTACTGGATGTAGTAACGTCTACCCTTTGAATGAAAAGGATGATATCTAGAGTTGGCAAAGATTTTGATTCTGTACAAGGACGTGTTGTATGTATATTTATCTATACATTGATGTTGTTCTTGACTAATGGCTATAGTAGAAATACTAAAAATCATGGTAATTATTATAGAAAAATGTAAAAGACACTAGTTCCCGTAAGCACAACGAATTACTAGTGCCTTTCTGTATATGTATTATACCGATATAGGAATGTTTATGCGAATATGGAAGTCTTATTTTCGGACAAATAGAAGCAGTTAGAAGATGATGCAAATTGATTACATAGACATATGATGATATAATTTGCATATATATTGGAGGTGATATTGTGTATCATATACGAGAATCTATTAGACCATCTGCTGATTTAAGAAATCACTATAATGAAATTTCAAAGCAATGTCGGGAAGAGAATGAAGCGGTTATTATTACGGTAAATGGGCGTGGTGATACTGTTTCTTTATCTTATGATGAATACAAAAGCATGAAGTCAAGAATTGAATTGTTGGAATTGCTTGCAGAAGCTGATGAAGATGTTGCGAACGGAAGAGTATCACCTATTCAAGACACTTTTAATGATTTAAGAGCTATGTTAAAAGGAAAATAAAATGAAATATACTATTGTACGTACAGATACTGCAGATATTGGTATTCGAAAAATTGTAATGTATATCGCAAGAAATTTCGGTGAAGATTTTGCTTTAAAAAAGCTAAATGATTTAGAAAAGAATATTTATCTGTTGGAAGATAATCCATATTTAGGAATCACGCCTAGATATCCTGTTTTAAAACGACAAGGCTATCAGGTGTTGATACTAGAAAAGGACTTGATATTTTACAAAATCAACGAGGATAAAAAACAAATTATTATTTATGCGGTCGTAAATCAACGTCAGGACTATATGAATATTATTCAAGGTTTATTTTGATTGGAAGACAGTTTGGAAGTGGCGGACACGATATTGGCAAGACTTTTGCAGAAAATTTGGGCTATTGGTGTATTAGTGTATTGCTCATATCAATACAATGTAGTATAATCGATATAGAAACTGTCTCTTATACACATCTCCGAGCCCACGAGACTCGACGTCATCT
>ENA-OWZU01000101-OWZU01000101.1-human-gut-metagenome-genome-assembly--contig:-NODE-101-length-34069-cov-19.919239_pt1 | contig 34069 bp, 31 predicted proteins | sample MGYA00249263_ERZ652121 | MGnify/ENA primary metagenome ERZ652121 (study PRJEB26925, sample SAMN05827113) | human gut metagenome | biome: ENVO:2100002; feature: ENVO:00000062; material: ENVO:00002003... | reverse complement strand
TCTACACCTATTAAGTCGTCGGCAGCGTCAGATGTGTATAAGAGACAGATAATATATTGTGCTGTTTTTTCTTCTTTATAAGACAGTTCAGGGTGTTGATGAAGATAGCGTCGATTTCCTAATGCTTCTTCGTGTCCGGATTCTAAATCTGCTAACCATTTTTCTAAAGTCATACATTATCTATCCCTTCTATTGATTCATTCTCTATTAAATAGTGTTGAATAATAGATAAAAATGCTTGTGCTCCAATAAATAGACTCTCTTCATCAGCAGTAAATTTTGGATGGTGATGTGGATAATTTATTTCTTGTGTCGCAATCCCTGCTGGTACATTAAAGAAAGTTCCTGGTATTTTTTGCAAATAATAAGCAAAATCCTCACCACCCATTGTCGGCTGAACTGTAACAACATTTTCTTCTCCAAATTGTTCAATAAATATTTTCTCTACCAAACTTGTTTCTTCGGGATAATTGTACACAGAAGGATAACCGTATTTATATGTTACTTTAGCCGTGGCACCGTGAGCAGCTGCAATATGTTCTACCATTTCTGAAATACCTTCTTTAAATTGTTGTTGTACTTCTTTTTCAAATGTTCGAACAGTTCCTTTCAAATATGCTTTATCTGCAATAATATTATCGGCCCCTTCTCCTGCGTGAAAGGCTGTAACGGATAAAACTCCTGCTTTGATTGGATCTTTTCTTCTGCTAACAATCGTTTGTAATTCTTGAATTAAATATGCTGCAACTACTGTAGCATCGACTGTGGTATGCGGAGCTGATCCATGACCACCTTTTCCCTGAATTTGGATTTCAAACGAGTCAGCAGCAGCCATCATATATCCTGGGTGAATATAGAGCTTTCCTGCGTCAACAGTTCCGCCTTGGATATGTAAGCCAAATATTGCATCCACATCATCTAAAGCCCCAGATTCCATAATTGCAATTGCTCCACCTGGTGGCAATTCCTCAGCATGTTGAAAAATAAAAATTAATTTACCTGATAAATCACTTGAAAGTTTCCCTACAGCTTGTGCAACGGATAATAATGTTGCTGTATGGACATCATGTCCACAAGCATGCATGACACCGTCGTTTTTTGATTTAAATGGTAAGTCACTTTCTTCTTGGATTGGCAAAGCATCAAAATCAGCTCTAAGTGCAATTGTTGGTCCTGGTTTCCCAGTATCTAACGTAGCTAAAATACCGCCACCGCCTACCTCTGTTTGGATATCACTATATCCATATGCTAACAATTCCTTTTGAATAAAGGATCTTGTCTGCTCCTCTTGAAATGACAACTCTGGAAACTCATGTAAATGTCGTCGATTCGCAATCGTATAATCCCTATTCTCTTGTAAGATAGCAATTGCTTTTTCTAAAAATTGAGAAGCCAATGTATCTTCAGCTAAATTCATGAGACGCCCTCCTTAAACTAACCATTTTCACGTAATAAAACCTAACGTAAGTCAAATTATAAGAATTTAATTAGATTATTGCAATCTATTTTCATAATTAATTCACTATTTTCTCACTTTTCTATTTTTATTAATTTTACACAATCTTTTCTTACTATTATTAGATAAAGTTGATTTAATAGCTTATTTCATTTTTAATTTGTGATTTTCTGAAAAAAATCAATGATTTACAACTTATGTATTCATGATATATGTTAAAATTTCTATTAAAAATATTAAAATAAAATTAGAAAAGAGTGATCTTTTGAAAAAAGAAAGAATAATGGAGATATTGAATGAAAAAAAAGAAATTTTTTTTCAAGCTTCTGATTCTATATGGGACACACCTGAACTACGCTTTGCCGTCGATCAATCTGTACAACAACATTATAGTGTCTTAGAAAAAGAAGGATTTACGATAGAAAAGGGCATTGGTGGCATGCGTAATGCCTATGTAGCCACATATGGTAGTGGGTCTCCTATAGTAGGTATTCTTGGTGAATATGATGCGCTTTCTAATTTAAGTCAACAAGCTGACTTAAAGAAACAAGAGCCCATTACTAAAGGTACTAATGGGCATGGATGCGGTCATAATTTACTGGGGATGGGTGCTGTTGCAGGAGCTGTGGGAGCGAAAGAATTTTTAAAAGAAACGGGTGGTCCGGGTACAATTAAATTATTCGGTTGCCCTGCAGAAGAAGGTGGTTGTGGAAAGTCATATATTGCCAGAGCTGGTCTGTTTGATGAATTAGATTTGGCATTAAGTTGGCACCCGATGGATCAGACAGGAGCTTGGGGTGCTTCAAGTTTGGCTGTATACCATGTCAATTATCACTTTAAAGGTATTTCATCTCATGCAGCGGGAGCTCCTGAATTAGGTCGTAGCGCATTAGATGCCGCTGAATTAATGAATATCGGTGTACAATTTTTACGTGAACACATTATTGATGATGCAAGAATCCATTATGCCTTTACAGATACTGGAGGCATCTCTCCTAACGTTGTTCAATCAAGTGCTTCTTTATTTTATTATGTTCGTGCACCGAAAATGGAACAAGCTACCGAGATTTACGAAAGAGTGACTAAAATTGCAGAAGGGGCCGCATTAATGACTGGTACGACTATGGAGGTTAGCCTTGATTCTGCATGTTATGAATATATACCAAATAAACTTTGGACAGCACAGATGCATGAAAATCTATCCTTGATTGATTTATTTGACTATTCTGCTGAAGAATTGGCCTATGAACAAGGCTATTATGATACAATTGCTGATTCAGTGAAACAAGACATCTATCACAAGCTTTTGGATATTTTCCCAGATAAAAGTGTTGAAGAACTTAAAGAATACGTTTCTCTTCCTATTTGTCAATTTATTTTACCACTTTCATTTGATGGAACTGGAGGAGGATCGACAGATGTCGGAGATGTCAGCTGGATATGCCCTACTGCCCAAGTTTGGATTGGTTGTGAGCCTTTGGGAAGTGCTCCTCATAGCTGGCAATGGGTTGCTAACGGGAAATCTTCAGTCGCTCACAAAGGATTACTCAATGCGGGTAAAGCAATCGCTTTAACAGCAATCGATGCCTTTACTTCACCCGAAAGAATAAAAAAAGGGAAAGAGGAGCATTTACGTAATCTAAAAGGAAAAACGTATAAATGTGCCATACCAAATACGGTTATGCCGGATTGCTAAAAATACACATACAAAAAATACCTGAACATATCTCTATATCATTTTTATAGTCGAAAGCTAAGATTAGTCGAATTCACTATATAAATGTATAAACTAATGTTCAGGTATTTTTCATTATTCATGGGAACAATTACTTCACATATGCTAAACGGTAAGATACAGTTCGGCCAAATGGGAAAATTTGAAGATTTTGTAGTTTCTCCGATTGTAAGTATGCTACTGCACCTTGATACAATGGCAACACGGCTGTATCTGTTTCAATCAGTTGTTTTTCCAGTGCTAATAGTTCTTTCCATCGTGCATCAGCATCATTCGCTAATGTCGTACGAGCTTCTTCTAATCCTTGGTCATAGCTAGAACTTGCATAGCCAGATGTATTCAACCCACCTTTTGAATCATAAAATTCTAAGAAGTTGATAGGGTCTGCATAGTCCGGTGTCCATGTACCAAACACTAAATCAAAATCACCTGCTGATTGTAAATCTAAACGGTTTTGCAACGGCACAGATTTGATCGTAATAGTCAAACCTGGTAAGTTTTGCTCAAGTTGTCCTTGAATGTACTCAACGGTCTTTTTAGAAGAGGCTGTATCGGAAGAAAGTAGTTCCAATGTAATTTGATCTTTTCCTAATTCTTCTTTGGCTTTGGCCCATGAAGCTTGTGCCTTTTCAAGATTATATGGAAGCAAATCGCCGTTTTCTTTACGGAAATCTTCACCAGTTGATGGATCTTTTGCGAAGTTACTTGGGACGAAACCATTTAAAGCAGTCGAGCCATCGCCTAATATATCTTCTGCAAATGATTTTTTATCAATGGCCTGCAAAATAGCTTGACGGACATTTAAGTTTCCTGTGACGTCACGCTTCTGATTGGCACTAATATAGCCTACCAAAGCTTTCGGTACATAATGCGCTAAGTCGTTGCCTTTGTATTGTTGCGCGTAGGTATCAGTCAATGTCGTATAGTCAAGCGCATCGGTTTCAAATAAGTTTACGCCGGTTCCTGTTTCCTTGACTACTTGCACATCAATTTCTTCTAATTGAACATTGCCTGCATCCCAATAGCTATCATTTTTAACTAATTTCCAAGACTCATTGGCTCCTGTCCACCCTTCGATTTTGAATGGTCCATTTCCCACAAAGTTCTCTGAACTAGTTCCATAATCCTTCCCTTTTTCTTTCGCGAAATTCACATCTTTTGGCATAAATGGTGTGCCTACCAAAATTTGATCTAAATAAGTAATCGGACTTTCTAGCACAATCTGTAAGGTGTGGTCATCGACGGCTGTGACACCCAATGTATCGACATCTGCCTCTCCTTGACGAATCTTGCTCGCGTTTTTGAAAATATCCATTCGGTTGCTACTACTTGATGCATTGGTCGGATCGACAACATATTGGTACGCATACACAAAGTCAGCTGCCGTCACATCATCTCCATTACTCCATTTGGCATCTCTTAACTTAAAGGTATACGTCAAGCCATCCTCACTAACAGTTGGCTTTTCAGCAGCAATTGCAAGTTCGGGGTCACCATTTTTGTCTGTGCGATAAAGACCTTCTGTGACTTGACCAATCATATCTGAACTGTTGACATCACTGTATTGCCCACTATCTAATGTCGTTAATTCACCTGAAGTTGAAACATTAATTACTTGCTTTGAGCTACTATCTGTACTCGTAGTCGTCTCATTTTTTCCTGTTGTTGAGCATGCAGACAGAGTCAATGCTGCAATCGCTAAATAACCCAATAATCGTTTCTTCATTCCATTTCCCCCTTTTTTCATTCCCTTATAAATGATTTGCTACATATTGAAATATACCCATTTCTTGAACCAACTCTTCATACGTAAAATCCGGATGCCACTGTACTGCTAAAATGCTGTGCTTTGGATCTTCAATTGCTTCGATAACATTATCTGGACTCCACGCAGTCTCGGTGAAATTACTTGATAAACGATTCACAGCTTGATGATGAAACGAGTTCACCGTATTATGTGTGCCATATAATGATTGTATCATGCTTTGGTCCAATGTTTGAATTCCATGCGTCGGCACAGCACGTGGAATTGGTGCTTGCATATGACGAATGCCTTTCGTTTCATCAATTTTTTGTTGCAAGTCACCACCAAAAGCGACGTTGACTAATTGCATTCCCCGACATACAGCAAAAATCGGTTTCTTTTGAACAAGTGCTTCATCAATTAGCGCTAGCTCAAACTCATCGCGTGCTAGGTAGCTGTAATCCTCTTCTGTCTCCAGTTGTTGCCCGTAAAATTTGGTTGAGACATTTTGACCACCCGCTAATACTAGCTTGTCAATTTGGCTAATGTATTCTTTGGCAGCTTCTTTTTCACTAATGGGTATAACCATCGCCAGTGCACCTGCTTTTTGGATTGCCTTCACATAACCAAGCGGTGTATACAAGATCGGCATCTCATGCAATACTTCTCCCGAATTTTGAATTTCATTCGCTGCAATTCCAATAATTGGCCTCTTCATGTCTTACTCATCCTTTACTTAAACGATTATCTCATCAATCTTTAATAATAAAATTATATTAATACAAAAAAAATAAAATGTATATGAAAAAGCGATGGTGATTCTTTATTTCTATCACCAGCGCTTTTTTTGTTATTTTCTTAGTTATCACAGTTGTTCTGCTTGCATTTGATACATTTGTTGATAAATTCCTGCATGTTCTATTAATGAGCGATGCGTCCCTTGCTCGACAATTTCACCTCGATCTAAGACTAAGATTTGATTGGCCTCCTTAATCGTCGACAAGCGGTGGGCAATCATAAAAGTCGTACGCCCTTTCTTTAAGACATTCATAGCCTTTTGGATAATTGTCTCAGTCTCTGTATCCACGTGGCTAGTAGCTTCATCTAAAATTAAAATTTTAGGATTGACCACTAAAGCTCGCGCAAAACTAATCAATTGCCGCTCACCACTGGAAAACTCATTGCCCTTCTCCACTACTGGATGGTGAATACCTTCTTCATAGCGGTCCAATAAATAGGCCGCACCGACTTGCTCCATCGCATCCACAATCATCTCATCCGTAATCTCTGGGCGATTCATCCCGATATTCGAAGCAATTGTCCCTGAAAAAAGATACGGGTCCTGTAAGACAATCGCCATGCCCTTTCGTACACTTTGGCGACTGTATTCTTCGATGGTCTGACCATCAATCACAATGGAGCCGGCTTGCGGATCATAAAACCGAAAAAGTAAATTCAAAATACTCGATTTTCCTGAGCCAGTGTGACCGACAAGGGCGACTGTCTCTCCTGGTGCTGCATGGAAAGTAATATTTTTCAAAACTGTTTGCTCTGGCAAATAGCCAAATGTGACATCATGAAAGGTAACATCGCCTTCTTTAATCTGCATTTGCTTTTCTTCTTGTGATTCAGTTTTTTGATCAGCAAACTCAAAAATTCGTTGACCAGCGGCTAAAGATTGTTGGATATTGGCAATTGTTTGTACGAATCCCTCAATCGGGTCAAACAAGCGATTTATGTAGTCGATAAAGACATACATCAGACCCGCTGAAAGGAGCATATGGCCATCTAAAAACTGATAAGAAGCCAATGAAATCACAGTTAACATCGTGACGTTTCTTAATAGATTGGCAAATCCCCACGCCACCGATGAATCCAAAAGCAAGTATTTTCTTCCCATCTCAAACCACTTTTGGACAGTATCTTTGAATTCGTGTAGCAATTGATTTTCGCGCTGAAATGCTTGCACGACCGCCATTCCTTGGACAAACTCATTTAGCTGTCCGCTAATCTGGGAGATATATTCTCGCATAGCTAGATTGTATTTAGAGGCATATTTTGTGTATTGTTTTTGCCAAATAATTAAAATCGGAACTAAAATTAGCATCGCTACGCCTAAGCGTCTATCTAATAGCAACAAGGCAGTAAATGCACCAATAATTTGAATCATATTACTAAGCATGTTGCTAATGACACTCACATAAAAATTTCCTCGCAAAGCTTCGGTGTCATTTGTGATGCGTGCAACAACTTTTCCGGCCGGCAGCTGATCAAAATAGGAAATCGGCAGGTGATGCATGTGGGCAAATAATTCATTGCGCATGCGTTTGACAATTCGATTGGACATTTTTCTTAGTAACAATAAACTAACATACTTTAATAATGATCCTACACTGTTTAATAAAAGATAGCTCATTAATAAGATAATCAGCCATTCTTTGTTTAAGACGCCTGTCTCATATGCAGGTGTCAGGACTTGGTCAATTAACCGCTTGGCAATCATCGGGGAATATAGTTCTAAGCCCGTGGCGATAACCAATAGACTCGCACCTACTAGAAATCGCTGCTTATAAAAGCGGATATAACTCAATAATCGGATAATAGTCTTAAGCATCAGACGCTTCATCCTCCTTTATTTGTTGATGATAATATTGATCTTGGTACCAGCCAGGCTCTTGAATCAAGGATGCATGGGTACCGCGTTGGACAACTTGTCCTTCGTCCAAGACAAGTACTTGATCGGCTGTCGTAATCGCCGACAAACGATGGGTCACGATGACTAAAGTATCGGTAATCGTTTGGTTGCTGAGATTTTCGATAATGGCTTGCTCGGTCTTAGCATCGACGGCGGAAAGTGCATCATCTAGTAACAAAACGGGACTATTTCTTAAAAAGGCACGAGCTAGGGACAATCGTTGCTTTTGTCCACCAGATAAAGACACCCCTTTTTCACCGACTAAGGTCGCTAGTTGCTCTGGCATCAGTCGGATGTCTTCGGCTAAGCAGGCCATCTCGAGTGCTTTCCATAGTTTTTCATCACTTGCTTGGCTGTCACCAAACAAGAGATTTTCACGGATTGTTCGCGAAAAAAGGGTATGTTCTTGCGGTACTTCAGCTAATTGGGACCGCACGGATTGCGTCTCATAGTCCGTCAATGGCAAGCCGTTTAGCTCAGGCACTTGATTTGAATAAGGGTAGCGGTGGCCAAACTGACGAAGCAAAGTCGTCTTGCCGCTCCCCGTTTTACCTACGATACCGATGACTTGACCACGTGAAATCGTCAAATCTACCCCCGCGAGTACGAGTCGTTTGGTATCAGGATATCGAAAATCAAAATCTTTTAATGCAAAGTATTCAAAGCTGGTGGCTGTTTTTGCACCGGATTGCTCCAAGCCATCACCGGTCTGCAATACTTCATTGATTCGTCGCCAAGAAGCTGCTCCTTGCTGCATGACATTCACTAAGTCTCCCGCTGAAATCATAGGCCAGACGACCATCGTTAAATACACTTGAAACGAAACCATCGCCCCAATGGTAATTTGTTGACGGACGACCAATAAGGCACCAAAGCCAAAACTTAACACAAAACTAATTGCTAAAATAATCGTAACCAGTGGTGTAAAGCGTGCATCGATTTCTGAGACGCGATCATTTTTGCTTTTTGTTTCTTCTGTACGTGCTTCAAACTGAGCCGTAGTGGCTTCTTCCAGACCAAATGCACGCACGACACGAATGCCATCAATCATCTCTAAGACTTCACTATTCATCTCGGAAACAGAATTTTGTGCATCCGTGAATGACTTATCTACCTCTGAGCCCCATTTGAAAATAAAGTAAGCCAACACTGGCATCGGGATCAATGCAATCAATGTCAATTGCCAGGACACACTCCAAGCCATCATCACGACAATAAACGCTAAGTATACGCTAGTGTTCAAAAAGACCATCAAGCCATAGCCCACCGTCATCCCCATGACTTGGACATCATCACTCGAGCGCGTCATCAAATCTCCTGTTCGAAAACGATGATAAAAAGGTGCACCCATTTTTAGAAAGTGCGTCATCAAATCCCCACGTAAATTCCGTTGTAAATCGAAGGAACCAATGAATAGAAAAAAGGTCCAGACAAACTCGGTCAGATATGCTAGGACAATCGCGCCTCCAAAAAGCACACTGTATTGAAGTAACATCTGACTAGTTAATTGTTTGGCGATAATCGCATCCACAAATAAGCGAATAATATACGTCGGTGCTACATACATTGCGCTGGCTATCAGCATAAACAAAACGACAATGACATAGCGTTTTTTGTGTTCATTAAAATAACTTGCTAATTGGTTTAAAATGTATTTCATTCTTTCTCCCTTTGAGTCGCTTGACCGACTCCACTTTTCTTCCTCTTCTTTTTTCTAAAAAGCGCACAAAAAAGCCCTGTCCCATTCAGAACAGAGCCTAGATATACGTATACAATAATTGCTTCACTGTACGCTAAATAGAATCCAAAGAAGGGATTAATAATGTAGATGATATGCAGTTTGTTTGGTTGTTTATCAGTAATTTGCTCATCTGACTTTCCCTCTCTTTCTTAAATTTTTAATAAGTACATCTCATAGTGTACAGATACTTCTCATTATTGACAAGTGTTTTTTTTTATTTTTGCTAATTTTGATTGGCCGCTAAACACTGGAAGTTAATCCATTCCTTGATTTCACGGTAAACAAACGAGGCATTTTGCTCGTTCAAAATTTCATGACGGGCTTGATGTATCATTCGCAAAGTGACTGGATTGCCATTTTTTGCGATTTGCTTGGCACACGCATGGACACTCTTTCCGTAATGCCCCACCGGATCCTCCTCACCTGAAATAAACAAAAACGGAAGCTGCGGATTGATTTGCTTGAGTTTTTTGGGTGAGCTGGCTTCCTTGGTTAAATAAAAAAGATCTTGATAGGCTTTTACGGTGAACGTAAATTGATTTTTCGGATCTTGTAAGTAGGCATCAACTTGCCTTTCATCCCTTGATAGCCAATCCTTAGTTGTACGCGCCGGTCGAAAATGACGATTAAAGCCATTAAAAGCCAAATTGTCTAAGATGGCGGAGCGATATTTTGGTCCACGCAGGCGGATAAAGGTCTGACTCGCCAAGAGTGCTGCGGTCATTTTAAGTAATGGTTCATAGGTCGTTCCCATCATGATGCACCCAACGAAGGTCTCATTAGGATACTTAATTAAGTAATCTCGTGCGACAAGCGAGCCCATACTATGTCCCAAAAGAACATGCGGTAGCTTCGGATACTTGGCACGGACTTGTTCATTGACGCGCTGAACATCGTCAATCAAAAACCGATGTCCCTCTCGATCTGCAAAATAGCCGTACTCCGCCTCATCTTGGACAGAGTCTCCATGTCCCAAATGATCATGACCGATGACCGCATAACCAGCTGACATCAAGTACTTCGCAAAGTCCTCGTAGCGATCAATGTGCTCGACCATCCCATGTACGAGTTGGACGGTGGCTTTCGGTGCTTGCTCTGGTAGCCAAAAATTCACCTTTAATTGATGACAGCCATCTGAAGACCTAACCCAACACACTTGCTTCATAGACATCCTCCTTTTTTTTTATTTTTTCTTGGTCATCTGTTTCTTTTGATAATGCAGCTCGACCATTTCACCCATCTGTGTTGCTTCGACAAACGTCACCCGTTGCTCATAATCCCCTTCTGGAAACAAGCGCTTGCCCGATCCTAAAAAGACAGGTGCAAGCTGAATCCAATAATCATCAATTAACTCTGATGCCATTAATGACGTCACTAATCCACCACCACCGACAATCCAGATCCATTTTCCAGTTGCTACTTTTAAGTCTTTGATAATCGTATTCACGTCACCAGCTACATAGCGACCTTCTGGAAATGAACCTTTCATTTGATGCGTGAAGACAATCTTTTGCTTGCCGGGATAGAGAGGTTCTTCACCGAGCATTTTTTTTACTTCATCATACGTTGTCTTACCCATGACAACCGTATCGACTTGCTCGATGAACGCCTCATACGTCGAGACTCCTGCAAGATTGGTGTCAAATAACCACTGCAAACTATCCTGTTCATCTGCTAAATACCCATCGATACTCATAGCCCCATAGAATACAACTTTGCGCATCCTTTGCTCCTTTTTTACTTTGATACAGTTAGTCTACCATAGCTTGCACTGAATCGATAGCAACAAAAAAAATAGCTATCAACGAAAAATTTGCTATACTGCTAATTAGAATACGCTTAAAAAAGGAGCACTCATCAACCTAATTCCCATGACCCAAGAAATTTATGATCATTATCTCAGTCAAGCGATCGTTGCCTACGCTGAGGACAAAGTACAAGCCAAAACATGGACACAAGAAGAAGCACTTTCTTTATCCACCGCGAGCTTTGCGGAATTATTGCCAGCCGGCTTGGCAACACCTAATCACTTTTTGTTTTCATTACAACTTGATGAAGGCCAAACAATCGGTAGTACCTGGCTTTTTGTTAAGGATACCCAAGCTTTTATCTATGACTTTGAAATTACTGCAACGAAGCGTGGACAAGAATACGGGAAGCAAGCTCTCAAAGCTGTTGATCAATGGGCAGCGACACAAGGAATCACCGGTATTGGGTTACACGTCTTTGCCCATAACCAAACTGCGTATCATCTTTATAAAAAAAAATAGGATACATAGAGACAGATTTCTCTATGACCCATCGTGTGAAAGAGTAAAAAAGCTGAGACAGAATAGTTTTGCTCTAAAAAAGACGGAAAATCCAGAAGTTATCACTCAAACTTTCGGATTTTCCGTCTTTTTCGTTAGCCCTTTTGTTTCATCCTTTTTAATCAGTGAAGCAAAAGCAGCTCTCTCGGCATTACGTCATAAATCCTCAAAAATTTATAAATCAATTTTTGCAATTTCTGAACGTATTGCTCGGAGCTAACCGCTTTTGTTTCATCCTTTTAATCAGTGAAGCAAAAGCAGCTCTCTCGGCATTACGTCATAAATCCTCAAAAATTTATAAATCAATTTTTGCAATTTCTGAACGTATTGCTCGGAGCTAACCGCTTTTGTTTCATCCTTTTAAGAGAAGAGTTGCATGATAAATCCGGATATGATTAAGACAATCGCACCGCCTAGACGATTTCCCATTTGCGCGAATGCAATGAGTTCCATCCGTTTTGAGGCAGATAGGACAGCGACATTTCCGGTACCGCCCATTGAGTTGTTACAAAAACCTGCCGTGATAGAAGCTTCGACTGGATAAAGGCCAAAAAGACGACCGACAAAGCCTGCTACAACAGAAATACTGATAACGCTCACTAGACATAGCACCACAAACTGCCAAGTCAATGAAGCAACTAAGACATTTAAGTTTAATAAAGCCATCCCTATACCGGCTAATACAGCAGCAGTTAAGTTTTTGACTACTAATTGGTTGAACATCACTGCAGCATCTTCGTAGTATTTTGGTAAGATGTTAAAGACTTTACACAATACTACGATAATAATCATGAAGGCATAAGCATGAACTTTGGGTGCAAAGTAATTAGCGATCTGGCCTAGCATGAAAAAGGACATAGCAACCATTAAGCCCACACCAAATTGTGGGATATTCAATTTCAATTCACGTGTAGAGGCATCGCCCAGGCTACCCGTTTTGACTAATTTACCTTGACCAGAGAAACCAGGTTTTGATTCACCTGCTCGAGCAAGCAAGGCTGCTCCAATAATAGCTAATACATTGGTCATAGCTGTCGCTGGAATTAAACGTGAAATCACTTGTGATGCATCAGTTCCTAAGACATGCGCATAGATAGAAGACAATGGCACCGCACCCGCACCAACTCCACCAGCCATCGCTGGGAGTGAAATATATAGGACCGAATTACCAAAGCCATTACCAATTAACATCCCCACAAAACCAACTGCAAAGAATGAGCTAACCATCGCAATTAACGCCACTGGAATAAAGCGAACAGATGCTTTAATAAGTGTGTCCCGATCCATTCCTAAAATACTACCAGTAATCAATGCGGCAATATAAAAATCTAAAAAGCCCATGTTGTTAATAAAATTAGATGTATCTTGTAACACCGCATGCGGCAAAATGTTAAATGTTGCCAACGCCGCAGAAGCAAAGATTGCAAAGACAGAACCACCACCTAGGTAGCTTTTGATGATTGGAATTTTATTTCCTAAGAAATGGAACAAATTCCCAAAAATCACCAAGACAGCCAATGGTCCCAAAATGCCTTTAGGTAATTTTCCTAAAGCCATGGTAACAATTAAAATAAGCACGATCAGCAAATACAGTGGCAAGGAGATACCGGTGATCTTCGTTGACCAAAAACTGTTTTTTTGCGTTGTTTCCGCAGTTCCCTCTTTTTCGTGTGACACTTGTTTCCATCCCTTTCAATGAGGGGCGGCCAAAAACAGTTGCCTGCTTTTGGCTCCTCAAATTCTTTCTTATTGGTTTTGTTCTTCGTAAGTTGGTGTCCATTTTGCTGCTTGAACTGCTTCGTGAACATCTTTGATTTCTTCACGATTTAATTTTTGATCAACGACAGATTGTGCAACAACTTCTGCGATTGTTTCAGAGAATTTTGTGATTTTGCTGATTGGAGGCAAGATAGCTGCGCCTGGTTTTGTTACATCGACAATACCACCAAGAGCGCGGCTCGCTTTAGAGATGATTTCTGCATTGACACGAGTTGCAGTCGATGCAATCAAGCCTAAGCCAAGTCCTGGATACATCAACGCGTTGTTTGCTTGACCAATTTGGTAAGTCACGCCATTGTACTCAACGTCGCTGGCTGGAATACCTGTACCAACTAATGCTTTCCCATCGGTCCAAGCAATTAAATCAGCTGCTTTTGCTTCAGCTAATTTTGTTGGGTTCGATAATGGCATAATAATTGGACGAGGTGTGTGGCTAGCCATTTCTTTAACGATAGCTTCCGTAAATGTACCTGGTTGAGTAGATGTACCAATCATGATTGTTGGGTGGATTGCACGAACAACTGCTTCTAAGCTTGTTAATTCTTCGCTTGCTTCAAATTCTGCACGTTTTCTAGCAAATGGAATTTGGCCAGGAGTCAATCCTTCTGTATCTTCAAATAAAAGACCTTGTTTGTCGACTTGGTAGAAATGTTTTCTTGCTTCTTCAGCTGGTACACCTTGACGAATCATTTCATCAAGTAAAATATTGGCAATCCCTACACCTGCAGTACCTGCACCATAAGTTAAGATAGTTTGATCTTTTAATTCTTCATTAGAAATATTTAAACCACCTAACACACCAGCTAATACAACAATCCCAGTTCCTTGAATGTCATCATTGAATGTAGTAATTTTGTCTTCGTAGTTTGAAAGAATGTTAGCTGCATTGCCACGACCGAAGTCTTCCCAGTGAAGCAATAATTCAGGGAATAATGTTGTGCTTGCTTCTACAAATTGATCAATAAAATCATAGTAACGGTCTCCTTCGACACGTTTATGACGGTTACCTAAATAAAGTGGGTTCGCTAATAATTCTTTATTATTTGTTCCGGCATCGATTGAAACTGGCAATACTTGTGCTGGATTAATTCCTGCAGCGGCTGTGTACACCATTAATTTACCAATCGCGATATCAACACCATTGACACCCCAGTCACCCATACCTAAGATTCCTTCAGCATCTGTCGCAACGATCAGACGAATATCACGGCCATCTGCAGCGTTAAGTAAACTTTCTTTAATATCTTCAGGACGATCAATTGATAAGAACGCTGCATCTTGTGGTTTTAAAAATAGTTCATTGTATTGTTCGATTGAATCTGCAACAACTGGATCATACACGATAGGCATAAATTCTACCAAATGTTCGTCCATTAATTTGAAGAATAATGTACGATTTGTATTAAATAAATTCATCAAGAAGATACGTTTTTCTAAATTTGATGGTTTGCTTAAAAATTGATTATAAGCTTGTGTCGTTTGTTCTGCTAATGTTTGCACTGTAGAAGGTAACATACCAGTCAATTTGTATGCCTTTCTTTCTTCGGCTGTAAAAGCTGTACCTTTATTTAAAAATGGGTTGTTTAAGCGATTTAATCCTATTAACATGTGAAATTCCTCCTAAATTGTTTTTGACATATGCAGTATAGTACCTGCGATTTGATATAGTCAAAACCACGAGTTATAATAAATTTTATTTATATGTAAGAGAAGGTGCTAGCATCATGAACCTAAAAGATTTGGAATACTTTCATCATTTAGTTAAATTGACAAGCTTTACCAAAGTCGCGCAATTGTTACACGTCAGCCAGCCGACCATCACCTATGCCGTGAAGCGACTTGAAGAAGAACTACAGACACAATTGATCATTCGCGATCAAACACATCACGCCATCCAGATTACTGAATCAGGCAAGCTTTTGGATGCACACATTGCTGTTGTCTTGAATGAACTAAAGACTGCTCGCGTCAAAATTCATCGCCTTCAAAATCAAAAAATTGTGCTTGGCTTGCCGCCAATTATTGGCAATCACTATTTCCCTAAAATTTCAGTTGATCTTTTGCAAAAAAAAGTCATGGATCAAGTGGCGATTGTCAGTGGTGGCTCACAAGACATGCTACAACTACTAAAAGATGGCCGCGTCGATATGGCTCTTATTGGCTCTTTAAACAAAATTGTCCATGCACACTTAGTCGCTAAAGTCTTGACCAGTAAGCCTTTCATGATTGTCGTTAGTCCTCGTCATCCACTCGCACAGAAGCAATCGGTCTCATTTGCTGAATTGACAGAAGAAAATTTCGTGCTTTTCAATGAACACTATGTCCATGCGGTGGCTTTTGATCAACTGTCCGACCAAGTCTCGTTTCAGCCAAAAATTTTATATAAAACCGATGACCTCAATATTTTAAAAGGCATGCTGAAAGAACAAATCGGCATCGGCTTTTTGACTGAAATTGCCTTAGATCAAACCGATGACCTTGTCGCCATCCCTCTTTCGGATTCTGTTCAACCACGTTTTTATATTTCATTGGTGCAATCAGAAAATATCTTGCTGACCAGTATCCAAGAAAAAATCGCCACCACAGTCGAAACCTTTGCATTTTAAGGTTGTGACAATTGCGTTTTGCTCCGAGCGATAAGTTTGAAAAGTCCGAAAATTGCCCCTCAAATTTTTGGGACTTTGCGACTTATTGTATAGTGAGTTGCTAAATGTAAAAATCCAGAACACCCAAAAAGTTTGCGACACAACTTCCGGATGTTCTGGCTTTTTGTATGTAGCTAAATCATTCTGTCTCAACCTCTTTTAGAGCCCAATCACTTTCAACGCCTGATCTAAATCAGCAATCAAGTCGGCGACATCTTCTAAACCAACACTAAAACGAATAAACCCGTTTTGAAATTGCGGTGGGTAAAGTCTAATGCGTTCATCATAAGATGGCTGCGGAAAAATTAGGCTTTCATCATGTCCTAATGACACCGCGAAGGTAATAATCTTTAAAGCGGCGCAAAAGCGCTCGACCGTTTTATCATCGGCATCAATACCAAATGAGATGACACCACCAAAGCCATTCTGCATTTGCTTTTTGGCAGTCTCATAACCTGGATTGTTCTTTAATCCCGGATATGAGACAAAGGTCACACCTTGTCTTTGTTCCAACCACTGAGCAAGCTGCAATGTTGTCGTATTGATTCGCTCCATCCTCATCGGAAAAGTCGACGCTCCTCTAAAAATTTGCCACGCATTAAATGGACTGATGACTGCTCCAACATTGACCTGTGCCTCATAGCGTATTCTATCCATCTCAGCTAACTTATTTGAAAGGATAGCTCCTCCTTGTGCATCGCCATGACCATTAATGAATTTGGTCAGCGATTCCACGACAAAATCTGCTCCCAGTGCCAATGGATGTTGATTGTATGGTGATGCGAAGGTATTATCCACCGATAATAAGGCCCCATGCGTATGGGCAATTTCAGCGATTGCGGCAATATCCGTCACACCATTCACTGGATTATCAGGCGTTTCAATATGGATCAAACGAGTCCCGTCTTTGACTACTTTTTCTACAGCAGCTAGGTCAGTCATATCAACCATCTCTGTCTGCACACCAAATTTTTCTCGAAATAACTCATGAAACAAACGATACACAGCCATATAACTCACCTTAGGATAGACGACATGGTCACCCGTCTTTAATAGTGTCCAAAATAAAGCATGCAATGCCCCAACACCACTTCCCAGGACAATGGCATCATCTGCTCCGTGCAATGACGCCACTTTTTGCTCGAGCCATTGCTGATTGGGATTGCCATTACGAGAATACATTAGTAGATCCGTTGAGGAATAATTTACTTGCGATAAGTCATCCGGCAATTTAAAACTATTCGCCATATGCAATGGTCGGCGGACAGCACCCGTCTCTTGATCGTAGCCATTCCCTGTATGGACTGCTCGCGTATTTATCCCATATTCCTGAAAATCATCTTCTTTTTTTGCCATTGCGTTCCCTCTTTTCTGATTGCAGCTATCAATTGTTGCTACCGATTGTAGCATTCACTTTTTCTGTTGGGTAATAGTTAAAGTTGATTGCCAAATAATAAAACCTACTTTTTTGCAAAAAAAAGTAACTGAGCTCTCGCTCAGTTACTTATGCAACATTTAAAATCCACATGAATCCTACAAAGACGAAGAACAAAGCATACATGACTGGTGAAACTTCTTTGCCACGTTTTGCAGCAATCATCGTGATTGGATAAAAGATAAATCCTAAGGCGATACCATCAGAAATACTATATGTTAACGGCATACCCAAGAGAATTAAAAAGGCGGGAATCGCAATCTCCATTGATTCCCAATGAATGTTTTTCAATGACTGCGCCATTAAGACACCCACGACTATCAAGGCCGGTGCAGTGACTTGTGACGTCACGACGGATAATAGCGGAGAAAAGAACAAACTCAAAAGAAACAGAATGCCTGTCGTCACAGCCGTCAGACCTGATCGTCCGCCGACAGCTATACCAGAAGAAGATTCGACATAGGCCCCGACTGGCGAAGTACCAAATAACGAGCCTGCTAACATCGCAGTAGAGTCAGCTGCTAGAGCTTTACCTACCCGAGGCATTTGATTCTCTTTTATAAAACCAGCTTGATTAGCCAGACCAACAAGGGTACCCGCTGTATCAAAAAAGGTTACAAGTAAAAAAGTCAGCACGACAACCCATAGCTGTACACTGTTAATATCTCCAACGTGCTTTAGTGCGACGAAAAAGGTAGGCTTTAAACTTGGTGCAGCCGACACGATTTGTGTCGGAGCTTGAATCAAGCCGGTCAATAATCCGAGTACAGTCGTTGCGACCATCCCAATAAAGACACCACCGGGAACTTTGCGAATCATCAAAATGGCTGTCACCGTCAAACCAAAAATGGTCAACCACGTCGTCCCCACACTCAACGATCCTAGTCCAACTAATGTCGAATCATTGGCAACAATAATTCCCCCTTCATTCAATCCTAGAAAAGCAATAAATAGTCCAATCCCCCCAGAGATAGCAAATTTTAAATCAGTCGGAATCGCTTGAATAATTAATTCTCGTAACTTAAAAATGGTGATAAAAATAAACAATACCGAAGCAATAAAAACACCAGCTAGAGCGGTCTCCCATGGTACGCCCATCCCTACACATACTGAATAAGCGAAAAAGGCATTGATTCCTAATGCCGGAGCCGTTGCAATCGGGTATTTGGCATAGACACCCATTAAAATACTTCCTAAGGCACTGGCCAAGGCGGTCGCCGTAAATACAGCGCCTTGATCCATTCCTGAAGCTCCTAGCACGCTAGGATTTACAAACAAAATATACGCCATTGAAATAAACGTCGTAAAACCTGCTAAGACTTCCGTTCGTACCGTCGTGTGTAACGATTGTAACTCAAAATAATGTGACACTTTTTCTTTCATTCTCATCCTCCAACTACCTTTTTTTCCAAAAGAAACTTTCCATTGCCGCGTATATCATAGCGTAATCTGTTAAGCCTGTAAACCTCTACAAACAAAGAGAGTGTGACAAACATTTGTCACACTCTTTTAACTATGAATTAACGGTAGTCAAAGGCACCTCTTTCATCAATATGTCTGAAATTCTCAAAAATTGGTCATTCAATTTTTGGCATTTCCGAACATATTGCTCAGAGCTAATCGCCTTTGACTCATCCTTCGTTTAGCACTGAGGAAAGCAGTGCGACGAAGTATTCGACTGCTGGATAGAGTGCTTTGTCATCGACTCTAAAGCGTGGGTCGTGGAGTTCGTACGGTCCACCTGACCCAATCATTACAAAACAGCCCGGAATTTCTTCTTGATAATACGCAAAGTCTTCCCCAATAGCCATCTCAGGAATCACTCGCGTATCATAACCGACTGATTTAGAGACGTCTAAGGCTAAGTCCGTCCACTCTTTGTCATTCATCACTGATGGACAATTGCCAAACCATTCCAACTCGATATCGACTTCATTTGTTACCGCGATTCCTTCTAAAATCGTCCGAATACGTTTTTCGGCTAATGCACGATTTTCTCGGCTAAATGTCCGCACAGTTCCTTCTAACATCGCTTCTTCTGGAATCACGTTCCACGTATTCCCGCTATGAATTTGAGTGATGGTGACTACCGCATGTGAGTCTGGCGTCAAATTCCGACTAATAATTGTTTGGAACGCTTGAACGATTTGAGAGACCACAATAATCGGATCTTTTCCTTCATTCGGCTTCGCCCCATGTGCGCCGGCTCCTTTAACAGTAATAACAAAGCGATCGACTGCCGCAGTGAGCGCACCGCTTTTCGTACCTAATGCTCCGACTGGTAAAGATGGATCATTATGGAAGCCAAAGATGGCGGAAACATCGCTCAAGACACCCGCTTCAATGACCGAGCGTGCTCCGACACCCGTCTCTTCTGCTGGTTGGAAAAGAACGATTAACGTACCGGCTAAGTCAGCTTTTTTTTCATTTAATTTAAGAGTGGCGCCAAGAATGACGGAAATATGAAAATCGTGACCACATGCATGCATCACGCCAGGGTTCTCTGAGACATATTCGACACCTGATTTTTCTATAATTGGTAAAGCATCAATATCTGAGCGTAACGCAACAGTCGGCCCAGGCTTGCCACCTTCAATCCGTGCAAAGACACCGGTCGGCAAATCAACTGGTAACACTTCGACATCATGCTCTTCTAGGACGTGTCGGATTTTTTCCGTCGTCTTGAATTCTTGGTTGGATAGTTCAGGATGACGGTGCAATTCACGGCGATAATTAATTAAAAATTCTTCTAAATTCGTTAATTGACTCATTTCATTCGCTCCTTTTTAGACTTGAGGTGTAGTATGGACTTGACTTAAAAACTGGCGCAAGCGAGGATTGCTTGAATCAGCAAACACTTCATCAGGTGTTCCTTCAACAATCAACTCGCCATCTTCCATAAAAATAATGCGATCGGCCACTTCACGTGCAAATTGCATTTCGTGTGTGACAATCACCATCGTCATGCTTTGTGTTGCCAATTCGCGAATAACTTGCAATACTTCATTCACCAATTCCGGATCCAACGCTGAGGTCGGTTCATCAAACAACAAAGCGTATGGATGCACCGCTAAGGCTCGGGCAATGCTGACCCGTTGCTGTTGACCACCTGATAGTGTAATCGGGTATTGCTGTGCTTGATCAGCTAAGCCGACTCGTTGCAACAACTCTAAGCCCCGTGCATTGGCTTCGCTTTTTTTCATTTTTTTATTGGCGATGAGTGACTCCGTAACATTTTGGAGTGCTGTTTTGTTACGAAATAGATTATAGTGTTGGAAGACCATCGCTGTCTCTTGCCGCAAGCTATACGCTTCTTTGCGACTGATTTTGCTTGTATCTACTTGTCGATCGTTGACGGTGATATGGCCACTATTGGGGCTTTCTAGTAGGTTCAAGCATCGTAACAACGTTGACTTTCCTGAACCAGAAGGACCAATGATTGCGACCACTTCACCTGTCTCTATCGACAAATTAATATTTTTTAAGACATGTTTGTCGCCAAAATATTTTTCTAGTTGGTTGATTTCTATCATATGTATACTCCTATCGTACGTATGGTTTACTCAAGGCTTTCTCTACTAGTCGTTGGAAGAAAGAGTAAATAATAATTAAGCCCCAATAGACTAACCCCACGACTAAATACGTTTCAAAAAATCGTAACGAAGCTGCGGCTAACATTTTCCCCTCTGCAAATAGCTCGGTAATTCCTAGAGTAAACGCCAATGAACTTTCTTTGATCAAAGAAATAAAGGTATTTCCTGTCGCGGGTAAGGCGTTCACAGCTGCCTGCGGTAAAATGATACGCGTATAGATTTTGACTTTCTTCATCCCTACAGCTAATCCTGCTTCCATCTGCCCTTTATCGACCGATCCAAGTGCCGCCCGGAAAATTTCAGCCAGATAGGAAGACTCCTTCAAGCTAAAGCCGATAATCGCAGCTTGGCTAGCTTGTAGATTAGACATTTCTGGGAAAATCTGCGGCAAGCCATAGTAAATAATAAATAATTGAACCAAAGTTGGCATGCCCCTAAACAATGAAATGTACAGCGTTGCAAATTGCGTAAGTCCGGGGATTTCACTGCGCTTTAACAGCGCAATGACTAACCCGATAATCACCGCAAAAAACATCGAAATAATCGAAAGTATTAAGGTTGTCGGTACATAAGAGACGATGGAAGGAAAGACTTCCAACATATAGTTCACATCAAATTTCATAGTAACCTCCGTTACTTGGTTTCTTCTGTAATATCTTCACCAAAGTATTTTTCTGATAGTTCTTTTAATTTGCCAGATTCACGTAATTTTTTGATTTCTGTTGAAAATTCTTTCGCTAACTTGCTACCTGCTTCTGTTTTTGCAAATGGGAAGCTTACTGATTCATAGGCAATTGGGTCACCTACATATTTTAGAGCCAGATTGCTCTTTTTGATTTCAGCCGCTAAGATTGGACGAGAGTTGATGTAGCCATCGACACGATTATTCACTGCATCTTGCAATGCACCATCACGTGTTTCGTACGTACGGATCGTAATATCGCCATTTTTATCATAGGCTTGCAAGTTTTTTAAGTTGTTTGATCCTAAGACCCCAGCGACCGTTTTTCCTTTTAAGTCGTCTAATGAGTTAATATCAGTATTTTTGGTGCTTGTTACGATTTGGGCACCATAGTAACTATATGGATCAGCGAAGTTGTAGGTTTCTTTTCGTTCATCCGTCATCGCTACGGCATTGGCTACCGTGTCTAATTTTCCTGATTCAAGTTGCGCCATGAGTCCACTAAAGTCGGTCGTTGTCCACTCTACCTTGTAGCCTAAATCTTTGGCAATGGTTTCTAAGACTTCCACATCAAAGCCGACTAGTTTATCGTTTTCTTTGTACCCGTTCGGATAACTTTGACCCGTGCTACCGACTTTTAAGACTTTCTCCTCGCTGGTCGTGCTACTTGTTGATTCACTAGAATTGTTACTTGAAGAGCAAGCTGAGAAGACCACCAATGCTGCTGCCAAACTGATTATATAACCAAAACGTTTTTTCATATTTCTATTCCCCTTTATAATTTTTTTCAAAATAGATTGTTACATGCTGTTTGTTCGGTAGTTGTACCTGATCAAACGCTTCAAAACCTAATTGCTCGTACATTTTTTTCAACCATGGATGGGTACTCGCCGTCCCTAATGTAACTTTAGGCGTGCGCAATTGCTGGATTAATACCTCTTGCTCCAACTGATGGAAAAGCTCCTTTGCATAGCCCCGCCCTTTATAGTTAGGATGAGTGACAAAGCGGCCGATATGTGGCACACCGCTCGGCCCCGGCAAGTTCCCCCACGGCATTCGTAACGATACCGCACTGACCAAGACAGTCTCTTCATATAGTCCATAAGTAGGATGGTTGCTTAGCCACTCTTTCGCCTCAGCTTCATCTGTGTCCGCAGCATCAAAACTAATCGGATACTGCTTCACGCTTTGATAGCCTTCATGAAGCACCTCATAGTACTGACGGTACTCACTGGGCGGAATCAATCGAAATTCTGTCATCCCTTAACCTTCCTTCAAAAAGCCTTTTGTTTGCCATACAGCCAAGACTTCATCCACTTTGTCTGCACATAAGCCCGTGTATTGTGTCGGATCTAGCCATTGTTCAACTTCCGCTCGAGTGTATGCGTCAGCGATGGCTGCTTGTTCGAATAACGTATCAATAAATGGTCGCTCTTCTTCAAATGACGTCATCGCGCATTCATAGACTAAGTGATGAGCCGTTTGTTTGCCTAGTTTTTGACCGACTTCAAACATGACTTTTTCAGATAGTAATAGACCATGTTGCTTTTCTAGATTCCGAGCCATGACTACTTCTTTGACTTGTAGTCCATCCAAGACATTCGCTAAAATCGCTAATTGCGCAGATACATACGCATTCATCTCAGGCAATGCGACCCATTCTTGTCGCCAAGACATCGCATCACGCTCATGTTCAACGTGCATGGATTCATGGATTAAAGCCACACTCTTTAGGACTGGTGGTGTTAGACTAGCCAATCCTTCAAAAGCTGCTGGATTGCGCTTGTGAGGCATGGTTGATGAACCAATCTTGCCTTTTGAAAAAGGTTCTTCAATTTCATTGATCTCCGTGCGCATCAAGTTGTAAAATTCGTTGCCTATTTTTCCTAAGGTAGCACTAATCAAACCAATGACTGAAGCATACTCAGAAAAGCGGTCACGACTAGATTGCCAGCCAATTGTTGGAGCATTCAAGTCTAGAATTGCCAGTGTTTGGCGTTCCACTTCGCTTCCTTTTGGTCCAAAGCTTGCGTATGACCCCACCGCACCGTTGATATTACCAGTAAAGACACGCTCTTTTATTTCGTGCAGGCGTTCAAGATGACGACCAAATTCATCCACCCAAATCGCTAGTTTGTAGCCAAACGTAATCGGTAAAGCTTGCATACCATGGGTCCGTCCAACCATGGGGACGTTTTGATAGTGCTTTGCTAGTTTTGCCAATTTTTCAAATACGACTTGTGTATCACGCAGAACAATGTTGTAGGCATCCTTTAACTGTAAGACCGTCCCTGTGTCAACGATATCTTGCGTTGTCGCACCATAATGGACAAATTCACCCTCGTCTCCGGCTGCCGCTTGCAAGGCATTAATGGTCGGCATCAATGAATGTTTCAAGACTGCTACTTGTTCAGCGATTGCTGCAATATCAAAGGTTGTCTCTTTTGCTACTTTGGCAATTTTTTTCGCTGCATCTTGGGGAATTAAGCCTAACTCACCCTCAGCTTGAGCCAAGGCTGCTTCCACGGCTAGTTGCTTGGTAATTCGTGCTTCATCATTCCAAACAGCGCGCATCTCAGCAGTACTAAAATTGTTTTGTAACATAACTAAATCAATTACGTGTGATCCCATTGTTTACACTCCTTTATGAATCCATGCCAGTAACTCAGTCATGGATGTTTCCGTGAATCGTTTCATAATTTTTTGGTAATCTTCGGTATTTATCGTTGGATTGCTTTTTACTAATTTTGCTAATACTTCTTCTTTCGTCAAAGGATTTTGAGGTGAACCTTTCGGATGCGTGACGCAGGCTGTCAGTACTCGACCATTTTCTAACGTCACGCTAAGTTCTGTTCCTTGACCAGTCGCTATTTTACGGTAGCGGCGTGTCACGCAGGACAAGCCTTGCTTCACATCTGGTGTTAATGACTTTTTCGAAAATGCCTCAGCCTCATACGAACGACCCATCAAGCCAAGCCATGCGACATACTCGCCACTAAACCGCCCTTGCTCACCGGTCTCTGGTCGGCGATGAATCAAGGCTGCATCGCGACCGTGATCAAAGATTAATGCCACGTCTTTCACCTTTTGATCCTGTAGCTCTTTATACAACTGCTCAGCGGTATCAGCAATGCCCATTGCAGCTGAACAAAATGGGTATCGCTTCATCCAAAGACCCGGCTCACTTATTGCCCAAGTCTGTGGTGCTTCTCTGTCACTCACAGACGCTACCTCTACATTTGATGCTAGCGTTGCTAAGAAGCCTTGTGGGTGAAAGAGAAAGTCCGTCTGAGCAGGAAAGCCAGCCTTGACCAATAGTATACTGTCGACCGCATTGCGCGCAGCGAAGCCAGCATGCATCGGCTTAATTGGCGTACCAAATGACATCCGTAACCCAGCTGCTTGCGTCGCTGCGATGCTCATCGCTTGGCACTGCTCATCAAGTGAGAGCTGCAAAAGCTTCGATAATGCCCCAGCAGCAGCCATGCCACCTAGCGTGCTCGTATTATGCCATCCTTGCTCATAGTGCGTCGGATTCACCAATTTACCAAGCTGCGCCATCAGCTCAATCCCATAGATATAACTCTCTAGAAATAAACGCCCCGATGTTGTCGGCTCAGTAAGGGCAAATAAAGCAGATAAGATCACCGCACTCGGATGGCCACGCACCTCGCTATGGACATCATCCATATCTAATAAATGCGTCTGCAGCCCATTATACAAGGCCGCAAAGCTCGCACTCGCCGTCGCCTCTCTACCAATAATTAGCGAATCCCCCTCACCGTATCCCAATGCTTGGATGAGCTGCGTCATTTCCTGTTCATCTTTCGCTAAAAAGTTAGCAGCTAAATAATCTGTCATACCTAGCTTTGCCCGCTCATAGTCAGCTCCGGTAAAAGGAGCAGCGTTTTTATTAAATTTTGACATATACTGTTTGGTTCGATTCATTTCTGCCTCCTTGTTGCGAAAAAAAAGCCTTCCAGAAAATTCTGGAAGGGCGACATATCGCGGTACCACCTTCGTTTGATTACTCGGTCAAATCCATGCAATGAATTCTACTGCTGTAACAGGCAGATCTGTTGCTCGCTAACCATTCGCAAACAAACGCTCCGAGACCATTTTCTAAGTCGCTGCTTTACTTGTTTTCAGCTAACCAAGCTCTCTAAAAAAACAGTGCCTTATACTCTTCTCTTCCTCGCGTAACTATTCAATTTCAGACATTATAAGATTTATCTATCACAAATACAATTTCTTCCGTGATACGTATCCTCTATACCCAATTGTTTTTTTAGTCAGAATATTTCAAAAAAGTTGGAACACCAACAACACGAAACAGTAAAAATGACTATCACGCGCTCATCCTCGTAAAGAAAACTTTGCACCAGGAGACCTTTTTCCATTTTAAAGCGCTTTACATCAGTCTTCACTATCTACTTGCATCCTCTTATCACCAGACTGAAGTGAATGGATACTGTTTAAAAAGACAACTGAAATGTCATTGACTTCTGTTAATTACTTTCGTAGACTGAAATGACATGAATAATATGAATTTTCTGACAAAAAAAGGATGGATGCCCTGACAAATGAAATAGCTAAGCAGTTAAAAGAGGCCATCTTAGCAGTCGAAGCATACCAATAAAAAGAAGACCATAAAAACCAGAAGTTGCTGCTCAAACTTTTGGTTTTTATGGTCTCTTTGTTGTGGATCATTCCATCTCATTTCTTTACCATAAGTAAATGATTCAAAAAGAAAATCGATCATTATTTTTTGCATACTTTCTTAGAAAAATAGTTACTCACTGGCAGACTGACAATTGCTAAGACAAGACCAACAGCGACGTCATTAAATAGGACTGTAACGAACAATAAAATCAAAGCAGAAATAAACAAATTGATCACCCAAATTTTATCTTCTATCACTTTCTTCATCCTCTCTATTCAATTCCTTGAATAATTTGCCCAAAAAGATGGTTGGCTTGTGTCGTTTGCCCGTCCGTCATCGTAAGCGTATAGCCTGATTCTTGTGGTTCTTGCAAGCTCACTGGTATCCCCGCTCCTACATTTTGCTGCACAGCTATACTAATTGCCCTTACATTATCGATAGCTGCCACGATTGATGGTTTCTCATTTATGATTCCTTCATTAATCGTATAAATAACTCGTAACCCAGTGCCGGTATTATCGACACGAAGAGAGCCTGCATAAGGCAATTGACCATAATTATTAACGAAATAGCTTAGCTGCTCATCTCTAGTAAAATTGGCTTTCACATTGTCATATGCCACCTGACTATCGACGATTGACTTGAAGCCTTCTTTCAGCTCGACGTTTTCAGTCTCAGAAAAATATAGATAGTTGTCCACATTCCCTTGATTTTGAGTAGTTACTAATACTTTAGGTATCCCCGAGTTAATCGTGAAAAAGTAGACGTGCTTTGCCAGATACGGCTGCGTATCCGCATCCGAATAGACCGCAACTAACGCATAGCCTGAATCCACAACCCCATCCCCAGACCAATTTAAAACGATTGGTGTCTGACCTATCGCCACTTGAAACTTTGTCTGCGTCAGTACTTCATCCGGAAGCTGCAAGCCATATAAGTCCACATTATGCCCTGGACTATACTGCTTATACGTCTGATTCATTCTTTGTCCCCAAGAACTCATAAACTCACTCAGCTTTTGATCCTTTTCCCCATTCCAATATGTGTTTTCGACCGCTTCTGTGGAAGAACTACTTACGTAACTTTCCTGTAGCTCACTTGAACTACTTGCAGACTCACTTGCAGTACTTGATACAATACTATAGCTAGTTGCTTGAGTCGTTTCTTCATTCTTACTTTGACATGCCCCCAAAAAAATTGCAGCCAACATTACAATTGCTACCCTTTTTTTCATTTTCCTCCCCTTACCAAACCATATTCTTTCTATATTTATTGTAAGGGATGATCGCTAGAGACACAATTATTTCTATCAGCTGACGGCTATTACACTATGATTGAAAAAAGCTAGATACACAAAAATTACGATGTTTCTAGCTTTTGATTTGTTACTAATGAAAATGGTCTTCTGTCACTTTATTCGTCGTTTCAACACAGTGTGATTTAGTTTTACAGCAATGGCATGCTAATTCTCTCGTTTTGAACGTATGATTCCCCTTAGCAAACTCAGAAAAAGAGGGATGAAAAATCGTGCTACACTTTGGGCAAATGTAATTAATATTTTTTCTGTAATACCAAGTAAACCACATAATGAAACTTTTTACGGCAATCATTCCTAGGATGAAAGGAATCTATACACCCTTCATTATACCTAGTAATAATGTTGAGTATTGAATGACAGCACAAATCACACCTGTAATGATCAATAGATAATGTACTTTCCTTAATTTTATTGACTCTTTCATAATATGTTCTATGTCCGTCAGTATTTCTGTTGGGATAGTCTCACTATTTTGTAATGTCGTTCTTACAGATTTAATGACTTTCAGGCGAATTTCTCTTTCTTTCAATTCGTCAGTTAACTTTTGGGATTGTTCATCCAAAATCAGTAACAACGTATTTGTAGAAAAATGACTGTCTAGAATACCTTTTATTTCTGTTAATTTTAAACCTAAAGATTTTAAAAGACAGATTAATTGGAGTTGTTTTACATTGTTATCTGTATAAAGTCTTCTTCCACCATCTGTAATTTCGCTTGGTATCAGTATTCCTTTTGTATCATAAAATTGAACTGTCCGATAAAGAAACAACATAATTTATAAACAGCACTTTGATGGAACGCCGTATGAGGTGAAAGTCTCGCGTACGGTGTGGAGCGGGGGAAAATCTGGAGATTATTTCAAAGGATTACCTATCGCTATCTCAAATTGTTAAACAATATATCACGTCTACTTCCAACAACAATAGCCAAGGTAATTCAACTATTGTAAAAGCAGCTCTTAAAGAATTAGATGAAGGAACTCATGATGGTGGGGAAAAATATTGGCGTTGGTACGGCTTCAATGGACGTGTTGAATGGTGTGCTATTTTTGTTTCATATAATGCTGAAAAAGCTGGGGTTAAAATGGAACGGGTCGCTTATTGCCCCACAGGTATTGAAAATTTTAAAGCTAAAAATCACTGGTTGGGGAAAAGAAATTTACCTAAAAGTGCCAATATCGTTTTTTTTGATTGGGATTGTGATTCTGTTAGCGACCATGTAGGAATCGTAGAGAAAGTAGAAAATGAAGTCGTTTACACAATTGGGGGGAATTCAGGAGACAAACTTGCTAAACTAAGTTATGAAAAAAATAGTCCTTATATCATGGGATATGGGACACCATAACCAAATTCTTTGATACATTAAAATACAATCTTCATAAAATAAAAAAGCTCTTATCTCCACAAATATGTTAGAGGTAAGAGCTAATTCTAATAACTTTCTTTTAATTATTAACTTCTTAATCCCTTTCCTTTATCTACTAAATAATAACAAATTGCATAAAGAACGATGATAAAAAGGATTAATATTGTAATTGAAACCATAATTGGTACATCTGTCGTTCCAAGAAATCCATAACGAAATCCTGAAATCATATAAACAATTGGATTAATTTTCGATACTGTCTGCCAGAATGGCGGCAACATTGAAATGGCGTAAAATACACCACCTAAATAAGTTAATGGCTGTAAAACAAATGTTGGTACAATTGAAACATCATCATAAGATTGTGCAAAAACACCATTAATTAAGCCTGCTAATGAAAATAAAATTGCAGTCATCAATAATGTAATCACCACAATAAACCATGAATAAACATGAAGTGGAACAAAAAATAGAGAAATGACTGTAACTAACGTCCCAACTAAGATACTCCTACCCAGTCCACCAATAACAAATCCCCCAATAATAACATGTGTGGGTACAGGTGCAACTAATAGCTCTTCAATATTCTTTTGGAATTTTTGAGAAAAGAAAGATGAAGAAACATTTGCGTAAGAACTTGTGATTGCAGACATCATAATTAAACCTGGTACAATAAATTCCATATAGGAGAAGCCGCCCATATCACCAATACGACCACCAATCATTTTTCCAAAAATAACAAAATATAATGAGGTCGTAATAACAGGAGGCACTAAAGTTTGTACCCATATCCGTAGGTAACGGTTGGTTTCCTTAACTGCTAAGCTTTTTAGTGCTGTAAAGTAGATACTAAACATTTTTCTCCCCCTTTTGATGTTTGTCTTCGGTAATTTTTAAGAACAACTCTTCCAATCTATTTGATTTATTGCGCATAGAAAGAACCTTGATATTTTGCTGATTGAGCTGCTCAAAAATATGATTAACTCCCTGATTTCGTTCAACTTCTATAGCAAGTGTTAGATCATCTTCAAAAAAGTGCTTATAACCTTTTATCACAGGCTTTTTGTCGTAGCTATCTAAATCAAAAATGAAAGTCTCATATTGTAGTTTTGATAGAAGTGCTTTCATACTTGTATTCTCAATTAGCTCACCTGATTGAATAATTCCAATGTTACGACAAAGCATCTCTGCTTCTTCTAAATAATGAGTTGTAAGAATGATTGTTGTGCCACTTTCATTTAACTCTTTTAAAAATGCCCACATTTCTCTTCTAAGCTCAATGTCCACTCCAGCAGTTGGTTCATCAAGAATTAGCAGACGTGGCTCGTGCATTAATGCTCGAGTTATCATAAGTCTTCGTTTCATCCCTCCAGATAACATACGGGCACGAACGTTTCTTTTCTCCCATAAATTGGACTGCTTCAAATACTTTTCACTACGTTTCAATGCCTCTTTTCTTGAGACACCATAATATCCTGCTTGATTTACTACAATTTGTTGAACCGTTTCAAACGGATTAAAATTAAATTCCTGCGGCACAAGACCAATCTGTTGCTTTGCTCGCTCTAAATCATTATCAATATCATAATCAAAAACCTTTACTTGACCAGCAGTCTTATTAACAAGTGAGGTAATAATTCCAATTGTTGTTGATTTACCAGCACCGTTTGGACCTAGCAGTGCATAAAAATCTCCTTCTTCTACAGTTAAATCAATACCACGCAGCGCCTCAACACCGGTCGCATATACTTTTTTTAAGCCTTTTAAATCTAGTGCATAGCTCATTTATTCATTACCTCCTTACTCATATTTCTTTTGTCAAAAAACAAATGCAGTCAAGGTACAACTGTATTTGCGACAAACTATTTTCTGTCTTCTTTAGCTTTAGATTCTCTTTTTTTTAGCTAAAACATATAGAACCACAACAATTATAACAAAATTTACAAATATACCCACATTTATTTGATAGTTTAATAGTTTGGCAGCGAGGAAAGCTCCCAAGATACCAGCAAGTCTTGCCAGCGCTCTTTTTTCTTCTGTCATCTATTTAATTTCTTCATCATTAAATCAGTTAGAGGCGAGCATTTGGGCAATTATCTGGTAATTTTTATTTCCTCCAGATAAATTATAGACTTCTTTAAATCCTTCGTTTAACAGGATATTTTGAGCAGCATTTCCAGTTACGCCCTTATTGCAATACGTGATTGTTGTTACATTTTTATCTAGCTCCGCCACTCTATCACGTATTTCTGCTAATGGAATATGGATAGCCCCTTTAACACAAGAAATTTCATATTGTTTTTTGGAACGAGTATCAATAATTTGCAGTTGTTCTCCACTTGCTTGTCGCTCAATCAATTCAGCTGGGGTCATTAAAGGTGTTCCATTGCTTATTGCATTATCTAACGCCATTCCAGTATAAAGAACGGGGTCTTTCGTTGTCGCAAATGTTGGTGCATAAGCAAGGTCTAAATGGAACAAATCTTCTGCTACTGCACCAAATGAAATTGCAGTGGCAATTACGTCGATTCGTTTATCTACACCTTGCTCTCCAATAATCTGAGCTCCAAGAATTCTCCCGCTACTTTTATCTGCTAAAGCTTTGATTGTCAGCTCTTTTCCACCTAGGTAGTCCGCATGATCTGGCTTAATATTATAAAGAATAGCTGTCTCTAATCCTTCTAATTTAGCTTCTTTTTCTGTTAAACCAGTATATGCAACCGCTAAATCAAAAACTCGAACAATACCAGTTCCTAAAATACCACGATGTTCCAGTGTTCCTCCTGTGATGATATCACCAGCAATTCTACCCATCTTATTAGCAGTTGATCCAAGTGGGCGATATATTGGTTTATCTGTAATGACAGAATAGCTCTCAGCAACATCTCCTACCGCATAAATATGTGATACAGTTGTCTGCATTTTCTTATTCACTTTAATCGCACCAGATTTTCCCAATTGAATAGTTGTCGATTGAATAAGTGAAGTATTCGGAGTAACACCAGCTGCAAGAATGACTAAATCCGATTTGATTGTTTGCTCTTGATTGGTTGCTAATTCAGTAATGTAGCCATCCTTCTCCATTACTTTTGTGATCGTTGTATTCAATTGAAGCTTAACATGATTTTTTTCAAGCTCCTTTTGGACACGATAAGCCATATCAGCATCCATTTGTTTCATGACTTGATTGCCACGTTGAATAATAGTTACCTCTATTCCTTTATGAACCAATTGCTCTGCCATTTCTAATCCAATAAAGCCTGCACCAATAATTGTGGCTTGTTGTGGCTTTTCTTTTTCAATAAATGAGTGAATGGCAGCAGCATCTTGAATAGTACGAACATGAAAAAGATTTCTATTAGCTTGCTGTGCTTTAAAAACCTCTGGCACAATCGATTTGGCTCCTGTTGCTAAAACCAATTCATCATAGGATTCGGTTTTCTTCTCCTTTGTTTGAAGATTCTCAACCTCAAGCGTTTGAGTTTCAGGATGAATAGCTGTCACTCGATGCTCTGTAAAAATATCTACATTATAACGCTTTTTAAACCATGCAGCATTTCTAGGGGTCAACTTATCTAACTCTTCAACTTCTTCTCCTATATGATAAGGAATCCCGCAAATTGAATAGGAAATATCCTTGTCTTGGTCGTAGACAACAATCTCTGCTTCCTCTGTATTTCGTCTAGCCTTTGCAGCCACACTTGTCCCAGCTGCTACTGAACCAATAATCACAATTTTCATAAAGATACCTCATTCCTTTTTTAAGTTTGCTTAAAATATTTTTGCTTAAATTTCAATGCTACATTCACTAAACCAATCAAAACCGGAACTTCCACTAGTGGACCAATTACTGCTGCAAAGGCTTCCCCTGAATTAATACCAAATATGCCAACTGCTACCGCAATTGCTAATTCAAAATTATTGCTCGCTGCGGTAAACGATAATGAAGCTGCAATTGGATAACTGGTTCCCATACGTTTAGAAATAAAGAATGAAACAAAGAACATAAGGACAAAATAAATGAGTAATGGAATGGCAATCCTTACTACATCCATTGGAAGTTCAATGACTTTTTCTCCTTTAACACAGAACATCACAACAATTGTAAATAATAAGGCAACCAATGTAATTGGACTAAATTTAGGAATGAATTTTTCTTCATACCATTTCTTTTCTTTTTTCTTTATTAGAATCCAACGAGATAAAAAGCCTGCAATGAAAGGAATACCTAAATAAATGAAAACACTTGTTTAAATCTCACCCATTCCAATTGAAACAGCATGCGTTTCTAAGCCTAGCCATCCCGGAATAACTGTCACAAAAATATAGGCAAACACTGAATAAAAGATAATTTGAAAAATGGAATTGAACGCCACTAATCCTGCCGTATACTCATTGTCCGCTTGAGCTAAGTTACTCCACACAATTACCATTGCAGTACAAGGTGCCGCACCTAACAATACTGCTCCTGCGACATATTCTTTGGCTAAATCATTGGGGATAATCCCTTTAAATACAACGAAAAAGAAAAATGCCCAAATAGCGTACATCGTAAATGGTTTAATTAACCAATTCACTGTACAGGTTACAATCAGACCTTTAGGTTTCTTAGCTGCATTAACAATACTAGTAAAATCTATTTTCAACATCATCGGATAGATCATCAACCAAATTAAGATTGCTGTTGGAATAGATACTTGATAATACTCGAATTTCCCTAAAGTTGCTGGAACAGTTGGCAAATATTTCGGTTCTATAATATTCGGTGTTGTTACTCACATTGAGTAAGGACATCAAATATTTTTTTATAACAAAAAGACATCTGATTGTCCTATAATTAAGTCGACGAAAACAGGCTCTATACTTTTTGATGTTGGTGGATGACACCAGCATCTTTTTTATTTTGAAA